>OGCI01001017.1_pt1 | contig 26570 bp, 20 predicted proteins | sample 1570021 | NCBI WGS metagenome assembly OGCI01 (sample SAMN06264664, study PRJEB24512) | hot springs metagenome | isolation source: Hot spring water | place: South Africa: Tshipise | collected 2015-06-21 | reverse complement strand
CGGGGATACCGGCTCGGGAGACCCGCGCTCTGGCTCGCGAATGGGGCAGCAAGAAGACCATGCTGGCGGCGGGTGGCCTCGGCGGCTGGGGCGGTGCTTGCCGTTCGGCTACGGGGAATGAGTGGGCTCGCACCATGATCGCGCTTGCCGCCATGCAGGGCTACGGAAAACCCGGTATCAACATTTGGGGTACCTCTCAGGGCGCGCCATGTGATGAGCAGTTCTTCTTCCCGGGTTATGCGGAAGGCGGTATCTCAGGTGATGTCGATAACTCGGCGGCAGGCTACGAGTTCGTGTACCGCATGTTCGCGAACACTAGGGGCGCTACGAGGACGGCCCACCATTCGACTGAGGGTCAGACAGTGCCACGGCTCAACATCCCTGAGGCCATGATGCACCAGAAGGTGTATTGGCATGGGAAAGGCTTCTGCGGTTCATCCATAGAGTCGCAGCTACAGAAGTACGAATATCCTGCGCCTGGCTATCCGCACGTGCGGATGTACTGGCGGTATGGCGGCTCCTTCTTCGGGACCATGACCGAAACCAACCGCTACGTGCGGGCCTACCGCGAGGGCAAGATCGACATGGTGGTGAACCAGTCCATCTGGTTCGAAGGCGAGGCCCGCTTCGCCGACATCATCCTTCCTGCCTGCACCAACTTCGAGCGGTGGGACATCAGCGAGTTCGCCAACTGCTCTGGGTACATCCCCCACACGGCCACCCAGTGCAACTACCGCATCATCACTCTCCAGAAGAAGTGCATAGAGCCGCTGGGCCAGTCGAAGTCGGACTACGACATCTTCCGGATGTTCGCGGAACGGCTAGGCATAGGCGAGATCTTCACTATGGGCGGGAAGGACGAGTACCAGTGGGTCAAGGACTACTTCCACGCCACCGATCTGCCCAAGATCATCTCTTGGGAAGAGTTCGAGAAGAAGGGTTATGTGGTCGTGCCCTTCCCGAAGGACCACAAGTCCACGCCGGCCATGCGCTGGTTCGCCGAAGGGCGAGTCAAGGACACTCCTGACTGGGGTCCGCATCCGGCCGACACCGTGGGTCTCAAGGGCCTGCAGACCTCCACAGGCAAGATCGAGTTCGTGTCGAGCAGCCTGCGCCGCTTCGAGGAAGGCGGGAATGTCGACCCCGAGCGGCCGGTCATGGGTCCGCAGTACATCCCCTCGTGGGAAGGCCATCGCAGCCCGGCTTACAGCAAGTATCCGCTGCAGATGGTGTCGCCGCATCCGCGGTTCAGCTTCCACACCATGGGTGACTCCAAGGAGAGCTGGCTGAACGAGGTCAAAGACCACCGGATGCTCGTGAACGGGCACCGCTACTGGGTCATGCGCATCAACAGCAAGGATGCCGAGGCTCGGGGCATCAAGACCGGAGACCTCATCCGCGCCTACAACGACCGCGGCGAAGTGATTCTGGCGGCGTTGGTCACGGAACGAGTACGTCCCGGCACTGTCCACGCCTACGAGTCCTGCGCCGACTACCTGCCCCTGGGCGAGCCGGGCTACTCGCCGGACACCTCTGGATGTGTCAATATTCTCGCGCCGAGTCGCTACATCACACCGACGTCCACCGGGATGGCTAACAACTCCTGCCTCATCCAGGTGGAGAAATGGGAGGGTAAGAGCAAATGAAGAAGTGGAATCTCGTGATCGACATCGCCCGCTGCCACGACTGCAACGACTGCTTCCTGGCGGATAAGGACGAGTTTGTCGGCAACGACTTCCTCCCTTACTCTGTCGCCCAGCCCTGGTCTGGCCACCGGTGGATGAACATTGAGCGCAAGGAGCGCGGCCAGTACCCGATCGTGCAGACCGGCTATCTGCCGCTCCCCTGCATGCACTGCGACGACGCTCCCTGCGTCACCGCGGACGGCGCCGTCTACAAGCGGGAAGACGGGCTGGTGATCATCGACCCGGTCAAGGCCAAAGGGCGTCCGGAGATCGTCGATACCTGCCCCTATGGCGCCATCTATTGGAACGAGGAAGCCCAGGTGGCCCAGAAGTGCACCGGTTGCGTGCATCTCTTGGAGGACGGCTGGACTGAGACCCGCTGTTCGCAGGTCTGCCCGACTGGCGCCATCAAGCTGGTGATGGCCGAGGACGCCGAGATGGCGGCCATGGCCGCAGCCGAGGGCCTGCGGGCCTACAAGGCCGAGCTGGGAACGAAACCTCGCGTCTGGTACAAGAACCTCCATCGCTGGGACAAGGTGTTCGCTTCTGGCAGTGTCGCTTACGCTGACACCGACGAGGTGGCGGAAGGCGCCAAGATCACCGTGTCCGCAGGAGGCGCCGTGGTCGGCACCGGAGAGACCAACAATTATGGCGAGTTCATCGTCGACCATCTGGAGCCGGGCGGTGAGTACGAGGTGACCATCGAAGCCGCTGGCTACAAGCCGGTGACCAAGGCGGTCACCCTGGCGGAGAGCCTGAACCTCGGACTGATCCTGCTGGAGAAGGCCTGACCGGACCCCAGCGGACGGAAACACGCACTGTGCGGGGCGGGGCCCATCTTCTGACGGGCCCCGCCCCGCAAACACCGGGCGGAGCCCCGTGCGGGCTCCGAGCTGCTGGGCCTGCGGTTCATCGGCTCAGGCATCCGTTGCAGTGGTCGGGCAAGGGGCTACACTGATAAAGGCGCACACTGGTTAAGGCGGCAGCCTGCCAGCGGCGCATACCGAAGAAGAGGGAGAGAAAGGTTCCTATGGCTCGAGCGGGTGGTAGACCTAGGTCGCGGGCCGGCGGGCGCGGGGACGAGGACAGCGATCTATATGTCCAGTCGCTGGCGCGGGGACTTACCATTCTGGCTCTTTTCGATGTGGAGCATCCGGAGTGGAGTCTCCAGCAGATCTGTGCCCGGACTGGCATCTCGCGGACCACAGCCTACCGCATGCTGCGGACTTTGGAGCTCAAAGAGTTCGTGGTCTATGATCCGCAGACGGAGCGTTATCACTTGGGACGAGCGATGATCCCCGGGGCATACCTGGCGCTATCGTATGTGGGTTTCGCCCGCTCCACCCATCCCTTCCTGGAGGAACTGGCGCGGACCACCGGGGAAACGGTAGAGCTCACTGTGCTGAGTGCTCAAGGGGCGGTGGTGGTCGACCAGGTCGCTACCTCGCATCCTTTCAAGCCTAATCTGCCCATAGGTCGCACTCTCCGCAACATGGCGAATTCAGCAGTGCGGATGTGGGCGGCTACCCGGCCCAAAGAGGAACGGGCCCGTCTCCTGCGGGAGCCCCAGTTGAAACTCACTCCCTATACCACGACCGACCCCGGAGAGCTGGAGGCCATGCTGGAGCGGGCGGCTGCCGAGGGTGTTGCCTACGACCTCGAGGAGCAGGACCTGGGAGTGTGCGCGGTATCTGCGCCCGTGTATGGACCGGAAGGGCAGGTGAGGGCGGTCCTGACGATTGTGGCTCCTTCTGACCGCTTCGGCCCAGAGGCACGGGAGAGGAACACTCTGGCTGTGAAGAAAGCTGCAGCGGACATGACGGTGATATTCGGGGGCGGGGCTGCAAGTAGGGATTGACTTTTGCGTCTGCTTCGTGCCATAGTAGAAGTACTCCAAATAACGGAATAGCTATTCCGCAAAGCGGAATAGTAGGCGCAAAGGAGGTAGGATGGCAGAAGACCGAGCACCTCACGGAAAGTCGGGCGAGAAGACCCTGATCAGGGATATCAGCTTCTGCGGGGTCCCCGAGAACGGGTCGAACGCGTCCATGGTCGACGTCAAGGACGGCAAGATCATCCGCATACGCCCGCTACATTACGACTGGAAATACGATCCGCAGAAACACATGAACCCGTGGAAGATGGAGGTGCGGGGCAAGGTCTTCGAGCCCAGTATGAAGACTCTTCTGCCGCCGTACTCCATCGCGTACAAGAAGCGGGTGTACTCTCCCGCTCGCGTTCTCTACCCGCTCAAGAGGGTGGACTGGGATCCGAGCGGGGCTCCCGGTTCCACTGGCCCTGGTGGCCGCAACACCCAGAACCGCGGCAAGAGCAGGTACGTGCGCATCTCCTGGGATGAGGCCCTTGACATCATCGTCAGCGAGATGAACCGCATCAAGGAGACCTACGGACCCACTGCGTTGCTCTACCAGTGCGACCAGCACGGCGAGAACAAGGTGGTCCAAGCCTGTCACGGTGCCGGGCGCAAGTTGCTGCGCCTCTGGGGCGGTTACACCCTCCAGATCCGTCAGCCGGACAGCTGGGAAGGCTGGTGGTGGGGCAGCAAGCATTTCTGGGGCTGTGAACCCGTGGGGCAGGGCAAGCAGAGCAACCTACTCTACGACGTGGCCAAGAATTGCGAGTTGCTTCTCTTCTGGGGCTGCGACCAGGAGACCACGCCCTGGGGTTGGCAAGGTCAGCTACCGAGCCGTCTCAGCTACTGGTACAGCGAACTGGGCATCAAGCAGATCTACATCTGCCCGGATCTCAACTACGCTGCAGCAGTACATGCCGACCGCTGGATTCCCATCTTGCCCAACACTGACGCCGCCATGTACTTGGCCATCACCTATGTTTGGTTCAAGGATGGGACTTACGACAAGGAATACCTGAAAACCCATGCCGTGGGAGTCGAGGCTTACGAAGCTTACGTCATGGGTGAAGAGGACGGTGTTCCCAAGACTCCGGAATGGGCTTCTCAGATCTGCGGAGTGCCGGCACGGGTCATCCGAGCTCTGGCCAAGGAGTGGGCCTCCAAGCGCACCAGCGTGGTCATCGGCAACGGCGGTCCCGGTATCCGGGGTCCGTATGCCACCGAGCCTGCCCGTCTGCAGGGCATCTGCTTGGCCATGCAGGGGCTGGGTAAGCCGGGGGTGAACCAGGTCAAGATGATCGAATGGGGTCTTTTCGACTTCCCCGATCAGTATGCTCAGCCCAAACCCCTGCGGGTCCCCAACCTGCGTACCGCTTACACTGGTGGCCATCCGTCTGACACCAACTACCCGTCTCTGCCCAAGACCTACGTTCCCAAAGCCATTCTCGAAGGCTATGCCGAATGGTACGGGTGCGAGTCCGAGACGGCTCCGCGCGAGGACCAGTTCGTCAAGCGGGTCTACCCCGCCCCCGGCTGCTCTCGTATCCATGCGGTGTGGACTGACTCGCCCTCGTGGATCACGTGCTGGAACTCGGGGAACGATTACGTGCGGGCCATGCAGCATCCCAGCATCGAGTTCATGTGGTGTCAGCATCCTTGGCTCGAGAACGATGCCCTGCTGGCCGATATCATCCTGCCGGTGAACACCAAGCTGGAAGAAGACGACATCGGGGCAGACATCTTCAGCGGTCAGTACAACGTGCTGTTCCCTGAGCGCAAGTGCATTGAGCCGCTGGGTGAGTCATACAGCGACTACGAGATCGTCTGCATGCTGGCCGAGCGTCTTGGCCTGCTGGAAGAGTACACCGGTGGGAAGACCATCCCCGAGTTGATCAAGTACGGTTATGAGACTTCTCGTTGCGCGGACCTGATCAGTTGGGAAGAGCTGAACGAGAAGGGCTACTTGGTCATTCCCACAGCGGACGGCTGGGAGAACGAACCCGCCGGCTTCGAGCTCTTCTACAAGGATCCGGAGAAGTACCCGTTGAGCACGCCGACCGGGAAGCTGGAGTTCGAGTCCACGGGTCTCAAGGAACACTTCCCCGACGATCCTGAGCGGCCGCCAGTACCCAAGTGGATCCCCAAGGGTCCCAGCCATGAGGAGACTCTGGGCACCGAGCGGGCCAAGAAGTACCCGCTGCTGGTCGTCTCCAACCATCCGCGCTGGAGCGTGCACTCCCAGCACGAGGACATCACCTGGCTGCGGGAGATTCCGACCTGCAAGATAACCGGTCCCGACGGCTACCAGTACCATCCCTGCTGGCTGCATCCCACCACGGCAGCTGAACGTGGCATCAAGAGCGGCGACATAATATCCATCTACAATGACCGTGGTACGGTGTTGGCCGGTGCTTACGTCACCGAGCGGATCATGCCAGGTGTCGTCTATATCGATCACGGTGCCAAGTGGGACCCGATCGAGCCGGGAGTCATCGACCGTGGGGGAGCGATAAACACCATCGTGCCGCGCAACACCACGTCGAAGAACGCTGTCGGCCATGCCGTGAGCGGTTTCTTGGTGGAAGTGGAGAAGACCGATCTCGAGGCCCTCAAAGCCAAGTACCCCGAAGCCTTCAAGAGGCCGTTCCATCCCTGTGCGGGTCCTGGTCTAGAGGCCTGCATCATGGGAGGTGAATGATGGGCAAGGTCCTGATCATCAACTACGACATCTGCAATGGCTGCTACAACTGCCAGATCGCCTGTAAGGACGAGCATGTTGCCAACGACTGGTCGCCTTATGCGAAGCCGCAGCCCGATACCGGCCAGTTCTGGAACAAGGTGTATGACAACGTGCGGGGCCAGGTGCCGAAGGTGAAGGTCACTTACGAGCACAGCATCTGTCAGCACTGCGACGAGGCACCTTGCATCGAGGCGTGCAAGGCGAACGCTATTTACAAGCGCGAGGACGGGATCGTCATCATCGACCCCAACAAGTGCCGTGGCAACAAGATGTGCATCGCCGCCTGCCCCTTCGAAAACGTGATCTACTTCAACGACTCGCTCAACATCGCCCAGAAGTGCACTTTCTGCGCTCATCTCCTGGACGATGGCTGGAGCGAACCGCGCTGCGTGGATGCTTGTCCGACGGGCGCCTTCACCTTCGGCGACGAGGACGATCCCAAGATCAAGGAGCTGCTGGCCAAGGCGGAGCCTCTTCGGCCCGACTTGCCGGTGAAGCCGCGGGTGTTCTACATCGGCCTGCCCAAGAAGTTCATTGCCGGTGCCGTGTACGACAAGGAAGCGGATGAGTGCTTGGAGGGAGTGACCGTCACCGCGACCAACACCGAGACGGGCGAGAACGTCACCGCCACCACCGACAGTTACGGGGACTTCTGGCTGCGCGACCTTAAGGATGGGTATTACACCCTCCTGATCGAGAAGCCGGGGTACCTGCCGGAGAAACTGGGACCGGTGGATGTGACCGAGAAGGACATGAACGTTGGCGATATCCCCATGTGGAAGGTGTGAGTCGGTTGATCCTGGCGGTCTCTCTGGCAAGTAGGTGCTAAGAGGTTTTTAACTGGGGCTGGGGCCTACGCTTGGGTAGTAGGCCCCAGCCGGCCTGTCTGGATTCGGTCGGCGACGGGGAGAGCAGGGACACCGTCAGTCCCGGCTTCTCCTGCAAAGAGAAGGAGAGGAAATGCGGTTCATAGACGCCCATCTACACACCGACATGATCGAAGACAAGCAGCTTCAGAAGCTGGTGATGATGGGCATGGAGGCAGCCATAGTGCCCAGTCCCCATATGTTCCTGGGCAACAAGGATGCCGATACGGTGCTCCTTATGTGGGAGCGCTTCTTGGGCATGGAGAGCACTACGGCTAAGACCCTAGGTTTCGAACTGTTCGTCAGTCTTTCCGTGCCCTTCTTCGGCGTGAACCGGGCCGATGCCGAGAAGTGTCTGAGCCGTTTGCCTGAGCTACTCAAGGAGGAGCGGGTAGTGGCTATGGGTGAGATCGGTATGGATACTGGCACCGCGTTTGAGGCCGATCTCTTCCGCGAGCACCTTCGCCTGGCCAAGGAATTCAACAAGCCGGTGATCCTTCATACTCCGATTCGCCTCGCTCCCCAGGGAGAGCAGGTCCTGCCGCAGGTGCTCGCGATCATCAATGAGGAGGGCTTCCCGGTCGAGCGCTGTGTGTTCGACCATGCGGCCGAGGCTACTCTGGATTGGCGCGCCGCCACCGGCGGGATGATCGGTCTGTCGGTGTGCTGGGACAAGATGCCTCCCGAACCGGCTGCCCGCTACGTTATCGAGAATCCCGATAAGCGCGACAAGATAATCATCAACTCGGAACTGGGGGGAGAGGGCAACGACTATTTCATGGTCCCCCGGGTCATGCTGGCCATGAAGCTGTTTGGACTCGACAGGGCTACTATCGACAAGGTCTGCTATCAGAATCCCAGGGATTTCTTCAGCTTGCCTTTGGACTAGTCGAGGTGGATGAAGAACGGTATTCCAAACGGGACGTGCCAGCGCTGCGTACTCGTCGTATACTGTATGAGCAAGGGTTGCTGTTACAGGCCTACCTGAAAGGGGGGATCGGGCAGAACGACTAGTGGTCATGGTTGGTTCTTGACTGTTTCACGAGTTAGGAGGGGAGAACATGACGGAGAAAGACAATGCGCTTAGCCGTCGAGAGTTTCTCAAGATTGCTGGCGTAGCCGGGGCCGCAATCGGTGTAAGCGCCGGCATGGGTGGCGTTCTTGCCGCTTGCAAGGAGGAGGAGACGACCACGACCGCGCCTCCCACGACCGGAGCGACGACGACCACAGCCGGCCCTACGACCAGTGTGACCACTGGGCCCGAGGTGGGCCGCAAGATCAAGATCGGCTTTGTGACGCCGCTAACAGGTGGTATTGCTCTCTTCGGCGTTCCGGACAAGTACTGTGTCGAGCGCGCCAAGGAAGCCATCGGGGATGGCATCATCTGCGGTGATGGGAAGAAGCACCCGGTCGAGATCCTGGTGCAGGACAGCCAGTCCGACCCGCAGCGTGCTTCGCAGGTGGCAGGCGACCTCATCCAGAACGACAAGGTCGACATCATAACTGCTGCTTCCACTCCCGACACCTGCGTGCCGGTAGCGGCTCAGGCCGAGACGCTCGAAACGCCCTGCATCACCAACGACTGCCCGTGGCAGCCCTACGTCGCTGGCCTGGGTGCTGGTGACCTTACCGCAACCTTCAAGTGGTGCTACCACACCTTCTGGGGCTTGGAGGACGTGCAGGCGAACTTCCTGGACATGTGGAGCCAGGTGCCCAACAACAAGAAGGTCGCCGCCATGTTCCCGAACGACTCGGACGGCATCCCCTGGCAGGCGGGTTGGCAGCCGGTCTGGGAACCCAATGGCTACCAGGCCTTCGATCCGGGTCTGTTCCAGCCTTTGACCGAGGACTTCACGTCGCAACTCGCTCTTTTCAAGCGCGAGGGCTGCGAGATCGGCATGGGTGTGTTCATCCCGCCGGACTTCACCAACTTCTGGAAGCAGGCAGCCCAGCAGGGTTGGAAGCCGAAGATCGGTAGCTACGCCAAGGCCCTGCTCTTCCCAGGCGCTTTGGAGGCGTTGGGTGACATCGGCGCTGGCCTGACCACCGAGGTGTGGTGGACACCTGCGCATCCGTTCAAGTCGGCTTTGTTGGGTGAGACCTGCGCTGAATTCGCCGCCGAGTATACGAAGCGCGGCAACGGCCAATGGACTCAGCCGCTTCTGCACTTCATCGTTTTCGAGATGGCGGTCGATACGTTGAAGCGGGCCACCAATCCCGATGACAAAGAGGCCATCATGGCCGCTATCAAGACCACGAAGCTGGAGACCATCGGTGGCTTGATCGACTTCACGGCTCCGGTAGAGCCGGCGGGACCTCCGTTCAAGACCGGTCCCTGCCACATCGTGGAGAACGTCTACAAGACCCCGCTGGTCGGTGGGCAGTGGCGTAAGGGCAAGGAGTACCCCTTCGAGTTGGTCATCGTGAGCAACGTAGTGGCTCCCATGATCCCCGTCCAGGACAAGGTGCAGCCGTTGGCGTAACAGGCCGAGGTGCGGGGACGCGTTTTGGGGGGCTGCGGGCCGGGCTGTGCCCGGCCCGCAGCCCCGACCTATGTCGGAGATAGGCACGGTTTTCTTGACCATTTCAGGTTCGGTATGAGATTGTGTTTAATTGCATGTTGGGACCATTCCGGGTGGCTCCCGCGCACGAAAGGAAGAGGCAGAAGGAAGGGGGACAGGGATGACACACGGAGGTGAGTCCACTTGGATGTAGTGCTTGATACCCAAGGACTGCGCAAGTCCTTTGGAGGCGTGCTGGTCATCGACGACCTCTCTATCAGCGTGAACAGGGGAGAGGCTTTGGGCATCGTCGGACCCAACGGGGCAGGCAAGACCACCTGGTTCAACTTGATTACGGGCGCGGTCCGGGTCGACGGCGGCAAGGTTATCTTCGAGGGCAGAGACATAACCCATTTGCCGCGCTACGAGCGCTGTCGTGCTGGCATCGGACGGACATTCCAGATCCCCAGGCCTTTCACGGGCATGACGGTGTTCGAGAACGTACTGGTGGGAGCTACCCACGGCCGCAACCAAAGCGAGCATGCGTCGTACGAGCATTGCGTGGATGTACTGGAGAGGGTAGGCCTCGCCAAGAAGATGAATGTGCTGGCCGGGTCTCTTACTCTTCTTGAGCGCAAGCGGCTCGAACTGGCCAGGGCGCTGGCCACTGATCCCACGCTGCTGCTTCTCGACGAGATAGCTGGCGGCCTTACCGAAGCCGAAGTGCAGGAGCTTCTGCAGGAGATCCGCAAGTTGAGGGAAACGGGCATCACTATCGTCTGGATCGAGCACGTCGTCCACGCCCTCCTGGCTATCGCCGATAGGGTGACCGTAATCAACTTCGGTCGTAAGCTTTGCGAAGGACAGCCCCGCGAAGTGATGAACTCAGCTGAAGTGCAGGCCTGCTATATGGGAGGGACGCCGGCATGAGTCTGCTGGAGATTGAAAACGCCAGCGTCTTCTACGAGGACTTCCAGGCGCTATACGACATCAGTCTCAAGGTCGAGGAGGGAGAGATCTTCGCCTGTATCGGCGCCAACGGAGCTGGCAAGTCGACCATGCTCAAGACCATTGCCGGGGTGCTCGTCCCGCGGAGAGGACGCATCTTGTTCGATGGTCAGCCGATCGACCACATGCCTACCCACCAGCGGGTCGAGCTAGGCATCTCGAGCGTCCCCGAAGGTAGGCGGGTGTTTCCCAGCTTGACCGTACATGAGAACTTGCTGATGGGGGCCTACCGCAATCGCAAAGGTCCCTGGACTGTGGACGCGATATACGAGCTGTTCCCCCTACTCAAGCCGCTCAGGAGGCGCCAGGCAGCTGGTCTTTCCGGTGGGGAGCAGCAGGCGCTGGCCATCGGCCGAGCCTTGATGGCTAACCCCAGACTGATCCTGATGGATGAAGTCTCCTTGGGCTTGGCGCCTGTGGTGATCAAGCGCATCTACGAGGCGTTCCCCACCCTGATCAAGAACGGCTGCACCATCCTGGTGGTGGAGCAGGACGTTCAGCACGTACTCACCGTGGCTGATCACGTGGCCTGTTTCTTGGAGGGCCGGATCTCCCTGATGGGTAAGCCTGGTGACTTCACTCCTGAACAGATAACCGCGGCCTACTTCGGGGTATAGCAATGGACTGGATAAACGCTGCTGTACAAGGGATCCTACTGGGCGGTCTGTACGCCCTGTTCGCGGTAGGGCTGTCCCTGGTGTTCGGGACCATGCGTCTCGTCAATCTGGCCCATGGCGACTTGACCGTCTTGCCGGCGTACGTTGCTCTCATGCTGGTCAACGCTATGAGGTTCAATCCTTTCTATTCCATTCCGATCACCATGGTCATCCTGTTCATCGTGGGGTATCTGCTGCAGCGGGGTCTGCTTAACTTCGTGGTGGGGCGTGGTGACATTGCCGGCGTGATTGTGACCTTCGGGATCTCCATTGTTCTTCAGAACGCCCTGCTACTCGGTTTCACTGCCAACTCTCAAGGGCTGGATGCTGGTCGGGTCGAGAACCTTAGCATCAAGATCAATGAACGCCTGGCGGTAGGCTGGTTGCCGCTCATCATCTTCTTGATGGCCATTGTGGTCATCACCGCCCTGCAGCTCTATATGAACTGGACCAAGATGGGGCGGGCCTTCCGAGCCGTATCCGACGACCAAGAGGCCGCTCGGCTCATGGGTGTTAACACCAAGCATGTGTGGGCTGTCGCCTTGGGGGTATCGCTGCTGATCGTGACCATCGGCGGCGTGATGATGGGCATCCGCACTACTTTCGACCCGCTGCTCGGGAGCCAGCGTCTGATCTTCGCCTTCGAAGCTGTCATCATAGGCGGCATGGGCTCTGCTTGGGGCACTCTGCTCGGCGGGGTCATCCTAGGCGTGGCGCAGACGCTTGGGGCCCAGGCCTTTGGCTCGGCCTGGTCCATTCTAGTGGGCCACGTGGTTTTTGTGATCATCCTTGCTTTTAGACCGCAAGGCTTCTTGGCAAAGACGGTGACAGCATGAACACGACTGCTCCCATCTCTGAGACTACGAGCAAGCGGTTCGAAATCTGGGTCGCGAACCGCACCAACCTTTACGTCGGCTTGGGTGGGCTCGCCATCCTCGTTGTGCTCATACTCTTCCCCTTCTTCGGGGGGACACCTTGGACTCGCCGTCTGGTCGATTTCTTCGCCCTCCTGGCACTGGCCCAGTTCTGGAATCTGATGCTAGGCTACGCGGGGTTGATCTCCGTGGGGCAGCAGGGCTTTATCGGCATAGGTTCGTACACGCTCTGGTTGTTTGCCGACATGCTGGGCATCCATCCCTTCATCAGCGTAATTTTTGCGGCGATTGGTGGGGCCATCATCGCACTCCCGGCAGCAGCCCTGGTCTTCAAGCTCAAAGGTGGTTATCTCGCCATCGGCACCTGGGTCATTGCCGAGATCATGCGGCTTATTGTGGCCAATATCAAACGGACAGGGGGTGGCTCGGGAGTCACCATCCAGGCTGCGAGCAAGCTGGGGACCAGCGTCCGTGTGCCCGGTAGCTACTGGTGGGCGCTGGCAGCAGCTGTCATCGCTATAGCCTGCACCTACTTCTTGCTGCGTTCTCGCACCGGCCTGGGTCTTAAGGCGATGCGAGACAACGATCTGGCGGCGGAGAGTATGGGGGTGAACATCTGGCGCAGCAAGCTCTACACGTACGTCATCGCTGGGGCGGGTTGCGCCATGGTGGGAGCGATCGTGGCCATCCACCTTCTGCGGGTTCAGCCGGCGGCGGCCTTCTCGGTGAACTGGACGGCCTATCTCATCTTCATCAGCGTGATCGGCGGGGTCGGCACGATAGAGGGCCCGATCATCGGTACGCTGATCTATTTCGTCTTGCGGGAAACCACCGCCAAGTACGGGGAGTGGTACTTCATTATCCTGGGTCTATTGGCGATCGTGGTTACCGTATGGTCTCCGGCTGGAATCTATGGTTATGTGATTCGTAAGACCGGTTTCTACCTCTTCCCGCTGCAGCGCAAGGTACGCTGGCTGGCAGGAAACGGAAAGCGTGCAGTCGTGACAGCCGGGGAAGGTGGGGCTAGCTGACCGGTCCGTTGTGATCCAGAAGCTCGGGCTACGAGCGATCTGCCACCAAACAGTGAGAGGAGGCCACCCTGAGGGTGGCCTCCTCTTCTTCGGGCGACAGGCCGGACACCATATATACTGTCGGATGGCACAACGTTCCGTTGCTCGGAAGGGAGTGGTGGTGATGCCGGGGTCGATCCGGTCAAGTAGGAGCGAGGATGATAAGGCGGGAGTAAGGTCGGTGGCGCGGGCCGTAGCTATCCTCGACCAGTTTTCCTTTGACCGCCCGGAACTGAGCTTGACTGAGATCAGTAACGGTATCGGCCTCAGCAAGAGCACTACTCACCGTCTGCTCGCGACTCTTGAAGCAGCGGACATGGTGGAGTGTGACCGCGCCACGGGGCGGTACCGGCTGGGGCTCAAGGCATTCAGATTGGGCAGCATAGTGGCCAAGAGCATGGAGGTGGTCAAACAGGCCGACCCGCTGCTGCGCGCCCTGGCGGAAGAGACCAGCGAGAGCACCTTTCTTGTGGTGGCCGAGGGTAACCAGGCTCTGTGCCTGCGGCGGTTCGATGGCAACCAGCAGGTGCGGGTGCTGATCCTGGAGCCGGGGCGACACTCGCCGTTCAACTGCGGGGCCGCTCAGCGAGTACTCTTGGCCCATCTGGAGGATGGGCACTGGGAGGAGGTCGTGGCGCATCATGTCGTGCGGATGACGCAGTACTCCCTTGTCACCCGCGAGGAACTGGAGCGGGACCGCAGGGAGATCCGAGAGCTAGGGTACGCGGTGAGCTGGGAGGATGTGGCCCTGCATGCCTGTGCTCTGGGAGCTCCCGTGCGCGATGCTTCGGGCCGGGTGGCTGCGGCAGTCAGCATCTCCGGCATTGTCCAACGTTTCTCCCCCGAGCGTCTACCTCTTCTCATCCGCAAGATCATGGAACTCGGAGATGCTCTCTCGCGGCGGCTGGGGTATCTCGCCGAAGAAACAACACCGGTGGAAAGACACTACTAGAGCAGGGCGGAAGGTCTTTCCAGCAGATTACAGATTCGGTTGAGAAAACGCGCCGATGGGGTGCCGTCGAGCACACGATGGTCAGTGGTGAGGCTGAGCGACAGAAACCGACGCCTGACGAGCTGGTCTTGTCCGTGAGCGGGTGTCGCCGTCGGGGATCCTACCCCCAGGATGGCTACTTGGGGTGGGACGACCAGGGGGTCGAAACTTTCGACTCCGGTCACGGCCAAGCTGGTGAGGGTGAAGGTGGCTCCGGCGAAGTCATCCGGTCCCAGCTTCTTGGCCTTCGCTCCCGTGACCAAGCGCTCAAGCTCCTCAGCTGTCTGCCAGAAGTCGAGAGAACCGGCGTTGCGGATGACAGGGGTGAGCAGACCGACGGTCTCCACGTCGACTGCCACTGCCAGATGCACTTCAGGGTGCTGGCGTATGCCCAGCCCCTCGACCCATTCCGAGTTGAGTTCCGGGAAGTCCGGGAGGGCAAGGCACACTGCTCGCGCTACGAAAAGGTCAAGGGGGAGACTCACTTGGCGCCGGGCCGCCTCACTGCGAAGTGATTTACGGGTTTCCATCAGCTCAGTGACATCGCAGCGCTGGCGATAGGTGACTTGGGGGATGGTAGTGGCTGACAAGGTCATGCGTTCGGCGATCAGACGACGCACTCGGGTCAGCGGCCTGACCTCTGACACAGCTAGGACGTGGTGCTCGAGTATCCTTGGGCCTTGGTACGGCACGGCTTTGACGTCGATGCCCAGTTCCCTGGCCCGTCTTCGCGCCCGCGGGGAGGCGAAGACGGTGTGGCGACCGGGGGATGAAGGGGGTGCGCCCTCGGCGACGGTGGGCCGGGCCGGGTCGAACGTGGTCTGTTCCATGGATTGGGATTTCTGTGGCACTGCGGTGCGCGGGGCCTCTGTCGCTGTCTCTGGGGCCAGCTCCGCTCGAGTCTTGGGGGCGAACTCTTCCGCAGTCTCTGCGATCAGAGCGATGATGGTCCCTACGGCGACGGTTTCGCCCTCGCCAGCGAAGACGCTGACGAGGGTCCCTGACCCGGGCGACGGGGCCTCAGAGGTGGCTTTGTCGGTCTCCACAAGGAAGAGGGCCTCACCCTCCTTAACCTGGTCGCCCACATCCTTGAGCCAGGCGACGACAGTCCCCTGCTCCATGGTAAGACCCAGGACCGGCATGGTGACTTCGATCATGACCGTCGGCCTCCGAGGGGTACTCCTTCGACCAGCCTCTTGGCTGCGCGGACGAGATCTTCAGTTTGAGGAATGGCCGCGGCCTCCAACGTCAAGCTATAGGGAATGGGTACGTTCTTCCCGCAGACCCGCAGAGGAGGCGCGTCAAAGTAATCGAAGGCGTCCTCCAATGCACACATGACGACCTCGGCGGCAAACCCAGCGCGTTCGGGGGCCTGATGAGTCACCAAGAGCCTGCCCGTCTTCATAATGGAGCGGGCCACCGTCTCCCGGTCATACGGAACCAGGGTGCGGGGATCGATGATCTCGAGCTCGATGCCTTCTTCGGCCAGTACGTCGGCAGCCTCAAGCGCTTTGTGGACTTGATAGGACAAGGCGACACAGGTCACGTGACGGCCTTGCCTGACAATAGCTGCTTGGCCGAAGGGAATAGTGTAATCCTCCTTCGGGACGGGGCCCCTGGTCCCGTACAGCAATTTATGTTCCAGAAACACCACCGGGTTGTCATCCCGGATAGCGGTCTTGAGGAGCCCTTTGGCATCGTAGGGAGTGCTCGGCATTACCACTTTCAGCCCAGGAGTGTGAGCATACCAAGCCTCCAGGCTCTGGGAATGTTGAGGACCGTTGCCCCTGCCGGCTCCCTGCTGGGCGCGGATGACCAGGGGCACGGACACGTCTCCCCCCAGCATCCAGCGGATCTTGGCTGCCTGGTTGCAGATCTGGTCCATGGCCAACATGGAGAAGTCGACGTACATGAACTCCACCACCGGTCGCAGACCGGCGAGAGCGGCTCCGAGGCCAGCTCCGGTGAAACCGGCCTCTGAGATGGGCGTGTCGCGTACGCGTTCGGCGCCGAACTCCTCTAGCAGACCCTTGGTCACGCCGAAGACCCCGCCGCCTCCCCAGACCCCGATGTCCTCGCCCAGCAAGATGACTCTGGCATCCCGCTGCATCTCCTCGCGCAGAGCCTCATTCAGGGCCTGCGCGTAGGTAAGGGACCTCTCCTCTATCTGCTCGCCTCTCATCCGAAAAGGCCCTCCAGGAGTGTGTCTCTTGATGGTTCTGGACTGGACTCGGCGTAGCGAACAGCCTCGGCGATGCGCACGCTGGCCTCTTGGTCCCAGTCGGCAAGGTCTTGGGTGGAGGCCAGGCCTTGCTCCACCAGTAGTCGGCCGAAGTTGGGGATAGGATCCAGTCTGCGCCAAAGCTCCGGCTCCTCCTTGTCGCGGTAGGTGAGGGGGTCACCCACATGGTGGCCGAGAAAGCGGTAGGTGTGGGTGAAGACGTATGTGGGACCTTCCCCTGCCCGGGCTCGCTCCACCCCTTCCCGCACGCCGAGGAAGACGTCGATCACGTCCATGCCGTCGCATTCCACTGCGGGCAGGCCGAAGGCTTGGGCTCTGCCCTTGAACCCGTCCGGGCCCAGAGCCAGCATATTGTCTACCGGACCGCTCATGCCATAGAAGTTGTTCTCACACAGAAACACGCAGGGGAGTCGCCAGATGGCAGCTAGGTTGGACACCTCGTGGAGGATCCCCTGGTTGAGGGCACCGTCGCCGAAGAAACACACGGTCACCCGCCCGTTCTTGAGCAGGTCCGACGCCAGCGCTGAACCCACAGCGATGCCCATGCCCCCGCCTACGATGCCGTTGGCGCCGAGAATGCCGCGACTGAGATCGGCGATGTGCATGGAGCCGCCCCGTCCCCTGCAGTAGCCGGTCGCCCTGCCCATGAGCTCGGCCATGCACCGCTTCTCGTCTGCTCCTTTGGCCAGGACGTGAGCATGTCCGCGGTGGGTGGAGGTGATGTAGTCCTCCTCGGTCAGGCACCAGGTCGCCCCCACCGCCACGGCTTCCTGTCCTTGATAGGTATGGGTGACTCCCCGGATGCGGCCGGCACGGTACAGGGCTGCCGCCTGCTCCTCGAACTGCCGGATCAGGGCCATCCTCTGGTACATGCCTAGAAGGCGGTCACGGGAAAGGCCGGTCAGCTCGACAAGCGTCGTCCCCTCGAGACGAGCTCGAGTGCGCGCCAAGGGTTGAGCTGGGGGCTGCCTGACGACTCTTGTCATCACTGGCTCCTTGTGTCACAGACCGCGTGTCGGGCCGAGTGCGACCACGGGCCGGAATGATAGAGTGTGATTTAATACTCTGCAACCAATGGTCTGCAAGCGACGCCCCCCGCCAGGAGTTTCCTGACTCATGAATGGACTCGACGGCAGAGCGGACGGTATCGTCTATCTGGAGATTGCCGAGGCCGTCCGACGTTCTATTCTCTCTGGTGAGCTCCTTCCCGGGCAACGTCTGCCTTCCGTTCGCGCTATGGCTCAGCGGTGGCACTGCACGCCGGCCACGGTGGCCAGGGCCTACTCGCGGCTGGCAAGGGAAGGTATGGTGGTCTCCCAACGGGGGGGAGGCACCCGGGTGCGGCCTCTGCGGTCGGGGTTGGGGGACCTCTCTCGCTCGCCGGAATGGCAGTGGGCTGACCTGGTCAATCGGGCAGAAAGCTACTTGCTGGACGCACTTTCGTCCGGCCACAGCCCGGCCCATGCCGAAGCCGCCTTGGCAGCCGCTATCGCGCGGTGGCAGGAGTTGCGGGTCGCGGTCGAAGAAGGCGCCGAGTCTCGGGGGGGCAGTGCCCTATTGTCCGATCTTGGGGGCAATGAGGAAGCGGTGATCCGCTTCGCGGGCAGTCATGACCTCGCAGTGGAATTGCTCAGCCGCCTGCTGGCCGAACATTCGCCGCCTCACAGGCTGACCACCGCGTTTGTGGGCAGCCTGGGCGGCCTAATCGCTCTATCGCGGGGGGAGGCGGACCTTGCCGGGGTGCACCTGTGGGACGAGAGGACAGGGTTGTATAACCTGCCTTTCATCGAGCGGGTGCTACCGAACGTGCCGGTAGTCATCATGAATCTGGTCAAACGCGAGCAGGGTATCCTAGTCCCGCCGGGCAATCCCCAGGGAGTGACACAGCTGGTGGACCTGGTCAAACCGGGGGTGGTCTTTGTGAACCGTCAACCGGGCTCAGGTACGCGGGTATGGCTGGACGCGCAGCTCAAGAAGGTAGGTCTGGAAGCGCGTCGGATCGTAGGCTATGAGCGAGAGGAGCGCACTCACCTAGGGGTGGCCCGTCTGATAGCGGAAGGGGCGGCGACGGCAGGCCTGGGCATCCGGGCAGCTGCGGGCGCTTATGGGCTTGAGTTCGTGCCGCTGTGGGAGGAGCGGTACGACCTGGTGGCACGGGCCGAGTGGCGCAGCAAGCCGGTCTTCGCCTTACTGCTTGCGGTGCTGGGATCTGCCCGGTTTCGAGAGGCCTTGGCCGCGCTAGGCGGGTATGACCTTTCTGAAACCGGGGCAGTCTCTTTGTCAGCTTGATTCCTGCGTGTCGGGGAGGATTGGAAGGTGGCGGTCGAAAAACCGAGTCAGGGAGAAGAGGTCCGGGGACCCCTCTTCTTGATCGATGGCAACAACCTTGCCTACAGAGCGTTCTACGCCTTGCCCGCGGAGATTGCCACTAGCGATGGCCTGCCCACCAACGCGCTCTATGGCTTCTGTCTCATGGTTTTCAAGATCCTAGCGGAATATAGACCAGGGGCGGTCATAGTGGCGTGGGATTCTCGCGAGAAGACTTTCCGCCACGAAGAGTACGAAGAATACAAGGCCCAGCGCAAACCCATGCCGGAACCACTGGTCGAGCAGTGGCCATATTTTGCAGAACTGTCGGCTGCCTTCGGCTTCGCCAACCTGGCGCTACCGGGCTACGAAGCGGACGATATTCTGGCTGCCCTGGCGCGGCAGGCCGAGGCCGAGGGGCGGGAGACCATTATAGTCACCGGTGACCGGGATGCCCTGCAGCTGGCTGGACGGTACGTCCGCATCATGGCTAACACCAAGGGAGTCACGGAGGTCAGGATCTATGACCCAGCCGCGGTCGAGGAGCGCTTCGGGGTGCCGCCCCGTCTGATTCCGGACCTGATCGGACTCAAAGGAGACTCCTCCGACAACATACCGGGGGTTCCAGGTATCGGCGATAAGACGGCCGCTCAATTGTTGGAGCAATTCGGAAGTCTGGATGCCGTCTTCGAAAACCTCGACCAAGTGGCAGGGGCCAAACGGCGTGAGTTGCTCCGCGAAAACCGGGAGGTCGCTTTTCTCTCCCGTCGACTGGCGCTCCTTGACCGGGAGGTTCCCATCGCGATCGATGCTGTGGGGCTTTGTCCACCGCGACCAGACAAGGAACGGCTCAAAGAATTGTTCAGTCGTCTGGAATTCACCTCGCTTTTTGAGCGCTTGGAGCAGCTACCGGTAGCCGAGGGCGTGGCCCAGGCAGGGAGGGGGGCGGGGGGCGCTGCCGGTAATAAGACGGCAATCTGTCTCTTTCCGGAGGTGCGACATTGGGCGGCGCTCTCTGACGCGGCCGATCTGGTGGCTGAGCTTGGGCTCGACCGGGCCCGACCGGTGGGCGTGGCCAGCGAGTACGCGGCACAAGGCCAACCGGGGGGGCCAGGTCGGCTCTGGTTGGCTCAGTCTTCGGGTCCAGCCTCCGGTCTGGCTGCCAGTTCACCGTCGCGCCTGGCGACTGCACTTTACGAAGGTCTGACCCTGGCCGAGATCGAAGTCGGCGAGCGCGAACGGGGTGTTGTCCGGAAGAGCCTGCCCGGCCTAGCCCTCGTGTGCCATGACTTGAAAGCACAGCGACTCTTGCGCGGGTTGCTGGGTCAGGCTACTCATGACACGTACATCGCCGGCTACTTGCTGGCGCCAGGCCGTCGTGACTATCGCCTGGAGGACTTGGCAGGCGAGCTGGGGGTTCCTTTGCCCGCTGCCGGTCGCTGTGAGGGCCCGGCTGCCGCAGCCGTAGTGCTGCCTCTGGCCGTCGAGCAAGAGAGGTGTCTGCGGGAGCAGGGCATGTGGGACTTGTTCCAGGAGATCGAACTGCCACTCACTCCCGTGCTGATCGCCATGGAAGAAGCCGGCATCCATGTGGATTGCTACCGTCTCGGCGACATGGCGGCGAAAATGCAGGACCAGCTAGAGGAGCTGGAGGCCTCGATCTACGAACTGGCGGGGGAGACCTTCAACCTGGGCTCGCCTCAACAGCTCTCCCGCGTATTGTTCGAGAAACTGGGTCTGGCTCGCCAGCGCAAGACCAAGACGGGTTACTCGACCGATGCTAAGACTCTGGAAGCGTTGCGCGGCAGTCATCCCATAGTGGGGCTCATTCTCAACCATCGGGAGCTTTCCAAGCTGCTCTCCACCTACCTTCTGGCCCTGCCTCAAGCTGTGGAGCAGAGTACGGGGCGCCTTCACACTACCTTCCACCAGACAGTAACGGCCACGGGGCGGCTTTCCTCCAGTGACCCCAACCTACAGAACATCCCTGTGCGGACTGCGCTGGGAGCCCAGATAAGAGAATGCTTCACAGCAGAGCCGGGGTATCTCTTGGTAGTGGCTGACTATTCTCAGATCGAACTGCGCATCATGGCTCATCTCTCCGGTGAGTCTGCCCTCATCGAAGCCTTTCGCCGGGGAGAAGACATCCATGCCCGGACCGCGGCTGAAGTCTTCGGCATCCCCGAGGACCAGGTCGACTCCCAACATCGCCGCTATGCCAAAGCTGTCAACTTCGGGATCATGTATGGCATCTCGGCGTACGGACTTAGCCAGAGCCTGGGGATAGAAAGAGATGAAGCGGAGGCCTACATCGCTCGCTATTTCGAGCGCATGCCACGCGTGAAGGTCTTCATCGAGGAGACCATCGCGGAAGCCCGGGCGCGGGGTTATGCGACCACGGTGTTCGGGCGTAGGCGTCCGATCCCCGAGCTCAAAGCGGCCACTTTCCAGGAGCGTTCGCTGGGAGAGCGACTCGCCGTCAACTCCGTAATTCAGGGTAGCGCCGCTGACATCATCAAAGTGGCCATGATCCGTTGTCACGGACGGCTGCGGCGACAGTTCCCTCGCGCTCGTCTTGTGCTGCAGGTCCACGACGAGCTGCTGTTCGAAGTCCCTGTGGAGGAGGCCGAAGCTGTCCGTGAGGCGATGGTCGAGGAGATGGTACAGGCCTACCCCATGGATCCCCCCCTGGGAGTGGACGCAGGTATAGGCCCGGACTGGCTTTCGGCCAAGTAGGTACGCGAGGCCCCTACCATATTGCTTTTCTTGCCGGCCTGGGTATACTACCGGCACGGAAGCCGTGCTGAGAGCGGCCCCAGGTTGCGCTTTTTTGGGAAGGGAAACGGAAACTACATGGCAGATCAACACACCGACGAAGTTCACAGACTGCAGGGCGGCCAGGACCTCATGGTCGAGGTCGATGGCAAGTTGGTTCCCAACTACGATGCCACGATCGTCACTTTCGAGGAAGGCGACATCGTGACGGGGACCGTAGTGAGGGTCGACAAAGACGAGGTTCTGGTCGACATCGGCTACAAAAGCGAGGGGGTGGTCCCCGCCAGTGAGCTCTCCATCAAGAAGTCGGTGAATCCTGCCGAAGAGGTGGCGGTGGGAGACGTCATCGATGCCTTGGTCCTCACCAAGGAGGATGCGGACGGGCGTCTCATCCTTTCCCGCAAGCGCGCGCGGTTCGAGCGGGCTTGGCAGCGGATCGAGAAAGCGGCCGAAGAAGGTACGCCGGTGTCTGGCACCGTGATCGAGGTCGTCAAGGGCGGATTGATCCTCGACCTCGGGGTGCGGGGTTTCCTGCCCGCCTCATTGGTGGATATCCGCCGAGTGGCTGATCTAGACGAATTCCTGGGGCAGACGCTTGAATGCCGAGTCATCGAGCTGAATCGCTTCCGCAACAACGTGGTGTTGAGCCGCCGCGCCGTGCTCGAGGAGGAGCGCCGGGGGGCCCGGGAGCAGATCCTCGACCGCATGAACGTGGGCGACCTAGTCACCGGGACTGTCTCCAACATCGTCGATTTCGGCGCTTTTGTGGATCTGGACGGCATTGACGGCCTTATCCACATTTCGGAGCTCTCTTGGAGCCATGTCAATCATCCCTCTGAGGTCCTCTCGGTGGGGCAGAAGGTCGAAGTGCGGGTGCTGGACATCGACCGGGAGCGCCAGCGCATCTCCCTGGGTCTCAAGCAGACCCAGAAGGACCCATGGCAGCAGGTCTTCGAGAACCGTCAGGTCAACGAGATCGTCCACGGCCGGGTCACCAAGCTGGTGTCCTTCGGGGCTTTTGTCGAGATCGAGGAGGGCGTGGAAGGTCTCATCCACATCTCCGAGCTGGCGCAGCACCACGTGGAGGATCCCTCCGAGATCGTGCGACCGGGGCAAGAGGTCAACGTGAAGATCATCGAGATCGACCCCGAGCGTCGTCGGCTCTCCCTCAGCTTGAAGCGCCTCGAGCCCGAGTACCGTATCCATGAGGACGCCTTGATGGAAGAGGGCGAGGAGGCCGAGGAGCGCGAAGAGGTTACGGAAGAGGCCGAGGAGATCACCGGGGCCGAGGAAGCCGCCGGACTGGAGGAAGCCGTCGGGCTGGAGGAGATCGCCAGGGCTGAAGAAGAGGCCGAGTGGGAAGCGACCCCGGCTGAAACGGCCGAGGCGGCGGGCGAAGAGGCGGTCGCCGATTCCAGGGCGGCAGAAGAGCCGAGCTCTACGGGTGAGGAGTCTCCCCGCGAGGATTAGGGCCAGCCTGGCCGGCAGCAGGGGACCGGCAGGATGAGTCAGCATACGGGAGCGCCACAGGCGCTCTCCGTTTTTTCGGAGGAGCGGTGAGTAGGGGAAGGCGCGACCTGTTCACGGTAGGCCTCACCGGGGGTATCGGTGCTGGGAAGAGCACGGCTCTTGCTCTATTCGGCGCCCTTGGTGCTCTCACCTTTTCCGCTGACGAGGTAGTGCATGGTCTTTACCGTGAAGAGACCTGCAAGAAGGCCCTACTCCAAGAGTTCGGTCCCGCGGTCTTGACGACCACGGGCGAAGTGGACCGTAGGCGCCTGGCCCAGCTGGTGCGGGGCCGGCCCGATAGGCTGCGTTGGCTGGAGGGGCTGACTCACCCGCTAGTGCACGAAAGGTTGGAGAGGTTCATAGCCAGTGCTCCGAGCGGGTCAGTAGTGGTCTGCGAGATACCGCTTCTGTTCGAGGCTGGATACGGAGGCATGTTCGACCTCATCGTGACGATCGAAGCCTCTCCGTCGGTCAGAAGGCAGCGCTCGGTGCATGGGTTCGGGCTCGACCAGTTCGAGGAATTCGAGGGTCTGCAGGCTACCGCCGAGAGAAGGAGGGCAGGCAGTGACGTGGTCTTTGTCAACGACGGTTCGAGAGCCGAGCTCGAGAAGTTCGTGAAAGAGGTCTACGCACTGGCCCAGAAGCAGCTCGCAGAAAGGGCCGCTCCCCGGGAAGGAGATGTCCTGTGAGTGGTGAGCGGAATGCCGGCCGAGCAGGAGGCAGCCGAGCCAGGGGCAGCCGAACGGGCCGCGCGAACCGGGCGAGCAGCAGGCAGTGGCCACCGCGAAAACGTGCCTGGCGGCTTTGGCCCGCGCTCGCTCTTGTGGTGGTGCTGGCCGGTCTGGCCGGGGTGACTCTTGCCGTTCTTTCCGGGCGTCTGATTCTGCCGGCGGCGTCAGCGCGGGTCTTCCCGCTCAAGTATGAAGCGGAGATCGCCCGGGCTGCTTCGCGCTATGATGTGGACCCTTATTTGGTGGCCGCTGTCGTGCGGGCCGAGAGCGGCTTCGATCCCCGGGCGCGGTCGCGGGCGGGAGCGCAGGGTCTGATGCAGCTCATGCCGGATACCGTGACCTTCGTTGTTGGTCTGGACAGCTACAAAGGCGCCAAGGAGCCGAGCCTGACCGATCCGGTGGACAACCTGGAACTGGGCACCTGCTACTTGGCCTACCTGCTGCGGCGTTTCGGGAAGGACGAGACGGCGGCGGTAGCCGCCTACAATGCCGGCCCAACGCCAGTCAGCCGGTGGATCAAGGCCAGCGGCAAGAAGACTCTTGAGCCTGCGGCCATCGAGTATCCGGAGACCAGGGAATACGTCACCCGTATAGAACGTTACCGGACCATCTATGAACGAGTGCACCCGGATGTCTTCTGAGCCTGGTCTTGAACCTGGCCATGGTTCGGGCACGCTCTATCGGCTGCGAGCGGACTACGAACTCCAGGGTGACCAACCGCAGGCTGTCACCCGTCTGGTGGAAGGGGTCCGGCGGGGAGACCGCTTCCAGACCCTTCTGGGGGTGACAGGGTCGGGCAAGACCTTCACCATGGCCAACATCATCGCCCGGGTGGGCAAACCGGCGCTGGTGATCGCTCCCAACAAGACGCTCGCTGCCCAGCTTTGCAACGAGTTTCGCGAGTTCTTGCCAGAGAACGCGGTCGAGTACTTCGTCTCCTACTACGACTACTACCAACCGGAAGCGTATCTGCCGGCGACCGATACCTACATCGAGAAGGACTCATCCATCAACCAGGAGATCGACCGTCTCCGACATGCCGCCACTTCCAGCCTGCTCATGCGCCGAGACGTGGTCATCGTGGCTTCGGTATCGTGCATCTACGGCTTGGGTTCGCCGGCCGAGTACCTGCGTCAAGTGGTGCTTCTTAAGGCCGGGGAGGAGGTCGACCGTGACGAGGTGTTCGCCAAACTGGTGAAGATCCACTACGAGCGTAACGACATCGGGTTTGCTCGGGGCAAGTTCCGAGTCCGCGGCGACAGCTTCGAAGTCTGGCCCGCTTACGAGGATTACGCTCTGCGGATCAGCCTGTGGGGCGACGTAGTGGAGGAGATCGTCAAGACCGACCCTGTCACTCAGGAGGTCGTGGCTAGGCTGCCCAGTGTGGCGGTGTATCCGGCCACGCATTTCGTCACTGGGGAGGACACCATCGAGCGCGCGTTGACGGAGATCGCCGCCGAGCTGGAGGCCAGGGTGGCCGAGCTGGAAGCCCAAGGTAAGCAGCTGGAGGCTTTTCGCTTGCGGCAGCGCACGCAGTACGACATGGAGATGCTGCGGGAGTTGGGCTACTGCAGTGGTATCGAGAACTACTCGCGCATCCTTTCGGGTCGCAGACCGGGGGAGCCGCCCTATACGCTTCTAGACTTCTTCCCGGACGATTTCCTGGTGTTCATTGATGAGTCGCACATGACAGTTCCCCAGCTTCATGGCATGTATGAGGGGGACCGTAGTCGCAAACTCATGCTGGTGGAACACGGCTTCAGGCTGCCCTCCGCCCTGGACAATCGACCGCTGCAGTTCGACGAATTCATTGCCCGTGTCCCTCAGGTAATCTTTGTATCGGCTACCCCGGGAGAGTGGGAGATCTCGGTCTCGTCCCAGGTGGTGGAACAGCTCATCCGTCCGACCGGTTTGGTAGACCCCGTGGTCGAGGTCCGACCTACCCGGCATCAGATCGACGATCTCATGAACGAGATCCGCAAGCGGGTGGAGAAAGGACAGCGGACCCTTGTGACCACCCTCACCAAGAAGATGGCCGAAGATCTCACGGACTATCTCTTGGAGATGGGCTTCAAAGTCCGCTATCTGCATTCCGAAGTGGAAACCATCGAGCGCATCCGCATCATCCGCGAGCTACGTCTGGGGGAAGTGGACGTTCTCGTGGGGATAAACCTGTTGCGAGAGGGTCTCGATCTGCCCGAGGTCGCCCTGGTGGCCATACTTGACGCCGACAAGGAAGGCTTCTTGCGGGGGGAGACGGCCCTCATCCAGACCATCGGCCGTGCGGCTCGCAATGCGGAGGGTACCGTCATCATGTATGCGGACAAGCGAACCGCGGCCATGGAACGGGCCATCGCCGAGACGGAGCGCCGGCGGGCAGCTCAGCTGGCTTTCAACGCCGAGCACGGGATAGAACCGCGCAGCATTGTGAAAGGGGTGTCCGACATCACAGAGCTGCTGGGTGTTGCGGGCACGGTGCCCTACAAGGAGCGGCGCAAGGCGGTGACTCCGGGGAAGATGTCGCCTGAGGAGATCGAGCGCTTAATGGCCGCTCTAGAGGAGGAGATGTTCGCCGCAGCGGAGGAATTGCGCTTCGAATACGCAGCGAAACTCCGGGACGAGATCAAAGAGTGGGCTCGGGAGCTAGCCCGGCTGAGGCGAGCGACTAGCTGTAATGCCCGCTGACATTGTTGACAGAAAGAGAGCCTTCATGTTCGGTTGGGGGTGGCGATACTCCAACC
>OGCI01001016.1_pt1 | contig 26577 bp, 22 predicted proteins | sample 1570021 | NCBI WGS metagenome assembly OGCI01 (sample SAMN06264664, study PRJEB24512) | hot springs metagenome | isolation source: Hot spring water | place: South Africa: Tshipise | collected 2015-06-21 | reverse complement strand
GCGCTCGGGACCAGGTGTGTCTCCACTTCTAGGTCGCGCAAGACCTCCAGCAGACGCACCCCGTAGATGATCCCAGAAGCTCCGGAGATCCCTACCACCAGACGTCGAAAACGAAGATGTTCCACCGCTCTGTCGATACTCCCTACCCCTGAACACGTAGATACCCGAGCCGTCCGTGAGACGCCTGAGCCCCCGGGGCGGCCGGCCACCTTTCCCTCACCGCGGGCTGCGAGCTCGTGATCGCGAATCCGCGCCTTTCCGCCTCGATTGTAGCAGGGTGCACCTTGCCGCCGCAGCAGACACAGTCAACGCGCAGGCAAAGACAAGCCGCGAAAAGGGAACTACCCGCCCCCTATCGGAGGAAGCAGCCGGATCTCGTCCCCGTCCTTGAGTACCGTCGCCAGGCCCTTGCCCTGACGGACATTACGTCCGTTCACGAACACGCCCACCCAGACACTGCCATCCTCGCGGAAGATGCGTGGGCGCAGACGCGGCTCTCGGGCCACACAGTCCGCCAGAGCCTCCGCGACGTCGCGGCCCTCGCACTCCATCACGGTGAGTCCCTCTCCGCCCGAGAAACCAGGGGGTAGCCTTATCAGCGCCTTTGCCATCTCCGCAGTCACGTCGGCGAACCGGCTTTCTCCGCCTTGCTCTGACGGACGTCCACGGCAAGAACATTGGGGTTCTGGCAGAAGGCCACACACTGAGGGTCACCGTCACAGAGGTCGCACTTGAAGGCCACCTTGCGCACTGGGTGTTCGCGGATGACTCCCTGAGGACAGGCCTCATAGCAGAGCCCGCAATCATCACAGAGCGCCTCGTCCACCCGGAGCACCCATCCGGCCACCGGCTCCAACCCCTCGGCCTTGACCAGGATCTTCTCTCGCTTGATAGCTCCGGTGGGACAGACCTCCTCGCACTTGGCGCAGGCGGTCTGCAGACAGGTCCGGCCCCGCACTCTCGCCGCGCTCGGGTTAACCTCGATCGCCAGACGAGCCACCGAGGGTCGGTAGACTCCCTCATGCCAGGCAGAGCAGGCCAACTCGCACATATGGCAGCCGGTGCACTTCTTGTTGTTCACCATGACGTGTGGCATCACGATTCCTTTCTCCGCCGCCAGCGCCCCGGCTGCCTACAGACGTACGTCCACGCCAAGCTCGGCCAGCTTGGCCTCCGTTGGTACACCGCGTTCGTCCCAGCCGCGCAGCTCGTAGTACTCCTTGAGGGCCATCCAGAAGGCTTCCTCTCCTATGGCCTTGCCCGCTGAAGGTCCTTCCGGGAACGCACCTTCCTCTGCATATAGCTTGCGAGGCAGGGAGTCGGACTCCACTCCTTCCCGCAGGTTGAAGAGGCGCCCCAGGTTCCAGATGCGCTCCCCCATGAGCATGATCTCGTCCTCGCTGAACTCCCTCTTCCCCACATGCTTGAACATCTGCGCGAGCTGCCCAGGGGTGACCGCCCAGAAGTCGCAGAAGATGCCGCTGAACTTGATAGAGCTGAAGTTCTGGCCGATGAAGCCGTTGTCCACGTTCCCTCTGATGATCTGCGCGGCTTTACCCTCCAGTGTGTCCGGAGGCCGGGTACCTTCGAGCACCTCGTCGGCGATGGGGTAGGCCCGCATGTGACAACCACCCCGGTCAGAGGTGGCATAGGCTATGCTCATCCCGAAGGCCCCGCGGGGATCGTATCCAGGGAGCTCCAGATTCTTGACCTCCATGGCCAGCTCGGGGACACCGTACTTGGCCGCCAGGGCCCGCGCGCCCAGAGCGAGTTCCGCACCGATGCCCTCACGCCGGGCAATAAGACCCGGCGCAGCCAGGTAGGCCTCGCTCGGCCCGAAGCGCAGACCGAAATCAGCGATACCCCGCTCGGTCATGTCCATGGCCAGAGCGACCACCGCCCCACAGGAGATGGTGTCCAAGCCCCACTCGTCGCACTCATGGTTGAAGCGAAGCAGGGCCTCCAGATCGTCCACCCCGCAGTTGGCCCCGCAGAGGGCGATCGTCTCGTACTCGGGGCCTTCACCGCGAACCCCACCCGCCTCGTGCACCTGACGGCAGCCTATCGCGCACTGGTAGCAGGCGCGGTTGGCCACCCTCACTTTGAGCAGGGCCTCGGAATTGATAGCCGTGGCTCCGGCAAACCAGCCAGCCGACCAGTTGCGGGTAGGAAGCACCCCGGCTCCGTTGACCGGATCGACCAAGATGGGCGTGCCCTCTTCGTTCGCCCACAGATTGAAGGGGGTGAGCACGTACTCCTTGTGGATGCGGCGCATGTCAGCCAAGAAGGCCCGGGCGTCGCCCACACTCACCGCACCCGTACCCCGGATAGCGACCGCTTTCAGATACTTCGCCCCGAACAAGGCCCCGTGCCCCCCACGACCGGCCTTGTGGAATTGGTCGGTGCTGAGACAAGCCCACGGAATGAGATGTTCACCTGCCGGTCCTATCGAAAGCACTTTGACCTCTTCGTCGAGGTCGTCACGCAAGGCTTCCTCAAGGTCGGAGGTCTTGAGGCCCCAGTACTTCTCGGCGGCAGGGATGAACTCCACCTTGTCGTCTTTGACCCACAGCACCACCGGTTCCCTCGCCTTGCCAGTGATGATGATGGCGTCATAACCGGCGAATTTCATCTCGGGAGCAAAGGAACCGCCCACATAGCTGTCATCGAGGATGCCCGTGGTGGGACTCTTCGCCCCTACTACTAGACGTGAGGCCGTACTCACGTTCGTCCCGGCGAAGGGCCCTGTCATGAGGATGACAGGGTTCTCTGGCAACCAAGGATCGACCTTGGGCGGCACCTCCGCCCACAGATAGCGGAGCAGAAGGCCTTTCCCCCCGAAGTAACGTTCCGCCCACTCCAGGTTGAGAGGCTCGGCCTCAGCTGTGCGCGAGCCCAGATCGACCCTTAGAACCTTTCCCTGGTAGAAGTCCAAGACAACCCCCTTGGTCGTCGGGTCTCTACATGCCCGCCCCCGGATGCTGGCTGGCGGGGGAGGCTCTCGGACCCATTGTAGACAAAACGCAGCAAGGGTTCACACGAGTCACGCCTGTTGTTCTATCATTCACTTGCGCCAGCTGACCGTCCCGGATCCGGCCTGCGCTCGAGTGCGATCGTTATTGACCTCTGGACAGTACCGTAGGTGGGAAATGGGGGAAGCCTTTCCGGACGAGACCCAGGAGACGCGGGCCGCTCGGGTCAGAGAGCTAATCACCCGCCTCCGCCGCGAATACCCCGACGCCCGCATCATCCTCGACTACGGTAACGAATGGGAGCTGCTGGTCGCCGTCATCTTGTCCGCCCAGTGCACCGACAAGAAGGTCAACGAGGTGACTGCCCGTCTGTTCAAGAAATATCCCACCATCGCCGACTATGCCGCCGCTGACCCAGCCGAGTTCGAGCGCGACATCCGGCCCACTGGCTTCTTCCGCAACAAGACCAAGCACATCCTCGCTGCTGCCCAGAAGATCCTGGCCGACTATGGGGGTGAAGTGCCAGCTTCGCTCAGGGAACTGCTCACCTTGCCCGGCGTGGCCCGCAAGACCGCCAACATCGTCCTCGGCAATGCCCACCCTGAGGCCTACCTGAGCGACCCTGACGCCGGCATCGCTGTCGACACGCACGTCAGCCGCCTAAGCCAGCGACTCGGTCTAGTCCGTTCCCAGGATGCCGACAAGATCGAGCGAGAACTGATGGCGATCGTTCCTCGCGAAGACTGGTTCCAGCTGACATACCTACTCATAGACCACGGCCGGGCGGTCTGCGACGCCAAACGGCCGCGCTGCGGCGAATGTGTGGTGAACGACCTGTGTCCGTCCGCGTTCAAGGTCTGATACGCACCGCGGTCGCTTGCGCCGCAGGTCTGGTGGCGGTCGCCGCCCCCTTGCTCGTCTTCTTCCTTACCCGCCCGCACGGTCAGAGCGAGGCCTGGGTCGCGCCCTGGGCCCTTGCGCCCATCATCGGAACCATGGTGTTCCAACTGCTCAGCCGACCTCACCCGGAGTGGGGGCGGGGACTCGCTTTCGCAGGAGGACTAGGACTGGTGCTAGGCACCTGGGCTGGTCTGCGCGCTCCGTTCGAGCATGCGGGGGTAGGTCAAGCTGTCTTGATGGGACTGTACTTCCTTGCCCTGACCTTCATCGCGGGCATGGCCGGGGCTTCAGTGGCCTCTTTGCTCGTTCGGGGCATCGGGCAGCAACGGGCCTGGCAAGCAGGGATGGCTGTCTTAGCAGCAGAGGTGTTCGTCGCCGCGCTCTTGATCCCCGTGTTGACCTGACCCAAACATGCGGCCGGGAGAGTGTGACCTCCCGCTTCCGCAGCATTCGAACCAGGACCCACCACTTTCCCCAGGCCCAGTGGCAAGCCCAGTGGCGGGCCCGCCGCAAGGCGCCTCCCATCCGGCTTGCTTGCGGTTGACGTGACCGCTCCCGGCCTATACCATCTTGCCGCACCAAGCAATGGCGCCGCCGGGGAATGGCTGTGCCTCTAAGTGGCCTTCCCATGACCAGTCACGACAATGCAACCGAGGGGAACGAGCAGATGATCTTCGACCGCGAACACGAATGTATGGATCGCGCCAAGCTTGCCGAGCTACAGAGTCAGCGCTTGGTCGCTTTGGTGAACCGAGTCTACGAGCGCGTCCCCTTCTACAAGAAGCTGTTCGATGAAGCCGGCATCGAGCCGGAGAAGGTCCGGGGTGTCCGAGACCTGCCCTACCTTCCCTTCACCCGGAAGTACCACCTGCGCGACAACTACCCCTTCGGCCTTTTCGCAACGCCCTTAAGAGAAGTGGTCCGCATCCACGCCTCTTCGGGCACCACCGGCAAGCCCACCACGGTGGGGTACACCAAGAGCGACATCGCCATCTGGGCTAATGTGGCCGCGCGCACCATCGCTGGGGCGGGAGGAACGGCTGACGACATCGTGCAGGTGGCTTATGGCTATGGCCTCTTCACCGGCGGGTTGGGGATGCACTACGGTGCAGAGCTGCTGGGAGCTGCGGTCATCCCTATCTCGGGCAGCAACACGCAGCGGCAACTTATGCTGATGCAGGATTTCGGTACCACAATCATGTGCTGCACCCCCAGTTTCATGCTCTACCTCTACGATGTGGCACAGCAGGTTGGCGTTGACGTCACCAAGCTGCCCCTTAAAGTGGGCATCTTCGGCGCCGAACCGTGGTCCGAAGCCATGCGCCGGGACATCGAGGCCAAGTGGAACATCAAAGCGGTCGATATCTACGGACTGAGCGAGATCATCGGACCGGGTGTCTCCTGTGAGTGCGCGGACGCACAGGACGGGCTGCACCTCAACGATGACCATTTCTTGCCCGAGATCATCGATCCCGAGACCGGGGAGGTCTTGCCCGAGGGGGAGACAGGCGAGCTGGTCATCACTACTCTTACCAAGGAGGCTTTCCCCCTGATCCGCTACCGCACCGGCGACATCACCCGCCTGTGGGTCGAACCCTGCGTGTGCGGACGCACAAACACGCGCATGGGCAGAGTGTCGGGGCGGACTGACGATATGCTGATAATCCGCGGGGTCAACGTCTTCCCCAGCCAGGTCGAAGCGGTGCTATTGATGTCACCGCAAGTTGAGCCGCACTATAAGCTCGTCGTCGACCGCAAGGGCGCCATGGACACTCTGGAGGTCCAGGTGGAGATCAAGCCCGACCTCTACCACGAGGTCTCGCAGGCCATCCTTTCCCTGGACGACGTCACCACCATCGCGGAACATGAGAAGATCGTGGCCTTGAAATCGGCTATACAGAAGAACATCAAGGACATCATCGGTATCAGCGTAGAGGTCACCTTCAAGGAGCCTGGAGCGATCGAACGGACCGAGGGAAAAGCTCAGCGGGTGGTGGACCTGCGCAAACTCTGATTTCGAGCGTGGGGACCGCACAAGGTCAAGGTAGGCACCGCCTGAGGCACAGAAGCCGCCGGGAGGTGGAGATGAACAGGGGTGCGAAGAAGAACGATCCGACCGTCAGGCCGTTCCCCTCTGCCCAGGAAGACACCGTTCACACCAGCCTTGACGCTGATACGGAGCAGACGCGCTCCCCCGCCTATCGGTTGAGCTACGCTGACCCCGAGTTCTTGATGCGTGACGAACTACGGGGCACCCGGCTGCAGCTCGAGTACTTGAAGCCCGACTTGTTGATGCGCGACCGAGGCATCAAGGCCACGGTGGTGATGTTCGGGAGCGCTCGGATCCCAGCCCCGGAGGAGGCAGAGGCCATGGTGGCGGCGGCCCGCGAAGCGGCTGCCGCTCGCCCCGAGGACCCCGAGGCCGCCCGCTCCCTGCGGGCGGCTCTCGCTTTGGCCGCCAAATCGCGGTACTACGAAGAAGCGCGCAGACTGGCTCGGTACATCTCGGAGGCCGACCGGGAATATGTCCCAGAAGAGGCGTGTCTCCTTCAGCACTCTCCTGGGAGCGTGGTGGTGGTCACTGGCGGTGGTCCCGGGATCATGGAGGCGGCCAACCGAGGTGCCCATGACACGCAGGCGGACAGCATCGGGCTCAACATCGTGCTCCCTCACGAACAACGGCCCAATCGCTACATAACGCCCCATCTCTGCTTCAACTTCCATTACTTCGCCATCCGCAAGATGCACTTCTTGCTGAGAGCGGTCGCCCTGGTCGTCTTCCCCGGCGGCTTCGGGACTCTGGACGAGCTTTTCGAAGTGCTCACTCTCATCCAAACTCATAAGATCAGACCTTTTCCGGTCCTGCTTTTCGGCCGCGAGTATTGGGAGCGCATCATCGACTTCCAGGCCATGGCCGAGGAGGGCGTCATCGATCCGGAAGATCTAAGGATCTTCTCCTACGTAGAGACAGCCGAGGAAGCCTTCGCCATTCTGCGTCCGGTGCTCGCAGAGCTGCGAGAAAAGGCTGAGGCGCCCGAAGCAGCAGAAACCGATCCGGTCCCGGAGTAAGGCCTGGGCGCGAACCCCCGCCGGAGCTGCGCCCTGAAGCCTAGTTCCGCGCCTATGCTATTCTAATGGATAGCAGAAATGGACGTAGCTGAAGACTCCCAGAGTCCGCACTTCTTGTTGCTGCCCGGCATCCGGGTGGGCCAGCGATGAGCAGCACCGTGTTCCAGGTGATAGGCGTCATCCTGCTGGTCTTGGTGAACGCCTTCTTTGTGGTCTCCGAGTTCGCCATCGTCAAGATCCGCGACACCCGGGTGACCGAGCTTGCTGCTTCAGGTCGCCGGCGAGCCCGCGTGGCCGAGCACATAGTAGGTCACCTGGAAGCCTACCTCTCTGCCACCCAGCTCGGGGTCACAGCAGCTAGCCTCGGTCTGGGTTGGCTCGGCGCTTCGGTCTTCACCCGTATCTTTGGCTTGGCGCTCAACCGACCGGCAGCGGCCATCATAGCCTTTGTGTTCGTCACCTTCATCACCATCATCTTTGGTGAGCTGGTTCCCAAGTCGCTGGCCATCCGCAAAGCAGAACAGTCCACTCTCGCAGTCGCCATCCCGCTGCGCTGGTTCTATCTGGTGACCAGACCCCTTACCTGGCTGATGTACGTCACTGCCGCTGGTGTGCTTGGCCTCTTCCGTATCACACCTGCTTCCGAGCGCGACCTCGCCTACTCGGAGGAAGAACTCCGTCTCATCTTGGAAGCCAGCCAGGAGGTGGGACACATAGACGAGGTCGAGCAGACTCTCATGCGCCGGGCGCTCACCTTCGGCGACCGCGACGTCACCGACATCATGGTGCCCCGCACTGAGATGGTGGCTCTGCCCAGCTCGCTTACCGTGGAGGACGCTATCGCCGAGATCGCGGAGACCAATCACACCCGGTACCCGGTGTACGAGGAGGACATCGATAACATCGTCGGCTATGTCCACGTGAAGGATTTGTATCGGGCCCCTCGCTCAAGCAGCATCCGCCGTCTACTCAGGCCTATCGGCTTCATCGCTGAAACCTCGAACATCGAGGTGGCCCTGCAACGCTTCCAGAGCACGCGTACTCCTCTCGCCATAGTCGTCGATGAGCATGGGGGTACAGCCGGCATCGTGACCATCCAAGACGTGGTCGAAGAGCTGATAGGCGAGGTCCAGGATGAGTTCGATGAAGAGGCGCCGGTCATCCAGCCTCTCGACCATGAGACCTATTCCGTAGACGGCGGAGCACGCATCGACGAGTTGGAGGAGGCCCTCGGTCTGAAGCTACCGGAAGATGGCTTCCCCACTCTTGGTGGTCGGGTGTTCGAACAGCTGCAGCGTCGCCCGACCGTCGGCGATGAGGTCACACTTGGTGCCTTCAAGGCCCGAGTGCTGGAAGTGGACGGGATGCGGATATCCCGGGTACTGCTAACTCCGCTCGTCACGGCCGAGGCTGGAGCGGATGCCGAGGAGGCCACCGTGGAGAACGGGGCCGGGGTCGAGGGCGACGCTCCCAGAACATTCGTTCCAGTCCCGGCTGATGAGGCCAAGGTCCTGGAGCGCGGAAGTTAGACTGGAGAAGTTGAGGCAGAAAAGTCCTTGAGGTTTCCTCGCTCATGAAGCAGCCCGTCGCTCAGCTGCCACTCGACAGTGACGCCCTCCGGGCCAATCTCGACAAGACGGCCCAAGAGGTGGTCATACCTGACCGCTACCTCGCTCTGTTCGAGGCGGTCGACGGTTACTACGGCGCGCGCCAACCGTTAGCGGACACTTTGCGTGAGTATTTCCACGCCTATCGCAACGTGGACCTGCTCCTGGACGGATTCCAGACCATCTTGCTCCGCAACTGGAGCTATTTCGAACGTTCGGAGAGAAGAGCGGATTGGTTCGGTCTGCTGGCAGAGCTGGTGCTTGACCTGTTCCGGGCTTCACTCACCCCTCAGCAGACCTCTCTCCTGCTCAGACAGGTCTTGACCTGGTGCACGGCGGCGCTTGCCGGCAGATACGGGGAGGAGTATGACGATTCTCTCTTGCAAGTGGCTGAGCGCCTGCTTGAGGAGCTTCCTCGCCAGCCCCTGGCTTTCCTCGAGCGGGACACGCTGCTCAGAGGACTGCTGGACCAGGCCCGCCGTCGGCCGGCTGTACTGGAGGCCTTTGCATCCCTTTACCGGTCACTTCTGCTCACCGGCTACGCCCGCATTCTGGAGCGTCTCCCCGTGCCCGAGTGGGCGGTCTCGCCAGAAGCCGAGCTGACCGACCGGGCAGCCGTGGCCCAGTGTTTCGCCCCCTTGGCGCCCGAAAACATCCGGGTGCTCATCCGCCGCGCGGAGGGGGTCTCGACCGAGGGACTGCTGTCAGACGAGCTCCCCACTTTCTCCGCCCTTCTTGACCAGGCCATCGACCGCCTCTACCAGGTGAAGGCCATCGAAGATCGCTTCGCCGTGTGCATCTATTTCCTGAAAGACGACACCCTGGGCTACCGCCAGAATGAGGTGATGGCCGACCTGCTGGGTGTGGTCAGACAGCTGCTGAGACCTGAGCACCACATGGACGTGGAGCGCATCCTCAGCCGGTTGACCCGCTTCTTCCGCGCTCGTGAGGACCAGTTCCTCTTGATGCGGTTCCAGTGTTATGAGGCCATCGGGGTAGCCATCGGCCAGGCCGGCAACGTGGCAGCGGCAGACCATCTTATCGAGGACATCCTTTACTGGAAGTTCCAGTATCCGGAGATCAGGGGAGCGACCGACGAGTGGGAGACTGTGGTCAACCCTTACCACCTCCCCAAGATCCGCTGCTGGATGCATATCATCGAATCCAATCCCGCACTCTACGAGCGCCTCGCGGCAGCGCTCAACGTCCAGCTGCGGCTGGGCGGGGTGTACATAGCTGACACCGACCTTTTCCAGCGTGATGTCACCCGTTTCCTCAACGCCGACATCAGGCCCATATACTTCGTAGCCAAGCAGCTACTCAGGGCTTTCCCCGTCTACTTCAACGACGTGGGAGCCGAGGGCGAACTCCGCGCGGTGACCACCGAGATCGACGAGATCTGCGGCCGCAAAGACAGCCTTATGCATTTCCTGCGCAAACAGTCGCACGCGGAATCGTCCAATCGTCTGGTGGACTTCAGCCGAGCCGTGCTCAGCTACTGGATGACCCTCGACGCCTCCGGACTCAAGCCTTTCCTCTCGGCCAACGCTTGGAATGCGGTTGCCCGCGAACAAGAGTGGGCTGAGGGACCTCACCAGGTGCTCCTGCAATTGAGGGCTTGCCTGGGCATGGAGCCGCCCAGGCCTAGCCGCCAAGACGAGGGTCCGCCCCCCCAGAACCCGTCTGAGGCAGAGGTCGACGAGTTCGTGAAGAGTCTGGTCCACATGGAGCCCGAAGAGCTTGCCGCGCTGCTTGATTCCCTCCCGCACCAGGCAGAGGACACTGCGGTCGATGAGCAGAGCCCAGTCAGGGAGCAGACCCGGACAGACGAGCGGGACGCTGCAGAAGCTCCCGCCGCCGATTCCCAGGTCGACCGGCGCCGTGTCTGGTTGATGGTCCGCACTCATCAGCTCCTAGTGCAGAAATACTCCCTCTCCACCGACAACATCACGCGTGCGGTAGGCGAGCATCTGCATCTGGAGGCCGAAACTAGACAGGCTTTCCTGGAGGCGATGACTGCCTGGCGGGACAACCCCACGTCCGCCACGCGCGACCGGCTGCTTGACACCACTCTCACCGTCCTGGAGAAGCTGCAGGAGATCATTCTGAGCCCGACCCCGTCGCCCGCGGCGGAGAACATCTATCAGAAACGCCACATCGCCGCCGGCATTCCTTCCATATACGGCACCTACTCCGAGCCGAAGTTCGACGCTTTGGGGCTTTCTTTCCGGCTGGAGAACTTGGTCTCTTTGCTCCTTGAGGATGTGGTCGCCGAGGGCGTGGAACCCTACGTAACCCGCGACACCCTGCGGCGCATGGCCGTCACACTCCGTCGGTTCGAGCGTGCCCTAGCCATCGACGGGATCAGCTCCCGTAGTCTGACAGCCAACCTCGGCCTTCTGGAGGCCAGTTTCAGTAGCCATAACTTTACCTTCCGGCAATACCAGAACGTCTTCCAGTTCATCATGGGGTCGGTCACCGAGCTCTCCCGCAGCTCGATCCTCAGCCACGACCAGGTCCTCCACACCGTTCTTGCCAACGATCCTCGTCAGTGCCAAGCCAGGGGACTTTCCATCGACGCTGCAGCGGAGATGGTGCTGCGGGAGGTGCTGGTCTCTGCCCTAGGCATGCAGACTTTGGATCGCTACGTATCAAACGCTCTGCGGCAGATCTCCACCCTGACTGGCCGTTTGAGCAACCATGCGCTCACCCGTATGATGAATTACGACCCCGAGCGGTTGATCTCACCGATCCATCGGCCGAAACCGAGCACTGATGACCAGATGACGCTCGGGTTCAAAGGTCTTGGCTTGAAACAGCTGGCCTCGTATGGCCATCGGGTACCACCAGGGTTCATCCTTTCCACTGAGCTTTTCAGCGCCATGCCAGCCCTCGCTCATCGACCACTTTTTGACGACACGGTAGCCCGGGTGCGAGCCGCTCTCAACGAGTTGGAGGAGGAGACGGGCCTGCGCTTGGGTGACCCGAAGCGGCTCCTCACCTTGTCCATCCGTTCGGGAGCCGCCATTTCCATGCCGGGTCTCATGACCACGTTCGTCGACGTGGGCCTCAACGACGAGTTGGCGGAAGCCCTCGCCGCCAAGCCCGGTTTCGAATGGGCGGCGTGGGACTCCTACCGACGCTTCATCCAGACCTGGGCCATGGCCTCCGGAGTGGAGCGCGACATCTTCGACGACATCATGAAGGAGTTCAAGTCGAGGTACGGTGTGGAACGTAAGCTCGATTTCCTGCCTGAGCACATGCGGGAGATGGCTTTCGCCTACAAAGAGCGGGCCCAGGATCTGGGAGTAAGATTCATCGACGATCCTTTCCGGCAGGTCATGGCCTGCATCCGCAAGGTTCTCGAGTCTTGGGACTCTCCGGAAGCCAAGCTGTATCGAAGCTACCTGGGGATAGCCGAAGAGTGGGGCACTGCCGTCATAGTCCAGAAAATGGTGTTCGGCAACCTTACGCGAGAGTCCGGCTCGGGTGTCACTTTCACGCGTAGCCCCTTGGAGCCGCACAGCAACCAGGTGCGCTTGTTCGGCGACTTCACTGTGCGAAGCCAAGGCGAGGACCTGGTCGGAGGTTTGGTTTTTCCCTGGCCCATCTCGGAAGCCCAACGCCTCAGCAGTCCTACCTACCAGGGCATCGAGCATTCGCTCGAAAAGGACTACCCTGCGGTCTTCAAGGCTCTCCTGGAGGTGGCCCGCAACCTGGTGGAGATACACGAGCATGATCCCCAGGAGATCGAATTCACCTTCGAGTCGGCCTCCGGGGAGGACCTTTACATACTCCAGAAACGGCCCATGGTCCACGAGCACACCCGTGACTTCCCTTATTTCGACACTGCGGCTAGGGGAGTGGGGGCCCCGATGGCGGTGGGCATGGGCGTGTCAGGGGGGGCTTACTGCGGCCGAGTGGCCATCAACGCCCAACAGATCGACCGCTTGCTCAACGCGCATCCGGAAGACAACATCGTCCTACTCCGGCCAGACACCGTGCCCGAGGACATCGCTATGATCACTCGCGTCTCGGGGCTGCTCACAGCGAGGGGTGGAGCTACCTCGCACGCCGCGGTCACGGCCAAGCGTTTGGGGAAAACGGCAGTGGTGGACTGCCGTGCGTTGGAGGTCATCGAACACCAGGGCATCGCCCGCTTGGCAGGCAAGGAGCTCAAAGCTGGAGACTGGCTCTCCATAGATGGCAGAACGGGCCACATCTACCTGGGGAAAGTGCCCCTGCTGCCTAGGTCTTCCCAGCCTGTCGAGCGGTGATACTCTGAAAAATGTCCCGTAAACCGAGAAAGGGAGAAGGATCATGAGTGGTGCAAGGACGCTGGGAATCAACGGCTTGGGCCGAATCGGGAAGCTGAGCCTGTGGTACCACTTGGGCCACGATGGCTTCGACCGGTTCGTGGTCAACGTAGGCCGTCCAGTGGGCACTTCCCTCGAGTCCGTTGCCGAGTACATCGCGAAAGACAGTACCTATGGTCCGCTCCATCGGTTCCTGGGTGGCCACAAGGCAAAAAGAGACATCCAGGTGGTCGACGAAGCTGGGGGCATCATACGCGCGCATGGCAAAGAGATCGTGGTCTTGCGGCAAGCCCGCAACCCCAAGGATATTCCTTGGCGCGACTACGGGGTGAGCGTCGTTGTGGATTGCACCGGGAAGTTCCGGGACCCCCACGCCGACCCCGAAGACCCCAAGGGCGCCTTACGGGGCCACCTGGCGGCGGGGGCCCGAGTGGTCATGTTGAGCGCTCCCTTCAAGAGCAAACTCAAAGGCGTGCCGCTGCCCGATGACGCCGCCACGCTCATCCACGGCATCAATCACCTGGATTTCGACCCTGGGAGGCACCGGCTGGTATCCGCCGCTTCCTGCACGACCACGGCTCTCGCCCACATGATGCAGCCCCTGTTAGCCCGTGATCTGACCCGCAACATGATCACCGCGGGGATGAGTACAGTCCACGCGGTCACTAACAGCCAGCCAGCTCTCGATGCCGTTCCGGGGGCGAATGCCACCGACCTACGTAAGACCCGCTCGGCCATGAACAACATCGTGCTTACCTCGACGAACGCGGCGAAGGCTCTCGAACAGGTGATGCCGGAGATCGCCCGCATCGGTTTCATGGCCGATTCAGTGCGCATACCCATCGCCTCTGTGAGCCTGATCATCCTCAACGTGACTTTCCAGACCGAGGAACGTCTGGACGGCACCGTCGCTCTGGGTCGCGACCAGATCAATGCCATCTACAAGGAAGCCGCGGAGGGCGAAGCCAAAGGCCTGCTCAAGTACAGTGACGAGCAGAATGTGTCAGCCGACATGCTGGGTGAAGACGCCGCCGTGGTCATCGAGGGTGTGGAGACCCACACCCGGACCGGCTTTGTGGACATCAAGATCGACGGGACCGAGCATCGCATACCGTTGACGCACTGCAAGATATTCGGCTGGTACGACAACGAGCTGGGAAGCTATACCTACAGACTCGGCGAGCTGACCACGCACGTAGCGAACAGCCTGTAAGAGGACGCCTAGAGAGCCACGAGTGATTGCTTGAAGCCGCGCAGCCGCCCGCCCGGGCGGCTGCGCGGCGCTTGCGAAGACCCGAACTCCGGTCTCCCCGGCTCGCGAGTGGTCCCGGCGTCAGTCCGGGGGCTTGTACGCCCCGGGCGTCAGGCCCCCGAGCAGGCCCCCAAGGCGAGTACGCGCTCTCAATCGGGGACTGCCAGGATCTCTGCCCTCACCCGATTCGTTGGGCCGCCCAGGCTGTCGAAAACCCATACCAAAGCTATGGTGCGAGGGCGACCGAAACGGCGCGGGCCCGCAGAACCGGGGTTCAAGTAAAGAACCTCGTCGCGCCACTCCAGGGCCGCCAGATGGGTGTGCCCGGAGACGACCACCTGCGGGACGAGCTCCGTCGAAGGCTTTCTTGAGAAGTCTCCTTCGGAGCGAACCATGTGGGTCAGCACGAAGCGGACTCCCGCCAGCTCGATTTCGGCGGTGACAGGAAGAGAAAGAGCCCAAGCTTCGTAGTCGCAGTTACCCCGTACTGCCGTCACCCCTGCGACGGCCCCGAGCTCGCTCAACACTGCAGCGGAGCCGATATCGCCCGCGTGGAGGATATGGTCCACGCCCGTAAGCAGCCTACGCACCTCTGGGCACAGCTTTCCGTGAGTATCCGACACCACGCCTACGGTGTAGGCAGGCTTTCCCCTGGCCCCTCTTGCATCCCTTCCGGGAGAGGACTGAGGCCGGGCCGCTCCGTCGCGGGTCTTAGAACAGGTCATCCGCGAAAAGGTCATCATCAAGATCATTCTGGGAGGGAAGATGTCCGTGCTCCTGAGCAAAAAGGGCGAGCAGCTCCGTCTCCCGTTCAGTGTACAACGGCGCCATCTCATACCGGAACCACAGAGCTGCTGACTCTGAAGCAACAAGTGTCTGGTGCAGGCCTTCACGAAGATCGGCACACCCGCTTATGCGCACCACTTGCCCGCTGGCGTCGGCAAGTTGGAAAACGCCGGGCCGCGAGGGCACCATGAGGAGAGTCGCCTGCTCAAGAGAGGCCCAGGGTAGGGGAGGAAGCACCGGCGCAAGATGGGGATAACGCTTCCGTCTGTTCTCCAGCCACTTCCTACCTTCCGGTCCGGGGGCCGTTATGGCTCCAGCCGGGCAGACCAGAACACATTGCCCACAGAAGGAACAGCCCGATCCTCTGAGACCCCCCTTCTTGGGCCACGCCGTCCAGAGCCCGTTCTCCTCGCGCATCTCGAGCACGTCTGCCGCCTCTGGGGAGGTCGAGCAAATGGCCACACAGCGACCGCAGCCCAGACATAATCCAGGCTCTCTGCGAATGGCGCCCTCTTGAGTAGCCGTGCGCGGCGCGGCCACGGCGCGCCGCGCCAGTCTCTTCTCCGGGTCAAGATAGCCGACCAACCGGTCGAACTCGCAGTGGCCAAGCTCGTCACAGCAGCGGGCCTCCACCGGGACCTGGAAGCGACATTCGTCCCGGGCACAGCCGCCCCTTTCGGGGCAGTCCAGGCAAACATGGGGATGCCGAGCCAGAAAGGGAGCCAACCGTTCCAGCCGCAGAGAACGCAGCTCCGCATCGTCGGTGGTTACCTCGAGACCCGGCCGGACGGTAGTGACGCAGGCGAGCACCAGGTCACCTGGCTCAGCTCCGACACGCACCACGCACAGGCCACAGCTAGCCGGGCCGACGGCAGCCTGCTCCGCCAGTGCCGACTCCTCGGACCCCTCGCACCCATAGGACAAACAGCGGCTGCACGAAGGAAGACTCGGACAGTAGCAGAGGCGAGGAACATACCGCCCAGCCTGGTCGCAGGCACGCAGTAGGGTCGTCCCAGCGGGCACCTCGAGCGCGATCCCGTCGATCTTTATCCGCACCCTCTCCATCAGCTTGGGCATCCCCACACTCATCCATCTACGCGCTCCTGAGCCGGGGAGGCCGCGTAGTCATGGCGATCGACATCACCAACTGTGCCTTATGGCCCCCGCGGAACAGGCGGCCGTACATGGCAGCGGCCGTTCGCTCTCACCCGTCCCGTTGTGACCTTTGCAAGGAGAACAGAGTTCGCGCAAGCGCTTGCGCCGGGTCTCTGCGACCACGGCTACCAGCTCGTCGTAGTCATTGACCTCCAGGACATATACGCCCTGGGGACAAGCTGTCACACAGCCCCTGTCTTGGCAGCAGACACAGGCGTCGCTATCGATAGTGATGTAGTAGAAGCCCGAACCGTCTTCGTAACCATAATTGGAGATCATCTAAGATCCCTCCGTCACCCGTCCGCAGCGGAGGACCGGCTGGCGCTTTCCTCCACCTCTTCCTTCGCCTGTTGCGCCTTCTTGTACAGCGAATGGGCGAACAACGCGGCTCCCAGCGCTCCTGCGATCTGGGGATCGAGGACCGAATCAGGAGGCAATTTGACCGCCTCCACCCCGATGAGCCGCTCGATCCGCCGGGTTACCCCGACATTCTTGCCGATGCCACCAGTGATGAAGAACTCGCGCTCCACTCCCAGCCGCTCGATCAGACCGGCTACCCGCTGGGCCATGGCTGCACAATATGCCGCCAGGACGCGATTCACACTCCAGCCTGCGCGCAGCAAGGAAGTAGCCTCCGACTTGGCGAAGACCGTGCACACATTGCTGACGGGCGGCGGTTCCTCGTCGACATCGAACGAGCGCGGACCGATCTCCTCGATGGGGACCGCCAGCACGTCGGCTATGACCTCCATGCCCCGCCCGGTCCCCGCAGCGCATTTGTCGTTCATGATGAAGTTGAGGACCTTGCCCCGCTCGTCACAGCGGATGACCTTGCAGTCTTGACCGCCCATGTCGAGGATGGTGCGGACCGATGGCCCAGCCATGTAGTTAGCCCCTCGGGCATGGCAGGCGATCTCGGTAATGGTGCGCTGAGCGAAGGGGACGTTAACCCGTCCGTAGCCTGTACCTACCGCGTAGCTTATGTCGTCCAGGGTGAGTCCTAGGGGTTCGCTTGCTCCGCGAAACGCCCGCAGTGCGCTGTCGGGGCTGCTGGAACCGGTCCGGGTAGAGCAGAAGGCGAGCAGTTTGCCGTCGGCTAGGATGACCGCTTGCGAGCTCACCGAACCCACGTCCACTCCTACCGTGATGGCCGTGGCCTTCCGCCAGTCGCTGCCCGGAGCTTGCCAAGTCTTCTCGCTCCAGCGCCAGTATTCCCGTTTTTCGTCTGTCATGTCCTCACCACAGGTCTCTGTCTTCACAGGTATCCGTTCCCCAGACGTTCTAAGAGCCGCAGGCCTCAGCCGCCAGCAAAGCCGCCCCATAAGCCCCCAGATAGGCCGGCTCAGAAAGCACCTCTACCTCCACGCCGCCGAGCGCCTCCGCCAGCGCCTTTACAAAGCCCACATTGAGGGCCACCCCCCCACCTAACACCACAGGCTCCTCTACCCCGAGACGCCTGACCAGGGCGGAGACCCGAGCAGCCATTGCATCATGCACAGCCCGGGCGATGTCAGCCGGAGGAGTGTTCGCATGGATCAGACTCACCACCTCCGACTCGGCGAAGACCGTGCACTGAGCGTTCATGGGTATCGCTTGCGTGGACTCTAGCGAAACCCGGGAGAAGTCTTCGAGGCTGAGATCGAGCGCCCGGCTCATGGCTTCTACGAAGGAGCCGGCCCCCGCGGCGCACTTCTCATTGACAGCGAAGTCGGTGACCTTGCCGGCTGCGTTCAGGCGAATGGCTCGGGCCTCGTCGGCGCCGACGTCGACCACAGTGCGGGCGCCGGGCGCAAGCGCCGCGGCGCCCCGCCCATCAGCGGCCACTTCCGTAGGCTGGACGTCCGCGAACGAAAGAGCCTTCCTTCCCGCCCCGGTCGCGCCGATGGCAGCCACGACTTGCCGGTCCAGGCCAGCTACCGCGAGAGTCTTAGCAAGCCCCTGCTCAGCGGCCTCCTCGGGGTGGAAGCCGGAGGCCACGGCTGTCCGTCCGATGACTCTGGCGCCCTCCACCAGGACGACGTGCACGTTCTTCGCGCCGAGGTCGATGCCTGCAACGATCATGCATTGCTCCTTAGCCACTCCTCCGCTCTCAGCGCGAGTCCTCGTGAGAGCGCTCTTTCGTTCCACTCTTCCGTACCCTTGGGGACGACATCCGCTACGGCCTGTCGCAGCGACTGTGCGCTCACTACACCGGTCAAGGCCACCACTGCTCCCAGAGTGAGCACGTTGGCCACCTGCTCCCTTCCCGTCTCCTCCACAGCCAGGCGCACGAAGGGAACCCCGTAGCTTGGTCCCCGGAACCGAGGGGGGCTGGCTACCCTCTCCGCGTCGAACACGAACACCCCGGTCGCTCGCAACAATCCGACATAGTGGTCCGCGGCGGCCTGCGACAGCACTACCAGCAGATCGATACCCTGCAACTCGGGATAGTCTATCTGACTGTCGGAGATGATGACGTCGCTCCGGCTGTAGCCTCCCCGAGCTTCGGGCCCGTAAGATTGCGTCTGCACGACATAGCGGTGGTCACGGGCGGCCGCCATGGCCAAGATCACACCCATAAGGATGACACCCTGACCGCCGCTGCCCCCGAAACGTACTTCCAAGAAGCTGCGCTGGGCCAAGAGGCCCGAGCCCCTCCGCGCCGCCGACTCCGCCGTGGCGCTGCTTGCTTCCCGGCCACCCGGTCCACTCACGGCCGGATCTTCTCGACCAACTCTAGTTGCCACCAAGGGTCCCCCGGTTCCCCTGAACCCGAGCCACCAGCTCAGCATAGCCAGCCTGGAACTCAGACTTATCCGAATCGTGGTGGAGGATGCCGGTTACGATCTTGCCCTGGAGTTCCTGTTGGCTCATAGCCGCGGCCTCGGAGACCGAGACCGCCCGAGCTTTATCGCTCAGCAGCATATCCACTGCGCCGGCGGGCGGATTGCGCCGCCCATACTCGGTGGGGCAGGGGACTAGGGCCTCTATGAAGGAGAACCCGCGATGTTCGATCCCCTGCCTGATCATCTTCTCCAAAGCCCGGACTTCGGCGGCGATGCCCCGGGCCACGAAGGTCGCGCCCGCTGCTCTTGCCAATTCACACAGGTCAAAAGCGGGTTCTGTCTGTCCATACGGCGCAGTGGAGGCTCGCCGGCCGGCCTCCATGGTCGGCGAAAGCTGGCCCCCCGTCATGCCGTACACCCGATTGTTGAACAGGATGCAGGTGAGATCGATATTGCGACGACAGGCGTGGATCAGATGATTGCCGCCGATGGCGGCGCCGTCGCCATCCCCGGTGATGACCACTACCGTGAATTCTGGGCGAGCCATCTTTATGCCGGTGGCAAAAGCAAGTGCGCGTCCGTGGATAGCGTGTACAGTGCCCACATCGATATACCCGACGGCGCGGCTGGAGCAACCTATGCCCCCCACTACGACGGTCTCTTCCCGTCTGAGGCCCAGAGCTAGAACCGCCCGCAAGAACGCCCCGGTCACCATGCCTATACCGCACCCCGGGCACCAGAGATGGGGTAGATGCTCGGCGTGCAGCAGTTCCTCGATGGCAAGTCGCTCGCTCATCTCGCGCAAGGCTATACGCTCTCGTACTTCCCTATAAGCTCAGCCACCCGGTCGACTATCTCCCGGGGGGTCAGGAGAGTGCCGTCCACCTTGCCCATGCTGATGACAGTCGTCCAGTTCTCGGCCATTTTGCGGATCTCTCGCGCATATTGGCCAAGGTTGAGCTCAGGAACCAGCATGAACTCGACCCGCCGGGCCACTTCCTGGATTATCTCCACCGGCAGAGGGAAGAGAGTGTAGAGATGAAGGACTTCGACCGGTAGACCTTCCTGCTCGGCCAAGCGCAGGGCCGCCCGGGCACTACGGGCGCAGGAGCCATAGGCCACGATGCAAACGCGGCCCTTGCCCTCGTTCTTCACGTCATACAGGCAGAGCTCGTCACGATGATTGCCTATCTTGTCGTGGAGCTGCCGCAAGAATTGGTCGCTCTTCGCCGGGTCGTCCGTGGGGAAACCGGTCTCGTCATGCATCAGACCGGTCACATGAGGGTGCGTCTTAGAGCCAAGGACATGCGGCGGGTGCACTTCTCGGACCATCTCGGGATGGACATAGGACGGCGTGAAATCGAAGTCCCCGCTGGTCAGCCGGTAGCGGCCTATAAGCTCGGTCGAGAAACTCTCCCGCATGTGGCCGACCACCTCATCGGCAAGAAGGATCGCCGGGGTGCGGAAACGCTGGGCGAAGCGCACTGCAGCCATGGTTAACCGGTACATGTCCGCCACGTTCGAGGCCGCCAACACCACGGCCGGATGATCACCGTGCGTACCCCAGCGTGCCTGCATCACGTCACCTTGCGAGGGGGCGGTGGGACGCCCCGTGGATGGCCCCACCCGCATGACGTTCACGATCACGAGAGGAGCCTCGACCATGGTGGCATAACCGATGGCCTCCTGCATCAAAGAGAACCCCGGACCGGAGGTGGCGGTCATGGCCAAAGTCCCTGTGAGGGCCGCGCCGATACAGGCGCAGATGGAAGCGATCTCATCCTCCATCTGCAAGAACACGCCCCCCACCCGAGGCAGCTCATAAGCCATGGTCTCCATGATCTCCGAGCTCGGGGTGATGGGATAGCCGGCGAAGAAGCGCACACCTGCGTCAAGAGCGCCCAAGGCGCAAGCTCGATTGCCTTGGACCAGCAGAGTGCTGGAGTCTATGGCCTCCTGCAAAGCATGGTAATGCCACCGTTCCATCGCAAGGGCAGTGTAGCACTGCCGCCGGCCCTAACCAGCGACTGCTTCGCCCTCGCTCTCTGGGGACGCTTGGCCTGGTTCCGCCAGGTCAGCCGAGACCGGAGGGGTCTTGAGATAGGCGATGATCACGTCCGCCAGTTTCCCCAGGAGAAGGTCCGGAGGAGCATTGGGCGGAAAGGACACCCCTGACAGTGAGCGCTGGACATACTCTTCTTGAGCTGCCTGAGCCAAGCGAGACGCCACGCGTGCAGCGGTTTCCGGGTCAGCATGCCCGAACTCGGCCGCATGACGCATGAGTTTCTCCACCTCCAGGTCTTCGATCACGGCCTTGTGTTGGTAACCCTGGGCCCGCAGGACCGGGTCCGTAGCCCCGTGGACTACAAAGGCCTCGAAAAGACGATGATTGTCCTTGGTAGCGATCTGCTTTATCTCGACCAGGCGACGCACACACTCTTCCAAGGTCAGCGCGTCCCAGTCCACCTTGGCCATCTGACGGCGGATGCAGGTTTCTTCCCGTTCTTGCACCCGGTTCTGTACCGCGTGGAGCAGAGCGGTCTTGTCGCTGAACCGCGCGTAAAGGGTGCCGATGGAGGTCTTGGATTTTCTTACTACCTCTGCGGTGGTGAGAGCCTCGAAACCTTTGCTGCGGATAAGAGCTTCGGCGGCCTTGAGGATGCGCTCCTGCGAATCGCGGCTGCGCTTCTGGCAAGGCTCTTTGACTATGTGCTGGGCGTGTTGGACGGTTTGTGTCACGCTGTGATTCTAGCAGGAGAAGAACTTTATGCAAAAGGGCTTGACAGTAGAATCTAGATTCTATATTTTATAGGCAGCGAACGCCCCGGGGAGGCTCCGCCCCCTGGCCTCCTCGAGTCCGGCGTGAAAGCTGTGACCTGTGTGTCACGCACTTCCCCTCCGCGCGCGGTCCCCCCTACCGCGCGCGGCCCCTTTTCCGGGAGTCTCTTGCTCTGTGCAGAGCTTAGGTGCACACTACACTGCAAGCGCGGATAGGATAGCAAGATGCAGCGGGATAAGGAGAGTCGCCTTGTGGGTATCTCCTTTTGGGGTCGGTACCGCGGTCAACCATCTCAACACAGCAGTCCATCGACACCCCTTCGCGGCGAAGCCTTTTCCGACGACTTGGGAGGTGGAGTGTTTGAAAGCCGCTGAGCTGTTCGTCCGCTGCCTCGAGAACGAGGGCGTACGGTACGTTTTCGGCCTACCGGGAGAAGAAGCGTTACCCCTCGTAGACGCCATCGCCTCCAGCAGCCTGACCTTCATCACCACCCGCCATGAGCAGGGAGCCGCTTTCATGGCCGATGTCTACGGAAGGCTGACCGGGCGAGCCGGCGTCTGCCTTTCCACCCTCGGACCGGGAGCGACCAACCTGGTCACAGGGGTAGCCGACGCCAGCCTGGATATGGCCCCTCTCCTCGCCATCGCGGGACAAGCCCCCACCGCGCGCCTCCATAAGCAGAGCCACCAAGTGATCGACCTAGTTCGTCTGTTCGAACCTGTAGTGAAGTTCGGGGTCCGCGTCAGTTCTCCCCGGACCGTGCCGGAGATAGTCCGCAAGGCTTTCAGCCTGGCCGAGTCCGAGCCTCCCGGGGCTTGCTTTGTAGAGTTTCCCCAGGATGTGGCTGAGCTGCCCACTGAGGGAACCGACCCGCTGGCCCGACTTGACCACGTGGACCCTGTCCCCGACCCGCATGCTCTCGAGGAGGCCGCGGCTCTCCTTGATCAAGCCAGCTCACCCCTCCTTATGGCCGGTCACGGTGCGGTCCGCACGCGCGCCGGCGCCCAGCTCAATGCCTTTGCCGAAAGGGTCAACCTGCCCGTGGTGACGACCTTCATGGCTAAGGGGGTCATACCGGCCTCCCATCCTCTGAGTTGGGGCACCGCCGGACTGCAGGCCAGTGACTACACCTACTGCGGTTTCAAGGATGCCGACCTCGTGCTCTGCGTGGGTTTTGACATGATCGAGTACCATCCACAGCAATGGCGGCAACCTGGGCAGCGACTCATCCATCTGCATGCGACTCCGGCCGAGGTCGACGAATACTACGCCGTCGACTGCGAGGTCATCGGGCAGATCGGACCGGCGCTAGACGCGCTGGGCCGACTCTGTGACCGCAAACCCCGGTGGACGTCCGCTTCGGCTAGACGAGCCTTCGCAGAAGAGTTGTGGTCGCACGCGGAAGACCGAAGCTTCCCAGTGAAGCCCCAGAAGATCATCAGTGACTTGAGACGGGCCCTGGGCCCCGAGGACCTCATTATCAGCGACGTGGGCGCCCACAAGCTCTGGCTGGCCCGACTCTACCAGGCCGAGCAGGCCAACACCTGCATCATCTCCAACGGTTTCGCCGCCATGGGTGTTGCCGTCCCTGGAGCAGTAGCCGCCGCCCTGACGTATCCCGAACGTAAGGTGGTAGCGGTCACCGGCGATGGCGGTTTCCTCATGAACTCCCAAGAACTGGAGACCGCCGTGCGGCTGGGACTCAACCTGGTGGTACTGATCTGGAGCGACAACTCCTATGGCCTTATCGGGTGGAAACAGCTCTGTGCAGTGGGACGCACCAGTTGTGTAGACTTCGGGAACCCCGACTTCGTTCTTTATGCGCGCAGCCTAGGGGCCGAAGGGGAGCGCGTCGATAGTGCCGACCGACTTCTTCCGGTCTTGCAGACAGCGCTTGCCCGGCGGGGAGTCACCGTGATCGATTGCCCTGTTGACTACCGTGAGAACATGCTCCTGACCGAGCGACTGGGATCGCTCGTCTGCAGTGATTAATAAGAAGGCGTTGGTCGCCTGCCCGGGTCCAGAGGGAGGGAAAGGGAATATGTCGGAGACTGCCACACTGATTCTGGATGGTGCTGAGCATCGGCTGCCGATAGTGAAGGGCACCGCAGGAGAAAGAGCCATAGATGTGTCCCGTCTGCGCGAGCTCGCAGGCTGCATCACGCTCGACGAGGGGTATGTCAACACGGGCTCCTGCCAGTCGGCCATCACCTTCGTGGACGGAGAGAAGGGTGTTCTTCGTTACCGGGGTATCCCCATAGAGCAGCTTGCCAAGCACAGCACCTTTGTCGAGACCTGCTGGCTTCTTATCTACGGAGAGCTCCCGACCCGGGAGCAGCTCAAGTGTTGGAGCGCGTTGTTCACCAAGTATGAGATGATCCATGAGGGTCTCTATCACCACTTCGACGGCTTTCCCGCCACCGGTCACCCTATGGCCATCCTTTCGGCCATGATCAACGCGATGAGCTGCTATGAGCCTGACCTTATGGAGATGGAGGGACCGGCCATCTTCCAGGCCGCGGCTGCCCGGCTCATCAGTCGGCTGCGGACCATCGCCGCCGCAAGCTACAAGACCTCCATCGGGCAACCCATCATCTACCCCAAGCCGCATCTCGACTATTGCAGCAACTTCCTTCACATGATGTTCTCTATCCCCTTCGCTGACTACGAGCCGGAGCCTGACGTGGTGGATGCCCTGCAACTCATCCTCATCCTCCATGCCGACCACGAGCAGAACTGCTCCACCAGCACTGTGCGCATGGTGGCTTCTTCGGGAGCCAACATGTTTGCGAGCTGCGCCGCCGGAGTATGTGCCTTATGGGGTCCGCTTCACGGCGGGGCCAACGCTGCTGTGGTAGAGATGCTCCAGTACATTCATGACAACAACATCGACCCGGCCGACTATGTGGCCCGCGTAAAGGACAAGGACTCCTCCCTCCGCCTGATGGGTTTCGGACACCGCGTGTACAAGACCTACGACCCTCGAGCGACCCTGCTCAAGGAACGGGCTGACCAGCTCCTGGCCCGGCTCAAGAGGGTGGACCCCCTGCTGGAGATCGCCAAGCGGCTCGAAGATATCGCTTTGAACGATCCTTACTTCCGCGAACGTCGTCTATACCCTAACGTGGACTTCTACTCAGGGGTCATCCTGCGCGCCATCGGCATTCCGGTCAACATGTTCACGGTCATCTTCGCCATGGGCCGCATGCCGGGCTGGATAGCCAACTGGAAGGAAGTGCGCGATAGTCAGAGTGCGCTCTACCGTCCTCGCCAGATATACATGGGACCGACGGAAAGGGATTACGTCCCCATCGAGCAAAGAGGCGACGGAGGGTGCCTGGCCCCCTAGCTGACGTCCGTGGCCGCTCAGCCGCAAGGACTGGCCTCCGGGCGCTAGAAATGCACGACCGCGGTGGCCTCCCAGTCGAGGAAGTCTCTGAGGAAAGGTAAACGGCGTAGGAAGCGGCTTTCGCTTTCCGCGCGGACGGTGGCCTCGACCCAACGGGTGGTGCCACGGTGATAGCTCAGGTCGAGCAACTCCACCCCGGCCTCGGCCGCCACAGCCTGGGCCACACGCTCGCTGGCGTTTTCGCTCCCGTTGGTGGCAAGGAAGACCTGCGCAGCCTGTTGAGCCACGGCCTCGGCCTGCCGCACCGCTTCCCGGTGAGCTTTGTACATCTCGACTCCGTCCGCTACCAGGAAGCCTACGAGCGCAAACAGGACCAGCGATAACAGGATCGTCTTCACCCCGCACCTCCCTGCTCCTGCCGTCCTGGCTTCTTCAGCCGTAGCTATCTCTTATCAGAGATTGAACGAACGGGACGCTAAGAGGTTGCGGCCTTTCTCCCCTTCCTTCGCCGCAGCAGCACGAGGGCGGTCAGACCTACGACGATAAGGCCAAGGGCGAGCCCCACCCACCGGGCAAGCCATGACAAGGTAATGAAGCCCACACTAGTCGCCGCCTCGGCTAATGCCACCGCGTCAGGTGCGGTACCGGTGGTAAGTCGGGCCTTCATCCCGTGCAGACCACCTGTCGCTGAGACCCGTACGTTTATCGTAGTCGTACCAGGTACCAACTCCACGACTTGGGTCAGCTCACCCGTCACCGCAGTCGATCCACTAAGGTCTGGGGCCGGCTCCTCCCGGACTGGGGTCAGCCCCTTTACCCCCGAAGGATCGCCGGCCTTTGTGCTCTCGATGGCGAGGCGAAGTCCGTCGCCCGACACGTGGACTCCGACAGTGACGGGGTAATCAGCCTTGTTTTCTACCAAAATCGGCAACGTCCCTTGACGTCCCCAGAACCAGTCCGAATCTAGCTTCTTGAAAACGACTTTGGCAAGCTCAGCCCTGGCAAGGCTTTCGGCCCCAGTAGCGTACAGAAGGCCCATATTCGCTTGCTCCAAGCCAGCCCCCGCCCGATACCAGAAGCGGCTTTCAGCCAGGTACAGCAGGCGACGCGACCTTTCCACCGGAAGACGGGTGGCGTCGGCGATGGCTGAGAGCTGTGCGACCGCGGCGCCTGCAGAACCCACTGCCGCCAGCAGCGATTCCTCCAGGTAGCCCGGCTGGGATTCCGAGGCACCTCCTTTCAGCAGTAGCGGACGACTCGCCGGAGAATGGACCCGGAGCAGGTCGGCCACAGTGACCGTTGAAAGCCACGACGAGGCCAGCAGTTCGCGGTACACCTGCTCAAGGAATGCGGCCGGCGGCAGCTCAAAGGTGACGGGAGGCGCGACTACGAGGTCCGTCACCGGGCCGGATGCCAGTTCCGCAGCGAGACGCGCGAAGAAAAGGGCCGCGTCCCCGGGCGGAGCCAGGAGTCCGCCAAGGCCATCGTCAGCAAGGATGAGCGTGACCCGGTCGTGCTCCTCGTTCCGCACGCGCACGGTGATCGAGCCCGGCTCTACCGGTTCGCTGAGGCGCGACGCCAGGGAACCCGGTGCCACGGCGTAGTCCACTGCGGCTTGGCCGAGTAA
>OGCI01001014.1_pt1 | contig 26586 bp, 26 predicted proteins | sample 1570021 | NCBI WGS metagenome assembly OGCI01 (sample SAMN06264664, study PRJEB24512) | hot springs metagenome | isolation source: Hot spring water | place: South Africa: Tshipise | collected 2015-06-21 | reverse complement strand
ATCACCCTCCTGCTTATACCGTAGCGGGAGGGTATGACAATATATTGTGGCTTCCTGAGAAGATGTCATAATCGTTTTATAAAAAAAGGGGCGGCTGCCGTGCCGCCCTCCTCACCCCCGTACCCGCTTACATCTTGCGCAGCTGGTTTACCTTCAACTCGTACGACTCGTCGCCGCATACCAGGATCAAAGTCTGCTCGTCCTTGATCTCCTGTACCTTGAATACCTCCGCGAACTCGCTGCCTGCCTTCAGCTTCTGGTACTTGTTGTCGTTAACCTTTATGTCCGCGTATCTGATGCCCCTTATCTCGTAGATATCCGCCACCATGACCACCCGCTGGCTAACGTCCGTGGTCACCGGCACTGCGGAAGGTGCCGAGGTAACCGGCGCCCCGGTTGTTCCCCCTTCCTCCTCTGCCTCGTAGTTGGGGAATCCCAGCATCTGCCATTCCTTGCCAGCGAGGTTGCCGGTATCCACGCGCAGGGTCACCACGTCCCCAATCAGGGGATAGAAGGGGTCGTTCAACACCCAGACCTCCACGTAAGGGATCTCCCCCATCTGCTGATCCATCTCCTCCATGTGGACCTGGAACTTCTGTTCCACCACGCGCGATGCAAGCTCGCCCGAATCCAGGTTTATCCCGGAGCGTCCCGACAGCATGGCTTGGGAAAGCGTCGCTTTCTCGGCGCGCGTGGATCCGGGATCCGCGGCCATCACCAGTACGACCACAGTGACCAGCGCCAGCGCCAAGCCCAGCAGCAGGCGGGAAAGGGATCTTCCACCCACGCGGCCAACGGGCAAGGCCTTTCGCAAGTCTTCCATCTTACGTCCCGCTTCAGCCATCATCTTCGATAACCTCTTCCCTCATGCTCTCAGGTGCCTCCGGTTTCGGTTGGCGCTGCTCCAGCCCCCGGTGTCTGTATCAGCTTCTCCAACCCCTGGTTGGTGGTGAAGAAGACCCGGAAGGTGACATCTGCCTGTATATAGGGAAGCCCCGCGTCCGCCGCCACGATCGCCAGCTTCACCACCTTAACGGACCTGGGTAACCTCTCGATGTGGTTGAAAAACTCCACCAGGTTGAAGTATCTGCCATTGAACACCGTCTCACAAGTCATTACGTAATAGCTCCCCGCCGCCACCGGGATCCCAGGCGAAAAGGAGAAGAAATCCAGACCCGCCTCCTCGGCGGCGTGGTCTATCTGCTCGATAACGTCCGCGAGCTCGACGTTCTCGGGTATGCGTTCCTTGAGTACCTCTATCTGCCGGGTGAACTGCTCGGGATCCTTCTCGTACTGCCTCAACTGGTTCAGGCGGTTCTGCTCTGTCTGGATGTTCATCTCTACGTTTGCCGTCTCCGCCTCCACCTCGCTGACCTTGTTGCGCTGGGGAAAGACGATGAGGAAAAGGCCCAGCACCAGCACGATCACACAGATGATCGCTCCCACCAAAAGCTTCAATCCCGCGCCAACCCTGATGCGCATCCCTTAACCCCCCGTGCCCTTGAGGGTTTCCTCGGAAACCCCGGCCCAGATGGCCTTCTCCGGGTTCCACTGCCCGGTGATGGTGAACTGTATGGCCCAGTCGGAGAACGTCTCCTCTTGCTGCTCGAACACGCCCGGCTGTGTCTCCACGGTGACCACCCTGGTCTCCGAGATGTTGGTCTGCGTGGAGCTGGTGATCCACAAGTTTGACCATTCCTCCATGTTCTGCAGCCGCACGAAGAACTCCGCCACCTTGGGGTGGCCCCGGAAGTAGTAATAGTAGGGGTATGCGTCGAGGAATCCCTTGGCCTTGAAATCGCTGGCCCTGGGGAGCCAGGTCTGTATGCAGAGCCAAGCCGGCGTGGCGTAACCCTGTATCTCTATGGGCGTTCCGCCGCCCGCCGCTCCGGCCGCGGCGGCACCACCTGCCATGGCCTCCAGCTGCTGGGCGTCTATGGTCAGCGAGGTCAACCATATGGTCGGCGCCCGGGGGTTAGAGGCCGTGGCCAGCCCCTCGGGAACGTACATGGCCAGGTCGTTGAGCATCTGTGCCCACGCCACCCTGCCCGCGTTGGCCTGCAGGTAGAGCTCCTGCAGGGATTTCAGGTCCCGCTGCTGGGCCTCGAACTTCTCGATGGGCTTGGTCTGTTTCTGGATCTCCTCCAGCTCCGCGCGCCTTTCCTTCAGCGTGTCCTCCTTGCCCGCCTTCTGCGCGCTGAAGAGGAAGAAGAGGCCGGCGATGATAGCCACCGTCGCCAGGCCCATGAGGATGAACCAAGGGACCAGGTGCGGCTGCTCGACCTTCTCCCTTATTTCCGGCGGCAGGAGGTTTATCCTGGTCATTCAACCACCTCCCGTAGAGCCAGCCCCACGCATACCGCCACCGAGGGCTCTATCTCCGCCAGCTCCTCCGGGGTATAGGGCAACCTGCCCATCTGCACGTTCTGGAAAGGCCTGCCGATCTCAACCGGCAGGCGCAACCCCCTGTTCATCTCCTGCGCCAGGTTCACGGTGAGGGAGCCGCTTCCAGAGAGGATGACCTTGTTGAAAACCCTCTCCTGCGTCTGGGCGACATAATAATCTATGGAGCGGCGTATCTCCCCCACGAAGTTAACGATCTCCTGCTCCAGGACGTTCACGGCCTCCGGGTTGACTATCATGCCCCTGCGCACCGACTCCGCTTCCTCCCACTGCATGTCCAGCCTGTTGACGATGGCCCGCACGAAATCATCGCCTCCGCACAGGAGAAAGCGCGCGAAGCGCGGGGCGTTTTCCTTTAGGATGGTCACGTTGGTGATCCCCGCCCCCACGTTGATCAGGCAGAGCGCCTCGCCTTCCTCGTAGCCGCCCTGCAGCGTGGCCAGAGGGATCAAGGACCGCGGCAGCGCAAAGGCCTTGAGGTCGATGGCCGCGATGGAGAGCCCCGCGGCGCGCAGCACCTCGATGAAGCTCTGTACCATATCCTTGTGGGCGGCCACCAGGAGGACGGTGAGCATGCGCTCTTCCTCGGCGGTCATGAACTCCTCGATGATATCGAAGTCCAGTATGGCGTCGTCGACGGGTATGGGGATGAACTCCTGCACCTGGAAGCGGAGGGCGCTTTCCAGCTCCTCTTTCTCCATGTAGGGCAGCTCGATGGGGCGCACGATGACCTTCTGGTTGGCGATCCCCAGCGTCACCGCCTTTCCCTTCATCCCCGTGAGCGACCACAGCTCCTTGAGCGCTTCCGCCAGGGTGACCCCGTCCTCCACCTCGCCGTCCCTTACCACCCCCTCCGGGATGTGGACGATCCCCAGGTTGGTGAGAACGGCTTCTCCCTTGCCGATGGTTATCTCGGCCACCTTCACGGAGTTGGAGCTGATGTCCAGTCCGATGGCCACGCTGCCTTTCTTTGGGCTCATCTATCCCCCCGAAGTCAGCCTCTCTCCACCCTCTCCGTCCCCTTGGACAGGTAAGTGTTTACGTCGCTCTCCTTGATGCGGTAATTCTTGCCAACCCTGATCGCTGGTATCTGCCCGCTCTTTACCAGCCTGTAAACGGTCATATTGGACACCCTCAGGATATTAGCCACTTCGTTGACCGTCAATAACTTATTGCTGAAACTCTCCCCCAACACCTATCCTCCAAGCGACTAATTACTTCGTTGCTTGCGGCTTCCTCTCCTCCCATACCTTTCTCGCGCACATCTTAGCCTAAAGCCAATATTATTCATCGTAAACATTATCAACAAACTTTAGCTGTTTTTAATATTTCCAACATGCTTCTAAAATAATAGATTTCTTTAATTGTAATTGTCAATATTAGACATGATTAACAAGATTTGCGCCCTTCTCGCCGCCTGTGCGTGCCCCCGCAACCCCGGCTTTCATTCCACCCGTATCCCCCAGCTCCAAGGCGTGCGGAATATGAAGCTTACGCCGCGTTCTCCGGCACCTCGGCGCCTAAGCCTGCCTCGTGAACTGGGATATGAGGGAGAAAATGGGCATGTACAGGGCGATGACGATGGTTCCCACCACCACGCCCAGGAATACCATGAGCACCGGCTCCAGCAGGGAGGTCAAGGCCTCCACGGTCGCGGCGACCTCGGAGTCGTAGAAGTCCGAGACCTTGTTCAACATGGTATCAAGGGATCCCGTCTCCTCGCCGATGGCCAGCATCTGGGTGACCATGGGAGGGAAAAGCGGGCTCTGTCCCAGCGGCCTGGCGATGGAATCTCCTTCCTTGACCCCGGCGCGCACGTTGTCCACCGCCTCCGCCACCAGCACGTTGCCCACCGTGTTGGAGGTGATCTCCAGCGCCTGCAGGATGGGCACGCCGCTGGCGACCAGGGTCCCCAGCGTGCGCGAGAAGCGGGAGAGGGACATCTTGTGGAAAAGGTTCCCGAAGACCGGGAGCTTCAGCTTGAGGGCATCGAGCCTGCGGCGCCCCGCCGGCGTCTTTAACCACCTGCGCAGGAAGATGACGCCCACGATGACCGCGACGAGTAGCAGCAAGCCCTTCCAGCTGGCCAGGAAATGGCTTATTGCCACGATGACGCGGGTGAGGATGGGAAGGGTGGCGCCCATGTCCCGGAACATCTTCTCGAAGATGGGGACGACGAATATCAACATGACGAAGAGGAGCAGGATGGAGATGGCGAACATGGCTGCCGGGTAGGTCATGGCCGACTTGATGCGCCTCCTGATCTCATCCTCGTTCTCCAAGGTCGCGGCGATGCGCAGGAGCACGTCGTCCAGCACGCCTCCTATCTCACCGGCCCTTACCATGCTGGTGTACAGGTCCTTGAATATGTTGGGGTGCTTTGCCAGGGCCTCCGATAGGGACCTGCCCATCTCCACCTCGTGCTGCACGTCGGAGATAACCTCCGTGAGCACGGGGCTCTCCGTCTGCTCGGAGAGGATGCTGAGGCATTTGACCAGGGGGAGTCCGGCGTTGATCATGGTCGCGAACTGGCGGGTGAAGACGGTCACGTCCTTGGACTTTACCTTGGGCTGGAGTACGCGTATCTCCCTCTTGGTGATGGGGATTTTCTCCTCCTCCACCCCGATGATCAGGTACCCCATGTCGCGGAGCTTCTGGGATACGGCGGTCTCGCTGTCCGCCTCCAGCTTGCCGGTGATTACCTTCCCCTGCCGGTCCCTCACCCGGTATGTATACGTTTGCGCCACGACACCCTCTCCTTCTCTCCGAACCCCCTCACGGCATAGTCATCTATTTTACTAACACATATAACATTATCAACAATATTGTCAACGCTTATCCGGTTTTGACAGATCTTCACAGCTCCCACGCTTACCGCTATATAACTTTATCGTATTTTTACGGCTAACCTTTAACGACGCCCACTCATCCCCCGCGCCGTCGTCACCGCTCTCCTGCATATCCATCGGGGAGCACGAAGTCGCAATCCCCGTTGATCATCTTCACCAGGACGGAGACGTCCTCCGCTTCCAGCTCCTGCGTGCTCAAACGTATCCTGTTGTAGTTCACGGCCTCAAGGAAGAGTTGGCGCGCCTTCTCCTCCTCGCCCAGCACGCCGTAGGTCGCCGCCAGGAACTTGAGCAGCGTGTATTTACTTAACAGTTTCGCGCCAAGTTCGACCGCCTTTTCGTAGGCATCTTTGGCTTCCTGGTAGCGCTTTTCGACAACATAGAACTCGGCGATGCTGGCATAAAGATCGGCAGCATCGGGGTTGGACGCGATCCCCCGCAGGTTCAGCTCCAAGGCCTCCCGGTATTTACCAGCCTCGTTTATGAGGCCACAGGCCACGTAATATGCGTCCACGTAATGGGGGTCCAGGTAGGTAACCAGGATATAATACGCGATCAGCTCCTGGTTGTTGCCGTACGTGTGGTACAGCTTGTCCGCCTTGATGAAGTAGACGTAAGCCAGGTACTGCCTTATTCCCCCCAGGAAACGCGTGAGGCTCACCGCGGAAGGGAAGCCACCGCCTCCCTTCGTGCCGGCCGGCGTGCGGTCAAGCGCTACCTGGAAGGATGTGGCAACCAGCAGCAGCGCCGCCACCAGGGTCAACGTCTTTCTTCTCAAATCACTTTCCTTCTGATCACACCCGGCGCCTCACAGGTCCCTGCGCTCGAAAAGATAGGCGCCCAGCGCGATAAATACGGTGGTGAAGGTAACCGCCAGTGCGAGGATAAGGGCAAGCTCAACGGCTCCCACCCTGAAAACCCTCTCGCCGTGGGCCACGGTCTCGTTGATGTTCATCCTTTCCAGGTTGGGCAGCAGGTAATAGAAGATCCCGGCCAGGCCCCGCAGCGCCGGCGGCTTGTCCGCATTGGTCAAGGTGTTGTAGAGGAAATCCCCCTTGACGTGCCCGATGACGTAGAAAAGGCCCGTCAAGAGCACGCACGGAACGGGGCTGAGATAGACGGACGCGAGCATGGCCACCGAGGCCAGCAAGGTTCCCTCCAGGAAGATGGCGAAGAAGGCCTTGGCCAGTCCGGGGCTGAAGCTGCGGTACCTGGCTCCCACGAAGGCCAGGACCACCAGGTAGGTGAAGGCCAGGCTCATGGCCAGGACCACGACTATGCCCAGGAACTTCCCCAGGTAGTACTGCCTCCGCCGCAGAGGACGGGAGAGGGCGTTGTAGATGGAGCGCCTTCCCATCTCCCCCGGTAAGGTACTCGCCCCCAGGACTACGGCCATGACGAAGGCCATGATGCTGGCCAGACCCAGGGACGCCTCCCGCGCGAGGTCCACCTGCACCCCCACCTCCGCCGTGGGAAGCATGGGCACGAGCAGGATGAGGATGGCGGTGAACGCGAGCACGGCGTAAAAGACCTTGCGGTGCAGGGCATCCCGTACCGCGCTCCAGGCCACCGCCGCGGTCTTGCTCATCTACGCCCCCCCTTCCCCCACCCCGGAGACGCGCGAGACGAAGAACTCCTCCAGGGTCATGCGGCGCGGCCTCACCTCCGCCACCTCCAGTCCTTCCGCGAGGAGGCCACGCAGGGCGTCGTCTACGTCGCTCCGGTGCACGAGGACGCGGTCACGCTCCCCGCGCCACGCCGCAGACGGCGGCAGCGCGGGAGCGGTCTCCCCTGCGGGGCGCCGCAGCTTTATCTCGTATTCCTCGCCGGAGCGCAGCAATTCGTCCAGGCCTCCCGAGGCCACGTTCTCGCCCGCGGCGATCACCGCGACGCGGTCGCAGATCTCCTCTATCTCAGAAAGTTGGTGAGAGCTGATAAGAATGGTGGTACCGCCGTCGTGGAGGCCGGCCAGCATTTCCCTCACCTGCACCTTGCCCAGCGGATCCAGCCCCGTGGAGGGCTCGTCGAGGATCAAGAACTCCGGTTCCGCCAGCAGGGACTGGGCGAGGCCCATCCGCTGCAGCATCCCCTTGGAAAACTTTTCCAGGGGAAGGTCGGCCGCCTCCGCCAGCCCCACCATGTTCAGGAGATAACTGCTGCGGGACTTTATCCTCGCGGCGTCCATCCCCGCGAGGCGCCCGTAATAGGCGAGCAGGCGGCGGGGGGTGAGGTAGAGCTCGAAGTAGGGCTGTTCCGGAAGGAAGCCGATGCGCGCCCTCGCCAGCGGGCTCGTCCCCTCCTCGCCCAGGACGAGGACGTTCCCTGCATCCGGCTTCACCAGGCCCATGACGATCTTCAGGGTGGTGGTCTTGCCGGCGCCGTTGGGGCCCAGAAGCCCGAAGATGCTTCCCCGCGGAACCTCCAGGTCAAGCCCCCTCAGGGCTTGGCGCCGCGCCTTGCGCCACCTGACGCGATAGCTCTTGCGCAGCCCCCTGACGGACAGGACATGCTCCATGGCCTCTCAGCCTATCAGCCTCTCCATCTCGTCGCGGTTGTTGCAACGGGAGAGGGCGACCTCGTAGGAAACGATGCCTCTCTTGTAGAGCGAAGCTATGGACATGTCCATGGTCTGCATCTTGTACTGGCCTCCCGCCTGCATGGCGGAATAGATCTGGTGCGCTTTCGCCTCGCGGATGAGGTTGCGGATGGCTGACGTCGCCACCATGACCTCCACGGCGGGGATGCGCGACTGCCCGTCCTTGGTGGGTAGTAGCTGCTGGGTCACTATGGCCTGTATGGTGGCCGCCAGCTGCATGCGCACCTGCTGCTGCTGGTAGGTGGGGAAGACGTCGATGATGCGGTCCACCGTCTGCGGGGCATCCTGGGTATGCAGGGTCGCGAACACCAAGTGCCCCGTCTCGGCCGCGGTGAGCGCCGTGGAAATGGTTTCCAGGTCGCGCATCTCCCCCACCAGGATCACGTCCGGGTCCTGGCGCAGCACGTACTTCAGGGCGTTGGAGAAGGAATGTGTGTCGCCCCCCACCTCCCGCTGGTTGACGATGCATTTCTTGTGCACGTGGAGGAACTCGATGGGGTCCTCCACCGTGATGATGTGCAGGTTCCGGTTCTCGTTGATGATGTTGATCATGGAAGCCAGGGTCGTCGACTTGCCCTGCCCCGTGGGGCCGGTCACCAGTATGAACCCCCGGGGGAGCATGCAGAAGTCGTAGAGCACGGTGGGCAGGCTGAGCTCCTCGACGGTCTTTATGCGGTAGGGGATGATGCGGAAAGCGGCCCCTATGCTGTTGCGCTGGAAGTACACGTTCACCCGGAAGCGCGCGCTCCCCGGGACGGAATAGGAGAGGTCGTACTCCAGGTTGCTCTCCAGCTGTTCCCTCTGCCTGGCGGTGAGGATGCTGTAGACCATGTCGCGGGTATCGTTGGCGGTGAGGCGTGGATACTCCTCCAGGCGCACCAGCACGCCGTTGATGCGCATGACGGGCGGCGCGCCCACCGTGATGTGCAGGTCGGAAGCCCCCCTTACCAGCACTTCCTCCAGCAGCTCGTTGATGTCCGTCTTAGCCAAGCTTCTCTCCTCCTCTCGCATTACCCTCCGGTCAGCCCCATATCCCTTACTTATCGCCTCATAAAAATGCAGCGTCCACCGGTTTTCATTTTAACAACCGTTTCCTTTCCCGAACATTCTCTCCCCAACAGGGTCCTCGCCGAAGCGACCGTGCGTTTCCCATCCCCGCGACCCCGGTCGCAGGCGCCCCCTCACCATCCTTGCCCACCTCACCAACCGCAAGTCCGCGGGGCCTTCCCTCCGCCTCCACCCGCGGCGGTGAAAAGGGTCACATGATGACCCGCAACACCTCCTCCAGCGAGGTTATCCCCTCCCTTACCTTGATGAAACCCTCCTCGCGCATGGTCCTCATCCCCTCCGACCGGGCCATCTCCGCTATCTCCACGTGGGGGGCGTTCCTGGCCACCAGGTGCTCGATGTTCTCGGTAACCTCCAGGACCTCGTAGATCCCTATCCTCCCCTTGAACCCGGTGTTGTTGCAGGCGGGACAACCGCGCGCCTTGAAGAGCGCGCGTTCGTCCCCGTCTCCCCACTTGAAGCCGATCTTCTCCAGGTACTCCTCGTCCGGCTCGTAGGGCTCCTTGCAGCGTTCGCACAGCCTCCTCGCCAGGCGCTGCGAGCTCACGCAGTCGACCGCAGAGGCGATGAGGAACGGCTCGATGCCCATCTCGAGGAGGCGGGTGAGGGCGCTGGGCGCGTCGTTGGTGTGCAGGGTGGAGAGTACCAGGTGGCCGGTGAGGGCCGACTCGATGGCTATCTGCGCCGATTCGGGGTCACGTATCTCGCCGATCATCACGATGTCCGGGTCGCAGCGCAGTATGGATCGCAGCGCGGACGCGAAGGTCAGGCCGGCCTTGTAATGGACCTGGACCTGGTTGATGAGGGGGAGGCGGTACTCCACCGGGTCCTCCACGGTGATGATGTTCTTCCTGATGGTGTTGAGCACGTTGAGGGTGGCGTAGAGGGTGGTGGTCTTGCCGCTCCCGGTGGGGCCGGTGACCATGATGGTGCCGTAAGGCTTGTGGAAACTGCGCGAATAGACCTCCAGGATGTCCTCGCTGAATCCCAGCTCCTCCAGGCCCATGAGGGATGCGCTCTTGTCCAGCACGCGCAGCACCACTTTCTCGCCGTAGATGGTGGGAAGGGAGGCCACGCGAAGGTCGATGGGCTTCCCCATGATCTCCACGGAAGCCCTACCGTCCTGGGGGAGCCTCTTCTCCGCGATGTTCATGTCCGCCATGACCTTGATGCGCGCCACCACGCCGGGATGTATCTGCTTGGGGTTTCTCCTCATCTCGTGCAGCACCCCGTCGATGCGGAAGCGGACGCGCACGTCCTCCTCCATGGGCTCTATGTGGACGTCGCTTGCGCGGTCGTTGACCGCCTCGGTGATAAGCAGGTTGACGTACTTTACTATGGGGGCGTCCTCCGTGTCCGCCTCGCCGCCTTCCTCCATCACCCTTTCCGCGAAATCGTCGGTGGAGAGGTCGATCTCCGTCTCCGTGCGGCAGTACCGGTTGATGGCCGCCACGATGTCCTCCTTGGTGGCCACCACCGGCTCTATCTGCATGCCGGTCATGATGCGCACGTCGTCTAGGGCGAAAACGTTGGTGGGGTCGGCCATGGCCACCACCAGCTTGTCGTTTTCAAACCCTATGGGGATGAGGGTGTAGCGGCGCGCCACCTCCGCATCCACCAGGGAGGACGCGGAGATGTCCACGTCGTAATTGGCGAGGTCCACGTATTTCAAACCTATCTGGCGGGCAAGTATGGAGGTGAGGGCGCCCTCGCTGACCATCTTCAACTCGATGAGTACCCTGCCCAGGGAATCCCCCGTCTCCTTCTGCTTCTCCAGGGCCCGCTGCAGTTGCTCCTCGGTGATGATCCTGTTCTTGATGAGGATCTGGCCCAGTTTCTCCTTCTTAGGCTTCTGCATCTTTCCCCGCCTTATCTTCCACGTTCCCCTCCAGGGCGCGCAGGTAAGCATCGCGCATCTCGGCAAGGGGCGGCTCCTCGCCCGTCCATACCCGGAAGGATGCCGCTGCCTGGTGGATGAGCATGCCGCTCCCGTCGGCTATCCTCGCCCCCCACCCGGCCGCTTGACGCAGCAAGGGCGATTCCCGGGGACCGTATTTGAGATCCACCGCCCATCCGCCTTCCCGCAAGCCATCCAGGGGATGGGGAAGCATCCCCTCGTCGAAGGCATCGACCGGGGTACAGTTGACCACCAGCCGGCTGCGGCGCAGTATCTCGCCCGCCTCGCGTCCCGGTCTCTCAACCCTTATCTCGGTAGAGGTTATCCCCCTCTTTAACAAGCCGGCTGCCTCGCGTGCCCTCTCCTCCGTGCGGTTGACGATGAAGATGTGCGAGGCCCCCTTCCTGGCAACCGCCAGGGCAACCGCACGCGCCGCCCCACCCGCCCCTACGATCAGTACCGGCTGCCCCTCCGCCTCTATGCCCTCCTCCTCCATGAAGGATTGAAACCCTTCGGCGTCCGTGTTGTACCCGAGCAGCCTTTCGCCCTCCACGAGCAGATTGTTCACCGCCCCCAAGAGAGAGGCGTCCCCCCTCAACTCGTCGGCGAGCCGGGCTGCCTCCAGCTTGTGGGGGACGGTCACGTTCGCTCCCCTGAAACCCATGGCCCGCAGGCCTTTGACGGCGTCCGTCAACTCGCCGGGCGGCACCCGCAAGGGCACGTAAATCCAGTTCATCCCCCGCGCGCGAAATGCGGCGTTATGCATGGCAGGGGAGAGGGTGTAATCGATGCCGTAGCCGATCAATCCGACCAGCTGCGTCCTTCCATCCACCCAACGACCCGCGTCATCCTTTTCTCTCATGGCCCTCTGCGCTCCCGGTCACTATGGCCGCCCCGGCGTCTGCGCTCCGCCGCCCCCAAGAAGGTAAGCGGCCCGCCGGCCGCCTTACTCTCCCAGCGGGTTCCCCTCTTCACGCGGCCTATACCATTAATATCCATTATGGCGGCATGTCGTTCAAGCATATGGCAGCACCTCTCTAGCCGACGGGGGGATTGCGTCCTCCTGGAACGTCTTGCACGGTGGAGCAAGTCACTTATCGAGGGTCTTGAGTATGTCGTAAAGGAGGCCCAGGAGCACCTTCTTGACGTCCTCCTTCTCCAGCGCGTTGCACGGTATTATCTGGATATCGCCGTCTATGTTCAGCTCTTCCCTGATCTTTTCGATGACCTGCGAGTGGTCGCCTTCCGGAACCCTGGTGGCCCCGACCACGTAGGGAGCATCCGACAAGGTGCCGAAGAACTCCAGTATGCGCCTGCCCTCCGCGAAGGTCTCCGGCCGGCTGGCGTCCAGCATCAGTATGTAGCCGAGCATGCCCTCGGAGAGTATCTGCCACATGAAATCGAACCTCTCCTGGCCTGGCGTCCCGAAGAGGTAGAGCACGATGTCCTTGGAGATGGTGATGCGACCGAAGTCCATGGCCACGGTGGTCTCCGCCTTCACCCTGCGGGTGGAATCCGAGATGGCCCTCTCGGTGGAGACGATGGCTATCTCGCTGATGCTCTTGATGAAGGTGGTCTTGCCCGCGCTGAAGGGGCCCGTCACCACGATCTTGAAAGAACGCACCTCTTACTGCACCCCTTACAATCTCTTAATCCCGTCGATGATGCGCATGATGATGCTCTTGGTCACCGCCTTGTCCCTCTTCACCTTGGGAACCGGCTTCCCCCTATCTAATTCCTCCACCTTGCCCTCTTCTCCTTTCGGCCTCACCGGTATCTTTATTTTCTTGGTGGGCTGCGGCGCTGCGGCTCCCGTCAGCTCGGCCAGCTCCCGTTCCAGTGAATATCCTTCCAGCCCGTAGCCCTCGTATTCCTCCTCCGCCTCCGCCGCTTCGGGAACGGGTACCGTGGGGGCCGCGGGCTCCTCCCTTGCGGCTTCGGGTAACGCCGTCTCCCCTACCCTTTCAAGCAACGGTCCCGGCGCCTCCACGGCGGGCGGGGCCTCCGCCGCTTCCGGTCCCGGCGCCTCCACGGCGGGAGGGGCCTCCTCCACCCGGGCGACCTCCGCGGCCGGAGCAGTGACTTCCCGGGCCTCGGGAACGAGGGGCGGCTTTTCCAACGGGGGGGCGGCCTCGACTTCCCTCTCGAGGGCGGGCGGCGCCTCCACCAGCTTTTCCAGCATGTCCAGCGGCTCCGGCGCCTCCACGGCGGGCGGGGCCTCCGCCGCTTCCGCCACCGGCGCCTCCACGGCGGGAGGGGCCTCCTCCACCCGGGCGACCTCCGCGGCCGGAGCAGTGACTTCCCGGGCCTCGGGAACGAGGGGCGGCTTTTCCAACGGGGGGGCGGCCTCGACTTCCCTCTCGAGGGCGGGCGGCGCCTCCACCAGCTTTTCCAGCATGTCCAGCGGCTCCGGCGCCTCCACGGCGGGAGGGGCCTCCTCCACCCGGGGGACCTCCGCGGCCGGAGCAGTGACCTCCCGGGCCTCGGGAACGAGGGGCGGCCTCTCCAGCGGGGGGGCGGCCTCTACCGCCTCCTCGGCGGCTGGGAGGATCCCCTTTTCCTCCTCGAGCAGCTCTTTCTCGATGGCCGCCAACTCGTCCTCTATTCCCACGAGGTCGGCTGCGGGCTTCACCTGTTGCGCCTCGAGGATCTCCCTTTCCAGCTCCTCTATCTCCTCGAGCAACATGCCTTCCAGCGCGCTCTCCTGGACAACGCCCGCCCTTTCCTCCAGGCCCTCTCCCACGTCGAAGAAGGTCTCGGAGCCTTCGGGAACCGGCTCCGTGACCAGGGAGATCATCTCCTCTATCTCCGCCTGCCCTTCCAGGATGGCGAGCCTCTCCTCCACGGTGACGTCCTCGAGCATCACCCTTTCCAGGATCTCCGCCTCGGCGCTTGCCTGCTCCGGCATGCGCGGAGGCATTCCCGCCTTTTCCTCCAGTTCCTCCAGCTCCGCGAGGGGGCTGGCTGCCGCTTCCTCCCTTTCCTCCGCGGTGATGTCCTCGAGCATCACCCTTTCCAGGATCTCCGCCTCGGCGCTTGCCTGCTCCGGCATGCGCGGGGGCGTTCCCACCTTTTCCTCCAGTTCCTCCGCTTGCAACCTGGCAGTCGCCGTTCCTCCCGCCGCTGCACCCTCCTCCTCGAGGCCACGCAGGATCTCCTCCATGGCCTCTTTCTTCGCCTCCTCGAGGGCCCTCGCCTCATCCGCGCCCGTGACCTGCCCCGCGGCGGCGGCCGCGGCTTCCTCTTCCCTGGCAACTTCTTCCAGGCCTGCGGCGGTATCCCCCGCACGCAGGCGGCTCTCGAGTATCCGGGAAGGTTCGATGGTGGGCCTCTGCCCTTCTCCTGCCGGGGCAAGCTCTTCTCCCTCCCCCGGCCACGCGATCTTCTGCAGGTGGCTCTTCCATTCCTCGGGGATCTGCTCCGGCTCGAGCTCGGGTATCTCCTCGTCCTTAGCCAGCCTGGCGATCTTCCCGTATTTCTTCTCCAGGTATGCCCGCTTCGCCGCCCTCGCCTCCGCGCTCTCCCTGGTCATTTTCTCCCCCTCGTAAGGGGCCAAGGGGAGCGCGGGCGGCTCCGGCGCCGCCTTCTCGGGCTCCGGCTCCCCCAATCCCATTCCCTCCGGGAGGAGGGAACTTATCTTGCGCTTAAGCTCCTCGAGCTCGGCTTCCTTGCTGTCAATCTCCAGGACCTGCTCGGCTTCCATGGTCTCCTCCAGGGTAACCTGCTTCATCTCCTGGACGACCCGCTCCTCTTCCCTCTTCGTCTCCTCGAGGACCTGCAGCGAGCCCTGCAAGGCGGCCTCCTCGGCGAGGAGAGGCTCTTCCTCCACCTCCTCGGCGACCTCTTCCACCACCTCTTCCGCGGCTTCCTCCTCTACCGCTTCCTCCTCCTCGACCTCCTCGACCATCGTGGCGGCTATCTCCTCTATGAGGATCTCGCTCTCCAGCTCTTCCCCTATCTCTATCTCCACCGCTTCCTCTACGCCGGCGGGCACCGCCACCTCCTCCGCGCGTTCCTCCGGGACGGCCACCGCCCTCACGCCGCTTTCCGCAGCCATACCGCGAACGGCCGCTGCCTCCGCCTCCTCTTCCTCCGCCGCCTTCTCTAAGGCTGCAGCTTCCGCTTCCCCGGTAACTCCCGGCAGAACCCCCTCCCCCGCGCCCCTCTCCGCAACGGGGAAAGCTTCCACTTCCAACCTGTCCATCACTGACCCTATGGCCTCGCTTACCTCGGGTTCCGCTTCGCGGGGCTCCGCGAGGAGCTCCCCCTCGAGGAGAGAGGCGCCTGCCTCCACGGGCACCCTGACCGCCGCCGCCTCTTCCCCAGCCCCGAAAGCGGGCGCCTCCTCGAGCTGGGGGATCTCGATGACCTTCTCCGCGCCCTCCGACTTCTCCAACTCCTCCGCCAACTGCTCCAGCCTCATATCGGCCTCCCTCTCCTCCAGTTCTGGAGTGATGTTCTCCAGCAGCCCGGAGCTGATGAGGCCGTAAAGTATCTTGCAGGTGTGGAGGGTGCTCATCCCCGTCTGCTCCACTATCTGGCGCACCGTTTTCTCCCCGTCCACGTGGGTGAGAACCATCCATTCCTCGGGGGTCAGGCTTATCTGCGCGGCCTCCCTCCCCTGCATGGAGGTCATGCGGAAGATCACGTCGAGGTGGGGGATCTTCTTCTCGATGCGATTCCACTCGTCCAGGCGCCGGGAGCCCTCCATGATGAGCTCCTCCGTGCTTATGGAGAGCCCGATATCCTCCTCGGGGAAGACCATGCCCGGTTGAAAGTCGAATTCGCCGTCCGTCCAGCGTAACATCTCGAAGACGGCGTCCTGTATCTGCTCCTCCACGAAGACCTCGAGCTGCTCCTTGGTAATATAATCCATGCGTATGAGCAGTTGCCCCAGACGCTGCCCGCGCGCTTCCCTCTTCTGCAGCTCAAGGGCTTCGTCAAGCTGCGCCTTGCTGATGATGCCCGCGCCGAGCAGCTTCATGCCCAGGGACTGCCTCTTCCAGTTGGTGGTGGCGAAGAAGACCTCCCCGTTGCGGAAACATATGTATCCCCTCGCCTGCCCCCGGGTAAGGTTGAGCGTCCCGTTCTTCTTGCTGAAATTTAGCAGCTGGAACAGGTCCGGAAGGCTGAAATCCTTTAAGCTACCCTTAAGTGCCATTCCCGATATCTCTCCTTGCGGCGCGCAGCAATCTCCTCGCGCCGCTATCCTCATTAGATATTAATCGAAAAAAAATCCGCTTTTGATTACTCCCCTTCTTCCGGGAACCACCGGAAAACTTGATCTGGCCGCTGCCCGCTCGCCTCTCGTCCTCGTGGGAGTCATTCATCCCGCAAACAAACCCCTGGCTCTTTCTCATCCCTCATTCGTATTCGATACGGAATTCCGCCTTGATTATCTCGGCTATCTTCTTGGCCGCGCCCTTAACGTCGTAGAGCACCAGCCCCAGCTTGCTTCCCTTGCGAACAAGGGCGGTCAGCACGGCGTCCTCCCCTGCCGCCATGAGAAAGACGTATCCCGCGTTTCCCTCCACGAAAACCTGCGCCAGCTCACCGCGCCCCAGCTCCTCGGAGGTCCTTTCGCCGAGGCTTAACAAGGCGGCGGACATGGCTCCCAGCCTGTCCTCTTCGAGCGTATTGGGGAGTACCGACGCCATCACCAGCCCGTCCATGCTCACCACCGCCGCCGCGTCCACCTCCGCGGACTTGGCGACCAGCTCGCTGAGTGCGTTGCGCAGTCTCTCCTCCCTCGATTCCGCCAAGTACTTTACCTCCTGCAGGTAGAGCCCTTTCCCGTTGCCTCATCGGCTCATTGAAACAATTCCTCCAGTTCCTCGGCCGTCCTCTTCGCCTCCATGAAGACCACTCCCAGCTTCGCCCCCGGCTTCACCAGGAGCGAGAGCAGCGCATCCGGCCCGCAGTGGACCAGCAGAAGATAGCCCTGATCCCCCTTCACGTAAACCTGCTCGAGGGCACCGCGTTTCAGGTCGCGGGCCGCTCTCTCCCCCATGCCGAGGACGGAAGCCGAGAGGGCTCCGATCATCTCCTCATCCGATTCGTCGGAGATATCCGAGGCCAGCGCCATGGCGTCGGAGCTTATGAGCACCGCCGCCTCTATCTCCGGCATGCCGGATCTCAATTCCCTCAGGATGGCGTTCATTTTATCGATGCGTTCCGAAGCCAAGTCAACCTCCAGATATGTTGATTTACCTCCCCGCCACGACCGTTCACGCCACTATCGACCTAAAGCGAGCTCTCAATGGCGGGGAGAAACTTCCGGATGTCGTACCTGGCCTTGCCCAGGTTGGCTCCCGCCGGCAGGATGGAAACCAGGATGGCGTCGCTCCCGACCGCGCTCATGAGTATGGCTCCCTTTTCGAACTCGAACATGGCCTGGGCCATCGGCCCCTGGGCCAGTTCAAGCCCGATCACCTCCGCAGCCCCCAACGAGCTGGGTGCTATGGCGCCCACTGCCTCCAGGTGAGTTGCGTCCTCACCGGCGGTCTCGATGATAAATCCATCCCTTCCCACCACCAGCGCGGCCCTTACCGTTCCGGTGGCCACGAGTTCCTCGAGTATCTTCCTCAGATCGGGCAATCCACACCACCTCCTGCCCCCGGGAGAAAACGACTTTCTCCTGCTTTTCACCCAATTAAAGGACTTCTGCCCCTCCGCGCTCAAAGCCAGCCGCCGCGGGACATCAAATCCGTTAATATTGTTGCTCAATTATAATAAAGTTAACTAGATACTCCAATGGTTAAATATCGACATTTCCCGCCTTTTCTTGAAGATTTGCCGCTGCATGATCCCCATCCCGCCTTCATGCCGCGCCGGCTCGCGCCCGGACCGTCGCGCCTTTCTCCCTCGATGAGGAGAAAACGGCGCATCGCGAGCCTGTGCACGACCGCTTGCCTCTGCCTTTCCTTTACCTCCTCACCATATGATTGTGTTTTAACCGCAAGGCGGTTGCAACCCTCCGCCGCGTCCTCCACGGCTTCCTCCTCGGGCGCCCGCTTTCCCCTCCTCACTCTCACCTCTCCCTCATATCCCCGTTAATCTTCCGGACATCCGGCCGTGTGGTCAGAAAATGGCCCGGCACTTAGCCCAGGCTCTCTTGTCAGGCCACGGGCTCTTCCCGCTTCCGCCGGAAACCGTCAGCGCTTCCGCGCGGCAGATCGCCTGGCAGGTCAGGCAGGCGATGCAGCTGTCCTCGTTGATCACCTCGGGTTTACCCTCGCCCCTGGCGAAGACCGGGTACTCGGTGTTCCTCATCTGTGGACAGGCATCCAGGCATTCCCAGCAACCGATGCACCTTGCCGCATCGATCTCCAGCCTGACGGCCCCGCTCTCTTCTTCCAATTTTTACCTCCACACGCACTCAATGCAGCCCGCATGGTATGCAGGGAGCATAGGCGCGGATCGCCATCTGCAGCATGTCCATGATCTTCGGCTCTCCCTCGATCCCCACCTCTTCCGCGATCTTCGCGAGGGACGTCTCCAGCACGCGCTGGTTGAACTGCAGGGGGGTGACGAGGTTCAAATCCTTCACCAGGCCCTCTCCCGTAAGCTCCACCTCATAGATCAGCATTCCTTCCGGAGCTTCCAGCACCGCCGCCCCCTTCCCCGCCGCCGGCTTCACTTCCAGGGAGATCTCGCCCTCGTCGGGCTCCTTCAGCAGCTCGTGCATCTTCTCCCACGCGTGCACCATCTCCAGGATGCGCAACACGTGACCCACCAGGCAGGCATGGATGGGGAACCCCCATTGCGACTTGACCTCCTCGAGCTCCCCGTCCGCCAGAGAGGTCCCGTAGTGGCCGTTTATATTGATCCTGGAAAGGGGGCCCACCCTCGTCTCCCCGTATCCCTCGACGCTCACGTTTCTCACGTGGCTGTACGCGGAGTTGCTCTCGCGCAGGCGGCCCAGCAAATCATGGGGCGAGAGGTCCTGCTCCCCATCCCCCTGCGGGCCAACGACCGCCGCCCTCTCGCCCGTCATGGTGACCTGGCCGGGGCCCCGCAGCGCCAGGGAGGGAGCGGGCACGTTTCCTATCCTACTCGCCATCTCCTCGTTCCTCCTGAGAAGCAGCTTGATAAGGCGGGAGGTCTCCACCAGCAGCGGCCTCGCCTCCTCCAGCTTGGAGCGCAACGCATCCCTTTTCTCCCCCGGGACATCACGGGCCGCGCCGCCGGTCCGGAAGTTCACCGGGTGCACGGAGTTCCCTCCCACCTCCTGGAGGACCATGGAACCCAGGGACTTGAGGCCCAGCAGCCTGCGGACCACCTCTTCGTCCACGCTGTATATGCTAACCAGGTTGCGCAGGCTCGGATCCGAGGAGGGGAAAAGCAGGTCCGGGAGGCTATGCACGGAAAGGGAAACGGCGTGCCGCTCGAACAGCTGCGCGTGCAGGGCCAACTCCCGCAGCAGGCGTAAGCGCGAAGGGGCCTCCACCCCCAATGCCTTCTCTACCGCCATGGCCGCGCAGAGCTGGTGAAAGAGGGAATCGAGTCCGCAGATGCGCGAGACGACGGGAAGGAGGTTATCCAGGTGCGCTCCCAAGGCGATCTGCTCGAAGCCGCGATACCCGAAGGCCGATAGGCACGCCTCGGGCGGCGTGGCCTCTTCCGCGACGATACGCAGCGCCGCGATGCCGCCTATCCTGGTGATGGGATCTATTACCAGTTCAGCCAAGCGATATCACCGCCAGTGACCTTCCTCCCCTCGGATGTCCTCCGACAGATGCCCTACCTTTCCCCCAGCCTCTGCACGAAGGGGGAACTCCCTTCCGGGCGCCGCCGCCGCAACGCGGGCTCCGCAAGACAGAACATGTAAAAGGCATGCACGGGGTCGTTGACCGCGCTCTCCACCTCGCCCGCCTTGCTGTCCGTGGCCCTGGCCAGGCGCCTCACGGTCTCCTCCCTCATGTCCACATGGGGATCGAGAAGCGCCCGGTCGCTGGGGCCACGGCAACCCCGGCACGGTAATCCCATGAGGGTCGGGCAGAGCGCGCCGCATCCGTCGCGGGTAAGGGGCCCCATGCATGCGTACCCCGCTTCCATGAGGCACTTACCGCGCTCTGGCGGCGCCTCCGTCGTGCGGCGGGGCCCCGGTTGCGGAATGCCGGGGGAAACCACACGGCACTCCGCGCACACCGTGGTTTCCTCCCGTTGCGGCTGAGCGCCGGCCAAGGCCGCTTCCAAAAATTTCCGCAAGAGATCCTGCGTGGGCGGGCAGCCTGGCAGGAAATAGTCGACCTTGATGAAGGAATCCAGTGGTAGCAACCTCTTCACGCCCGCGGGAGCACCTTCCCATGCGGCATCTCCGAAGCGCCGCCTCAGCATGGTATCCTCAGCGAAACGGTCAGCGAGCCCCTGCACCCCGCCGAAGCAGGCGCAGGTCCCCAGGGCCACCACGCGCTCCGCCTTCTCCCTGACCTCGCGGGCCCTCATGAAGTGTCCGGCATGCCGCACCGTCCCCTCCACCAGGGCCAAATCCACCGGCGCGACCTCCCGGTTGTCCATGATGAAGGGGGCGAAGGATATCCTGTTTTCCCCTATGATGGCGTAAAGATATTCCTCCATGCCGAGGAAAACCGCCTGGCAACCCAGGCAGGAGCTCAAGGAAACCAGGGCGATCTGCATGTTTCACTCCAGGGTCGTCTTCAACATGACCAGGCAGGCTCCCGGCCCCGCGTGTTCGGTGTGCAGATCAACCTTGCGCCCGAAGATGCTCTGCAGCATGCCCGCCGCGTAGCCGTGTATCGCCTGGCAGGCCACCCCGCCCAACTTGACGCCCGCGGCCAGGCACGCCTCCCTGACCGGGCACTTCTCAAAGAGAAGGCGTACGAACATCTCCTCCACCTCGTAGACCCAGAAATCCTCATCTTCCTTATTCTTCCACAAGGTGACCTTCCAGGCTCCGTTCTGGGGCGGGAAGATCCAGCCCAGGGCGCGCTCCAGGTCATCCGTCCGGTCGTGCGCCCTCGCTTCCCTCGTTCCCAAATCCTTGCCGGCGAAATACATCAGCTGCGGCGTGGAGCGGCCGGTGACCTCCTCCCCCGCCAGGTTAAGAATCGCCAGCGCCTCGTAAAGCGCCCGCAAGCGCTCGTCCAGGATTTCCGCCTCCTCAGCCACTGCCCGACCTCTCATCGTGATAGCGGACGGCTACCTTCCTTTCCTATTAAACATGAAACGAATGGCGTATGCCAGCTAATCACGGCGGGAGGCGATAAGGGGAGCGAGGTCGCCGCATGCCGCGCAGCGGGAGCTGCGGCACCCCGCGAAATCATCGCTTTCCCCGGCGGGATCTCCGCTCCCGCCACTCAGCGACCCTGTACCTCTTCCTTGACCCTCAGGAACTCCTGGTAATCGGAGGTGAAGAAATGGCCTCCGTCGCCCGTCGCCACGTAATACAGGTAATCGACGTCCGCGGGCTCCAGCGCCGCCTTCAGGCTTGCCAGTCCCGGGCTGCAGATAGGCGCTGGAGGGAGTCCCTTGTGCAGGTAGGTGTTGTATGGCGACGGGGTCTTGAGGTCCTCGTAGGTGAGCACCGCCTTCCACTCGGGCAGGGCATACTGCACGCTCGCGTCTATCTGCAGGAGCATGTCCACGCGCAAGCGGTTGTATATCACCGCGGAAACGAGCGGCCTCTCATCCTCGCGCACGGCCTCCCTCTCTATGAGGGAAGCGACGATGACCGCCTGGTAGGGCGTGACCGCGAGACCCTGCGTGCGCGACCAGTCCAGGCCCGCCGCCTCCGCCTCGAACTGCCGCAGGAGGAGCTCGATGACCCCGTAGGCATCGACTTCCGGCGAAAGCTCGTAGGTCTTGGGAAAGAGGAACCCCTCGAGGTTCCCGCGCATCTCCGCCGGGATGAACGGCGTCTCGAAAGCGCCGCTCCCGGCCGCCTGCAGGAATTCCTGCTGCGGTATCCCCGTCGCCTTCTCGACCAGCGCGGCCGTCTGGGCCACCGTCAGCCCCTCGGGCAAAGTCAGGCGGAGGAGGTAGTTGGGCCCCGCCTCCAGGGCCGCGAACACCTCGCCGTAGCGCATGCCCGTGTAGAAGAGGTAATGGCCTGCTTTGAATTTTCCCTGCTTTCCCTGCAGCCAGGACAGCAGGCGGAAGATGTTGGCGGAGGTGACGACGCCGCTCTCGTGCAGCTTCTTGGCTATCTGCGAGGCGGTCTCCCCTTCCTCTATGTTCACGTGAACCGGTTCATCCCCCCGCGTGGGGCAGAAATAATGCACGTATAAGAGTATGGCAGTTATTGCCAGTATTCCCAGGACGAGCAAGCCCACCGCCAGCCGCCTCCTGCGGCGTGCGGCCGCCCTCTGCAACGCCCTGGACGCCCTGGTACCCCCACTTTCCCCCTCCTCACGCAAGAAATGCTTGCGGGAGGGGAGGTGACTCTCTCCTCGCTCGCCCGCAACCGGTTCTGCCCTCAGCTCTTCTGCGGACTCGGGAACGGCCTCTTTGCCGCCGCTTTCCTCGGCCTCTCTCCCGCCATTCCCCTTCAATGCGGCCCCACCTTCCTCTTCCCGTCCAGGTAGGATTGCAGGACCAGGGAGGCGGCTTCCGCGTCGACCTTCCCGCGCCGGCGCGCGTTTCCCGCTTCCCGCAGCCTCCTCTTCGCTTCCACCGTGGAGAGCCTCTCGTCCCAGAGGACGACCGCGACCGCCGGCAGCCCTCGCAGCGCTTCGGCGTACCTCCTCGCGAGAGCGGCCTGTTCGCCTTCCTTGCCGCGCATGGTCAGGGGCAGCCCCACAACCACCTCCTGCACGCCCTCCGCCGCCTTCTCGGCCACGTAGGCGCGCAAGCCCTCCGGGTCCACGTCCCGCAGCGTCTCCAAGGGGTAGGCGTGTATGCCCAGCGGGTCGGACAAGGCGACCCCCACGCGCCGCCCCCCGATGTCCAGGCCCATGCTGCGCATGACCTCTTACGCTCCCCTCCTTATGCCCTCCACCACTTCCTGCAGGGCATCCGCCACTTTTTCCGTGCGGGAGCCCCCGCCGACCGCCATGTCCGGCCTGCCGCCGCCCCCTCCGCCCAGGAGGCGGGCAGCCGCCTTTACCAGCTCCACGGCGTCCAGCCCCTTACCCACCAGCTCCCGGGAAAGGTGGACCACCACGTTCGCCTTATCTCCCTGCACGGTGGCTATGCCGACCGCCTTCGCGTTCCTGCGAGAGAGCGTCCTCTCGGCGAGCTCCCGCAGGGCCTGGGGATCGAGGTCCGGTACCTCGGCAGTGAGGACGAGCCCTCCCGCCGCCTCGCCCTCGCGCCAGGCGATGCCCCCGTCCACCAGCGAGGACATCTCCTCCCTCTCCCTCCTCCGCAGCTCGCTCTCCAGCTCCCTCACGCGCTGCTGCAGGCGGCTCAGCCTGTCCGGCAACCTCTCCACGTCGACCTTCAGGGAGGATGCCATTCCCTCCAGCATCTCACGCCGCTGCCGGAAATAGCGGTAGGCCTCGCTGCCGGTGAGGGCCTCGATGCGCCGCATGTTGGCTCCGATTCCCGCCTCGCTCGTCACCACCAAGAGGCCGATCTCCCCCGTCCTCGCCACGTGGGTCCCCCCGCAGAGCTCCCTGCTCAGCTCGTCCACCTCCACCACGCGCACGTAATCCTCGTACTTCTCGCCGAAGAGGGCGACGGCGTTGATGCTCACCGCGTACTCGTAGGTGGTGACGTAGGCCCGCACCGGGTAGTCCTCGATCACGGCCCGGTTGGCCATCTCCTCCACCCTCGCCAGCTCCTCCCCGGTCAAGGGGGCGTAATGGGTGAAATCGAAGCGCAGTCTCTGCGGCTCCACCAGCGAACCGGCCTGCCTGGCATGATCTCCCAGGACATGCCGCAGTGCGTAGTGCAGCAGGTGCGTGGCGGTGTGGTTGCGCCGGATGGCCATGCGTCGCTCCCGGTCCACGCGGGCTTCCACCTCATCCCCGGCCAGGAGCCTTCCCTTGGTGACGCGAGCGCGGTGGGCCGTCAAGCCGCTCGCGGGGTGCAGGGTATCCAGGACCTTCGCCTCTCCGGCCGGGGAGGTGATGGTGCCGGTGTCCCCCACCTGTCCTCCCTTCTCGCCGTAGAAGGGGGTGCGCTCCAGGAAAACCTCGACCTCCTCCCCCTCCACCGCCTCGGCGACCGCGCGGCCTTCCCTCACCAGGGCCAGCAGCTTTGCGCGATCGCTCAATGTCTCGTATCCCGTGAAATGGCTCTCGCCGAAATTGTCCAGTATCTCCGCGTATATCTCCTGCACCTGGGGAGAGTAGCCCTCCTCCATGCGCGCCGCGCGCGCCCTCTCCCTCTGTTCCTCCATGAGGGCGGCGAAACCTTCCTCGTCGAGCTCGAGGCCCTCTTCCCGCGCCAGTTCCCTGGTCAACTCGAGGGGAAAGCCCAGGGTGTCGTGGAGGTGGAAGACCGCCTCGCCGGGCACCGTGCCCCTTTCCTCCTCCCGCAGGCTGTCGATGGTCCTGGCAAGGTAAACCAGCCCGCTGCGCAGGGTCTGGGAGAACCTCTCCTCCTCGCTGCGCACGATGGAGGCGATGAAGGCGTGGTTCTGCTTCAGTTCCGGATACGCGCCGCCCATGATCTCCAGGACCGCGTACACCAGGCGGGGAAGGAAAATGTCCTCTATCCCCAGCAGCCTCCCGTGGCGCACGGCGCGCCTTATCAGCCTGCGCAGGATGTAGCCACGGTCCTCGTTGCTGGGGAGCACCCCGTCGCCCACCAGGAAGGTGAAGGCGCGCGCGTGGTCCGCCACTATCTTCACGGATATATCGCTCCCCTCGCCCTTCCCGTACGGGGCCCCGCTCAGCTCGCACACCGCCTGCAGGATGGGGGCCATGAGGTCCGATTCGAAATTGTTGCTCACCCCCTGCATCACGGAAGCCAGCCTCTCCAGTCCCAGGCCGGTGTCGATGTTCTTGGAGGGGAGGGGGTGCAGGCCTCCCTCCTCGTCGCGGTCGAACTGCATGAAGACCAGGTTCCACAACTCCAGGTAACGGTCGCAGTCGCAACCTACGCGGCAATGCGGCTCCCCGCACCCATATTCCTCTCCCTGGTCATAGATGATCTCCGAGCACGGCCCGCACGGGCCGGTGGTGCCCATGTCCCAGAAATTATCCTCCTTGCCCAGCCTTACGAGGCGCTCCTCCGGGACCCCCACCACGTCCCTCCATATGCCGTAAGCCTCGTCGTCATCGGCGTAAACGGAGCAATACAAGCGTCCGGGGTCCAGCTTCATCTCCCGGGTCAGGAACTCCCAGGCCCAGGGGATGGCGTCCTGCTTGTAGTAGTCCCCGAAGCTGAAGTTGCCCAGCATCTCGAAGAAGGTGAGGTGGCGTGCTGTGTGGCCTATCTTCTCGATGTCCGTGGTGCGCACGCACTTCTGGCAGGAGGTGGCCCGCGTGAACTCCGGCTTCTCGAGGCCGAGAAAATAGGGCTTGAACTGCACCATGCCCGCGTTGGTCAGGAGCAGGGTGGGGTCATCGGGGATGAGGGAAGAGCTCTTCACCACACGATGCCCTCTCTCCCGGAAGAATTCCAGGAACCTGCCTCTTATCTCCTCGCTGCGCAAGCCTTGTCCTCCCTCCAAGAAACCGTGCCGCCCCCCGGCGCCGCGCAGAGACGGGGCGGCGCCTCCGGCACCACGTTCGCTTATTCTACATTATGCACGGGCCGCCCATGAACCTGCAGCAGCCAAGAAAAAGAATACAACATGCGCGAGGACCACGCCTTGGCTCAAGGGTTGCCGGACGGGGAGCGGCCGCCGCACGCCGCTTCGGCCGCAATGTCGGCGAGGCCAGGCCGGGGTGGAGCCCGTCCCTCACCGCTCTTGCGCGAGCCCCCCGAAAACCCCTCGCGCTGCGGGCCGGGCTAATCCTTCTCGCCGCCGCGCCCGCCCTTTTCCCCGGAGGAAGCGGCGCCGAGAGCCCTCTGCGCCCCCACGCCGAGGCTCAGTATCCTCACCAGGGGAGAGGTGAGCACCCGCTCCGCCGCCTTGGTCACCGCGTTCGCGCGGCCCGCCAGCTGCTGCAGCGACTTGAGGACCCCGTCCACGTGCACCATCTCCTCGTTGACGTGGTCCATGGTTGTCTGCAGCTTGCTGAGCAGGGGAACAGCCTCTCGGCGTACGTCGTTGAGCATGCGGTTGGTGATGGAGAGCGTCCTGGCAAGCTTGAGCGTCACCGCCGCCAGTGCCAGCATGAGCAGGGCGAAGGCTATGGCGCATACCAGCGCTGCTACCCCGCCCAAGGTCAAACCCCCTCCGCCGTGTCCTGCCGCCTCCTGGAAAGGTAATCCTCTATGGCCGCCCGTATGCCGTCCGCCGCAAGGTTGGAGCAGTGCATCTTCTCCGGCGGCAGACCGTCAAGCGCCTCCGCCACCTGCTCGTCCGTTATCTTCATGGCTTCCTCCAGGGTCAAGCCCTTCACCATCTCCGTTCCCATGCTGCCGGAGGCGACGGCCGCGCCACACCCGAAGGTCTTGTACTTGACGTCAACCAGACGCCCGTCCTCCACCTTTATATAGACCTCCATCATGTCCCCGCACACCGGGCTGCCTACCTTGCCCACGCCGTCGTAGTCCGGGATCACTCCGACGTTACGGGGGTTCTGAAAGTGCTCGATGACCTTGTCGCTGTACACTTCTTTCTCCAGCTAATGAGCGGTTTTTTAACCTTTCGAGGATAACACCGGCCCGAAGCTAGTGTCAACAAACTGCGCTGGTTCACTACATGGTGGACACATTATCCCTATGCTTGTTCGAATCATACCAGCTATTAA
>OGCI01001011.1_pt1 | contig 26629 bp, 23 predicted proteins | sample 1570021 | NCBI WGS metagenome assembly OGCI01 (sample SAMN06264664, study PRJEB24512) | hot springs metagenome | isolation source: Hot spring water | place: South Africa: Tshipise | collected 2015-06-21 | reverse complement strand
CGGCATTCGCTTGGGTGCTGGGGCCGGTGACGTAATCGGCAACAGGGTCACGGGCGGGATGACGGCACTGATGGCTGACGAGTTCTCGAACGGGCCGTGGTACAAGGTGGAGAACAACTGCTTCATGGACGCCACGGCCCTGGCCCGCAACAACGGGACGGGCAAACTCACGGCCAAGAAGAACTACTGGCGGCCCACGCCGCAAGCGGGCGTCAACGTGTTCGGCGATGTGGACTTCTCCGAGCCGTTGGCCTCCTGCCCTGGCGAGCCGACCCCGCCGCCCACCGGCACCTCGTTCACCTACACCTGGGCCGGCTGGACCTTGGTTTCGGTCCCGACCACCGGCGACAGCGCTGGCATCTTCGGCGTGACGCTCTACAACTGGGACGGCACCGCCTACACGACGCCAACGACCCTGAACCCGAACATGGGCTACTGGGCGAAGTTGCCGGCCTCGAAGACGGTCACCGCCACGGGAACCATCCCGACGACGGACCAGACCCTCGCCCTCGGCCGCACCACCTGGCACATGGTTTCCGCTCCGTGGCGGTACCCGCTCACGGCCATCCAGGTCATCCGCGGCACCGAGACCCGCAGCTGGGCCGACGCCGTGGAGGCGGGCTGGGTCCGCAACGTGGCTTGGTCCTGGGACGGCACGCAGTACGTCCAGGCCACGGTGCTTGAGCCGTGGTACGGCTACTGGATCCGGGCCCTGGTGGACGGGCTGAGCATCCGGTTCGTGTACGCCTCGCGCCTGAGCACGCTGTGCGTGAGCTGCGGCGGGGTGGCGCCGGCGAGCGCCCTGGACCTCTCCGAGCTCCCGCCGCCGCCGCCCAGCGAGACCGGCACGGCTGTGCAGTTCCTGGTCAGCCCCAACCCGGTCAGCACCGGCAAGGGCGTGACGTTCCGCGTGGCCGGCCCGCTGGCCGCCGCCGTGACCGAGCTCAAGGTCGTGGTGTACGACCTGGCCGGCAAGGTGGTGTGGACGGGCCGCACCGGCGGGACCGAGCTCGCTTGGTCCGCGGACGTGGCCAACGGCGTGTACCTGTACCAGGTGATCGCCAAGGCGGCAGGCACGGAGTACGCCTCGGGCCTGCTCAAACTGGTGGTCCTCCGGTAAGACGCAACCTCTGCCCTCCCTCCCCCTCGACGGGGGAGGGAGGGTTTTTCTTTTCGGCGCGCTGTCCTCGTGGCCCTGTTTTCCTCCCCGACTGTCCCCAAGGTGCTCCCCCTGCTTCTGTGTTGTCGCCTTCCTCCCCACGCTGCTTCCGCCAATTCCGGCTCCCTTTGTTGCCTCCACCGCCCTTCTCCCCCCTGTTGCCGCCGATTCCCTTGTTGTTTTTCATCTCCCGTTGTGGGCTCTTTCAGCGCCCTGTCCCCTTCCATCCAGCGAGGGGAGGAAAAGAAGGGCGGGAGAGGGCAACGTGAGGGGGCCAACCTCGCCCCTCCCCGGGGGATGTTGCACACTGCGGAGAGGGCGAGAGGAAGGGCTAGTCTCTCCCTTTCATCGAGCGAAGGGGGACGCAGGAAGCTTGGGGAGTAGGGGTTCGATTCCTGGTACCATGGGGCACCGATGAGGGGGAAGTTGAGCCAAGGTTGGGTCTTGGCGGTTGTCTGTGCCGTGGTGTTCGGCGCGGCCCAGGCCCCAAGCCCCGGTCATCCCAAGATCGAGGCCCGGCTGTGGCTTTCGGGAACCCTGGCCGCGGCGGTGTCGAACTCGCTCCTGTGCGTGGTGGAGGTTCGGGGCGACCCCGAGGCGGTGGCCGACACAGTCCGCCGTGTGGGCGGGCAGATTGAGGACCGCTTCGGGTCCCTGCTCAAGGTGCGCGTTCCAGTCGGGGCCCTTGTGCAACTGGCCGAGGACCCCGCGGTGGGGTACGTGCGCCAACCCCACGAGCCTGTGCCCCTGTCCGAGGGGACTGGCCTTGTGTCCGAAGGGGTGACCCTGCTTGGGGCTAGCCTGTTCCACGCCCGGGGCCTGGCCGGCCAGGGCGTGCGGGTGGCCGTGGTCGACGTGGGCTTTGGCTCGCTCAGCCAGGCCCTCCGGCTGGGGGAAATCGACGCCTCGGCCGTGGTGTGGACCCGGGATTACACCGGGGAAGGTTTGGAAGGAGGCGGACCCCACGGAACCGCGGTGGCCCAGATCGTCCACCGCATGGCCCCCAAGGCCGGCCTCTTTTTGGCCCGAATCGGCGACGAAGTGGAGTTCGGCCGGGCTGTGGAGGACCTCGTGGCCGAGGGCGTGGACGTGATCGTCCAGTCCCTGGGCTGGTTCAACACGGAGTTCGGGCATGGCACAGGGATCATCAGCGACTTGGCCCGGTGGGCGACAGGACAGGGCGTCCTCTGGGTGAACGCCGCCGGCAACCACGCCCAGCGCCACTGGGTGGGGACAACCCGGGCAGCGGGCTGGCTGGAGTTCGAGCCCGGCCGGGTCGAACTGGACCTCACGGTGGACCTCCCCAGCCTGGTCCAGGTGGCCCTCACCTGGGACGAGTGGCCCACCGCGGTGTCCGACCTCGACCTGTACCTGTTCGATGACAGGGGCTACGTGATGGCCAGCTCTGGGAGTCCCCAGGAGGGGGATGCCCCTCCCACGGAGTGGGTGAGCCTGTACGCCGATCGGGGCAGGTACAAGGTGCGGGTGTGGGTCAAACGCCTTGACCGACCGGCGGCGGTGAGAATCTTCAGCCTGGGGCATGACATCGCGCCCTGTGTGCCGGCCTCGAGCATCATGGCCCCAGGCAACGCCGCGGAGGTCCTCACCGTGGGGGCTATCGACGCGGCGCGGTGGAACAAGGGTCCCCAGCAGCCGTACAGCTCCCAAGGGCCCACGGCCGACGGCCGCCTCAAACCCGACCTGATGGGCCCCGACGAGGTGAGAAACTTTCCCTACGTTCGGTTCGGGGGAACCTCGGCGGCCGCGCCCCATGTCGCGGGGATGGCCGCCTTGCTCCTGGCTCAGGCCCGCCGGGTCGGCCAAGACCTGGGCGTTGCCGAACTGAAGGAACTTCTGGCCCGCTGGGCCGTGGACCTCGGGGCTCCTGGACCGGATCCCGTCTTCGGCCAGGGCGCGGTTCGGCTCTTCCTGGATGACCCTTGGGCGGAACGCCGCATCTTCCCACCCCGCTCACCGGTGCCCCCAGGCGAGGTCCTCACGGTCGAAATCGAGGTCCGCATGCCAGGAACCCAGGTGGGGACCTTGGAGCTCCGCGAAAGAGTGCCTCCGGGGTTCCAGGGGCGCATCGTGGACCGCGGGGAGGCGGACAAAGTTGAGCAGGGCCCCGAGCTTGTGTGGCGGTGGGCGCTGCTCACGCCCGGAGCGGTGCGCATCGTGCGGTACAGGCTGACGGTTCCCTCGGGGTGCTCCCCGGGGACCTACATCCTCTCCGGGGCGGTGAACGGAACCCCGGTAGGGGGAGAGAGCGCGTTCCAGGTGGGGTCGGCGCCGCGGGAAAAACCAGTCAGCATCGTGGCCTCGCCCAGCCCTGCCCGGGCAGGTCAGACGGTTCGCTTCACCGTCCAGGGGCTGGACGCCGGGGAGGTGCGGCTGTGGGTATACGACGTCTCTGGGCGGTTGGTGTACGATAGCGGATGGCAGCCAGGCCCGGTGTACCAGTGGAACTTGCAGGATAGCCGCGGAGGGATCGTGGCCAACGGCCTGTACCTCTACTGGGCCGAGGTCCGCTGGGAAGGAGAAGTTGTTCGCACCGGGATCGAGCGGCTGCTCGTAATCAAGTGAAAAGGAGAGCTATGAAGCGAGGAATCATCGCAGCGGTGTTGGTGGTGGGAGCTTGGGCAGCCGGGGCTTGGGGCCAGGCTACGGGTGGTGTGGGTTCGGCCGCATTCCTCCGCCGGGGCGTGGACGCCCGAGCCATGGGCATGGGCGGAGCCTTCGTGGCCGTGGCCGACGGGTACTCCGCGATCTATTGGAACCCTGCGGGGCTAGCCCGGGCCGCCTCCGTCGAGGTCGGAGGCATGACCACCAACATCTACGGGATCGACATCTTCTTCAACTTCGTGGCGGGGCTGGCCCGCTGGGACTTCGCCGCCGGGCCGGCGACGCCCTCCGACCGGGGGGCCAACCCCACAGCCCCCACCGCCACCGACAACTCACAACAGCCGTCCGCAACACCGGAGCAAACCACGTCATCGTTGCGGCTGGCGGTGGGCCTGGCCTGGACAGAGATGTCCACCGAAGTCCTGGCGTTCGACGAGTACGGCAGCCCCCTGGGACTGATTCGGTACTCTGAAGCTCTGTACGCCGGTGCAGCGGCGGTCTGGCTTCCCCGGCTGGGGTACCTGGGCGGGGCGGTCAAAGCCTACAGCTACCGCGCTCCCCAAGCTGGGGTGGGCGGCCAAGACGCCCTAGCGTTCGGGTTGGGCTTTGACCTGGGGTTGGCCGCCCCAATTTGGGAGGATCGGCTGTGGCTGGGCTTGGCTGCAGCCGACGTGGGGGATACCGGGGTCAAGTGGCGGAACACCCCCACCGAACCCACCGACCGCGTGGCCGCAAGGTACACCGCAGGGCTGGCCCTCATCCAACGACCCTTGCTGCTGGAGGACGACGGGGCGGTGTTGGCCGTGGATTTGTCCAGCGAGCCCTTGCTGGGCCAGACCACCGTACGGGCAGGGTTGGAATACCGCCTGTTGTTCTTGGCCGTGCGGGGCGGCGTGGTGTGGCGGCCGGGCGGACTCGCCTCGTTCACCGCCGGAGCCGGGGTTCAAGCTCTGGGAATCACCATCGACGGGGCCTGGGTTCAGAACCGGGAGGTCCAGATCGAAGGGGCCGGACACACCCTGATCGTCTCGGCCTCCTTCAAGTTCTGAGCCGGCTTCAACACGGTTGAGGGAACGCAGCGCCTCGGTCTGGATGGGTTGGAGGCGGGCATGGCGGCTGTCCCTCCCCGGGGCTATAGTGAGGGGTCCGGGGGACGGCCCGTTGGACTTCGCCTGCGCGTCGCCCTCCAGTCAAAGGAGGAGCGGATGAAGCTGGGAGCGGCTCTTGGGGTGCTGGGGGTAACTTTTTTGTTGCTGCCTTGTTTGTGCCTGGGGCAGCCTGTTTTTCAGCCTGCCACGGAGGACTTCGAAGCAGCCTGGGCCCTGGGGATCCAAGGCATGGCCCGGTGGCGGCTGGTGACCGTGGACCTCAAGGCAGTGGCTGGGGAAGAGCCTGGGACTCTCCACCCCGCCCCGGTCATCTTCCTGAACCTGTTTGACGATCTTCAGGTTCAAGCCACGCTGGAGAGGTTCGAGCCCGGGGCCGCGGGAGGTTGGCTGTGGGTGGGTCGGGTCGAGACGCCCGCGTCTGGAAGAGTAATCCTGGCCCTGAACGAGCGAACGCTGGCCGGGATGATCGAGGTGGACGGCTGGGTGATTCAGATCCGCAACAACGGTGGCCCTGTCCACCTTGTTCGCCAGCTGGCCTTCGAGACCAGCGCCGAGTTGGCCCCCCTCATGTACCTCACCCCTTCCGCGGGAACGAACGAAATCCAGGTGTACCAGCTCACCAACCAAGAACGCGCGGCCCAAGGCCTCCACCTCTTGGCCTGGAACGACCTCCTTTATAACGCGGCCTACCACCACGCCCTGGACATGGCCACCCGCAACTACTTCGACCACAACACGCCCGAAGGGAAGACCCCGGGCCAAAGAATCACCGAGGCGGGGTACAACTGGAGCGCTTGCGCAGAAAACATCGCGGCGGGGCAAACGAGCCCTGCCGAGGTGGTGCAGAGCTGGATGAACAGCCCAGGCCATCGGGCCAACATCCTCAGCACAGCCTACTGCGACCTGGGCGTGGGCTACGCCTACAACACCGGCAGCCGTTACGGGCACTACTGGGTCCAGAACTTCGGCAAACGACAGGGGGTCACGACGTGTCCCCCGGTGACGCCGACCCCGGTGCTTTCCGTGACACCCTCTGTACGCAACGTTCCGGCTGACGCCGGGACTACAACCTTCACGGTGGCCAACAGCGGTGGGGGCACAATGAACTGGAGCGCGGCGGTCAGCGCAGGGGGAGGCTGGCTCACCATCACCTCCGGCACCAGCGGCACCAACGCGGGCACCATCACGGTCTCCTATGCAGCCAATACCTCCACAAGCTCGCGCACAGGCACCATCACGGTCACCGCCGCGGGCGCCTCGGGCAGCCCCGCCACAGTCCAAGTGGTCCAAGCGGGTACCTCCGCTCCCCCCACGAACCGCCCTCCCACCGTGTCTTTGCAGTACAGCCCTTCGAACCCGACCACAGGGGACACCGTCGTGTTCACGGCCACAGCCTCGGATCCGGACGGGGATTCCTTGACCTTTGAGTGGTACCTCAACGGGGTAAGGCAGGATGCGGTGGGTCCGCACGTTTCGGAAGTGCGGTGGACGAATCCGCCTGCCGGCACGCATACGGTGCGGGTCGTGGTCTCCGACGGCCGGGGTGGAAGCGCGGAGGCCAGCGTGACCGTCACCGTGAGGGAACCGGGTTCCCAGCCGCCCAGCGACGGCAACTCCCACACCTACGGCCCTGTGGCCGGTTGGTACCTCATCTCTGTGCCCGTGCGGCAGGGGGTGGGTGGCACCGGGGTGACGATGTGGCGGTGGAACCCGCGGACGCGGGGCTACGAACGGCCTACAGTCCTTGAGCCTACCCAGGGCTGCTGGGCGCGGCTCCCGGCCAACGCCACCGCCACGGCGACGGGTACCCCCCCCGCGTCGGACGTGACCCTGGACCTTGAAGTCGCCGGCTGGCACCAGGTGAGCGCGCCGTGGCCGTACCCGAGGAGCGCGATCCAGGTGATCCGGGGAGGGGAAACAAGAAGCTGGGCCGATGCCGTGGCCGCCGGTTGGGTGCGCAATGCGATCTACGGGTACAAGGCCACGGACGGGGCCTACACCACGCCCACGACGATCCATCCCTGGTACGGGTACTGGCTGGAGGCCCGAGTGTCCGGCCTGACCTTGCGGTTTGCCTACGCCGCGCGGGCCACGGCAGCTTCGACGCTGAGCGCAGGGCTGGAGGAGCTGGAACCTTTGGCCCGGGAGATTTTGGAGCTGCCTGCTTTGCCCCCTGACGGGTCTTCGGTTTCTGCCGAGTTTGAGTTTGTGGGCGTGCCCAACCCTGTGACGGCTGAGTCCAGGGCGACGTTCAGCGTAGGGGGAGCAAGGGCGGCAGAGGTAACGGAGATCACCGTGGTGGTGTACGACCTGTCGGGGAAGGTGGTGTGGCGCGGGAGCGGGCCTGGGTCCGAGCTCGCCTGGGCCACGGAGGACCTGGCGGGCCGGTACCTGGCCAACGGAGTGTACTTGTACCGAATCACGGCCAAGGTCGGGGGAACCGAGGTCTCCTCAGGGCTGTTGAAGCTCGTGATCCTAAGATAGCGTTCGCCAGGGGCTGTTGGGGGTGCCGGGCTTGGTGAGGGGGCCCCTGGTCGCCCTCAACTATCCGAGCAGGCGGTCTATCCTTGCGGCTGTGCGGTTGCGCTCCCCAGGGAGGAAGGGCACCCCGGGTCGGAACCCCTGTCGGTTGAAGGTGGCCCACTCCCTCCGGCCTTGAGTGGCCTCCAGCCTACTCCTCAACGCCCACTGGGAGGGTTCTTGGCCGCCCAGCGGGAGCGACGACGATCCCCACGGACCAGGGGAAGTAGGGGTAGAACCCAGGTCCATAAGGGTCAGGCCGCTGGGCGAGGATTGCATACGCCGACAAAAAGAGCCCCAAAGTCTCCGTGATCCACACCTCCACGCCCAGGCCGCCGCTGAAGGCAAACGAGGGAACGAAGCCCCGCAGCGAAGTGGAGCTCACCAGACCCCCAACGCCCAGGGACAGGGAAGTTCGCAACGATTCGCCCAGCCCCAAGCGGGCCCCCCAGCTGAACAGAACCGAGGGAACCTCGCCGGCAAGCAAGGGAGGAAGATACAGGACGGTGAAGCGGCTGCACAGCCAGGCGTCCCAGTTCAGTTCTGCATGAAGTTCGACATTGCCGAGGGTCCAACCGCCCCCAGAAGCTTGGGCTGGGCCTAGGCCAATGCCCAACATGGGCTGAGCTGCCAGGCCCATGCAGCTTGCTCCGAGAACGACCGTCCATACGCCCGCCACCAACTTGGTCATGGTTCCTCCTCCCGCCCACCGCCTCGATCACCGCCGAAAGGTGGGCGTGTTCTACCTTCCAATGTACAGGGGGAAAGTTGCGGGGCCACGACAATCGTTTGGCTTTCGCCGGCCACGGACGGGCCCTCGGGGGGACGCATTGCCTGGACAGTTGGCCCTTCTCCAAGTACCCAATGCCCGCGGTGCGGGGCTCCCGCGTTCACACCGGCTGTGCCAGCTGGGGGCAAAGGGGTGGGGGCGGTCACTACAATCGGACAAAACCATTGAGTGAGGCCCGCGGGCATTTGGCGGGTCGTCGAGGAGGTAGCAGATGACACCCTCGGTAGGGCCGCGGATGTGGATGGCAACAGTGTCGGTGTTGGGGACCGTGGTGATCGCCGCAACCCTGGTGGGCTGTGGGGTGCTGTTCGGAGGGCTGGTCCCCGTGGCACCGGAGGGCCTGAGCGCTAGCGACGGGGCCTTCTTGGATCGGGTGCGCGTCACGTGGAGCCCTGTACCGGAGGCAGGAGGGTACGAGGTGTGGCGGGGAACGTCGTCGGCAGGAACGTTCACCTACCTGGCTTCCACGGGCGTTCCTTCCTACGACGACACCGGTGTGGCCCCGGGGACTACATACTGGTATAAGGTCCGGGCCTGCAACCGCGCCGGCTGCAGCCCGTTCACCCCAGCGAAGGCCGGCAAGGCCCTGGGCCTCACCTTGCCCACAACCCCTGCGGGCATCACCGTCAGTCAGGGTTCGTTTGCCGATCGGATCCAAGTCAGCTGGACGGCTGTACTGGGCGCTACAGAGTACTACATCTTCCGAGGGCAAGCTTCGACCGGTCCATTCACGTTGATCGAAGGAGTGGTGCAACCTCAGTTTGAGGACCTCGCTGTTGTTCCGGGGACAACGTACTGGTACAGAGTTCAGGCCTGCAACAACCTTGGGTGCAGCTTGCCCTCGGACCCTGTTTCCGGGTATGCGGCGAGCCAGGCTCCGCCTCCGCCCACAGGCGTGCAAGCGACCGATGGCACAGAAGCGGGTAAGGTCGTGGTCACCTGGCAAGCCCCGACCGGAGCCCTAAACTACCTTGTGTATCGGGCCCTTTCTCAGGAAGCCCCGCCGCTGTTCCTCAGCCTTGTCGAAGAGGCAACCTACACCGACAGCGCGGTCCAGCCAAACACCACCTACTGGTATTGGGTAAGGGCCTGCAACGCCGCTGGGTGCAGTGCACTATCCCAGCCTGATTCAGGGTCGCCGGGCGCAGAGGGCGAAGAGCCGCCTCCTCCTCCGCCACCGGGCACCTAGACCAAACCGGGAACCGGACCCCGCGCCCCTCGCTACCTCCCTGTCCCCCTCGGGCGCGGGGTCCTCCTTTTCCTGAACCAATCGCCCACCTTGGGGAGGATGAACCCACAGGTACAATTAGGGGCATGGGATCGCGGAACTCCCTGACCAAGCTTGTGGCCTTGCCTCGCCCAAGCAAGAAGGTCTGGGTTGCCTTGGGCCTTCTCGGGATCGGGGCCGTGGTAACGCTGGTCCTTCTTTGGTCTAGGGACGAGCCGCTACCACCTTATGGGACAAGCGTAGGGCTCAGAGCTCCTGAGTTTGCCCTTGTTGCTCTCGACGGGAAGAAGGTGGCCCTGTCCGACTATCGGGGCCAGGTGGTGTTGGTGTTGTTTTGGCAGTCCACCTGTCCGGATTGCGGCAAGGCCCTGCCGGAAGCCCGTCGGCTGTGGGAAAAGTACCGCCGGCGGGGCCTGGCGTTCCTGGGCATCAACCTGGACCACGATCCACAAACTGCAATCCAATACCTTCAAAGCCAGGGCTACACGGACCAACTGACCCTGTGGGATTCGTTCGAAGCAGCCATGGGGGTCGTCACTCTGTACGAGGTGCCCTACGTTCCATTCTTCCTCATCGTGGACCGACGAGGCATCCTTCGCTTCCGGGGCGTTTACCCGGCGGTCCCCACCGAAGCCGAGCTGGAACGATGGCTCTAGGCCGACGTCGAGGTGGGGCCAAGGTCTTCGGTTGTCCGAGCCCCTTGGGGACAGCTCCGACCAAGGATCAGGGGTGCGCGCCAGTCCCGGTCGGACGAGCAACGGGCCCACGATGAGCCGCATCGCCCGTGCTTTGTCTGTGTACCTCGTTTCTCTGGCGGCACTGTGCGGTTCCGCCCAGGCTTGGAGCAAGCTGATCCCCCCCGAGCAGGGCCATCCCAAACTGGAAACGGCCCTCGAGCACCTGGCTCGGCAGGCCCTCACGAACCCTGAGCTTGGAGCGCTTGCGGCCAGGGAACAAGGCTGGAGGGTGGAGGACGAACGGGTCACGGTGGTGGTGGAAACCGAGGTGGGCGTTCGCCCCCCGTGGGCCTCGGTGGGGGCCGAAGCCCTGCACGCAGCCCCCGAGTTGGGGCTTTGGGAGGTCCGCATTCCCTGGGCAGCGGTGCAAGAGTTGGCCAACCTCTCTGACGTTCGGTTTGTCCGAGGTCCGATGCGGCCGCAGCCTGTGGTGACCAGTGAGGGGGTCAACCTCACAGGCGCCGCCACGTGGCACCGTAGGGCAGAACTGGGCCAAGGGGTCCGAGTGGCCGTGATTGACGTGGAGTTTGGAGGCCTCGACCAAGCTGTGGCTGCAGGGGAGCTTCGTGTGGCTTGGAGCCGAGACTACACCGGAACGGGTCTGGGGGCAGGCGGCCACGGGGTTGCCTGTGCCGAGATCATCTCCGACATGGCCCCCCAGGCGGAACTCTTCCTCATGAAGGTGGACAACGAAGTCCAATTGGCTGCGGCTGTTCGAGACGCAGTGCAGCTGGGGGTCCAGGTCATCAGTCACTCCGTCGCCTGGTTCAACACCAACTTCTACGATGGAACAGGCGTGGTGTGCGACATTGTGCGGTGGGCCACGGACCGCGGGATCCTGTGGGTGAACGCAGCAGGCAATTTCGGAGATGGTGCCCATTGGGAAGGGCCCTGGCATGATCAGGACGGAGACGGCCTCCTCGACTTCGGGCCTGGGCAAAACGTCAACTTGTTCGACGCTCCCGCAGACAGGGCGTTGGGTTTGTGGCTGACCTGGGACGGGTGGCCCACCACCGATCAGGACTACGATCTCTACCTTGTGCAAATGCCCTTCGGCAACATCGTGGCCAGCTCCACCAACAATCAGACCGGAGGGCAGCCGCCCGGAGAGCAGATTGTGTACTACCCGCTCAAAGCAGGGACCTATGGAGTTGTCATCCGGGCGTACAACGCCCCTGGGAAGCCCAGACTCGAGCTCTATTGTACGACCCAGGTCAAACTGCAGCACGCGGTGAAAGAAAGTTCAGTACCTGCTCCTTCGGACCTTGAATCGGTGCTCACCGTAGGGGCCATGGGCTGGTCCACCTGGTCGGGAGGCCCAGCCCGACCGTACACCTCCCAGGGTCCCACGAACCCAAGCCGGCTCAATGCCAGAGCCCTTGTCAAGCCGGACCTGATGGGGCCCGATGGAGTGAGCACGATGACCTACGGACAGGGTAAGTTCGCGGGCACGTCCGCCTCCGCGCCCCACGTGGCAGGAGCGGCGGCCGTGGTGTGGGCCGCGCGGCCTGGTTGGTCGGGCCCCGACGTAAGACGCTGGCTGGAGGCGAACGCTGTGGATATGGGCCACCCAGGAAAGGACAACGTGTACGGGGCGGGCAGACTGCAGCTTGTCACCGAGGAACCGCCTCCACCTCCCACCGGCACCTCCCACACCTATGGGGCCAAGGCGGGCTGGTACATGGTCTCCGTTCCCGCCCAGGGTGTTTCCGCCGAGGCGTTCGGTGGTACCCTGTACTGGTGGAACGGCTCGGCCTACGAGCGGGTAACCTCCCTGGACCCCACCCGTGGCTACTGGGTGCGGCTGCCTGCAAACAAGACCGTCACTGTGGTCGGACAGGCCTCGGCTGCAGATCAGGTGCTGGTCCTCGCATGGGCGGGTTGGCATCAGATTGGTTCACCCTGGCCGTATGCCAAGGACCAGATCGTGGTGGCGCGGGGCCCGGAAACACGACCCTGGCGGGAAGCCGTCGCTATGGGATGGGTCAGGGACAACCTCTTTGGTTGGGGAGCGGATCAAGGGAGCTACACGGATGCAACAGCATTGCACCCGTGGTACGGCTACTGGATCCAAACCAAAGTAGCCGACGTCCGTGTGATCCTGAAGTCTGCCGCGAGGTTGCCCACAGACCTGAGCGTTCCCCATCCGCTCTCACCCGCTGTGGGTTTGGGTTCTCCCCCGCCCCCACCAGGAGGGGATCCTGTGGGGATCGGAGTTCTCATCCATCCTAACCCTGTGATGGGGTACCAGCCGGTGACGTTCGTTCTGGACGTAACTCCTGGATCCCGGGTTCTGGAACTGCGGGTTCAGGTGTTCGACCTCTCAAACCGTTGCTTGTGGGAGGGTGTTGGATTCCCGCCCGCACTCACATGGGACATGCTCGACCGCAAAGGCCAGGAGCTGGCGGGTGGCGTCTACCTTGTTGTCATTTTGGTGGAACTTGAAGATGGGAGACGTTTCTCCCAGACGAGGAAGCTCTTGATCTTGCGCTAGGATTCCATTCTGTTCAGTACTGCTGGCCTTGAGCCGCTTCGCGGGCCAGATCGTGGGCCAAGGCCAAAGGCGGGGGAAACGCCCCCTGCGCCGTGAGCTCCCCCACCAGAGCAAGCGAGGTCCCCAGGTCCGCCTTGTGCCCGGGGGAGATAAAAAGGGTGACGTTGCGGTCCGTGCGCAAAGCCGCCCCAGCCGTGTCCTCCCCCAGCACCACCGGCCGCCACTCCCCAATCGTCATCCCCACGGTGTTGACCCGACCACAGAGGTGGCCCTTGGCCACCCCCACCGTGGCCCGATCGAGCACCACCCCGAGGTGGCTGGCCACCCCCGCCCCCCGGGGATGGAGAACCCCGTTCCCGTCCACCAGAATCACCTCGGGGCGCAGGCCCGCGCGGTCCGCGGCCCGCACCGCCGCCAAGTACGCCGGGAGCTCCCGGTACGCCAAGTAGGTGGACACATAGGGGAACCGCGCCGGGGCCCGCGCGGTCACGTAGTCGAGTTCCTCCCCATTGGCCCGGGCCAGCACAAAGGCCGCCACCGCTTCCTCTCCCCGGTAGGCCACGTCCACGGCCCCGAGCAACTCCACCGCCGGCAAGGGAGCAAGCTTCACCTGGCGGGCAATAGCCTCCTGCTCAGCCCTCAGCTGGGCCAAGGGTCGCTCGGACGTGAATGCCCAGAAAAAGAACCGGGCCAGGGGCTCGACCTTTAGCCCCACAACCCGCACCCCTTCCCTCCCAAGGGCTTGGGCCGCCTGTTCCGGTGTTTTTCCCCAGGCTCGGCCCAGGGCTCCAGAGGCGTGGACCACCCGGTGCACGGGAAGCCCCTCCGCCTCCGGGGACAGGAGCCAGTGGCCCACAAACCCGGCCACTTCCGGATCCCCGAGCGCTTCGGCCACCGCCCGGTAGGTGCTCACCTGCCCGCGGGGGATCTGCAAGACAAGGTCCCGCAGGGCCCCTACGAGGTCAGGGACACGAAAATCAGCGGCCACCGCAACACGAGCCGAGGATCACAACCTCCCGCGTCGCCGGCCGGGATGCGTCCCCGTCAGCGTCGCGGACCACCAAGGTCACCGTGTACGAACCGGCGCGCTCGTAGGTGTGGGTGAGCGTGGGGTTGGAGGAAGAGGCCCCGGTGCTGTCCCCGAAGTCCCACACGTACTCTACCACCGTCCCGTCGGGATCCGAGGAGGGGGAACCATCGAAGGTCACGGGGCTGCGCACCACCGCACCCATCGCCGGGGTCACCGTGAACCAGGCCACGGGGGCCTTGGACTGCACCTGCACCTCGGTGTGGGCCTGAAGCGGGCCCCCAGGCCCAACGGCCGTGAGGTACACCGGGAACGTGCCCTTGCGCCCGTAGGTGTGGGTGACGATGGGGCCGGTACCGGTCAGGCCGTCGCCAAAGTCCCACAGGTACTCCACCCCTGCTCCCCCAGCGTGGATCGCCCGGAACTCCACGGTGAAGGGGTACTCCCCCACCGGCGGGTGGGGCGTGGTGGCGATGGCCAGTTCCGGCCGGGAAGAGGGAAGACAACCGAAAAGGCCCAGGCTGGACAGGGCCGCCAGAGCCGCAAGCCCAACGCGCCATGTGTTTCTCATGGCCCAAAGGATAACCCTTTTTCCTAGCTGAGGCCGCGGCGGATCATCTGGGCCGCGGTGTACAGGAGCACCAAGGCGAACAGGCGCCGGAGCCAACGGGCAGGAAGGCGCAGGGAAAGTATGGGCCCGATCTGCGCCCCGATCACAATCCCCCCGATGAGGGGGAACGCCAAGTCCCACTGGGTTCGCCCGGCCAGGGCGTGCTGGGCCAACGCCACCGCCGAGGAGGGGATCATCACAAACAAACTGGTGGCGATGGCCGGCAAAATGTCCAACCCCAGGAAGGTCAGGGCGGGGACCATGATGACCCCACCGCCAATCCCAAACAGGCCCCCAGCCGTGCCGGCGACAAGCCCCACCATCCCTCCAGCGAGAATCCCAACCCCTGCCCGGCCCCGCCCGTGGAAAAGGTCCTTGGGCTGCTTGCCGAGCACAAGAACCGCGGCGGGGTATAGGAGAAAAAGGCCGAAAGCCAACGCCAGCTTCCCCGGTTCGATGCGCCCGGCCAGGTAAGCGCCAACCCACCCTCCGGCCACCGCACCGGGAACCACGACCAATCCAACTTTCCAATTGGTCACTTTTCTGCGGAGGTAAGCCGTGGTGCTGGAAATCCCGTTGGCCAGGACGGCGGCGATGCTGGTCCCCGCGGCCTGGGGTGCTCCCGCCACCAACCCGCCAAGAAGGAGCAAGGGCACGAGGAAAAGCCCGCCGCCAATGCCCAACATCGACCCCACTGCCCCCACCCCCACGCCGGCCAGAGCAAGGAGAAAGTGAAGCATGGTCGGCATTCTAACCCTTAGGGCGCCCAAGCGAGGGAGGGAGGGAAAGGTGACGAATGTCCGTTCTCCTCCATTTGACTTTTTTTCTGAGCCTACCTAAGCTCCGCATAGCTGCCCTTACGAGGGCAGAAACGAGGAGGTGGTGAAGCGTGCTGTTGAAGGGGAAGCAGGAGAAGCCCAAGAAGCCCGGGAAGCCGAAGTAACCGGGTGTAGGGAAGTGGGTCCGCGCGCGAGCTTCCGCGCGCGGACATTTTTTGCGGAGGACAACCTCGCTCCCTGGGCCCAGGCCTTTTCGTTACCATAGACGGCCATGAAGAAGCGGAGCGGGCCGCGGTTGGGTCTGGCCCTGGGGGGAGGCGGAGCCCGGGGGCTGGCTCACTTGGGGGTCCTGCTGGAGCTGGAGGCCGCGGACCTCGAGCCGGAGGTGCTGGCGGGCACGAGCATGGGGGCCATCGTGGGGGGCCTGTACGCCGCCGGACAACACCCCCGCCGACTGGTCCAATTGCTGGAACATCTTGAACTGGACAAGATCTTCGGCGTACCCAAAACCTACGAACGGGTGGTGGAGCAGGCGGTGCTGGAAGCCCTGTGGGAGCGGCTGCGGCGCCGGCCGTGGTGGGAGGAGGCCTCGCCCCGGTTGAGCCGGCTGCTGGAGTTCCTCCGGTTGCTCGGGAAAAACCAGCACTTCGAAGACCTGGCCATCCCGTTCGTAGCCGTGGCCGCCGACCTGGCCACGGGCGAAGAAGTGCGCATCGACGAAGGGGCCTTGCACATCGGTGTGGCGGCCAGCGCCGCCCTCCCCGGCCTTCTCGGCCCGGTGAAATGGCGCAAGCGCTACCTCGTGGACGGGGGCATTGTCAACAACTTGCCCATCGACGCGGTGGAGGAATTCGGCCCGCAGCAGATTCTGGCCGTGGACGTGTCTGCCCCGCTCGGGCCCATGCCCAAAAGCCTGGTGGAGGTGGCGCTCCGCTCCTACCAGATCACCGCCCAGGAGTTGGGGGAGCTCAAACTCGCTTGGGCCCACAAACGCCTGGGGGAGAGGTTGTTGGTCATCCGGCCCCACGTGGAGGGGATCGGGCTTTTGGAGTTCAGCAAGCTCCCGGAGGCCGTAGAAGCCGGGCGGGAAGCTACCCGCTCGGCCCTACGCTACCTCTTTGCCTGACGGGCCTAGACCGCCTCCACGGCCACGACCTCGGGGATTTCTTCCTTGAGCAGGCGTTCCACTGTGCCCTTCAAGGTGTAGGTCGCCATGGGGCAAGACCCGCAGGCCCCCACAAGGCGGACCCTCACGATCCCCTCTTCGGTGAGCTCCACGAGCTCCACGTCCCCGCCGTCGGCCTGGAGAGCTGGGCGGATCCCTTCAAGCACCTCGCGCACCCGATCTTCCATGGTTCCTCCTCTGGCGAGCTCGGCCCCTTCAAGGTATAACATACACCCCGTGGGGGCGTAGCTCAGTTTGGGAGAGCGCCGGCTTTGCAAGCCGGAGGTCGGCGGTTCGATCCCGCTCGCCTCCACCCCTAGGACAGGCCCAAAAGCTGGTCGATGCGGGCCCGGTCAAAACCGATCACGATCTCCCCGTCGATGTCCAAAACCGGCACGCCTTGCTGGCCGCTTTTTTGGATCATTTCCAGGGCAGCGGCAGGATCGGCGGCCACGTTGACCTCGGTGTAGGGGATGTTGCGGGAGGCGAGGTACCGCTTGGCCACCTGGCACCACGGGCAGGTGGGGGTGGTGTAAATCGTCACTTCGTGGACTTGCTCTTCCATGGTGTTGCCTCCTTTTGCAGTTGTTTGAGGATTTTTGGGGGGAGGAGGTCCCGCGCGGGGCGGCGGAGCCGCAAACACCGGGTGCGCCCCTGCCGCCAGCGCTCGAGGAGTCCGGCTCCCTCCAAAATCCTCAGGTGATAGGACAGGGCCGACTGGGACATGCCCAGGGCTTGCGCCACGTCCCCGCAGGAGGGCCCTTCCTGGGCCAGGAGGTAGGCCACGATCTTCAGCCGGTCCGGGCAGGCCAGGGCCTCCAGCGTCTTGGCGAGCTCCAAGATCCTTGGTTCGGCCACGGGGGGAGTGTAACCCGCGCCCGGTGATATTTCAACATTCGTTGAAGGTTTGAAATGTGACCTCCCCCCGGCTACCATCCCCCCAAGGAGGCACCATGAACGTGGAAGTCCACTGGCAAAGCGGTCTCCGCTTCCAGGGCCAGGGCCCGTCGGGACACCCGGCGGCCATGGACGCCGGAACCGACGTGGGCGGAGCCAATTCCGCCCCCCGCCCCACCGAGCTCCTCCTCATCGCCCTTGGGGGTTGCACGGGAATGGACGTGGTCTCCATCTTGGAGAAAATGCGCACCCCGCCCCGATCCCTGTCCATCCAGGTTCAGGCCGAACGCAACCCCGACCACCCCCGGGCCGTGCGCAAAATCCACCTCACCTTCACCAGCGAAGGCGTCCCGGAGACCAACCTGACCAAGGCCGTCCAGCTCTCCCTCGAGCGCTATTGCTCGGTGGCCCACTCCCTGTCCGCTCAGATCACCACGAGCGCGGAAGCCCGGCCCTAACCCAGGCGGACCCGCACGTCCGCTGCCACAATACCCGTGGGATAGGCGAAAAGCGGGTTGATGTCGAGTTCTTGAATCTGGGGGAAATCCAGGGCGAGCTGCCCCAGCCGCTCCATGGCCTCAGCCAGGGCCTGGAGGTCCACCGGTTTCTCCCCCCGCACACCCCCAAGCAGGGGGAAGGCCTTGAGGTTTTGCAGCAAGTCCAAGGCCTCCCTCGCCGAGACCGGGGCCAGGGCGAACGCCACATCGCCCAGGACCTCCACGTGGATTCCCCCCAGGCCGACCATGACCAGGGGGCCAAAGGTGGGGTCGCGGGTGAGCCCCAGGATCACTTCCCGGCCCGGAGAAAGAAGCTCCTGGACGTACAGGCCCTCCACCGGGGCGCCGGGGAAGCGGACCTTGAACCCCTCGAGCAGAGCTTGGGCTTCTTCGGCCACGGCCTCCGGGGGCACACCGAGGCGCACGGCCCCGGCCTCGGTCTTGTGCACCGCCGCCGAAGACACGATTTTGAGGGCCACCGGGCGGCCAAGCTGAACGGCCCACCGTCTCGCCTGAGCTGGGCTCGACACAAGCTTTCCTTGAGCCACGGGAATCCCGTAGGCCTGGAGCAAGGCCAGGGCCTCCAGCCCGAGCACCCCGCCGTGGGCGAGCACCTGGTGGGCACGATCGCGGTCCACGGCGAACGTGCGGGGAGCCTCGGGGCTTTGGTTGCGCAACTGGGCGTAGCGGGCCAGGCCAGCCAAGGCGCGCACGGCCCGCCCAGGGTCGAAGAAGGCAGGAATGCCCCTGGCCCTCAAGGTGGCTTTGGCTTCCTCCCCGAGGTCGCCGGTCATGAAGCTCGCCGCCATGGGCTTGCCGTGCTGGGCGAAGGCTTGGGCGGTGATCGCGGCGAGCTGGGCGTAGGTGAGGATGGGATGCGGTGCGGACAGGCACACGGCCATATCCACCTGGGGGTCGGCGAGGACAAGGTCCAGGGTCTTCTGGAACCGTTCGGCCGAGGCATCGCCCAGGATGTCCACGGGGTTGCGGGCGCTGGCCATGGGGGGGAGCGTCCGAGCCAGCTTGCCTTCGGTAGCCGGGGAGAAATCTACCACCTCCAAGCCCTCCTCCTCGGCGGTGTCGGCGGCAATCACCCCCGGGCCCCCCGCGTTGGACACAATCGCCAGCCTCTTCCCGGCCGGAAGGGGCTGGTGGGAGAGGACGTAGGCCCAGTCGAACAGCTCCTCCACGGTGCGGGCCTGGAGGACCCCGGCTTGGCGCAGGGCCCCCCGGTAGGCCCGCTCCTCCCCCGCCAACGTGCCGGTGTGGGAAAGGGTAGCCCGCTTGCCCGCCACGCCCCGGCCCGCCTTGAGCACCACCACAGGCTTTTGCCGCGTCACCTCCCGAGCCAGGCGCACAAACCGAGCCCCGTCCTTGAGACCCTCCAAGTAGGCGGCGATCACCCTCGTTTCCGGGTCCTCGGCCAACAGGGGCAGGAAGTCGCTTTCATCGAGAAGGGCTTTGTTTCCCAGGGCCACGAACGCCGAAAACCCCAGCTTCTCCTGCCAGGCCCAATCCAGTACCGCACTGCCAAAGGCCCCGGATTGAGTGAGGAACGCGATGGCCCCGGGCAGAGCTCCCCGGGGGGCAAACGTCGTGTTCAGACCCACCCGCGGCGAAACAACTCCAAACGTGTTGGGCCCAAGGAGCCGGATCCCGTAGTCTCGGGCCACCGCCACAAGCCTCCCCTCCCGTTCCGCTCCTTCTCCTCCCGCTTCCCGGAACCCCGCCGAGACCACGATGACATGGCCGATGCCCTTGCGTCCGCAGGATTCCAGCGCTTCCACCACCTGCTCGGCGGGGATCATGACCACGGCCAGGTCCACGGGTTCGGGGAGGTCCTCCACCCGGGGAAAGCAGGGCCGGCCCAGGACTTCCCGGTACCGGGGGTTCACCGCGTACAGACGGCCGGAGAAAGCGGTGAGGTTGGCGAACACGGTGTGGGTGATCTTTCCCGGGGTGGGGGAGGCGCCGATCATGACCACGCTTTGCGGGAACAGAAGGCCGCGGAGACTGGCGCTCATGGGCTGGATGGTACCGGTCTCCCCGGAATCTCCACAACTCTTTCATGGGTTCTCAATGCCCTTGGGGCATCATGGGCCCCGGTGGAAAAGGTTAGCGAGAGCCCAACCACCGAAACCGCCTCCTAAAGGGGTCGGGCCCCAGGCTCGACCCCTTTTGTCCCGTAAGGTAGGCTTTCTATGGAGATGCAGACGATTCTGGTGGTCGAGGACGAGCGCGAAATCGCTCGCATGGTCCAGGCGTACCTGATCCGGGAAGGCTACCGGGTGGAGGTGGCCTTCACGGGCGACGATGGCTGGCGCTTGTTCCAGAGCCTCAAACCCGACTTGGTGATCTTGGACCTCATGCTCCCTGGGGTTCACGGCCTGGAGCTGGCCCGCAGGGTTCGGCAGGAGGGCAACGTCCCCATCATCATGCTCACCGCCCGGGCCGAAGAGGCGGATCGGGTGGCCGGCCTGGAGATGGGGGCCGACGACTACGTGACCAAACCCTTCAGCTTGCGGGAGCTGGCGGCCCGGGTACGGGCTGTGCTCCGCCGGGTGGAGGGCGGACCCCCGCCCCAGGTCCTCCAAGCCGGTCCATTCCACATCGACCTCGCAGGCCGGGAGGCCCGGCTGAGCGGGAAACTCCTGGACCTGACCCCCACGGAGTTCGACCTCCTGGCGGTGTTCGTCCGCCATCCGGGCCGGGTGTTCACCCGCCGGGAGCTTTTGGAAGTTCTTCAGGACCGGTCGTACGCCACCTTGCCCCGCACCGTGGATTCCCACGTGAAGAACCTTCGCCGCAAGATCGAGCCCAATCCCGATGAGCCCTCGTTCATCCTCACCATGCACGGGGTGGGGTACAAGTTTCGGGCCGAAGGAGGTTAGGTGTCGGTTCGGTGGAAGCTGGTGGGGGCGCTGGTGGTGACCGCGGTGTTGGCCACCCTGGGGGGGTATTTCCTCACCACCCGGGCCTTGGAGCAACGGTTTGCGGCGTACCGGGTGGAGGAACGCCGGGCCAACGCCCAGGAGTTCGCCCGTATCTTGGCCTCGTGGTGGGAAGTGCGCCGCACCTGGATGGGTGTGGACCAGCTGTTCCGCACACGGGTGGAAGTGGTGGTCCTTCGGGGGGGGCGGATTGTTTCCCAGACCAGTACGCTTGGGCAGTACCTTCTGCTCGACTCCGAGGGCAAGGTGGTGGCCTGCGTGGAGCAGGCCATGCTGGGCCGGTGCACGGTCACCGATAGCGAGCTGGCGGAGTCGGCCCGCCGATGGGGCGTGCCCATCCAGGTGGGCGGCCAGGTGGTGGGAACCCTTGTGCCCCTCAGCGTGGCTGGGCTCACGCCCTTGGAGGAGGACTTTCTCAACTCGGTGCGGCGGGGGACGCTTTGGGGGGGGGTGATCGCCCTGGCCGTGGCTGCGGTCCTGGGGACGGTGCTCGTGGTCCAACTGGTCTCCCGCCTGCGGCAGCTCATGGGGGCCACGGCCCGGCTGGCCCACGGGGACCTTGCCCACCGCGTCCAGGTCCGCAGCAAGGATGAGATCGGACGCCTGGCCCAAGCGTTCAACCACATGGCTGGGGCCCTGGAGCGCTCGGAAAAGGCCCGCCAGAACATGCTCGCTGACGTGGCCCACGAGCTGCGCACGCCGCTTTCCGTCATCCGGGGCAACCTCGAGGCCATGATCGACGGGGTGTTCCCCCTGACCTCGGAGACGTTGGCCCCGGTGTACGAGGAGACCCTCCAGCTCGGAGAGCTGGTGGAGGATTTGCGAACCCTCACCCTGGCCGAGGCTGGGCACCTGGAACTCGTCCGGGAGAAATGCGACGTGGGCGAGCTCGTCAAGGCCGCGGCGGAGGGAGCCCGGGCAGGGGCAGCGGACCAGAACGTGGAGGTCCGGGTGGAAGTCACGCCGGGCCTGTGGGCTTTTGTGGATGCCCGGAGGATTCGTCAGGTCCTGGGCAACCTCCTTTCCAACGCCCTGCGGTTTGCACCCCAGGGGTCCACGGTCACCCTCAAGGCCTACCGTCGGGGTCCCTTGGTGGAGGTGAGCGTGGCCGACCAAGGACCGGGTTTTGCCCCGGACGACCTACCCCATCTGTTCGAGCGGTTCTACAAGGGGGACAAGGCCCGCAGCGGGGAGGGAAGCGGCCTGGGCTTGGCCATCGCCAAGGAGCTGGTGGAGCTCCACGGGGGGAGCATCTGGGCGGAGAACGACGGAGGGGCCGTGGTCCGGTTCACCCTGCCCTTGGTTGACGGTGGGGAGAAAGTGGCTTAGAATCGCGCTTGTCATGAAAGACGACGGCAGTTATCACAGTCCCAGTCTAGGAAAACTCACCTTTCGGGAGACGGTGGACGAGATCTTGTCCATGATGGCCGCCGCTCCGGAAGATCGCTACGAGATCGTGGTGGGCACCGACTCCCAGACCTATCCGGGTGAAGCGGGCTATGTGACGGCGGTGGTGGTCCACCGGGTGGGGAAGGGGGGCCGGTACTTTTGGCGGCGGCGGACCGAGCGCCGTCCTAAGAGCCTGCGGGAGCGGATTCACCGCGAGGCGTGGCTGAGCTACGAGACCGCCGAGGCCCTCATCCGGGCGTTCAAGGCCCGGGGCGTGTCCAGCTTTCACCTGGAGATCCACGTGGACATCGGCCGGGGCGGCCGAACCCGGGACCTGGTGGAAGAGGTGGTGGGGATGATCCTGGGCACCGGGCTTCCCGTGCGGACCAAGCCCGAGGCTTACGCGGCCAGCACCATCGCCGACAAACACACTTAACGGGCAGACGCGACCTTCCCGGTTCGCAGCTGTCCTGGGTCGGCCGGCCTCCAGGGGACTACGATCGGCCCTGTGCCAGCCCTGGGGGAGCTCCTCGCCGAAGCCAAGGGTACGTTCTTGCGCACCCTTGAAGTCTCTGGACTTGCTTGGGACTCCCGCCGGGTGAACCCCGGGGACCTGTTTTTCGCCTGGGCAGGTACCCAAGCGGACGGACATGCCTACCTGGCCGAGGTGGCCCAGCGGGGTGCGGTGGCTGCCGTGGGGGAGAAGGTCTTGAACGCCCCGCTGCCCTACCTCCGCGTTTGCGATGCCCGGCGGGCCCTGGCCCAGGCAGCCGCGGCCTTCTACGGCCATCCCACCCGGGACCTCTCCACGGTGGCTGTGACGGGCACAAACGGGAAAACCACCGTGGTGCACCTTCTCGGGCAGCTCCTGGCCGCCTGCGAGACGATTACCACGGTGCGGGTGGAAAGCGACGGTCTGTCCTGCGTGACCACGCCCGAGGCTCCCGACCTCCACCGCATCGCGGCCCGGGCCAGGGCGGAGGGAAAGAAGGCCTTCGCCTTTGAGGCGTCTTCCATCGGTCTGGCCCAGCGGCGGGTGGATGGGGTCCACCTCCGGGCAGGGGTCTTCCTCGGCCTGGGCCGGGACCACCTGGACTTTCACGGGACGATGGAGAACTACCGAGCGGCCAAGCTCCGCCTGTTTGAGCTCCTGAACCCAGAAAGCGTGGGTGTGGTCCACGCCGAGGACCCCCACGCCCCGGTTTTCATGAAAACAGGATTGGGAAAGCGCCTGACCTTCGGGATCCGCCAAGGGGACGTGCGGGCGGAGCGGCTGAAGCTTTTTCCCGACGCAGCCCAGTTCCTTCTCCTGACCCCGGGCGGACAGGCACCGGTATGCGTCCCTTTTCCCGGGGAGCACAACGTGAGGAACGCTTTGGCGGCCGCGGCGGTGGCTTGGTCCTTGGGCCAGCCTGTGGAGGCCATCGCCGAGCGGCTGGGCCGGGCCGAGCTGCCTCCGGGAAGGTTCCAGAAGCTTCTTGCCCGCAACGGGGCTTGGGTGGTGATCGACTACGCCCACAACCCCCAGGCCTTGGAGTCCATCCTTTGTGCCCTCCGGCCCCAAGCTCGGCGGCTTCTGGTGGTGTTTGGGGCCAACGGCCAGGCCGATGAGGGCAAGCGGCCGTGGATGGGGCAGGTCGTGGGCCGGTGGGCGGACTTGGCGGTTCTCACCTCCGACAACCCCAAACGGGAGGACCCCCAGCGGATCGCGGCGGCGGTCGCCGAGGGCATCCGGGCCGTGGGGGGGCAGTACCTCCTGGAGCTGGACCGAGCGCGGGCGGTGGAACGGGCCATGAGCGAGGCCCGGCCCGGCGACGTCGTGCTCCTGGCGGGAAAGGGCCACGAGCGCCACCAGCTTACAGCCCACGGTCCTCTGCCCTACAACGAGCTGGACGTCCTCCGGTCCGGAGGGTGGATCACGAGCTAATTCCAAGCAGCTCAACGATCCGGTCAGCCAACGCCTCTGGGCTCCCCCGACCATCGAGAACAACGAGCTTGGGATGGGGCCGGGGCCGCAAGTCGTTCTGGGCGGCCATGCGGGCCCCCACGGTCTCTGGAGGGATCCCTGCCGCAGCGAGGCGCCTCCGTCGCTCCTCCTCCGGGACCTCCAACCACACCACGAGGTCAAAAAGCTCCAGGTCCACGTGCGGGGAAGAAAGAAGCAGGGCCCCTTCCACCACGAGCACGCGGGTTCCCCGGGTCCTGTGCTCCTCGGCCAGTTTTGTCACCTGGGCCATGACCGCGGGGTGCACGAGGTCCTCCAAATCCTTCTTGGCCTGGGGATCGGTGAGGGCCAAGCGAGCGAGCGTTGGGCGGTGGACAGTGCCATCGGGATTGAGCACGCCAGGGCCGAAGCGGGCCCGGAGGCCTTCGTAGGCCGGTCCTCCCGGCCGATAGGCTTCCCAAGCGAGTTCGTCGCAGTCCACCCGGGCGTAGCCCGGCCGCCGGGCCAAAAGCTTCCCCAAGGTGGACTTCCCCGATCCTGCCGGGCCGGCCAACCCCACGATTTTCATCTTCCGGACAAGGCTAATCGGCAAGCGCGTTTCTGCCAAACTCGCCGGCCATGAGAACTTTTTCTCTGCCAGGTGTGGATGGGCTGCATCGCCAAGGAGGCGGGGCCATAAAGTTTGGTGCGCCGGTGGCCCGGCCGCAGCTACCGTGGGCTCGAATATGGAGCCCAGCGTGTTCTGTTGCGACAACCCCAACGTGCAAAGCTCCAAAACTTCCGCAATGCCTCCAATCCCTGGCTCTCTTGGGGAGCAGGCGGGCCTCCTCCTCTTCGCTCGTCCCGGCCCTTGCCGATTTCGCTCTGGCCGAGGAGAGTGTAGAACTCGAGGAGCCGAGCTCCGACCCGCGGGAGGGCGTGGGCCGTTTGGTGCGCCTCGTTGGCCAACCTGGCCTGCCTACTCGTAGGGATACCCCACGGGCATCAGGGCCAGGGGATCCTCAGGGATGCCCAGCAAGTCCTGCACTTCCAGGTCCCAGAATGCCCCCACGATGACCGTGCCCAGTCCCAGGGCTGTGGCCTGGAGGTAGACGTTCTGCCCCACGTGCCCCACTTCCATGTGCACGTAGCGGATGCCCCGCTCTCCGTACCGGAGGGTGGTGCGCAGGTAGTCGGCGGCGATCACGAGTGTGACAGGGGCCGTGCGGATCCAGGGCTGCCAGGCGGCCTGGCTCAACGGGGCCCGGAGGTCCCCGGTTCGATGGAGCTTCAAGGCATGCCCTTGGGGAATGTACCGGTACACGGCCGGACTGAGACCCTCCACCTGGCCCACCACGGCGTAGATTTCCAGGGGGTAGGTGGCTCCGGCGGAGGGGGCTGTCCGGCCGCCCCAGGCCGCTGTGATCCCTTGAGCAGCCCAGAGAAGCTGGGCGAGGTCCTCCAGGCGCAGCGATCGGGCCTGGTAGGAGCGGATGGATCGCCTTTGGGCCAGCGCTTCTTCCACGCTCACCGGGCCGGTTTGGCGCGCGGCAGGAAGGGGGATCAGGCTCGCCCCCCCACCACTGTCCGTGGCCTCTTGGGCATGGCAACCCGCAAGCACCATGGCCACCACTAGACCAACCAGCAATCGTACACTTCCCATGTCCCTCACCTCCCCACGATCGTACCTTGCCGGGGGGGTGGGAGTAGGACCTTGGTTCCTTGAGACCTGCAACTCCTGGGTTAGGATGCTCCCCAGTTCGGCCAGACCTTCGGGGCGGAGGAGGAAGACGTTGACGAAGCTAGGGACCTTGTTTTTTGTCCTTGTGGCGGTCGCCGGGGCGTGGGCCGGGGAGATCACCATTGCGTTCACCAACGATCTCCACGCTTACGTGGACAATCTTCGGGCCTGGAAGTCGGTTCTAAGCGGAGCGGACTTGATCTTGGACGCGGGGGATACCTGGGAGGACACGGCACGGGGCACCAAGGCGCCGGAGGCGTGGGCCACCATGGAGGCCATGGGAGAGCTGGGCTACGACGCCATGGTCCTGGGAAACCACGAGACTTATCTGGGGACTCAGGTCCTCAAGGAGGTCATCGCGGCCGCGCCTTTTCCCGTGCTGGCCACGAACCTCCGCAGCGATCTTCCCACCCAGCGTTGGGTTCTCTTGCAGGCGGGAGGTCTGCGGGTTCTGGTCCTGGGGGTGATGTGGGACCTTGTCTTGCGCTGGCCGGGCTGGGAGCTGTTGGACCCCTTGGAAAGCGTGCAAGCCGCGCTGGCCGAGGCCCCGGACCACGACCTACGCATCCTCTTGGCTCACGTGGACCTCCAGCGGGGCAAGGCGTTGGCTCAGGCCCTGCCCGAGCTTCACCTGATGATCCTGGGCCACAACCACCTGGCCCTGGAGCAGCCGATTTGGGTAGGGAGTGTGCCCCTGGTGCAGGCCGGCGCCCACGGCCGCACCTTGGGGCTCGTGCGGATGAACAAGACGGGATTTGTGTCCTACCAGCTCCTGTCCCGTCCGGTGGGAGCCGTTCTCATTGGGGCCGCCCCCTGTTGACCGGTCGGGGGCCCAGGACCCTGAGCAAGGGGGCAACTGAGGCGCGTTTTCAAGCAGACCAGGGGGACCATTTCCACGGGGTTGTTGCTGTCGGTCCCCCGCTTAAGGGGGATCGCCCTCATCGGGAACGATGGCCGGGCCGTCCGGGCCCTGGGTGGGCGGCCTTCCTT
>OGCI01001009.1_pt1 | contig 26693 bp, 23 predicted proteins | sample 1570021 | NCBI WGS metagenome assembly OGCI01 (sample SAMN06264664, study PRJEB24512) | hot springs metagenome | isolation source: Hot spring water | place: South Africa: Tshipise | collected 2015-06-21 | reverse complement strand
ATTCCTGATATATACTCAACGAGAAATATTACCCCTGTATACACAAAAGCCCTAAACGGAATATTAAACTATCAAAACATGACATAAATACTTCAAGAACTAACCCGAATAAAGCAAAGATACAAATCGGATTAAGGGTCTTTTGTATGAATACATAACAATTATTCTCTTTCTAAAAGTCTTATGTTATAGGAGTAAAATTGTTAAACAATTAGACTTGCGTTTCTACTACATACTACTTCTGGATCAGATAATTTGGCATAGTAGACTTTAATGTATTCAAAATAGTTTCATCTTTTATCAACTACAGGCAAATCAAATCCAAAAATACTTCCCTTCCCAAGTTGGCTTTTTACGAATACTTTTCCTCCATGACTTTCTACTACTTGCCGGACAATAAACAATCCTAATCCAGAACCTGTTGTATCAATGCCTTCTATTTTTTGTTGTTTCAAACGAACAAATTCACGAAATAATTTTGGTATATCTCCCGGTGATATACCAATACCATTATCTTCCACTTCAACCCGAGCATAAGAAGCTTGTTTGTATAATCTAATAATAATCTTTCCATTCCTGGGTGTATATTTGATGGCATTGGTTAGCAAATTCATTATTGCCTCTCGTAACAACCGTTGGATACCTATAACAATAATTTTTCTTTCGGGTAGTTCTACTTTTACTTCGTGGTTCTTACTTAATAGTAAGTCTTGATTTTCCTCAATAATTTTTTCGATAGTAGTATTGATATCAAATTCTTTTGCTTCTCTTAACAAATCTGCATTTTCCATTACCGAAAGATTTTCTAAGTCATGTAAAAAAGCAACCAATTCATCGATTCTCGTTAATGAACGTTGAACCCAGGATTTTTGAGTGTCGTTTAACTCACCTCCATAACCATAAAGTAAATTTTGAAGGTGCATAGATATTGCTGAAACAGGTGCTCTTAAATTATGTAAGGCTATCTGTAAAAATCCTTTCCTTTGGTCACATAATCTTTCTAAATCTTTATTAATCCGTACTATTTGACGTTGCCCTTCCCTTAAGAAATACATCAAATGTGTTGTAAGAGATGCAGTCAAAAAAAACAGGAGACCTTGAACCACCACAACAGTTATAGTATATGTTCCCGATGGAGGTTCTACAGAAGGAACAGCACCCACGGGAAATACTGTAGGGAACCATTGTTTCCAACTCCCTATCGCTAACAAAAAGAAAAGTGTATAACCGTATATCGTATAGATAAAAGCAATTAATGGGCTAAATAAGACACTTGCAATAATCACATGAAAAATAAAAAATGTTTGAAAAGGTGAGTACACCCCTCCTACTAACCATAAAGCAATCACTAAAAATATAAAATCCGTAGCAATAGATAAGTGTAGGACAAGCGAAAGCAGAAAACGATATGAAGTAGTTTTTTCTTTTGATTTTCTTACAGGAAAAACAATTACAAAATTTACTATATTTGCAATAAACAAAATAATTGCTAACAAGATTAATGCATGATGGTTTAATTGATAAATTCCCAAAATGTATTTTGCAAAAAGTGAACCTGCAATAATAAGGAAAGATACAAAAAATCTTATAATTGTTAAGTCATATAACTGATCTTCTAATCGCAGACTATGCAAAAAAACAGGAAAGGAACCTTCTTCATCTCTTAAAAAAAACCGAATTATTTTAGACAAAAGAGACTCTGAATATTTTCCACCTGCATCTGCCATTTTAAAGACATTCTTTTGAATATGTTTACCTAACAAATATTTTACAAAAAAAACGGAGCAACGCTCCGTTTTTTTATATAGGTTATCTTAATTTGTTACTACGCCACACCTAATTTCGCTTTGAGTGTTGATACTAAAACTTTCGGGTCCACAGGTTTTTGGAAAATTCCTGCTAAACCTAACTCACGAGCATCAATATTATATCGAACAGCATCACCTGCAGAACTTAACATATACATAGGGCCGGGGTACTTGTCTTCTTTCAGTTTTATAGCTACCTGACTCCCTGAATCTACATTTTCCATCATCAAATCTATAATAACGGCATCAGGTTGTATCCTCTGAACTGCTTTTAGTCCTTCTTCACCATTTGCGGCCTCTCCGACAACAAATCCTGCAGATTCCAGCATGACTCTTAAAGCAGAACGAATATCAGGGTCATCATCAATAATAAGAATAACTTTCTTTTGTTCCATGTTCCCTTCTCCTTTGTTGATTTAATATTTTATTTAGATATTGCCATGCAATTTCAAGATTTTTTTGAGATTTGTCTGTAATCCCTTCACCAATAGTAAAATCATAACCTTTAATCCCTAACATCCATGTTTCGGGAGCGGAACCAAAATACTCTTCACATATTGCCAAAATTGATTCTGCATTGATCGAATGTGTTGTAAAAGTTATGTTTTTTGAAGGAAATACTCTTGTTAAACAAAAAGGTTCTTCTCCTTCTCTTAATGCATCAACGAATATTACTTTATCATAATTCGTCAGTTCAGCACCCAATTCTATATTTAACTGATAGTCGGCATCTGCATATACATTCTTAAAGTTACTCTGTTGAACACGCTGAATAAATAAGGAACCCAGAGCATCATCATGACGCCCCGGATTTCCATATCCAAAAATTAATATTTTATCATTTTCTACTAAGTTCATTAACAACTTCACCTTTGTGATTTATTACTTGCACATGCAAAGGCATTTGACCTAACGCATGTGTTGCACAACTTAAACAGGGGTCGTAAGCACGTATACCCACTTCAATAGTATTCAACAACCCTTCTGTTATTTCCGATTTTCCTTGCAAATAGTCTTTTGCCAAAACATTTACGACCTGGTTCATCGGTTCATTATTATTGGTTGTAGATACTATTAAATTTGCAAGAACAATCTGGTCATTGTCATTTATTTCATAATGATGGAATAGAGTTCCGCGGGGTGCTTCAATCCATGCAACACCTCGTTTTTGTTTTGTTCCCTGTGTAATTAGATTTGTCCCCTGTAAATCAGAGTCATTCAATAAGTCTTTTATTTTTTCCGCAGAATGAAGCATCTCTATCATTCGTGTCCAGTGATATGCCATTGATGCATTAATCGGCTTACCACCAGATAAGGACATTAACTCCTGTCTTTCTTTTTCAGCTAAAGGAGTATCAATAAAATCACAATTGTTTATTCTTGCCAATGGTCCAACACGATACCATCCTTTTTCTTTACCCAACGAACGAATAAACGGGAATTTCATATAACTCCATGGACGGACTTCTTCCGCTATATAATCAAGATAATCCTCTGGTTTTACCATATCAAAAATTATCTCTCCATCGGCTGTTTTCGCCCGTAATAAGCCATCATATAGGTCAAGACAACCATCTTTTCGAACGATACTTAGATGGTTTGAATCAAAAGCCCCAAAATTCAAGAAAAATTCTAATTTTTCTTTAACTATTTTTTTACACAATTCTAAGGCTTCTATCGACCATTGTAAAATAGTATCAATATCCTTAAGAAAAATATCCCTTTCTTCTATCGTAAGATTTTTATTAATTCCACCAGGGATTGCTCCAGTTCCATGCACTTTCTTCCCTGCAGTGGCTTTTATAATCTCTTGCCCATATTTTCTCAATAAAACAGCTTTCTTTGCTGTTTCAGGGTCTGCCTTTATAACACCGATGACATTTCTTTGTTCGACAGGAGCATCAAAACCAAACAATAAATCAGGAGAACAAAGATGAAAGAAATGAAGAGCATGAGACTGTAAGGTCTGTCCGTAATGCATAAGTCTTCGCATTTTTTCTGCGGTAGGAGTCAAAGTTTTTGCTCCTACAATCATATCCGTAGTCTTTGCGGCACAGAGGTGATGACTTACAGGACAAATTCCACACAACCTTTGAACAATTGTTGGAGCCTCCCAATAGAATCGGCCCTGTACAAATCTTTCAAATCCTCTAAACTCTATGATGTGGAAACGGGTCTGTTGTACATTACCTTTCTCATCCAAAAGGATGGTAACTTTCCCGTGTCCCTCTACCCGTGTGACGGGATTTATTACAATTTTTCTTCCTGCTGTTTTTGTACTCATAGATACGGCCTCCTGATATTAGTCATATTTAATAAGTTCATAATCAAGGTTTAAGGGTTCACCTTTTAGCAAGGCAACCAAAGCATTCCAAATTGTATCTGCTGTGGGTGGACAACCCGGTAGGAAATAATCTATTTTGACCACTTCATGACATGGATATACCTTGTCTAACAATACCGGGATATCCGGGTCATTTGGGATAATACCCGTGTTTTCACTTTTTACGGTAGGACCATTAAGATAGGCCTCTTCAAGGCATTCCTTCAACGGCACTAAATTTCTCATAGAAGGAACTCCTCCTGTTAGAGCACAGGCTCCAATTGCAACCAGAATTTTGCAATGTTTCCTGAACTCCATAAGTATTTCAGCATTCTCATCGTTACTGATGCCCCCTTCGATAATCCCGATATCTACAGGTTTTGTAAAGTTTTTTATATCATTTATAGGCGATTTGTTGAATTCAACTAATTCAACAAGGTCTAAAATTCGCTCATCAATGTCCAAAATGGACATGTGGCATCCAAAACACCCTGTAAAATGGGCTGTTGCAACAACAGGTTTACTCATAACTCCATTCCTTTCCTGTTTTATGAATTAACTGTTTTTGTTTCTATTTCAGAACCTATCGGCTTTTTGTCATACGGTCTCTTTCCCACAGGTATTGTAAAACCTTGCCTCTTAACTACAAGGCATCCCGTAGGACATACAGACATCGATTTATCATCCTTTGTTAAATTGGTGTCTTTTAATCCATCATTTGAATTCACAGAGATTCGCATGCTAATGCCTCGATTTTCAAAACCAAATACATTCTTTTTATCCAGATAAATAGATGCTCTCACACAACGACCACACAGGACACAACGATTTCTATCTAAATATACATCAGGATGTGTGGCATCCAGTTCTTTTTGTGCATATAAATAGGGCATCTGTGGAGTTAAGAGAGCCAGTCGATATGCCAAAGCCTGTAATTCACACTTTCCTGCAACTTCACATGAAGGGCAAAAATGATTTCCTTCCACAAATAACATCTCAATAATATTTCTACGAAGAGAATGTAATTCTTCTGTATTATTTTCAACAACGATACCTTCTGCAACAGGATATGTACAGGCATTCACAGGTCTACCATTAACTTTAACTGTGCAAACTCTACAATGCCCACCTGGAGGAAGGTCCTTTAAATAGCAAAGTCTCGGTATATAGATACCTACATCATCAGCCGCCTGTAAGATTGTCTTATCCGGAGCAGATTTTACCTCCACCCCATCAATTGTAAAAGTAACTACATTCATACTCATTATTTTACTCCTTCTTTTATTCTTCCACTTGCTTCAATTCCAACTTTCATAGCCTTTTGTAAATCAAATGTCATTAATTTACCATCTTCCTCCTTAATTCGTTCTGCATATAAATCTGCAAAATCATAAATGGTTGTTAACACAGGATTTGCAGATGTCTGTCCCAAACCGCAACGACTCATTAATTTAATGGTTTGTGCAATTCTTCTTAGTTCTGCAAGACTTTGTGCGGTACCTTTACCATCTAATATCTGTCTCAATTTCTTTTCAAGTAATGTTGTTCCCGCCCTACAAGGAACACACCATCCGCATGACTCTTCTACAAAAAACTCCACAAACTGATACATATATTCTAATAAATCTCTATTCTTGCTAAATATCATTATGGAACCGCCCGTGGGAAGGTCTTCAAAAGAAATTCTCCTACCAAAGTCCTTTGGTGCTACGCATTTTCCTGAAGCCCCACCTACCTGTACTGCTTGGGTGTTTTTTGCCCCTACCAGTTCTAACAGATTCTCTATTGTTATTCCATATTCCACTTCATAAACACCCGGATGTTCACAATCACCCGATACACTCAACATTTTTGTCCCTGTAGAATCCTTTGTTCCAATCTTTGAGAACCACTCTCCACCCTTTTCTAAAATACGGGCTGCACAACAAAGTGTTTCTACATTGTTTACAGATGTCGGCTCATTCTTATATCCTTTCTGGACCGGGAAAGGAGGTCTGTCCCTTGGGGCACCTCGTTTTCCTTCTAATGACTCTATTAGTGCAGATTCTTCTCCACAAACATAAGCACCTGCACCTAATTGAATTCGTATATCAAAACTGAAATCTTCTCTACCACATATATGCTCACCCAGTAACCCTAAATGTCTTCTTTTCGCCAAAACTTTTTCAAGATTATCCAGCAAATAAGCATATTCCCCTCTCAGATACATAATGCCTTCTTTAGCACCAATTGCATATCCCGCGATTGTCATCCCTTCAAAAACAAGGTCGGGATACTCTGTCAGTATTACCCTGTCTTTAAAAGTACCCGGTTCTCCTTCATCTGCATTACAAATAAGGTAACGAACTGAAGATTTCTGTTTTCTACAAAAATCCCATTTCATTGCAGTCGGAAATCCTGCCCCCCCTCTACCACGAAGTCTTGATTTATTTATTTCTCCAATTACTTCTTCAGGCTTCATATTTAGTGCATTCCTAATTGCTTTTCCACTTTCCATAGGGGCACAAATAACCTCCCCTTCTTTTTTCAAATTTAACAGCACACGAGATTGTGGGAGGTCGGATACATTTTTACCGGACTTAATGTCATTAATAATCTGCGGTATATCTGTTGGTTTTAAGTTTGTTAAAGGAACATTATTAATTAATGCCCCGGGAGCTTGGTCGCTAAGTCCGATACATGAGGTATGTAACAAAGTAAAAAGGTTGTCTTTTGTAGTTTCACCAAAAGAAACACCTAATGCCTTTTCAAATGCTTTACTTACCTCATCTGCACCTTTCATCCTTTCAATAACTGCATTGCAAACCCTTATTACATTTTTTCCAAGAGTTTTTCTGGGAAAAAAAGAATAAAAACTTACCATATCCCGAACTTGTACCATAGGAATGTTCAGGACATCTGCTAAATCTGCGACTACTTCTTCTGAAATATAGCCTAATTCTTTAACAATATCTCGTGCTATATTCATTAGATAGCCACGGTCATTGCCATACTTATTGGCAATATTTTTGATTTGTTCTCGGTAATGGTGGGTCATAATGTCAATACTCCTACAATATTTTGACTTACTTATTAACTTACCGTTAAGTAAACACATGTAAAATTATATTATATTTATCATTATATTTCAATATATATCAAGAAATATTCAATTATTTTGTTAATATAGCGAAACTATGATTTTACATGCGTAAATTGAGCCCTTTCTAAATATAACTTTACTTTATTATTAGATAAGATAGTATTACTTTATACTTAGTTAGTAATACTATAAGCCTGTAAATATTAAATTTTTATATTTTATATTATCCTTAATACCGTAAACCTGCTCTCAGACGGGTATGATTTGCTATTCTAACTTTGATTTATTCCTATAAAATCATTTAAAATTATGAACTAATATTAAAGAGGAGATTTAATAATATGTTTAATTTCAAGGATATTTCACAATTTGGTGGTTTATTAAAAGAGGCGATGCAAGTAAAACAGAAAATGGATTTACTAAAAGAAGAATTATCCAAACAAATCGTTGAGGGTGAATCGGGGGGAGGAATGGTCAAAATAAAGATGAACGGTAAGTTTGAAGTTCTGAGTATCTCAATTTCAGATGAGGTATTTTCAGAAGGTATAGCAGATAAATCTTTATTGGAGGCACTAATACTTTCTGCCTTTAATATTGTATCTGAAAAGGTTCGTTCATTAGCAAAAGAAAAAATGAAAGAAATTGCAGGTGGTATAGAAATCCCAGGATTAATGGATTAGTGAAAATATTATTTTTTGGAACACCAGAAATTGCAGTACCATCTTTACAGAAGGTACATACAATTTTTTCTGTTGTTGGAGTTGTTTCACAGCCTGATAAACCGAGTGGAAGACATCTTCGAATCACTCCCCCTCCTATTAAAATTGAATCAGAAAAATTAGGAATTCCTGTATTTCAACCTGAAAAACTTAATGACACTACTTTTATACAAAAACTTAGAGAACTACAGCCTGATCTTGGAGTTGTTGTAGCATATGGTAGATTCTTAAAAGAAGAACTTTTATCATTACCCACATTAGGCTATACTATAAATTTGCATCCAAGCCTTCTACCCCGTTGGAGAGGACCCTCTCCTATTCAAACCGCTATTCTTGAAGGAGACACAGAAACGGGTGTAACAATAATGAAAATTTCAAAAGATATGGACGCAGGAGATATTTTACTACAGAAAACAACACAAATAGATATTGATGAAACAGCTGAGGAACTTACAAAAAGGTTGTCCCTGATAGGTGCTGATTTACTAATTGAAGCCATTCAACTAATTGCTAAAAATAAGGCTGTTTTTACACCACAAGACCATACAAAGGCTACTTATTGTCATCTTATAGAAAAAAAACACGGTATCATTCATTGGGACCTTCCAGCGTTAAATATACATAATTGCGTTCGTGGCTGTCTTCCCTGGCCTATTGCTTTCACAAAATTCAAAAATGAGATTATACGAATATACAAAACTGAATTAATTCCAGAAAGTAGTAATAAACAGGATTATAACCAGTTAAAATCTGGAACGGTGGTTAACATAGAAAAGGATAAGTGTATTGTTAAAACAGGTAAAGGTTTAATAGGAATAAAAGTACTTCAGTCACCAAATAGAAAACCGCTAACCTTCCGTGAATTTGTAAACGGTAGGCCTATAAATATAGGTGATACTTTTGAGGATGCTTTAGAAAATGGCTAAAGTAGATATAGTCCGAGCAGCAGTGATAAATACCTTATTACGATGGGAAACAGGCAAACTACCTATTGATGAGTGTATTTCACGAACACTTAAACGAAAAACATATAGTACGAGAGGACGCCGTTTTTTTGCATACCTTGTATATGGAATAATTCGAAATCTTGATTTACTTGATTACATTATTTCTCTATACTTTAAAAACTCCCTTGACGAACTTCCACGACCAATCCTTTATATTTTAAGATCTGCTGTATTTCAAATATATTTTTGTGATATTGTAACAATTCCAGCAGCAGTTCATACTTCTGTAGACCTTGCTCGCACATTTGGACACGCAGGGTTAGCCCGCATAACAAATGCAGTTCTACGCAAACTTCCCGAAAATTTTGAAGATATTCCCATTCCATCTAAAGAGAAAGACTTGTACGAATACTTATCTATTCGTTACTCTATCCCCAAATGGATTCTTCATGAGTTTACCCAAAGGTTTGGAAATATTGAACTTGAAGATTTTGCCCTTTCCGTTTCAGAAATTCCTTACCTTTCCATAAGAACTAATATGATGCTAACCTGCCCTGAAGAATTGGAGAAAAGACTTAAAAAGATTGGGATTGAAGCACAGCATTTAACTCCTGTTCCGGAAGAATTGTCTTTGAATTCTACATATTTATTAACTGATTGCCCATTAATGAGACAGGGTTTATATACAATCCAGGATCCTGCGTCAATGTTAAGCGTTTATGCATTAAATCCTCAGTCCGGGGATCTAATTTTAGATATATGTTCAGCTCCGGGGACAAAAACAACTCACATAGCGGAATTTACACGGAATAAGTCAACGATATATTCTGTAGAAATTCATCCGGGTAGGATTCGACGCATTCATGAAAATATTCAACGACTTAAATGCAAAGATATTTTTCCTGTTTGTTCAAGTGGGACAGATTTGCCTTTCCCAGACGAGACTTTTGACCGAATTTTATTAGATGCCCCATGTTCTGGATTAGGAACTTTAAGAAGGAATCCTGACATAAAATATAATATTAAACAGGAAGCCTTACCGCGACTATCCAAACTACAGAAATCTATTCTTACCGAAGCCTGTAGAGTATGTAAAAAAGGTGGAATTATTGTATATTCTGTATGTACTTTTACAAAGGATGAAACCTTAAATGTAGTTAATGAATTTATTGAAGAGAAAAAATTAATTCCTATAAATGGACCGGAGTTACTCAATCCGTGGAAAATACAAACAGGACAATATCAGACAATTCCCAAAAACCTCTGGGACGGATTCTTCTTGACGGTGTTTCAAAAGCCATAGTTAACACAGTTCTATTTTTTTTCAATCTTCTTCTGTGGTTAATTCAATGGTCTTTAGCACTACTCGTTTTCGTAGCCGTAATGGCATGTTCTGGTTACTACATCTATACACAGGCACTTAGTGGAGGTAAATATATTGTAGTTCCTAAAATCACAGATATTCCTGTCATGGAGGCATCTAAAAAACTCTTTGAAACAGGGCTTGAATTGGGTCCTTATATCCCTGTTACCCATGATACAATTCCCAAGTATTATGTTATCAGCCAAAAGCCGGAGGCGGGCAAAGTAGTTCGATTAGGGAGGAAAGTTTTCCCTGTAGTAAGTGCCGGCCCCCCAAGTGAAAAAGTTCCTGACTTAAGAGGAAAAACTCTCGAAGAAGCACAAAAAATTATTGAATATAATAGTAGATTTAAATTAGGAAATATCGCTCGTATTAATAGAGAAGAACCACCCGAAACAGTTATATCACAGGACCCACCGCCCGATACTGAGGCTAATCAGGGAACACTCATTAATCTGCTCATAAGTGCAGGAACCCAGACAGAAACAATAATAATGCCCAATATTATTGGGAAAAATATTCAGGAAGTTGAGACATTATTACAACCATATGATGTAAAATTAGTGCCAAATATTATTGATGTAATGGACGCTCCGAATAATATTATTTTGGAACAAGACCCACCTCCGGACACGCCCATTGTTCGTGGACAAATGGTAGTTTATACCATTAAATCTGCTGGAATCTCCCCATTACCTGATGCTCGCTATCAAACAGAAGTAACATATACCATGAATGATGATTGGGCTGTAAAAGATGTCCGTGTTGAACTTATTGACCGCCATGGAAACCGTGAAATTTTATGGCAAAAACCGAGGCTTTATGATACACTTTCACAAATAAGATATGTAAGAGGAACACCATTGAATATAAAAGTTACTTATGTTAGCAAAGCATTTGTGGAAATATTTGTTGATGATATAAAAGTTGCTTCTTTTGAACTGGAGGGAGGAAATCCTCCAAAATTGGTACAACCTTAAAAGACTACCCTAATAACAAATAATTTCTGGGAGTATTCATTAATGAAAAGCAAAGATAGTAATATAAAAATCGCACCGTCTATTTTATCCTGTGATTTTAGTAAGATGGGTCAAGAAATCACGGATTTAATTGAAGCGGGAGCAGACTATATTCATTTTGATGTTATGGACGGACATTTTGTTCCTAACATTACAATCGGTCCTCCAATTATTTCTGCATTACGCAGATATTGTTCTGTACCAATGGATGTACATCTTATGATAGACAATCCTGAAGAATATATTGACTCTTTTGCTGATGCGGGAGCAGATATAATAACAGTTCATGTTGAATCTACCAATCACCCTCACCGATTGATCCAGCATATTAAAGATATCGGTTGTAAAGCGGGAATTGTACTTAACCCTTCTACCTCAGAAAACCGGATTGAGTTTTTAGTTGAAGATGTAGATATGGTCCTTGTTATGACTGTAAATCCAGGGTTTGGAGGACAAAAATTTATACCTGATATGCTTCGTAAAATTAAGGCAATTCGCTCGATGATAGGTGAACGCGATTTAGAAGTAGATGGAGGTATTGATGAAAAAACGGCTTTAGATGTTATCAAGGCAGGTGCTAATGTTTTAGTTGCGGGCTCTTATGTTTTCAATAATTCGTCCTACAAAATAGCTTTAAAGAAGTTAAAAGAAAGTATAAACTTTATTTGACTTTAAACATTTATTAGTGTATATTATATTTAGAGTTTTTAGTGAAAAAAATAAACTAAAAATAAGGGCCGATGTTATGAAAAGACTGTTGGTACTTGCAGTAGCGATTTTAATTACAAATGTTTTTTTAGGATGTCCTTACAATGGCGTAGTAAGCGACGGGGTTGTAATAGTTGATAAACTACCCGGAGTATCTGTTACTTCCGTCTCACCCGGACAGGTTGTTTTGAATTCTCAAGGAGCAGTGCCAATAACAACCGGTGATGTTATTATTGGCCAGTATGGAGATACGGGGTATTTACGTAAGGTTACTGCGGTAGGGCAAAAAGGAACTGAAGTCGTTGCTATTACCGAACCTGCCTCTTTAGAAGACGCCATTCAAGAAGGCATGTTAATGACAAGTGTTAAATTCAATGTAAATGATTATATAAAGGCAGGTGTTCTTCCTAAAGACGCAAAAGCAACTATTATAGATTTTAGTGGAAAAGAAATATATCGCGGCAACGGAATACGCATTACAGTGGATAAAGGTATTTTAGACTGTACCCCTCAAGTTGCTATTGTGGCAGATTATAAAGCATTTCAATTAAGAAAATTTGATTTAACAACAACAGGAACAATTACACTTACATTGGACATTAAAGTTGCGATTGATAATTCTACACCTATTTCTCAAGAATGGGATATCATTCCTCCGATTGTTCATCCATTTGCAGCAAGTATAGGTCCTGTCCCCGTTTATGGTCGTGTTACACTACGCTTCCCATTTGGATTGTTCGGACAAATGACAGGAGATACAAGCATAAAATCAGGGTTTGACATTCAAGACAAATTCACATTAAAGGCTTTATATGATGCAGGTAGCTGGGATGGGTCAAAAGCCGATTTGCTTAATTTTACATTTGATGGACATCCACTTACTTGGAACATAGACATCGGGGGAACAGCACAAGCCTATATCAAAGCCATACTTGAGTTAACCCTTTATGAATCTGCAGAAGCGGAAATTTTTGCAAAACCGTACCTCAAGTCCAATATACATGTGTTTCCATCTCCCGCAAGTATAGAAGTTATTGGGGGTGTGGATGCAGGTGGTTATGCAGGCTTAAGTGTATTAGGCCATAATATTATCGGTAAGAGTTTTTATTGGAACGGTCCCAGCAAATTGTTATACAGAGGAGTTCAGGATTATTCGGACCCATTACCATGGACAAGTGGTTCCATAGATTTGTGGTAGTAAAAATTGAAAAATCTTAGAGTGTGACCTGGACAAACGGCTCAGGTCACATTTTTTTATTATTTAAGAGATTTTTTTATTAATATGTTCCACAAAAAACAATATTTACTTATAATATTTTTAATCTTTTCTTCTAATTTTTTACTGTTTGCACACTCTCAGTACCACTCCTCCGATTTCTTGGAACCCTATTTTGTTATTCAATTACCAGAACTCCTTCGTCTAATTCAGATTTTTAATTATGGTTCTTACCACTGTAATAGTTCATCAGAAGATGGATATGAACTTGGATTAGGTGATACATCCTGTAAACCCCATAGTTCTGATTACAACTCTCAAGATTGGATTATTTCACTACATGAAGTATTAAGATTAATTCAATTTTATAAGTCAGGTTCTTATCATCCGGACTTAACAAATGAAGATGGATTCTGTCCAGGCAATATTAATGAACCTGTTCCGGGAACTGTACGAACTTTTTTAGGGATTCCTTTTGTATGGATTCCGTCAGGGTCTTTTTATATGGGAAGCACAAAGACTCCTTCTGAATTGGTCGAATTGTATGGTGGAAGTTCTTCTCTATATAGTTCAGAATATCCACAACATCAAGTAATTATTTCCAAAGGTTTTTGGATGAGTGAGACAGAGATTACTCAAAAACAATGGAGAGATATAATGGGTAATAACCCTTCTACCAACAAGGGAGATAACTTACCCGTTGAAAATCTTTCATGGAATGACTGTCAGAAATTCATAGAAAAAATTAATAAATTAGGCAATGGAATATTTCGATTACCTACAGAAGCAGAGTGGGAATATGCCTGCAGGGCAGGTTCAACTACCGAATTTTGTTTTGGAGATAGCGAAAAAGAATTGGATAATTATGCCTGGCATTTCTTCAATAGTAATTATCAAACTCATCCTGTAAAACAAAAACAACCGAATACATGGGGTTTGTATGACATGCACGGAAATGTCTGGGAATGGTGTCAGGATTGGTATGATATGGAGTACTACGGAAAATCACCCCTATTTGACCCGACGGGACCAGCAACGGGTAACTATAAGGTACTTCGAGGAGGAACCTGTTTAAGAACACTGGCCCGTTGCAGGTCTGCTTTTCGTTCATGGAATGCCCCTGATTTAACTATGCCTGACCAAGGATTTAGAATATGCAGAATTTCAGATTAATATTTTTTATTTCCATAAAAATTCTTCTATTACATTTACATTTGTCCATCTTTGGAGATACTTACAATACTTCTCCCCTATATTTTGAACCAAATCAAAACCATCTTACCTCTGATATATTATTTTTTTCGAGAGGGGATTCTGTATCAGTCGCTTGTTATAAGGAATCTCTAGTTTTCTATATTCATAATATTCAAAAATATTATAAGGTAGTCTTCTCACGGGGTAAAACAAAGTATATAACAGGTAGCATTCCTCTGCATTCATATTCCTCTTATTTTTTAGGGGGATCAACATTATCTGACAGAATTCCCCACTACAAAGCCGTCCATTATCATGATGTATATCCAGGTATAGATGTTTATTTATATGAAAAGGACAAAAGTTTTAAGTTTGACTTCCTTGTTCATCCCCATTCAGAACCAAGTAATATACAAATTCATTTTGAAATACTTGATGTTACTAATCAAAAATGGGTACCTATTATTCCAGAAATAAATAATAATGTAATTCAAATCATATACAACGATACTAAGTTAGAGTTTCACGCTCCCTGTGCATTCCAATGGACAGGTGGAATAAAAACAAAAATACCTATTCATTTATTTTTTGATAGTGGTATAAAATTTCACATTCCGGAACATTCATATAATCGTGATTCCCCCCTACTCATTGACCCTACTTTATTGGCAGGGACATACATGGGAGGTAACAATACGGATAAAATTATTGATGTAAAAACAGATAGTGCAGGGAACATCTATTTATTAGGTGAAACAAAATCTCCTAATTTTCCAACAAGTAACGGTTCCTTTCAACCAAGTTTTTCAGGTGGAGATATTACGGGAGATGTATTTGTCACAAAATTAAATCCTCTTGCCAATAGTATTATTTTTTCTACATTTCTGGGTGGATCTGCAGATGATAGTCCAACATCAATTGAAATAGATGAACAAAGAAACATATATGTTACAGGAATTACTTCATCCCCCGATTTTCCTATAAGTTCCAATGCCATTCAGGCTACAAAGGTAGGAAATCGTGATGCTTTTATTACAAAAATTCATTCCGATGCTACGGGGCTAATATACAGTTCTTATTTAGGAGGTGGTTCTGATGAAAGCATTATGGGTTTTACATTATTACCCGATCAAAGTATTGTCTTAACAGGTTGGACACAGTCAATAGATTTTCCAATAGAAGGAAGTTCCTACTTAAATCAGACATTTAGCGGAGGAGGATTGGATGGGTTTTTAACAAAACTTAATTCATCATTTCAATTACTATGGAGCGGTTTCATTGGAAAAAGTGGAGTAGATCTTTGTAAAACGATAAAAAATTCTGGGAATAATATCCTCATAGGCGGTTATACATCTTCAACAAACTTTCCGACAACCCAGGGTTCGTACCAGCCCTCTTATAGGGGTGGTAATTATGACTCTTTTATAATGAAATTATCAGGAGACAATGCTTTTTTACAATATTCGACTTTTCTTGGGGGGAATCTTATAGACATTTGCCATTCGTTGACCTGTGATAGTTTCGGAAACATATATATCACCGGAGAAACCTCTTCGAATAATTTCCCAGTGACTATCTCTTCTTTTCAAGTTGGATATGGTGGAGGAGAAAGAGATGTTTTTATAACTAAAATGTCTCCTGAATTAAACCAGATAATATTTAGTTCTTATTTAGGGGGCAGTAAAACAGAATCGGGATTAGGGATTAGTTTGGACACCTCATCTCGCGTATATGTTGTAGGTTATACTTATTCCGGCGATTTCCCTGTTATACCCGGCACATTACAACCATCTTATGGAGGAAATCAAGATGCTTTTTTCGCTTGTTTAAATCCATACGGGACTATGCTACAGTATAGCACTTTCTATGGAGGAAAAGGTGAAGAAAAGGCCAGGGCTCTCCATATTTCCAGTTCAAATGTGATGTATATCGTTGGAGAAACCGCATCTAATTTATTACCTATAACATCGGGAACTATCCAAACAAGTTTTGGAGGTGGAACACTTGATGGTTTCCTTGCATGCATAGATATTTCGACTTCCTCTAATGAAGGAGAAGGACAATTAGAAGGAATCACAGAAGGAACAGCGGAAGGTTCTTATGAAGGAGAAGGGCTAAGAGTATGGTTAATTGCACCTATAGAAAGAACTTTAATGGAAGGAAGTACAACTACTTTTATAGTAGGTATTTCTGGTTATTCGGGAACGGTAAATTATCAATGGCAATTTAAAAGCGTTGTCGGAGAAGAATACATTCCTATTTTACATTCTAATAGTCCCATGTTGACATTAAGAAATATAAAATCGACATCAGCAGGTTTTTATCGTTGTAGAGTGAGTGATTCTTCAGGAACTATATTTTCAGCTCCTTTTAAACTAGCCGTTGTCACAACATCGGAAGGTTCACCCGAAGGTATCACAGAAGGAAATACAGAGGGTATTTCAGAGGGTATCACTGAAGGAATGATGGAAGGACTTTCAGAAGGTACAGAAGAAGGACAGATAGAAGGTATCCCTGAGGGTATTATAGAAGGGACAATAGAGGGGTCTGTTTTAGAAGGAAATATAGAAGGAGCCTATTATCCTTGTGGGTTTGAAATAAATGGAACAGAAACACACAGTCTTTTAAGAGATATGTCTCAAAACTTATACTCTATTTATGTCCCTAATGAAGGTGTTCTACATGACCTTATTGTTAATATCTCTTTAACACATGATGACCTGCACCAGATACTAATTCAATTGGTCTCTCCACGAGGAACAGAAGTATTCCTTATTACTTATCCCTCCCAGGGTGGAACATCATTATTCAATACATACTTTGATGATAAGGCTGAATTAAGCATCGTAGATGGGGTTAGTCCTTTTACAGGAAGTTACAAACCTATTGGATATCTCGGTGTACTGCATGGTGAGGATATGAGAGGTACCTGGATATTACGAATAGTAGATTCACAATCTGGAGGTAGAGGTTATCTCGAATCATGGAAATTAGTATTTAACACCCTTGCCTGTTCTGAAGAAGGGGAGTTTATTGAAGGGGAAGGAGAATCAAAGATTTTTCATTCTGCAGATATAAACAAAAATTATTCCTTTTCACTAATAGAACTATTAAGGGTAATTCAAATATTTAATTATGGTGGTTACCACTGTGATATAAGCGGGGAAGATGGTTATGGACTGGGACCCGGAAACCAAAGTTGCAATCGACATAGTTCGGACTATTCATTACCCTACTGGTCAATTAATTTTCACGAACTGTTAAGATTAATTCAATTATTCAACTCAGGAGGGTATAATACCTGTCAAAATACAGAAGACGGTTTTTGTCCACTTTAATAATTAATCTATATTTCTGAAAAACCAATCTCCATTAAATTTGTAGCAATACGAAATCGTTCTGATGATTTTTCAGCACCCAAAACTACCGCAATAACCCTCAAATTAGAACGCTTTGCTGTTGATACAATACAATGTCCTGCTAATTTCGTATAACCTGTCTTTAGACCATCACAACCTACATAGGAGGAAAGCAAATCGTTGGTATTATTTCTTTCAATATCTTCTTCCAGAATGACAAACTTCTGTTTTGATGTCCATGAAAGTAAAACAGGCAATTTACAACATTCTAAAGCAAGAATTGCAAGGTCTTTTGCTGTTGTTCGATCTCCGTCATCTCCACTTATCATTGGATAACCATTCACCGTTGAATACTCAGTGTCTTTCATTCCTAACTTTTTTGCCATTGAGTTCATATCATCTACACACTTTTTTTCAGACCCCCATAAATATTCAGCCACACCTATTGCTGATGTATTTGATGATATAACAGCAATAGCATCCATTAAATAGCCTAAAGTATATCTTTTATCCTTTGATAGTAAGATATCTGATCTGTTTTTTGGGAATATTGTTTTGCTGAGCAATACATCATCTTCTAATTTTATTTCTCCTTTTTTTATTTTCAACGCAACCAAATACATCAACATTAATTTAACTAAACTTGCGGGCGGGCATATTTTATCCGAATCTTCTTCAAAAAGTACTATTCCATTATTTGCATTAACACATATTTTGTTAATATTCCTCTTTTCAGGCTTTATGGATATATTTTTACGCTTTTTAGATAATGTAGCCGTATATATAAAAGACTGAAAAATAAAACTCCTTCTTCCAATTTTTATCTTATTCTTCTGCATAGTCCCTATTTCACTAATTCATCAAAACTTTTACTTGTTTCTTCACTTCTAATAAACTAATTAACTCATTGAAAAGAAAAGGTTTTTTTAATATTATTGTATTAGAATCTACTCCTTTTATAGTATCAACCAGATCATTGTTGGATAGTAAAAATATTTTTTTTGTCTTTTCACTCACTTCTTTTATTTTCTCAATTTCTTTTTCTTTTAAGTAATCTCCATCTATTACAACATTTGTAGGCAAAAACTTTAACATTGTAGATATTGCACTTTCAATGTTTTCCGTAATTATACATGGGATTCTATAATAATTCATCATTAAACTTATGAATTCTCTCATTATGCTTTCCGGTTCATATATTAAAAGTACATCTTCTATTTCCTTTTCTTTCTTTTCTACATTCAACATTTTATTTAGTGATTCTCCTTTTATCAAAGTGGCCATCACATCCAATAGATAATTTGATGAAAAAGGTTTCTTAATAAAGTAAACATTATCAGGTGAGTTCTTCAGATATGATTGAGATATATTGATACCTTCATCAACAATCAGCAATATAGGAGTATTGTCTGACAGATGCTGTTCTTCAATAATATTTACCAAAGAAAGTATATTTTCAAACTCTTTCTCATAGGTATTACTTATAATAATTTCTGGCTCAATTTCACCTATGATTCGAATTGATTCATAGATATTCTTTGACCACCAAATATTCTTTTTATTTTCTTGTAATATCATTTTTAAAACATCAAATAAAATAGTTTCATTATCTATTACCAATATTTTCCCACTACCACTTTGTCTTTTTATTTTCTCTTTTTTACCATCATAAAAAACACAATTAGGCAAACTAACTATAAATTTACTCCCTTCTCCGAGAACACTTTCCACTTCAATTTTTCCATTATGAGATTCAACAATACCTTTAGCAATTGCTAAACCAATCCCTGTCCCCTCATATTTCCTTGTAGGAGAACTGTCAACCTGAAAAAACTTCTCAAATATTTTTTCTTTGTATTCAGATGGAATTCCTATCCCAGTATCTGAAATCGTTATTTTTAATGACCCTTTTTCATCGACAAATACAGTTGTTTCTATCTTCCCTCCAGTATTTGTAAATTTAACTGCGTTATTTAATAATATACCCAATACCTGACTAATTTTATCTCTATCAGCCCACGCATATATTTCCTCATTTTGATAATTTTCAACAAGTTTCAATTGTTTTGCAATAATTTTAGGATTATTAAATGATATATTCTCTTTTAGAACTTCTTTGACAGAAAACATTTTCTTTTTTATTTGCATCCCCTTAATTTCAATCCGACTAAATTCTATCATTTCATTTACCATACGAAGGAGCCTTTCAACATTTCTTAGCATAACCTCCATTGCATTCTTTTGTTGTTCCGTTAAAGGTCCTAATGTAGTGGATAATATCATTTCTATGTACCCCTGTATTGTACTTATAGGAGTTCTTAACTCATGGCTTACATTAGATAAAAACGCATCTTTGTTTCTTCCATACTGTCTTAATTCTTCGTTAAGTTTTTCCAGCTGGAATGTTCTTTCTTCCAACTCATTTTGCATCCTCTTCTGCTCTGATAAATCAGAAATAACAAGTGAATATCGTATCTCTTCTTTACGTTCGTTTGGAATAACTGCAACAGAAACAATTGTGGGGACTTCTTTTCCACCTGGTTTTATAAATGTTATTTCTCTTCGTTTCCCAGCCTCATACATTTCAAATAGCGAAAGTAACCTTATAAGGTCTGTACCTTCTAAATACTCAAATATGTAATGATCTATTATTTGTTCCATATCTCTATCTATCATTTTACAAAAGCACTCATTGGCCATCACTATCTTTTGTTGTATATCTAATAATAAGAATCCTTCATTCATAGTCATAATCAACTTTTTTAAATTCTCTTCAGAATCTTTCAATCTTTTTGTTTGTTCGGTAACTTTTTTTTCCAATTCTTCCGCATATCTTTGAACCTTCGCCGACAATATTTTAATTTCCGTAATATCTTTGATTGTTGCAAGAGTTGCTTTATGCTTCCCTTTTTTGTCAAAAATAGGTGTCCCATGAACCCAAAAATATTTTTTCTGATTGTTCACATCCATCTCTATTTCATATTCTCCACTAATTCCATAACTTCGTGTTATCCAATTTTGTTCTACAGAACTTATGTTATACTGACGCACCATTTCTGCAACTGTTGAACCAATTATCTCTTTCCTTGTAATTGCTATAAATCTACAGAATTGATCGTTAGCATCGACAATTATTCCATCAGGGTTACTTAGAACATATCCTTCCGAAATATGCTCTGCAAGGGTTTTAAAGCGTTCTGCCAATTCATCAACATTTTCTTCACGACGGATAAGAATAATGACAAACGATAATATTCCTAAAAGAAAACTACTCAATCCGATAAATTCTGATAATCTGCGAATCTCTTCAGGTAAGTTATCATACCAATACGGATTAACTGTGGTCTTTGATATTAACCAAATACCCGCAGTAAACAAAAGCACAATTCCCCCGATAAGAATATATCGTTCTATCCCTAAAAAATGATATCTACTCAACATGGTAATAGCAATAAACGAAGGTAATGCAATTGAAAACAAGGCAGTAGTGAATTTTATATTTGTTGAACTTATTATTTCCTGAGAAATAAACAACCCCCCAAAACCAAAAATAAAGGGAATCAATAAAGAAATGATTTTTTCCGGATGTTTGCTTAACTTTAAATCTTTTCTCATTTCTTTTCCTTTATCCCCTTATCTTTTCTTTAATTTGATTCTTTACAATTTTATCACATCTTTCATTTTGTGGATGTTTACTATGTCCTTTTACCCATTCCCATGAGACCTCATGTTTTTTTACCAATTCAAGCAATTTACTCCATAAATCAATATTTTTGACAGAACCTGAAGTTGTTTTCCACCCGTTCTTAACCCAATTATCCAACCATTCTGACATTCCTCTTTTTAAGTACTCCGAATCAGTATATATCACAACTTTACACTTTTTCTTAAGTGCCTTTAATCCTTCTATAGCCGCTTTTAATTCCATACGATTATTGGTTGTATTTTCTTCAAAACCACTTAACACTTTTTCTTTATCTTTATAAATTAATATAACGGCCCATGCACCTTTCCCCGGATTAGGAATACATCCTCCATCTGTATAAATTTTTACAAAAGGAACTTCCCGCATATTTTCTTTTTCCAGCATACTATTCCCCTTTTACTTCCCTTATCCAATTATCCTTTTTATGCCTTTTAGCCAAATCCACTGGTGTCAGTCCTTCTCTATTTTTATCTTCCAGTGATAGTCCCAACGACTTTAAGTATTTACCTATTTTGTCTGTTCCAAATACTGCTGATGTATGCAAAAGAGAATCTCCAAAATTATCTTTTACATTTATATCTGCGCCACGACTAACCAACCAACGAGCAGGTCCATTTAAATCCCACATAGCACACACATGCAAAGGTGTCATTCCTGTTATGTCTTTCTCTTCGAGTCTTGCCCCATAGAGATATAATAATTCTAATACATTTTTATTTCCACTACAAACAGCATAATGCATCATTGTTTTATCTAAACGATCTTTTTCATTTACAATCTTTGGATTCTTTAGTAGATTTCTCTCTAAATTAAGGGTATCTCCTTTTAATGCGAGGTCAAAATATGAAGTATTGCAACCTACTACTATCAGTGGAAACAAATATATGAGAAACTTCATTTTATTATATAATTTTTGTAGCATTTTTATGTTTTATGTGTTAATCCTAATTTTATATATATTAATATATTATAATATTATAATTAATCATCCATCATAAGGAATAACCCATGCCTAAAAGGCATCCCGCAGTTTGTGGACAATTCTACCCCAGTAATCCCTCAACTCTTTTAGCACAAGTCAGTCTCTATATAGAACAATCCTGTGTTAGCCCTTCTCCCAACCGTGTGTTGTCTATAATTTCACCTCATGCCGGGTATGTGTACTCGGGACTAAGTGCAGGATTTGCTTTTTCGAGAATTCGAGGACAGCAAATAGACCGCGTTATATTAGTAGGTAGGTCTCATCGCTACTCCTTTGATGGTTTGGCATTATGTGAATATGACTCTTTTTTAACTCCTGTTGGGGAATTTCCTGTTGATATTGACTTTTATAACACAATCACAAAGGAATTTCCTTGTTGTATAAACAATTCTCACCTTTATGAACATTGTCTCGAAGTAATGTTACCTTTTCTATTTGTTAGCAACGGGACACTTCCTATCGTACCAATATTACTTGGTAAAGAACCTTCACAAGAGTATTTTGAGTATGGGAAAAAACTTGCAAAAATCTCGCAAAAAAGGGATTTGTTAATCGCTTCAACAGACCTCTCTCACTATTTACCGGAGGAAGAAGCTAATAAAATAGATACCAATACCATTCAGGCTATTTTAGAAAAGGATATAAATAAAATTATTCAAGGAATCAAAAATGAAACTTGTTCAATGTGTGGAGCAAGTGCGGTTATCTTTGCAATGGGATTTTCCTCCTATTTTGGGGATTACAATACCCATTTATTAAATTACACAACAAGCGGTAAAACATCAGGTGATTATAGCTCTGTTGTTGGTTATGCATCTATAAGTTTTGAATTAAAAGATACAAGTTTGTAAAATAGAACGACTCTTTTTAAGACAGTAGGTCATAATCAGGAATTTTCAAATGGCAGGTATTCGTATACAAGATATTTGTAATATATTAGAAGAATGGGCTCCGATAGGATTAGCATACCCTGAGGACTCAGTAGGGCTTATATTGGGCTCAAAAGATTGGAATACAAATAAAGCAATTGTCTGTTTAACCATCACAAATAGTATTGTAGACTTAGCAATACAAAAAGAAGTTAAATTGATTATTTCTCACCATCCATTGATTTACCAACCACTTAACAAAATAATTCACACAAACCCTTATCAAAAAAGAATAGCCCAATTAATCTCTCATGAGATCGCATGCTATACATTTCATACAAATTTAGATGTAGCAGAAAAAGGTTTGAACTTCTTACTAGCAAAGAAGTTGAATCTTTCAAATATCTCCGGTTTACTACCTGTCACCCATTCAAAACTATTCAAATTAGTAACATTTGTTCCTAAAAACTATCTTGAAAAGGTTAGAAATGCATTATGTGACTGTGGCGGAGGTATTATTGGGGAATATGCATACTGTTCATTCAGTACATCGGGTATAGGGACTTTCTTACCTTCAGACAAAGCAACTCCCTTCCTCGGCAAAATAGGTAAAATTAATGAAGAGAAAGAAGAACGTCTTGAGGTCATTGTTCCTTCAGAAATTATAGGAAATGTTATTGAAGCCCTCTTAGATTCTCACCCGTATGAAGAAGTCGCTTACGATATTTATCCTCTACACAACCAAAACCAAAAGGTTTCATTAGGAGCAAGAGGAGTTTTAGATAATTCAATCACATTTGAAGATTTCTTCAACTTTGTAAAAAAACAGTTAAATATTTCTACTATAAGAATAGTTGGAAATCCTACCCGAAAGGTTAAAAATATTGCTGTAATTGGAGGTAGCGGTGGTGGAGAAATTGGGAATATTCCAAATAGTATTGATGTCCTAATTACAGGAGATGTCAAATACCATCAGGCATTAGAAGCAGAAGACCGTGGTTTATCAATAATCGACGCCGGACATTTTGGATCAGAATATCACATCGTCGAAGGTATATCTAATTATCTATCGGGGAAATTACCTCTTCTCGAAATAATTATTCCTGAAGAGAAAGAACCATTTTTTTATATATAAGGGGGGATATAAATGCGGGTACTATATTTAACATCTGAGTTGACACCTTTAATATCTACTGGAGGATTAGCAGAAGTATCCTATGCCTTGCCTAAATCTCTAAAAAAAATGGGTGTAGATATTCGGATAGGTTTGCCTAAATATAAGCATATAAGGGTTTTGGATAAATGTTCTCCATTGACACCCTGCCTTTTTGACAGTTCAAAAAATTCATTTCAATCCATGCTTTGGGAAACTATGGTCCCACAAACAGATATTCCACTATACTTAATCGAACATGATGAACTTTTTGGAAGAGACTTCGTTTATGGCTCCGGTGATTGGGAATATAAGGACAATCCTCGTAGGTTTTCATTCTTCTGTAATTCCATACTTGATGCAATCGAGCAGATTCAATGGAAACCCGATATTATCCATTGTAATGACTGGGCAACCTCTGCTATACTTCCTTTTCTTCTAATCCGCATGGAACATAATCCTTTTTGGCACAATACAAATACGCTTCTAACAATACACAACCTTGCTTTTCAAGGTAGATATCCTGGAAATCGATATATATCTACAGGATTACCTGTCGATTTCTTTAATTCTAATTGTTTTGAATATCATGGGGATATGAATTTACTCAAAGGTGGAATTCTCCTTGCAGACAAAATCAATACTGTTAGCCCTACCTATGCCATAGAGATTCAAACTCTGGAATATGGTTTCGGATTGGACAATGTATTACGATTTCGTTCTAATGACCTTTCGGGTATTCTGAATGGTGTAGATTACTCAATATGGAGCCCAGAAGCAGATAAGTACATTGAAGTTAATTATAACCAGAATTCTTTAAAGAATAAGGATATATGTAAGTCATCTCTTTTAAAAAAAGTTAATTTAACTGATCAAAATGTTCCTCTTATAGGTATCACCAGCCGTCTTTACTGGCAGAAAGGAATTGATATACTAATACAATCCTTACCGGAATTACTTCAACTTGATGTACAAATGATTATTCTTGGTTCGGGGGACCCTAAATATGAATCTCAATTAAGAGATATTTCTTCCTGTTTTCCGGAAAAGATAAAAACTATTATCAGTTATGATACGGAATTGTCTCATCAAATTATCGCAGGAAGTGATTTTATTCTTATGCCTTCACGATATGAGCCCTGTGGACTTACACAATTATATGCATTTGCCTATGGAACCATTCCTATTGCCCGAAAAATAGGAGGATTAGCAGATTCAATTATTAATATAACCCCAGTAAATATACGGAAACAATGTGCCACAGGGATAACTTTCAGGGCACTTACACCTAAAAGTATTATTAGATCTGTAAAAAATGCTATTGAGTTATACCATAATAAAGACACATTTATTGATATTAGAATTAATTGTATGAAACAAGATTTTTCATGGGAAAAACAAGCAAAACTATATATTAATCTGTATGATAGCCTATTTCAATAATAATTTTATGAAACCCCTTACTTTATTTACCTCTTCACCAGAACAAACAGAGGAATTAGGACACTTATTTGGAAAATGTTTAAAACCCAATTCTAAAGTAGCACTTATTGGGGATCTGGCCACCGGCAAAACTTGTTTCGTTAAGGGAGTTGTAAAAGAACTTTGTGGAAATTGTTGGGTACACAGCCCCACCTTTACTATCATCAACCAATATGGTATTCCTCCGAAAGTATTACATCTCGATTGTTACCGCATTCAAGATGAAAGAGAAGTTATTGATATAGGCTCTGAAGAATGGTTAAGTGATAATTCAATTTGTTTAATAGAGTGGGCTGACAGAATTAAAAATCTTATTCCCTCTGATGCAATTATTATATATTTTTATCATACTGAAAATGATAAACGAAAAATAGAAATATGTAACGCTGATTTAACATTTCTAAATGATTTATCTCTTAAATTACCTCGTTACTTTTATGAAGTACAATAATTTATCTCTTACTTTTTATTTATTGAGTGGTTCAACCGAAAGTTTTACAGGGATAGATGCACCAGAGGAAACAATTATCTCAATCGCCTGTTCCATAGTAAGAGGACACTTGTAAATTTTCTCTGCAGGGTAAAATTGTAATATTCCAACACTGATATTAGGGGTAGTAGGTATAAACACCCTATAATATATTTGTCCGTCGGGAAGTTTTATTTTTCCCAATAATAATCCCATGGTATAAATATTATTATGAGGGAAGGGAATAATAACGATAGAACGAGTATGATTTGATGAAAATTGTTCTATGAAACT
>OGCI01001006.1_pt1 | contig 26763 bp, 20 predicted proteins | sample 1570021 | NCBI WGS metagenome assembly OGCI01 (sample SAMN06264664, study PRJEB24512) | hot springs metagenome | isolation source: Hot spring water | place: South Africa: Tshipise | collected 2015-06-21 | reverse complement strand
CGGGCCGGAAGAAGGAGGGATTCCTCCCTTGCGGGGGATGGGTGCGGCGAAGGCCCGTCCAGAGGGCCGAGACGCACCCCATCCCCAGGAACAACCCCTCTCAGACATGAACGCGGTTTGACCCCAAAGTATGTCTGTAAAAGGCAACGAATCTTGGTCAGGTCTGGGGGTGGTAGTAGTAGTAATAGCCGTAGCTCCTGGCCTCCTCGACGTTGTTGAGCACCGCGCCCACCAGGTTGCTCTTCACCTGGAGGAGGAGGTCCCGGGCCTTGCGCGCGTCGTCGCGCTTCGCGTTCCCCAGGCCCACCACCATCAACACCCCGTCGGCACGGGGAGCCAGAACGGCGGTGTCGGATACCGCCAGGGTGGGCGGGGTGTCGATGAGCACCAGGTCGGCCAGGGCCTTCGACTTGGAAAGCACCTCGTTCATGCGCCGGGAGCCCACCAGCTCGGAAGGGTTGGGGGGGAGCGGCCCCGAGGTGAGGACGCGCAGGTTCCTCTTCCCCGAGTCCTGTATGCACTCCTCCAGCGGTTTGCTGCCCACCAGCACCGTGGAGAGCCCCTCCACGTTGCGGAGGTGGAAGAAATCCTGGACCGCGGGGCGCCGCATGTCGGAGCAGATGACCAGCACCCGGTGGCCGGCCTCGGCCAGGGAGACTGCCAGGTTGGCCACCACGAAGGTCTTTCCCTCCGAGGGTCCCGCGCTGGTTATCGCCAGGGTCTTCAGCTTCTGCTCGTAGTTCACGTACTGGATGTTGGTGCGCAGGGCGCGGAACGCTTCCGCGATGGGCGATTTCGGCTCCGTCACCATCACCAGGGACGAACGGCGCTGCTGGCTCTCCAGCTCCCGGTGGCGCGGGATCTCCCCCAGCACCGGGACCTCGTAGAGCCTGACCACCTCCTCGCGTGACTCGACGGTGTCGTCGAGGTAATCCACGAGGAAGGCAAGGCCCAGGCCCAGGATGGAGCCCAGGAAAAAGGCCAGCACCCCGTTGCGCACCGGCCGCGGGCTCACCGGCGACTCCGGCACGTCGTCGTCGGCGATGACCTCCAGGCCGCCGGACATGAGGTCCTCGGAGATGGAGAGCTCGCGGTAGATGCGCTGCAGGTCCACGTAGTAGTTGTAGGCGATCTGCTGCTCCACCTTCAGCTCCTCCGGGATGGCCTGGTTGCCGAAACGCTGCTCTATCTGGCGCGAGAGGTCGATGGCCTCGTCCTTGGTCGACTGCAGCACCGACCACACCTCGCTCCTGGCCTTGGATATCTCGCGGACGTTCTCCGAGCGCCTCCACTCCTGGTAGAGCTGAGCGTAGAGGTTGGCGATGTCGCGCGCCCTCTCGGGGTAGCGGTCGGTGGCCTTGATCTCGATGATGTTGGTGTTGCTCACCGGCTGCACGTCGATCCTGCCCATGAGGTCCTTCACGCCCGACCCCAGTTGCAGGGCCTCGATGACCTTCCTGGCCATCTCCTTGGTCTTCAGGAGCTCCACGTGGGTCTGGAGGGACCTTTCCGGCTGGGAGCTCAACTCGCTGATGGTCTCCTCGAGCACGGAACTCTCGAGCGGCTTCTCCTTCACCACCACCCAGGAGGACGCCTGGTAAAGCCTCTCCTGGAGCAGGTAGGAATAGAGAAGTGCCGCCGCGGTCACCAGGACCACGGCCGCCACGATCCACCATCTCCTGCGCTTTATGACCTGGAGGTAGTCCCTAAGTTCCAAACGTCACGCCCCCGCCGTCCTTCTCTTTCCCGCCTTGATCCCGCCTCGCTGCCGGCCTGTTCCCTCCCGGGCTCCGCCTCGTTCCGCGCTCTTCGCGGCCTCACTGAGACCCTGCCCCGTTTCCCTGTCCCAGGTTCCTTAATTCCACTATTTTCCAAATACCGTCCCTCTTCTCGAGCACCAGGTAGACGTCGAGGGTGGTCCCGTCGGCCAGGTGCAGCAACCCGTAAACCTGACACCTGTCCTCCTGGAGGGAATATTCGCGGAACTCGAGGTTCAACCCCTTGCCCTCGCCCACCTGGGAGAGGATGGCCTGGGCCTCCTCGCCCTCCACGCCGTTCTGGCTCTCGAGGGAAGCGGCCTCGGCCGCCGCCTGTCCCGCCTGGTATCCCTTCCGGAACTCCTCCTCCATCCTGTCGTCCCGCAGCCAGCAGCCGGCAAAGGCGAGGCACGTGAATGCCAGCAGCAAGGCCACCAGCAGCGGCACCAGGAGCGAAGGCGGCGAGGGGTACCTCCCGCCGCGGCTCTTCCCCGCGGGTTCCTTTCCCGCATATTCCGGACCAGGCATGCGCCTCTCCCTCTCGCATGAATCCACCGGGCGAGGGCACCGCTGTAAACGCCAGCCTCGCCCGGTCCATGCCCCGCTCCCCCGCCGGCCTGCGCCTCTGTGGGAGCCGTTCCCGCCCCCCCTGGCAATCCGCGCCGATACCGCGAAATGCGGCTCTCGAAAAATCCGTGCGGTCAAGGGCGGCACAGGAGCACCGGGCTTAACGGCGGCACGCGCTCAACTCGGCGTGTTTCCCCTCTCCGCGGTCACTTTCTGCAGGTACCACATGTTGTCCAGCCGCACGAGGTCCACGTAACCGTCGATCACCGTCCCGTCCGCGAAGACCGCCTGGATGTTCACCTTCGCCGCGCTTCCCGTGGCGGTGATCTCCCCTATCTTGACCTCGGTTATCTCTCCATTGAGAAGCCTCTGCAGGGTTTCCTGGCTGGCCTCCTGTTCCTCGATCATGGTCCTCGCCAGCTGCAGCTTGGCGTCGCTCCACTTTGCCCGCTCCGCCTTCACCCCGTCCTCGTAGCCCTGCTGGTACCCTTCCTTGTCCCCTTCCTCGCCCCCGTTACCCCCCAGGCAACCGGATGGGACCACCAGCAGGCCGAGGCAGAGCACGCAGCAGACAAGCACGGCCGGAAATGAAACCGAGTGCCTGTGCCTCACCATTATATCCACCTCCCATAGAACGGTGCTCCGAGCGGCTTTTCCTCACCCACCAGGGCTCCGCCACGTCGCCAGACTGCAGAACCGTCCAGTTGATCTCCTTTCCAGTAAGTCCACTGCCTCACACAAAGTCCCTTCCGCTGCGCACCAGGGCTTCCCGTCCCCTCGGGGCGGCTCCTCCTGCGCCCCGGCTCCTTGCAAGCCGCGCCCTCCCCTGCGAAAATATGCCATCCTTACCATCTCTCGGGCAGCAAGCGCATTTACTTGACACCTGCGTACCGTTTCGTATCTGGCCCACGTCCATTAATTATATACAAGAGTTGCCAATTTCTGTATTTACGCGCGTCTCGCAGCCCCAGTCAACGAGTCCGTAACGCGCTGGTGGGCCGCTACCGGCTGGCGGCGGCAAACGGCTTGCTCAAGAGGGAGAGCCCACGAGCGACGCCCGCAGGCCGCGCGGGGACCATCTCACAGCGCCTTCTGCTCGGAGAGCTCCATCATGCGCCGCATCTCCTTCTCGAGCAGGGGAGGCAGGCCCTCGATCTTCACGTTGAGGAACCCGCGCACGATGGTCGAGGTGGCCTCGTCCTCGCTCAAGCCGCGGGACATGAGGTATTCCACCTCCTCCTGGGCGATCTTGCCCACGGCCGCCTCGTGGGACATGTCCACGTCCGCCGCCAGCCCCTCCAGTTCGGGTATGGCGTGTATCACGCCGCCCTCATCGAGAATGAGCCCCCGGCATTCAAGGTGGGCCTTCACCCCACCCACCTCACCCCGGATGTGGCCGCGCGCCGCGATGTAGCCGCCCCTGGTGATGGCGCGCGAGATTATCTCGGCGTTGCAGCGGGGCGCGGAAAGGATGACCCGCGAGCCCACGTCCAGCTCGCTTCCCGGCTGGGCCACCAGGATGGAGTTGAAGCGCGCCACCGCCCCCTCGCCCACCAGCCTGGCGGTGGGATAGAGCTGCAGCGAGCGCACCGGCTCCATGACCACGTAATTGGACATGAAAAGCCCGTTTTCCTCGACCCGCACGCCGCTGCGCGGCCTCACATCCATCCCCTCCGCCCAGTTGTGCACCATGGTGAAGGTCACTCGCGCGTTCTTCTTCACGAAGAATTCGGAGACGCCGAGGTGAAGCCCCATCTCGATCTCATGCTTGCTGGCGCAGCCGGTGATGATGTGAAGCTCCGACCCTTCCTCCGCGATGATGATGTTGTGCACCCTCTGCACGAAGCGAGGCTCGCGGATGTACAGGCACGCCTGCAGGGGATAGATGGTGCGGGACCCGGGCAGCGCGCGCATGAAGTAACCCTCGAAGGGGGCGAGCTCCACCGCCGCGGTGTACTTGTCGGCGTCCACCGCCACCGTCTGCCAGTAGTAATCCCACAGCCAGTCATATTTTTCCAGGGCCTCCCGCGTCCCCAGGATCTCCAGCCCCTTCTCCATGGCTTTGCGGTGCACCACCGTCCCGTCGATCTGCACGAAGGAGCCCGACCTCTCGCGCCCGCTCTTCTCAACCCCCGCGCGGGCAAGCTCCTCGCCGCTCAGTTCCTCCAGCTCCTCCAGGGATTCCACGTAGCCGCGCTCGGGCGCCTCGTCCGCGTAATGGCGTAGGTCGAGGTCGCTCCCGTAGGCGGCGGGCTTGTCCGCGGCCGCCCTGGCCCTTTCCTTGAGTTCATTCAGCGCGTGCATCTGGCACACTCCTCGAATCCGTACTTCCGTATCCCCTCCAGCTGCTCCCTGGGGTTACCCGAGCAGACGACGGTCCCCTCGCAGAGGACGTGCCCCACGTCCGCCTCCACGTAATCCAGGATGTAGCCGGTATGCGTGATGATGAGGCCGCACTTGGTCCTGCGGCGGCGCAGGTCCTTCTGGAGCAGCTTGCGGATGGCTTTCCCCACCAGCTGCAGGTTTTCCATGTCCACCCCCGACTCCGGCTCGTCCAGGAGCACGATGCGCGGGTTCTGTGCCAGGAGTTGCAGGAGCTCCGAGCGCTTGATCTCGCCTCCCGAGAAGCCGTGGTTCACGTCCCGGGAGAGGAACTCCTCCAGGTTCATGTCGCCGGCCAGGGCTTCCACGTCCACGCCGTCGTCCGCGCAGAGGGCGGCCATCTGCTCTAGGGTTACCCCCCTGACCGTCGGCGGTCGCTGGAACATTATGCCGAAGCCGCGCCTGGCCCTCTCATACGGCGGAAGGCCTGTGATGTCCTCCTCCTCGAAAAGGATGCGGCCCGAGGTGACCCGGTAGCGCGGAAACCCCATGAGGGCCATGAGCAGCGTGGTCTTACCCGACCCGTTGGGGCCGAAGAGGACATGGGTCTCGCCGCACTTGATGCCCAGGCTGACGCCGCGCAGGACTTCCTTGCCCTCCACCTCCACGCTGAGATTCTCCACCCGCAGGGTGATGTCGCGGTCATCGTCGCTCTCGTACAAGCCGCCACCTCCTTTTTCCACCGCCGCACGCCGTTCCCAGCGCACGCCATTCCTAGATTTGATTTTACCCCCTGGGCCGCCGGACTACCCTCATTCTTCCCCTGCAGCCCGGAAGGGGTCCCCCGCCCAACAACGCACGGCGCGGAAGGCAAACCTCGGAGCTGAGGCCGGGCGCGAGAGGCCGCGGAGGGTGGCCGCGCCGTCTTATCGCCAAGGAATACCGAGAATCCCCGGTAAGGGAAACAAGACCGGCCCTGCACCGGGGCTTTGCGGCGGCGAGCGGCTGCCCGCGGCTAACCTTTGCCGGTGGACTCCGCCCCCTGCCTTTTACGGAGTTCCTGCCAGTGCTCTGCGCACTGCTGTACGAGGCAGAACTGCGGATGCTTGTCACAGGTGATGAAAGGGCACTCGCTGCATTTCTCTCGCGGCAGGATGTTACACATGCCCGGGCTCTCCCTCCCCTCAGTCTAACCTCACGTACCTTTCTTCCACGGCCGCGCCGGATCTCCTTTTCCGCCGCGGCGCCAGGCATGGCCTCGCGCGCAGACCGCGGGGGTTGCGGTGAGGGAAAAGGGGGAAAGCGGTACCGGCGCGGGCAGCGGCGAGATCATGCCCCGGGCTGCGCGCCCGGGGCATGGAGAAGGGATTCTTTCACGGAAGCCCGCGCCTAATCCTGGATCCCCGCCAGAAACTTGGCGATGTTCTTCTTCTCCTCTATGTCGTAGGTGCCCAGGATGGCAATATCTTCCATGATGGGAGAACCGCCGCCGTGCACCCCCGCGTACTGCATGACGCCCGCCATCGAGGAACAGGAAAGGTCGCTGATCCAGGCGAAGCACTTGTACATGTTCTCCGGACTGACCCCGTCCTTGCGCGCCAGATACTTCTTCACCAGCTCCCCCACCTCGGGGCTGTCGAACTCCTCGCTGTAGGGCAGGGTGGCCGGAAGCCCACCCGCCACCTCCGCCAGGATGTCGTACTCGTGGTAGAGGTTCACGCCGGCGTGCTTGCGGGCCACGTTGCAGAAGACGACGTCGGGGATCTGGGTGCCCGACGGTGCTCTGCTCGACTTCACCGCCGCGGCGATGCCGCACCCGTACACCAGCTCGGCCACGCATATCAGCTCCGCCAGGGCGTGCCTTATGTGGCCCTCCCTCTCGATGCCGTTGTACTCCGCCACCAAAGCCGTGGACCCCATGATCACGTCGGACATGGCCGGCTTGCAGCCGGTGTAGGAATGGCGGTGGTAGAGGGAGAAGAGCAGGGCGAGCTGGCCGCCGAACTCCGTCTCCCCGCAGAGGAAGACCCTCTCCCAGGGCACGAAGACGTCGTCGAAGATGGTGAGGGACTCGATCTCCCCCTTGCCGGAAAGGGGCGAGGCCACGGAGGGGACGCGGTCCCGGTAGCGGGCGCCGCGGCATACCAGCTTCACCCCGGGATGGTCGCCGGGGACGGCGATGGCCACCGCCCAGGGCCCCTCCTCCGGGGTGAGGAAACGGGTGGGGATGGCGATGATCTCGTGCGCCAGGGGCGCGAAGGAATTGTGGGCCTTGGCCCCCCGCACCACGATGCCGTCCTTCCTCTTCTCCACCACCCGCAGGTAGAGGTCGGGGTCGGCCTGCTCGTGAGGGCGGCGCTTGCGGTGGCCCTTGACGTCGGACTGCGCGCAGCAGCCCACGATGTCGTTTTGCTGCCAGTACTTGAGATACTCCAGCCACCTCTGGTGATATTCCGTGCCGTGGTCCTGGTCGCACTGGTAGGTGATTACCGAGAGGGCGTTCATGGCGTCGATGCCCATGCAGCGCGCTATGCAGCCGCCTACCATGCGCGCCGCCACCCGGGTCATCTCCTGCTTGATGAGCAGGTCCTCCGCGCTCTGGTGGATGTGGCAGAACCTGTTGATGGTCTCGCCGCTGAGGTGGGACCTGGCGGTGGTCAGGCGCTGCAGGTCCGTGTTGTGAGCGAGTTCGCAGGTAAGCTGGAGGATTTCCATCCCCGGGATGTTGTCCCGCCCCAGGAGCTCCCCACCCATGTAGATGTTGGGCTTCATCTCCTTGAGGCTTTCGTGGTACTCGGTGCCGTTGCGTATCATCTCCATCCCCTCCCAAATACTTGGTTTAAATATTGCTTAATAAATATAGTATTGTTATAATATTTATGTCAAATATTAAATATATTTTGAAATTGAGGCCCATCAATGGGGAATGACTTCAAATCAAGGGATAAATTCACAAGCATTATCGACTCAGCCCTTAGGGTCTTCGGCGAGAAGGGCTACTACAACGCCACCATCTCGGAGATCGCCCGCACCGCCGGCGTCTCCGAGGCCACCATCTACGAGTACTTCGGGAGCAAGGAGGACCTGCTCTTCGCCATCCCCGGGGAGATAACCAGCCAGGCGGTGGAGTTCCTCGAGGGCATGGCCCCCTACATCAAGGGGGCGGAGAACAAGATCAGGGCCATCGTCTACGGTTACTATAACCTCTACAAGGACAACCCCGATTATTCCTCGCTGGTGCTGTTGAACCTGAAGCACAACCGCAAGTTCATGGAGGCGGAGGGGTACCAGGCGGTGCAGAGGGCGGCCGGCTTCCTGCTGCGGGCCATAGAGGAGGGAGTGAAGTCGGGCGAATTCCGCGACGACGTCGATCCCTACCTCATCCGCTCCGTTATCCTGGGCACCATCGAGCATATCTTCTTCCGCTGGCACCTCAAGGGGCGCAAGGAGGAGCTGGCGGACTTCGTCGACGCGCTCATGGACATACTCACCAGGGGGATAAAGAAGGACGGCGAGCCGCGCGCCTACCAGATCAACATCACCCTTCCGGAATCACCGGCGGGCTCTCCCCCTTGAGTGCCCCGCAACGGGGAAGGAGACATCGAGCACTCGCCCGGTCCTGACCTGGCTCTTTCCTCGCCACCCGTAAGACCGTGAACCGGGTGAACGGCATGCGGGCCCCGCTCCACATCCTGCCCTTGACTCCTTTTCGCGCAGCGGGGCTTTGCGGGCATGCGTCCTCCGCGAGGCTTCCGCCACCTGCACATCACCCCGACAGCAGCACCGCTACCCGTTATAGCGGACCACTATCGATTCGAGCTGGACCCTCTGCGTGCCGTCGCTTACCAGGAAAGCCTTGATATAGAGCGTTCCCGGCCCCATCTTTCCGGCGTAACCGCCGATGGAGGCGTTTATCTCCGCGGCGGTGTTGGCCTCTCGGTCCGTCGTGGCCTTTCCCCATTGCGAGCCATCGTGATAGTACCAGTTTTCTCCATCCGGAGAGAGCTGGTAGGTCACGATTCCCTGATTCTCCGGACCCAGCGTCTCTCCGAAGCCTGCCAGGCCCGTATAGCGTATCCCTTCCTTGAAGACGGCGGAAGGGCGGGTGTCGGAATACCTGCCCGGCGGGTACTTCACGATGAAGGTGGTGTAGTCGGCGTGGCTGCCGTCATCGACCTCCCAGTACCCCACGGTATAGATGTTGCCGTGATCATCCACGCTGCAGGAGCGGGTCACCTCGTAATATCCGGGGTGCTGCATCACCTTGGGGAAGCCGCCGGCCATTGCCGCCTTGTCCGTGTATTTCACCGTGCTTACATTGGTATCCGACTGGCAAGTAGCCGCGGCGGCGATGTTTCCCATCCTGTCCACGCCGCCTCCCCAGGCATCGGGCGGGCTGGCATCGCGCAAGCCGCCGTGTTCATAGACCTGGGGCCAGCCCTGGTCGGTGAGCTGCTCGCCCTCTACGCTGTACCGCGTTATGAGAAGTCTGCCGTAGTCCTCGCCAGCGCCGGTTATCCCCACCACGCAATAGTCCCCGTTGGGGGCCTGCGAGACCTTGAAATACTCGTCATAACCCCCGGAGCCCGAGCTCCAGGTCTTCGGCCACCCGGGAAGGACATTACCCTCGGCGTCCAACTTGTAGAGCAGCGCCGACCGCGCGCCCGCCCTTTGGGAATAACCGCAAACCACCAGGTTCCCGTCGGCGTCCTGCAGGAGATCGTACGCGAAGTTCTCCTCGCTGCCCTCAACCCCGTAGCTCTTAGGCCAACCCTGCACCACGCTCCCGTCTTTCCTGTATTTCTTCATAACGAACTTCTCGCTCCCCTCCCAAGCCATGGTCCCGCAAGCTATGATGTCGCCCGCGGCGTCCTCGATCACGGCTGTGCTTATGGAGCTGTCTCCCATGAAATACTGGGGCCAGCCGGGGAGTACGTTTCCCTCCGCATCGAGCCTCCAAAGTACGGCATATCCCGTGACGGTAATATTTCCCGCATCATCCACCGTGACGTCCTGCCCTTCGTTCCAGGACCGCTGCGGCCCCTTGTAAAATTTCGGCCAGCCGGGGAGCGGCAAGCCGTTGCCGTCATACTTCCCCACTATCACCTCGGATGACCAGTCGGAGAAGTTTGCGCAATCGCCCACCACCACGATATTCCCATCGGGGCAGAAATCGAGCACATGGTACTCCGGGCCGGAGAGGTAGCGGGGATCCTTATAGGTGGCCGTCCAGTACGCATCGGGCAGCTCCGCGAGCTCCAGGAGGGCGTCGCCGTTCGCGTTTACGCTCACCAGGCCGGCGTCATAGGTAAGGGCAGATGGCTCGCCGCAGTGCATGGTCTGTGCCAGAACCGCCTTCCCTCCACCGCAACCCGCCGTCGCCAAAACGGCCATCAATGCGGCCGCAGCGACCATGCGCAGCGCCACTTGCACGTTTTTCCCCGCCATTTTTACCCTCCTCCTCGATGCCGTTCATGCTTTACCCGCGGTCACGCGGCGACATCATCATTCCGAGCCGATGGATGCGAGTCTTAAGAACGCAGCCGGTTAACGGAAAGGCGTCGACAGCATCGCATATATGTTGCGCACAAACCTGCCCCTCGCGCAAGCCTCGGAAAGACCCCCGCCCTGGCATGTCATGGCCATCGCGATGAACGGTGCGTGCTTGCGTTATCCGTCGCCGGCAATCGTGATCCGGCAAGAAGTTAACCTACGGTAACCAGCGATGCGAAAAACCGTTCTCTGTCCCCTTCCCGCCGTTCACCGTCCCAGGTTTCCGCTGGCGGACCAGCCTGCAAACTTTCGCGCAGATTGTCGATATAGATACTGGTATCAGACGGGATTGCGCGGCAGGTGACGCCACCGGGAAACCAGAATACTTCAAGAGAGTACGGCACTGAACAGGATGGGGTCCCTTATCCTGGTACGAGCCGTGCGACAAACGGAAAACGGATGTGCGCGATAGGAGCAGGCGGAGGGAAGAGGGGCGAGGGACCGGCGCGAGGGAGCCCGGTGCCCCTGGCAACTTCGGGGCATCGCCGGCGTTCCGGGGAGAGACTTGCGACGGTCCCGCAGGCGAAGGAGTGAATCGTTGAGAGCGAGAGGTTGGCCCGGGAGACCCCGAGAAGGGGATGTGGGGAACCGGTTGTTCCTCTCCCTCGCCGCCTGCTTCTGCATTGCCGCGATGCTGCTGCTTGCTTCCCCGGCCCGGAGCGAAGCGGTCATTTCCGTGACCCCTACCCGTATCCCACTCACCCTCGCCGCCGGAGAAATGACCTCGACGTGGCTCACCCTCACCAACCGGGGAGACGAGGAGCTGCGCATCCTGCCGCAGGTCCTGGCGGTCGCGGAGGACGAAGAGGGGAAGATCAACTTCGGGAAGGGAGAGGATTGTGGTTGGGTGTCCTTCGAGCAAAGCGAGCTCCTGTTAGAGCCCTTGATGGACATGCAAGTCGAGGTTACCGTCGCGCCGCCCCGGGACGCTGCTCCCGGCCTGCGACGCCTCGCGCTCACCTTCATCCAGGCCCCGGAAGGAGAGGGAGAGATCGGCGTGGCAGGTGGCCTAGCGGTGTTGGTGGAGCTGGACGTCCAGGCGGCGGAAGACGCCGGGGCGTCCTCCTTTCCCATCTGGCTGCCCTTGCTGTCGGCTACGGTGTTCCTCGTGGCGATTGGCGCGCTCCTGGCGCTGCAGCGGCACAGGAAGCGGGGCGAGGCCGGCGCGGCCCTCACGGATAACACGGGAGGGCGCGAGAAATGAAGGCGAGACGCCTGCTGCAGGCTTCCTTTCGCATCACCCTCGGGCTCTTGATCCTCGCCGGCGGGTGGGTCTACCACGGCGCACAGAACGAGGGCGCCGCCGACTCGGCCTACAAGGTGCTCACCGCCAATCCCGCCATCACCATCGGCCAGATCCAGGCGGGCTCCTATCTGAACACCCAGACCTCGGACAACGGGTACCTGCAGATGCGGGAGATGTGGGACGGTTCCCTGAACGCGCGCCTGGACATCCAGTTCAACAACTGGGAGTCCCTCACCGAGGCCGCAAGGGAGAAGCTGTTGCGGATCGAGGTGGAGTTCGAGGGCTACCAGAACGACGCCACCGAGTCATGGTACGTACAGTTCTACGACTACAACGCCGGGAGCTGGTATTCCACCTGGTACAGCCTGGGAATCTTCCCCAGCAGCCCCGACGGGACCCTGCGGGTTACCATCAGCGATACCGCCCTGGTCAGGAGGTTCGTCAGCGCCGCCGGCGCCTTTCGCCTCAGGTTCGCGGACGCCGGCACCGCTACCGGGAGCTACGAATGGACGAGGACCCGCCTCTATTTCGACCTCATACGGGCACGCTTCGTCTACGACATCACACCGCCCACCAGCACCATCACCGCACCCGCGGACATGGAATACACAAACGCCCATGCTTACACGGTGAGGGGTACCTCCTCCGACCCGGGTCAGGACGCCACCGGCGTCTCCTCGGTGGCGGTGTCCACCGACGGGGGGAGCACATGGAATCCGGCCACACCCGTGGCGCCGGGGAACTACTCCACCTGGTCCTATAACTGGACTATCACCGCCGAGGGTACTTACACCATCCGCAGCCGGGCCACGGACGGGGTGAACAACGTGGAGACGCCGGGCTCGGGAGTGAGGCTAGTGGTCGATTGGACGCCACCCCAGGTGTTTTCGGTGTTCCCATCCCCGGGGAGCATCAACGTGGGCGTGGGGACCTTGGTCACCGCGAGGTTCAGCGACGCCAACGGCATGAATGCGGGAACCATTAATACCACCACCTTCACCCTGACGGACGAGGAGGGTACCCCCATCGCCAGCTCCGTCACCTACGACCCGGGCACCATGACCGCCACCCTCGATCCCACAAGCGACCTCTTCTACGGCTACACCTACACCGCCCGCCTGACCACGGGGATTACCGACCGGGCGGGAAACCCGCTGCCCGCCATCTATTCATGGTCCTTCCGCACCGCAGACATCCTCGCCATGAGCCTGGTGGATACCTACAACCGCGACGGCACACCGGGTGGCGGGTCGGTCGATTTCGGCTCCATGAACCCGGAGGGCTCCCCCTACGTGGTGGGAGGGGGAACCCCGCCCTACGCCGTGAACCTGCGGCTCCTGAGCTCGACCGGCTGGAATCTCTTCACCAACGCCAGCGGGGACCTGACTGACGCCTCGCAGTCTCCCGCCGCCGTCATCCCCATCTCGCAACTGCAGTGGAGGCAAAGCGGGGGCGGTGGCTGGACTCCCTTTACCCTGGCCGCGTCACAGGTCTTCCCTACCGCGCAGAACAGGACTCCTCAACCGGGCGGAAGCAAGTTGCCCTTCGACCTGATGCTGGAACTCACCTGGGATGATCTTCCAGGCAACTACTCGACCACCATCGTCTTCCTTGCCATGGTGCAGCCCTGAGGCCCCGATCTATGGATAAGGTCACGCTCGATCGCCGCCGCATCCCCGCCCGCCGGGATGCTTCCACGGGGGATAGGTTTCGCGCGCGAGGGAGCGGACGGCCAGCCACGGGCACTACCCATGGTAAGCCCGCTGCACGGCTCCGGGAGCGAGGGGGCGCCGTGAACCCATCCCAAAGAACAGAGCGCATTAATGAACCGGTGTATGGAAGGGGGTCAGGTGGGGATGGTGAAACGGAGGATGGAACCGCCTCCCTCGCGGGACTCGTGCCATATCCTCCCGCCGTGGTTTTCCACGATGCTCTTCCCGATGTACAACCCAAGGCCGAGGCCGGGACCCGCGTGGTGCAGCACGTCACCCACCTGGTAGAAACGCTCGAAGATGCGCTCGCGATCCGCGGCGGGGACACCTATGCCGCGGTCCAGCACGGAGAATAGGACTTCCTTCTCCCTCCTTTCCACCATGACCTCGATGGGCGACCCCGGCGGGGAATATCTCACCGCGTTGTCCAGGAGGATGATGAGCAGGCGCACCAGCTTGTCGGCATCCACGAGGGCAGCGCCGGGATCACCCGCGGTACGGAGTGAGATCTCGCTTTCCACGCCCTTTGCTCGCATCTCCGTCAGCGCTTTCTCCACCAGGGCCTTCAAGGCCTCCTCCTTCTTCTCCACCACCATGCGGCCGCGCTCGATGCGGGAGACCTCCAGGAGCTCCTCCACCACCCCCACCAGCCGGTCAGCTCCTCTCTGAACAGCTTGCAGGGCTTCCTGACGGTCCCCCTCTCCCATGATCGCACCGTGCTTCTCCAGTGTCATGGCGTACCCTTTGAGCAGCGTGGCCGGATGCCGCAGCTCGTGGGCGGCGATGTCCAGGAAATCGCGCATCTGTTCCGCCCGTTCCTCCAATTCCTCCTCGTAAACCTTCTTGTCGGAGATATCCAGGAGGGAGATGACGCTTTCGCCCATGCCGGGGAGCACGGACACGGTGATAATGGCCGGGATGGGGCGGCCGGATTTGTGCCGCGCCACGATCTCGTACTGGATGGGGCTCTCTATCTCGCCACGCAAGAGCTTGCGGGAGTATTCCTTGACCCTTCCCACCTCCTCGGGCATGAGCAGCTCCATGTACCGCATCCTCCCTACCATCTCCTCGCGGCTGTACCCGAAGATCCTCTCCACTTCAAGGTTTACGTCCGAAATGGTGGCATCCCGCAGCACATGGAACATGGCTGTGCCCGTGGCTTCGAAGGTTATACGGTAGCGCTCCGCGCTCTCCCGCAGGGCCTCCTCGACAAGCTTGCGCTCGGTGACGTCGCGGGCTATGTTGGATATTTCCACCAGCTGGCCGGTCTCGTCACGGATGGCGGCGCCGGTCATCTCGGTGACAATGACGGACCCGTCGCGGCGCACCAGCCTGATCTCATCGGTGTAGAAATCCTCGCCCGCGAAGAGGATCCCCGTACCGGACAAGGCCTTATCCAGGTCGTCGGGGTGTATGATGCCCAGCTCGAGCAAGTTCCTTCCCAACAGCTCTTCCCGCTGGTAACCGATGGTTTCGCAGGCCTTGCGGTTGATGCTCACCAACCTGAGATCGCGGTCGTACCCGAAGATGGCCTCGCCGGCGTAATCGTGGAGCAGGCGGTACCTGCTCTCCGATTCCCGCAGGGCGTCCATGAGCCTGCGATGGCGCACGGCCTGCCCGATCTGGTTGGAGGAGAGCTCGAGGAAGTCCCTCGCCCAGCCGGGAACCTCCCGCATGCGCCGGGAAGAGACCACCACGCAACCCGCCGTCTCTCCTAGGTAACGGATGGGGATGATCGCCACGCTTTTCGCATCGGCCGGCGCCGGCAACTCGCTGCTCCCCCCCATCTCCCGGAAGGACCCTTCCTCGAAGAAGAGCGGCTTTCCCTCGAGCATGGGCAGAAAAACGGGGCTCTCGGGCTTGAGGTATTGGGCCGTGAGCGCCGCTTCCTCGCCCACGCCTCGCTGGGCGAGCATCCGCAAACCCCCCGTCGTCTCCTCCTCGAGGTACACGGCGATGCTTTCCATGCCGGTGGTGTGAAGTATCCCGTCCGCGGCCTTCTCCAAGACCTCCTGGAGCGAATAACCGGCTGCCACTATCCAGGCCACGTCGCGTTGCGCCCGCGTCATCCTCTCCGCCATCACCCGCGCGGTGAAATCGATGACGAAACCCTCGATATGGAGGAGGGTCCCCTCCTCGTCGTAGACGCCACTTCCCTGCTCCCATACCCACCTGAGTTCCCCGGAAGAATGGTAGATGCGGTAGACAAGCCGGAAGGGCTCCCTCCTCCCCAAGGCCAGCTGCACTTCCCTCCATATCCTCTCCCGGTCCTCCGGATGAACCAGATCGATGTAGGAAATCACGGCGTTTTCCACCAGGTCGGAGGGTTCGTACCCCGTCAGCTCGCGGCATCCTTCGCTTACGAAAAGCGTGGTCCACTGGGGGTCGTTGCGGCACCGGTAGGCCATGCCCGGGAGGTTGTTCAACAAGGTAGCCAGCTCGCGGCGGCTCTCCTCCAGCTCCTCCTCCATCCTCCTCTGCGCGGTGACGTCGCGCGCGATGCCCTCCAGGGCCACCAGCTCCCCCGAGTCGTCGTAGACGGGGGTGTTCCTCTGCTCCGTCCAGATCACCGAGCCGTCCTTGCGGATCCAGCGCAGGGTTACTTCCTTCCTGGGCTCACCTCCCACACCGGAAGCTTCTTCCAGGATCTTCCTATCCTCCGGGTGCACGATCTTGTAGCCCAGCCAGGGGTCGGCGTAATGCTCCTCGGGGGTATATCCGGTGATGGCGGTAGCCGAGGGGCTCACGTACTCGAACCTCTGCTCCGGCTTCAGCCTTACCCGGTAGACGAGGTCGCTGGCATGCTCGGCCAGGAGACGGAACCTCTCCTCCGATTCCCTCAGGGCGGCAGTCGTCCTCGCCTGCACGATGGCCCTTGCAAGCTGCGAGGCCAGCACCTCCATGACCTCCCTGGCGAGGGCGGGCACGGTTGCTTCCCGGTGAGAGGCCGCGTTGAGGCACCCCAACAGACTCCCCTCGTGAAAAAGCGGGATCACCGCCAGGGACTTGAGGCCTTCCGCGTCCTTCGCCTCCGTCTTGGGAACCGGGAAGTCCCTGTATTCCACGTAAACGGGTTTTCCCTCGAGCACGATCCTGTAGTTTGCGGAGCTCTCGGCGTAGCGGCCCACCTCGGCCAGGAAACCCTCCGAGAGGCCCCGGCTACACGCCAGCACGAGGTCGCCGCTTTCCTCCTCCACCAGGTAGATCGCCCCCGCGTCCAGGTCAGCGGCATCGAGCACCGCGCTCAGGGCGAGGTCCAGGACTTCCTCGAACTCGCCCGCCTCCTCCACCTTCAGGGCGAAATCCCTCTGCGCCCTGATGAGCCTCGCCGCCATCTCGCGCTCCGTGACGTCCCGGGAGTTCACCACCAGCCCCTTAACCCCGGGGTGGTTTAAAAGGTTCAGGGAGGCGGCCTCGTGGCAACGCCAGGTGCCGTCCCTGTGCCTGATCCTTTGCAGTAAGTAATGGACGACTCCAGGATGATCGACGGCGACCGCGAAGTTTCGCCTGCTCCTCTCAAGATCATCGGGGTGGATGAACTCGAAGATGCCCCGCCCCATGAATTCCTCCGGCTCGTATCCCAGCAGGCGCCGTACCGAGGGGCTTATGTAGGATACCCGCCCCTCCCGGTCCAGGACGGTGATGAGGTCCAGGGCGTTCTCCACCAGCATGTGGAAAAATTCCTCCCTGCCCCCCATGCCTTCTTCTTTCTTTCCTTTCATGTCCGATCCCCTATGTGACCTTGGTTCGCCCATGCCCTTTTTATCCCGCCAAGGGCTCGGCCCCCGCAAAAGGCCACGCACTGCGGAGCCGCCGGAATACCGCCGGACCGCACGGACTTTCCCGCCCGCTTTAAGAACTCCTCCATATCCGTAAAGACACCCCGGGGGACGGCCATCCAACATTCTGAATGCCGCAGCGCCTCTCCGCGGTCATGCTCCGCTTTTTCCGGCCCGGCGCAGCGCCTTTCGCCGCTTGCCTTCTCCCCCGCGTAGTAAATTTTACTCCCCAAATTGCGCGAAATCACGCCTCATAAATCCCCCTCAAACATGAACGGGGCCGGACCCAACGGGTGTTTGGGCACAAACGGGGCCTGACCCCACATACGTTTATAATGAAGGTGGAGGTGTGCCGACGCGAAGGGAGGTGGCGAGCATGTTTCCACACTATGCCAGAAAGGCGCGAGAGATCCTCGAGGGCGTTTCGGGGTTGGCGGGGGAAGAGGATTTCCGCGAGCTCCTCTGCGGTGACTGTCCCTTCTACCACCACGGGGAGGAGGAAAACGAGGAATGCGGCAGCTACCGCATCCTGAAGACCCTGCTCATGAAAGGAGCGCTCGACCTGGAGGCCATCCTCGATGCACTCGAATAGGGCCTATCCCGTCCTGGCCCCCGGGGTCTTCCTCAAGCAACTGGAAGCGCCCTGCGTCTACAACACCTTGAACGACGAGCTCTACGAGCTCTCTCCCGAGGCCATGCGTTTCCTCGAACGCTGCGACGGGAGCGCCCCCCTCGAGGACCTGGACGCCGAGGAGGATTTCCTCTCCCACTGCCTGGAGGAGGCTATCCTCGAGCTCGCCTCCCGTCCCTCCCGGCGCCGGGTGATAAGCGGCGTGAACGAGAGCCCATCCTTGCGGTATCTCATGGTGGAGGTGACCGACCGCTGCAACCTGCGCTGCCGCCACTGTTACCTGGGGGAGGCGGGCCGCAACGACCTGAGGTGGGACACCCTGCGTGGGGTGCTGGACGACTTCGACGAACTCGGGGGGCTGCGCCTCATGATCACCGGCGGCGAGCCCCTCCTCTATCCCCGCTTCTGCGACCTGAACGAAGCCCTGGCTGAACGCACCTACCGCTCCGTGCTCATCACCAACGGAACCCTGCTGGAGGACGTCGACCCGCGTTCCCTCCCTTTCCAGGAGATCCAGTTCTCGCTGGACGGCCTGCGGGAAGGACACGACTTCCTGCGCGGCGAGGGGACCTTCCGCCTCGTCATGGCGGCCATGGAGAAAGCCCTCGCGCAGGGTATCGACGTCTCGGTGGCCACGGTGCTCCACCGGCGCAACCTCCACGAACTGGAGGAGCTGGGCAAGCTCCTTTCCGGCCTGGGAGTATCCTCATGGACCTTGGAGTACCCGGTCCCCTCCGGACGCATGGCGGATCACCGCGATCTCATGCCGGGCGTGGAGGAATGCCTTACCTACTTCGACCTGGAGTGGGGTTCCGGGCCCCACGAGGGCGCCGAGGGGTACGCCTGCGGCGCCCACCTGGCCGCCGTGGACAGCGGCGGCAACCTCATCAAATGCGGCTATTACCGGAACGTTAGCGGTGGCACGGTTAGCTCCGGCCTCCGCTCCGCCTGGCGGAACCTTCCCAAGATGAGGCCGGAGGGCGCCTGCGCGTCCTGCACCCTGCTAAAGGAATGCGGGGGCGGCTGCCGTTTCCGCGCCGAGCTCCTGGAGGGGCCCGGGGGCCGCGATCCCCTCATGTGCGCCCGCATGAACCTCCTTCCCGGCGCCCGGTCATGAAGGGCGGCCGGCTCACGGAAAGTATGTTAACGGCCATTGACACGGGGGTATAATGGTATTGTAATAACCCACTACCAAGGAGGTGGTGAGATGAGGATCACGAAGATCCCGAGAAGGAAGGGCGGAACCTGCAAGTGCAATAAGAGTTGCGGCTAGCACGCCCGAGACGGGAGGAGGCCTTGCGGGGCATCCTCCCTTTTCATGCGGACTTATTACCAATAATTACCATGATGCCTTCCGCAGGGAAGCAAGGAATTCTTCCAGGGTGGGGATGCCGCTGCTCTTCCCCCGCCGCCGCAGGGAGATCGCTCCACCGGTGCAGTTGGGCACGCATACCCCGCACCCCAGGCACTCCTCCCGGTCCACCCGCGCCAACTCGTGTTCGTCCAGCTTCACCGCCCCCGCCGGGCAGCGTTCCTCGCATTCGCCGCAACCCACGCACGATTCGCGGTCCACCCGGGCCACGTAGCACGAGGGGTTCACGGCGTTGTCGAATCCCAGCTCCCTGCGGCTGTGCATGAAGACGCAACAACATGAGCAGCAGCAGCAAAGGGTGGAGATCTTCCCCTGGTAGTTGTCCACGGTGAAGACCAGACCCGCCTCGTGGGCCTCTTCCAGCTTGCGGACAGCCTCCTCCAGGGTTATCTGCCTCCCCATCCCCTGCTCGACCATATACCTGCCCATGGAGCCGAAGTGAAAGCAGTTCTCCCTCTCGTGCTCGCAACCCTCCCTCGCGTAGGCCTTCATCTGTCGGCAGGGACAATAGGCGACGACGCGGAAGGAGGCCTCCTCCACCAGTTCCTTGGCCGTCTCGAAGGGAAGGACCTCCGACGCCTCGTTCACGTCCTCCTCCACCGGAACCACCCTAACCAGCGGCATGTCGCGGTCGGCGATCTCCCTGCCCCAGGCATTCTCCAGGTAACTCATCCACAGGGGGGCAAGCCGACGCGCCCTCTCGTCATCCCTGCCCGGCCAGAAGGGGGTCTCGGAGAAGCCCACCAGGGTGGGCAGCAAGCGGTACCTTGCCACGCCGTCCTTCACGCTGCGGAAAACCGTCCCCTTGGAAGCCATGGCGTCGAGCATGTACCGCAATTCGTCTTCCCGCATTCCCGTTTCCCTTGCGATCTCGGGAAGCGGCGTGTTGAGGAAGGGCAGCATGGCCGCCAGGTGCGCTTCCTCGGGAGTAAAGAGGATGCGCAGGATCTCCATCAGATCTTCGCTCATGGGCGCGCCCACCAGCATCTTGTTCAAGTGCCCTGCAAGCGTGAGATAGACCTCGTCCTCCATCACCATCACCCCTGCGAGATGGATTCCTCTCAATTTTATCATTCTCCGCGGGACGTCAAGCAAAGCGGCATGGGACGGCATGTTCTTCGCGCATGCACACCACGACGCGATGCCGCGACGAAGCGGTTGCAGGACCCGCATCGAAAGGCAAGCGGCCGGCGGAGAGAGCGGCGGCCTTTCCGGCCGCCAGAGCCCGCGCTCTTGCGCACGCTCGCTTAAAGCTCGCCGCTGGCGCTGGAGAGGGCGTCCTCCGGGGTGAGCCGGGAGGCGGCTCCCTCGATGCCGCTCCCTCGCGGGAGGGCGCTGCACGGACCTCTCCCAGTCAGGCAAGCCGCAGGTTCCCCGAACATGCGCATCTGCTCCCCCCGGGCACCGCCGCTGCCGGCGGGATCGAAACAGGTGCGGATGTGGCGGCGTATGTCCTCCTCCCCGAATCGGGGATCGCAATAATATCTTCCGCTGCAGGTGACGAAATAGCGTGCGCGCTTGCATACCACGCCGAGTTTCGAGAGGGAAGCCAAGTCCAGTGAGTGCAGCCGGCGCGCGGAGACGATCCTGCGCGCGGACCTCGTCCCTATGCCCGGCACCCGCAGCAACTCCTCGAAATCGGCGCGGTTTACCTCGACTGGGAAATAATGGAGGTTGCGCAGGGCCCAGGCGGACTTGGGATCCAGTTCCCCATCCAGGTAGGGATGTTCCTCGTCCACCAGCTCCCGCGCCGCGAACCCATAACGCCGCAGGAGCCAGTCCGCCTGGTAGAGGCGGTGCTCCCGCAGGAGGGGAGGTTCCGGGAGGAGCGGGAGCCTGGGGTCCTCCGAGACGGGGACAAAGCCCGCGTAATAGACCCTCTGCAGCCCGTATACGCGATACAGCTCCTCCGCCAGGTGGACGATCTCCAGATCGCTCTCCGGGGTCGCCCCGACGATGAGCTGGGTCGTCTGCCCCGCGCGCGCGAACGGCAGCGTCCCGGGGAAAGCCCTGCTCTCCTCCCGGTCCATCTCGATGTGGCGGCTTATCTCCCCCATGGGCCGGAGGATGGTCTCGTGCGTCTTGTTCGGTGCCAGGAAGCGCAGGCTGCGCTCCGAGGGCAGTTCGATGTTCACGCTGAGGCGATCGGCGAAGAGGCCCGCGTCACGGATCAGCTCAGGGGAGGCGCCGGGGATGACCTTCAAGTGGATATAGCCGCGGAAGCCCCTCTTCATGCGGAGCATCCTTGCCGTCAGCACCAACCTCTCCATGGTGTGATCGGGACTGACCAGCACGCCGGAACTGAGGAAGAGCCCCTGCACGATATGGCGCCGGTAGTAATGCATGGTAAGTTTGGCCACTTCCTGCGGGGTGAAGGAGACGCGGGGGCGGCGGGCCGAGGAGCGGTTCACGCAATAGGCGCAGTCGTAGATGCAGCGGTTGGTGAAGAGGATCTTCAGTAGAGGGAGGCACCTGCCGTCGTCAGCCCTGCTGTAATAGATGCCGGGCTGGCAGCCTCTCTCCGCGTCCTCTTGCCAGCGCATCCTGGCCGAGCCGGTGGAGGAGCAGGACACGTCGTATCGCGCCTCGCTCCCCAGTATGCGCAGCTTTTCCTCCAGGTCCACCGGCCACCGCCTTCGCCGATTCAACCTCCCCTCTCCCACGAGTATGAACGCCGTCGACGACAGCGGGCGGGGAAAACGGGAGCGAGGGACCGTCCTGTCCCGGCCGGCAACATGAAAGCCACGAACGGCGGGTATACTTCCCAAGAAGAACGCCGCCGGCACGAGAAAGGAGCATGGCATGGACTGGAAGGTGGAGCTCAGGGAGCAGCCTGCGCAGACGGTGGTGTCAAAACGATTCCGTACCTCCCTGGCCGGGGTGGGGCAGGACATAGGCGCGGCTTTCGGCGCCATCTTCGCCTACCTGGGCGAGGTGGGCGAGGGCCCGAGCGGGGCTCCCTTCGGGCTTTTCCCGGAGACCGATTTCAACGCGGACGACTTCGAGATGGAGCTTTGCGTGCCCGTGAGCCGCATGCCGGAGCCGAGAGGCGACATCATTGCCCGGGAGGTCCCGGGAGGGGAAGCGGCCGCCACCATCCACAAGGGTCCGTACAGCGAGACCGCGGGCGCGTACAGGGCACTCGGGGACTGGGTCAGGGAGCATGGCTACCGGATCGCAGGGCCCGCCCGGGAAGTGTGGCTCAACGACCCCAACCAGGTGGAGGCATCAGAGCTGCTGACCGAGATCTCCTTCCCCGTCGCCAAGGCCTTAAGAAAGGCGGTAGCGGCGCCCGTGCCCGGCCTACTCGCCGCCCTCAGGCTATGACCGCGGAGGCCTCGGGATCCAGGGGGTTCATGCGCACCGCAAGGGAGAAGAGATAGGGGTAGTTCTCCCTGAGGTGCTCCAGGTAGGACAGCCACTCGCGCAGCAGCAGGCTGTAGGCGCGCGCGATATCGCCGCAGAGGTGCTCGTGGTCGGCGTCCGGCAGCTCCTCTATGAGGTAGCGGTACTTCAACTCCTCGGTGAGGTGGAACACCGCCCACAGGAGGTCGGTGAAGGTCTCGTGCTCCAGCAGTGTTGGGTTCTCCAGGAGGGTGAGGAGGAAATCCCGCTTGGAAACGAGGAATTCGCGCATCTCCTCGAGGAGCCTGTCGTCCCTGCCGATGGCGCACTGGTACTCCTCGATCCTTCGCCTCGCCACTTGAAAATCGTCCCTTGCCCATTCCGATCCCGCGGCGAGGCATTCCCGGATCTCCTTGCAGGCCGCGTCGAACTGGGAGAAGGAGCGCAGAAGGTGCATTCCCATCTCGCTGAAGAAGGCGCCGATGACCATGTTCAGCTTCTCCATCCTGGTCCTTCTCTCGCGCGTGTCGAGCACGCGATGCACGATGATGGCGACCAGCAACACCTCGATGGGCATGAAGGCAAGATCGCCCAGGAGGTAGATGAAGATATGGTGGGCATCCCGGAAAATGGCATAATGCAAGAGGTAGAGGATGGCCGAGGCGAGCAGCAGCCCGGCGCCCAGCACCGCGTACCAGCTTAAATACAATCTCCTTCCCTGCGCCTCGTCGATAAGCCGCCCACCTCCTCTCACTGTTTCCCGCCAAAGGCCAGCGCGTACCCTACCTGATTTTATACCACGCCGCATCCTTCCAGGCTAAGTATCCAGATCCGTGAATACGACCGCGTTCGGCCGCCGCCGCGACCATGCTTGCGCAAAGGCATCCGGTGCCGCGCTACGGCCTACGCCCGCCCACCCCATCCGCCATCCCGCAACCAAAACGGCAAGATAAAAAGGCGGGGCAACGTTTAGTATAAAGTAGTAAAATCGAGTGGGTATTACGCGGCTGGACGATATGCTGGGGGGCCATGGACGGGTATGACGTCATCGTGGTGGGAGCCGGTTTCGGCAGCCCCGTGGCGGCCAGGAAATGCGCCGAAGCCGGGTTGCGCACCCTGATGCTGGAGAGGTCGGCGCGAGTGGGAGAGAAGGTGATCTCGGGCCTCACCATCCCCTTTTACGGTTTCCTCTTCGGGCCGGACTTCATCCGCGACGGCAATTTGCCCATCGAGAGACCCGTGGACGGCATCATCAATTACATCATCAAGGATATCGATTCCGGGGACATGGAAATCGACGACTCGTTGCGCGTCCCCAAGCCACTATCCCCCGTCATCGCCTTCGGGTACAACGCCTACTGCCGGCCCTTCTGCCAGTGGGAGGCGGAAAAGGCGCTGGAGGCAGGAGCGGAGTTGCGCACCTCGACCACCGTCACCGACCTGCTACGCGAAGGAGGCCGCGTGACCGGGGTGCTGACCGACGCGGGAGAGGAGATAGGGGCGCGGCTGGTCATCGACGCCGAGGGATCTCAGGGGCTGCTCGCGGTGAAGGCCGGGGTGCGTGAGAAATATCCCCCGGAGGTCATCTCCCTGGCGGACGTGTACGATTACCGCATGGACAAGGAGGACGTAGACCGCATCCTGGGCTACTCGCTGCGTTTCTGCTGGGGGTGGGACGAGCAGAAGATAGCCCCTCCCTTGGGCCACGGGAACGGGCTCATGGTCTGGCCGTACCGGGAAAGCGTGCATTTCTGCCAGGACCAGTGCCTGCGCATGGACGGCGGAGAAGTGCCCAACCTGCGCGGTTGTTTCCAGGAGTACCACGGCAACATCACCTCCAAGCTCCCGTGGTGGAGGGACGACGAGGCTCCCCGCGCCGAGATGCGTGCGCATATGTGGGAGGGATTTGAGATCTTCGTCGGCCTGGACGCGAGGCTGCGGGAGATGCCCAGTTGCACGGATGGCATGATCCTCATCGGGGACGCGGCAGGCCTGGAGGGAACGGAGCTATGTGACGGGGTTCCCGCTGCCTGGTTCTCCGCGGAGATCGCGGCCGAGGTGGCCATCGAGGCCCTGCGCGCGGGCGACGTCTCCCGCGATTTCCTGCGCAGGTACGAGGATCGCATCAGGGACCACCCCATAATCCAGTGGTCCATCTCCGCCACCAACCGTTACAACCTGCGCTTCGCACAGGAGCACCACGATCTCGCGGAGTTGCGAAAATACGTGCACGACGGCTGGGGGCTGGGTAGTTTCGCCCACGTCAGCACGCCCCTCCTTAAAATGATCCTGCGAACCCTCCAGAAAGACCCCAACATCATCACCTCATGGATCAGGATGTTCTTCCGCTATCACTACAACTGGCTGCACGAGCGCTACGACTACAGCGAGGGAAAGGAACCGCCCGCGCGCGGTGACCGGGGCAGATCGAAGTTGTCCCAAATCCTCTTCCGCAAGACCCTGGAGGCGATGGACCTCTCCGCCCGCATGCTTTCTCCGTTTATCAGGATAACGGCAAGGGCTCTCGAGCCGCTTTCCGTCCTGGCCAATCCCACCATGAAGGTATTGCTGCCCGTGGTGGAGATGCTGTTCAAAGGCTTTGCCCGGCTGGAGCCAGCCACCGAGCCGCTGAGCAGGAAGCTCGTAGAGTTCATCCGCAATGCGGACCCGGAGATATTCGATCAACCCCGAAGGAAAGGTTAGGGGAGGCGTCATATGGCGGGCAGGTGCGAGGATATACCGGGCGTGGAGTGGGTGAAGGGGACGGGGGAATTCATCAGGGTGGTCCCCGAGCTCTGCGACGGCTGCGCCCGCTGCGTGCGTGTCTGCCTGGGGGACTGCTACGAGATATCCGCGAAAAAAGCGCTCGTAAGGAGCCTGGAGAGGTGCATGAAATGCGCCGCCTGCTGGTATGTGTGCCCCCGCGATGCCATTGTCTTCTCTTGGCCCAGGGGCGGAACCGGCTTTCGCACCGACTGGGGTTGAGCATGCCGCCGCAAGCCTGGAAAATACCGCCACGGCGAGGGCGCCACCATTTACACCATCCCCTGCTGCGTATACGCGCTTGCGCGTTCGGCGCGGCCCGCATGCCCCCGCGGCTCATGTGGCCGGATAGAACGGCAAGCGGAACCCGCTGGAAGACAAGAGCATGAAAAGCGCGAGCGATCCCCGGTGATCTCAGATAAGGACCTTCTCCACGACCTCCATCACCTTGGAGGGCTGGAAAGGTTTGGTAATGAAGTCCTTAACCCCCACCTCGAGGGCTTCCAGCATGAGCTGCTTTTCTCCCAGGGCGCTGCAGATGACGATCTTGGCCTCGGGGTCGAAGGCCAGTATGTTGCGCACCGCGGTCATCCCGTCCATCTCGGGCATGTTGATGTCCATGATCACCAGGTCCGGTCTCCACCTCTCGTAGGCCCAGATGGCATCCGTGCCCGTCTCCGCCTCCACCACCGCGCTGTAGCCGTTATCGTTGAGGATGTTGCGCAGCATCATGCGCGTGAAAAGAGCGTCGTCCACGATCAGTATGGTCTTCGTCATGCCGTCTCAACCTCCGCCGCGCTGGTCTCCCACCCGGCTCTCCCCCGCCGCTTCCACGCGCTTCCTCCCCGACCCTCAACGCCGCACCGGCGGCACCGCCGCGAGCCATAGTCACCCGCAAGCTCACTACATCCCCCGCAAAAACCCGGCCCGTTACCCCCGCCATTCAAATATCGGTAAAAGCGGGGCTTCCTTTAGGCGCGTCACCGCGCTCTCCCGCCTCCCTGGCAGCGCGGAGTGGAAGCTGTTCCCCCGACGCCTCGCCAAGCGGCTGTCACCGGCTCCCGCCCCGAGTCCTCGACGCGAGGGGGCAATCCGTCGCGCCCTCGCTCGAAATCGCGGAAGCGCGACGTCCCATGCGGGCAAGGGCAAGTTACCATGCGGTTTAGCAAGGGTGCAGTGGCGAGCCCTCCAATCTCATAATGCAAACGGCTTATAAATACCGCCGCAAAACGCGATAATTAAAGTGTCGGAAAGGACGCGTGGAGAGATCTTGCCATGGCGCCCTCCGGGAGTACCACGCGGATTGGGTGACCCGTCTACTGGAAGGAGCAAGGGAAAGGGGGCCATTGCCTGGAAGATGGCGGAGAAAGGATCGAGGGGCGCTTCCGGGGAGTATTTCGGCCGTCTCATAGATTTTGCCCTGGACGTCATAACCGTTATCGACGAGGCGGGCATCATTATTTACAACAGCCCCGCCCTGCAGCGTATCCTTGGCTACGAGCAGGATGAGCTGAACGGCAGGTCTTGCTTCGAGCTCGTCCACCCCGACGATTTGCCCAAGGTGCAGAAAGCCTTCACCGAGGGCATAAAAGAGCCCGGCGTCGCGGAGACGGCGGAATACCGTTTCCGGCACAAGGACGGGAGCTGGCGCTGGATCTCCTGGACGGCCGCGCTGGACGGCGGCCGCATCTACGCGGTGGCGCGCGACGTGACCGC
>OGCI01001005.1_pt1 | contig 26794 bp, 29 predicted proteins | sample 1570021 | NCBI WGS metagenome assembly OGCI01 (sample SAMN06264664, study PRJEB24512) | hot springs metagenome | isolation source: Hot spring water | place: South Africa: Tshipise | collected 2015-06-21 | reverse complement strand
TTTTATAAACTTCAGGCTGGGGATTATACTCAGGTAAGGAAGATGGTGTTGGTTAGATAGATAATTTGAATAGCACGCAGATAACGCAGATTTATTGTATTTAAAGGATCAGTGAAAATCTGCTAAATCAGTGTCATCAGTGTGCTATTGTGAAGATTAAGAGTAAGAATAAATAAAACTAACCATAAAAAAACGGGAGGTCAAGCTGAACTCTGCAACAAACGCAAAGCATAATGTAATGTTGTTTCTGTTGGTTCTGATAACAGCGGGATTTACTTGTACAGAATAAAAGTAATCGGGGAAGGGAATATCCCGGTTTACACGGAGATGAGGAAGATGGTGTTGGTTAAGTAGATAATTTGAATAGCACGCAGATAACGCAGATTTATTGGATTTAAAGGATCAGTGAAAATCTGCTAAATCAGTGTCATCAGTGTGCTATTCTGAAAAGTAAGATTAAGAGTGTATAATCTAATTTACTTACTGGAAATAGCAGACAACAAACTGATGAACGGAAACTTGATTATACTACTTTTACTACCATCAATGTTAAGTCATCGGATTGCGGAGCACCGTGAGTGAAGTGTTCTACTTCTTTTTTAATTGATTCAAGTGCAGATTGCGCTGAGAGAATTGATAAGTCTTTACACAAATGCTCTAATCTATTCTCTCCGAATTCTTCTGAATTTGTGTTCATTGCTTCTGAGACACCATCAGTAAATAGAACAATCATATCACCAGATTGAAGAAAAATTTTATTTTTAATATAAGGGATAAGCGTTTTCATTACTCCCAAAATAATTCCACCTTCTGAAAGTCTGATGATATTGTTGTCTCTTATTAAAATCGGCGGATTATGTCCTGCATTTACATAAGTAAAACTTTTTTCTTTCTCATCAAGAATTCCCCAGAAGAAAGTAATAAATCTGCCATCACTTGTATTTTGAGTCAATAAGTCATTGATTGTTGCAGTGGCTTTATCAATTTCAAAATCTGATTTGACTATCAGTTTTATGAAAGCTTGTAAATTAGCCATTAACAGCGAAGCAGGAATCCCTTTGCCAGATACGTCTGCAATTGAAATTAAAAGTTTTTCATTTTCTATTTTCATAACATCAAAATAATCACCACCAACTTGTTTGGAAGGAAAATTTATCGCAGCAATTTCATAGGAATTGGATTTTGGAATTTCTGATGGCAAAAGGTTTTGTTGAATTTGTTTTGCAAGTTCAATTTCTTCTTCAAGTTTTTGCTTCTCAATCTCCTCTTGTAAAAGTCGTCGGTTCTCAAGAGAAATAATTGCAAGACTACCAACTGAGTAAATAAATTCAATATCTGAATCTGAAAATTCAGTGTTATTTATTCTTTTCCCCAGAAGAATTAAACCTTTCAATTTATTCTGAATTTTCATCGGTACAATTAAGTTGATTCCGATTTGACCCAATGATGGAAAAAAAGTTTCAATGGTTTCTGATTTAATTGTTGAATCAATATTCATATAATCAATTGATTTAATTCCTTCAATCAGTTCCTTATTATTAAATTTCGAGTCGAGCACCTGTATTTCTTCATTTTCAAAATTCAGTATAGCATATTTTGAAACAAGAAATTGTCCCATCAATGATAAAATAAGAAGTCTTTGAATTCGCTTAGTATCAGAAAATAGGCCGAATTCTTTACTTAACTCAAATAGAGAATTCAGACGTTGAATTTTTGAATCAAGCTCACGGTTAAGTTCTTTAAGCTCTTCTACGATAAGAGAATTTTGTATAGCGGTTGCAGCGATGTTAAGAATTGTTTTCAAAAAATCCTTGTCATCTTCTGTATATTCAGTACCGTTTAATTTATCTCCGAGACATAAGATTCCAAGCGTGTCGGAAGATGAAGTAATTTTTTCACATACTTTAATTTTTGCTTTTGAATAAAATTCAATAAGTCTTTCTTCAGAACAAGTTTCATCAAACTTATCAGTTGGAAATTCAGAAATCAGATTTTGTGGAATTCCTTTGGAAAGTTTTATAACTAATTTGTCCTTTTCTTTCAGAGCAATAATTCCTCTTGTAGCGAGAAACTTTCCAAGACAAGTTAAAAGTGTATTATTTAATATGAAATCTAAATCGAGACTTGAGTTAATAATTTTACTGAATTCAACTAAAGCTGTGAGGTTACGCTTTATTTTTATTGAATCCAGTTCAGCCATTGATTTACTTCAATGAATTTTTTTCTTAAGTTTTACTCTATTGTAATTGTTAGGAATGGAAGTATAAATAACTTCATCCATAAATTTTTTCATCAAGTATAAACCAAATCCACCAACTCGATGTTCTCTTTGATATTTTCTGATATCAGGTTCGGGGACAGAGGTAGGATCAAAAGACTTTCCCTTATCTGTAATTATAATATTAAATTCTCCGTTGTTGACTTCAATTTCTAACTTTATTTCACCGTTCGGGTCGAAAGAATAAGAATGCTTGATGATATTTGTAACTGCTTCATCTACCGCAAGAGTGATATCCATAATTTTATCTTCACTGAAGCCAGCATTAAGTGCATTTTGATGAATGAACTCTCTGACTTTAGCGAGATTTTCAGTATGACTTAAAATAATTAAAACTTTGTCATTCACTTTTTGTCTCAGAAAATTTTTTTATTGCCTGCTCGTCGCTTTCAAAAATTTCATAGAGCAAAGGGAATCCTAATAAATCAAAAATATTATAGACTTTCTCATTCATCTCAGTAAGTTTAATGTCGCCTTTGTTCTCCCGGATTTTTTCAATATAAGCCATAAAAACGCCGAGTCCGGCAGAGCTTATGTAATTCAAATCCTTGAAGTTTACGATGATATTAAATTTATTCTTTGATATTAACTCAGTGAAATTTTCTTCTAATAGTGGAGCTGTGTGAGCATCAAGATAGCCCTTGAGTTTAATTATCTGAATTTTATCATAATCTATTATGCTTGAATTAAAATCACTCATTGTCATTCCTTTTGATTTATCTGCACTAATATAATAAGAAAGTATAGAATATTCTTACGGAAAAGTAATAGCTGATGATTTGGTAAAAGGTTTATAAATGATAAAACCGTTAATTGTATGATTAACGGTTAAAATATTTTATGTGAAGTAGTATCAGATTTCTATGTGTTCAAATAAAATGATTGGTTCGTGATTGTTTTGCGATGAATCTTCTTGGATATAGTTTCTAAATAATTTCCTGAACTTTTCAATTTCTTTACGAAGTTTTTCTAATTCGAGTCTTATCTCGTCGTTTTCATCAATGTTTTGTGTTTCTTTTTCAGGAACAATCTGATTATTTGAATTAGACTTTCCTCGTTCAGATTTTTTCTTTAGAGAGTTTTCAAGTCTTTTATTCTGCTCTTCTAGAATAGAGTCGAGATTTATATCATTTGGTGGCAAAACTAAAACTCTTCTTTGTTGATTCTCTCTTGTTCTGTTAAGATTATCTTCGTTTACTAAATTCAGGTTCGGTTGATTTTGAACAGATTTCTCAATTATTTCAACCAGAGAATTGAAGTCAGGAATTTGAATATCTGGTATTTCAATTTCCTCAACTTGTACCTGAACAAAATCCGGACTTCGTACGATTTTTATTCGTCCTTTCTGAACATTAAAAACACTATCGAAATCTATTCTATGAAATCTTCTTTCTGAATTTCTTTTAATTAAGTTTTCCTGATTCAGTTCAGCTAAGTCTGTCATTTTCAAGTTAAGCTCGCTTGTAAATACAGAATCGGGAGTAAAAACGATATATTTATTAGTTTTAATCGAATCAAGAGTCTTATTCCAATCCACATATTTTTTGGGAACAGGGATATTAAAAGAATGAGCTAACTTATTGAAATTCTTAGTATCTAATTGTCGTGTAAGATTTACAAAATCAGCAATCATTGCCTTTCTTAGATTCCAGACTGATGGGTTTATTGCAATAGCGTTATCATCGCCGATTAAAATATGCTTCGAGAGCTGAGTTGCATAATCTTTAAACAAAGAATCAACTTTTGATTTTTTACTTTCGTTTAAATTCAATTTAGATAAAAAATTCTGAAGATTGTTTTTATCATCTTCTTTATTTGATTTTTTAACCTCAAAATATTCTTTGCCGGATTTATCAAGCCCAATTTTCAAAACCTGATTTTCATCATTGTTCAAAGGAATTTCCTCGTAAAGAGCAAAGTTGAATAAATCCTCGTTACTTATTTCTGATGGAAAGAATAACGGTTTCAAATTTCCAGTATAATTTGAAATTACATTTTTCTGTGTATCAATTAGATTCTTAAAAAATTCAGGATTGACATTCAGTGAAAGAAAAATTATCATTGAAACAGCAACAAGTCCGAAAGCTGGAATCCATTTTTTGCTAAAAAAAGTTTTTGGTTTCTCTTCAAGAAGTGCAGACATTACTCTTTGTTCAAAGTAATGATTTTCAGGCAATTCCTTCTTTGAATCTAACGTAAGACTTTTAAGCTTCTTCAACTCCTCAAGCTTATTTTGTAAATCAACAGAAGTTTTCAGTTTTTTCTCAATGTATTCTTTTTCTTTATCTGTTAATTCATTGTCTAAGTAAGCCGAAAGTAAAAGATGGTCATCGTATTTGTGTTTCATGCTAATAATTCCTTTTTCATTGGTTCGAGGTTCTTTCTTAAAGCTTCTCTGGCTCTGAAGATTCTTGACTTTACTGTACCCAAATCCAATTCGAGAGTCTCTGAAATTTCCTGATAAGATAAACCTTCAATATCTCTTAAAATCATTGGTATTCTCAATTTGTCTGGCAACCCATCAATCGCATTTCTTACAATCATTCTAACATCGTTGTTTTCGTCTATTTCTTCTGTTCGGTAATCATAATCTTCATCAAGGTTAGAAAAAATTTTTCTCACTCTTTTCTTTCTTAAATAATCTTTGCATTTATTAATAGTAATTCGGTACAACCATGTGGTGAATTGCGATTCGTATCTGAAATTCTTTAGATTTTTGAAGACGGTTATAAAAACTTCCTGAGCTATATCATCAATTGCGTCAATTTCTGAAAGAGTCATAAAAATTATATTTCTTACTTTTTCCTTATGACGATTAATCAAAATTCTGAAAACCTCTTTTTCCCCCTTATTAAATCTTTTAATAATTGAAAAATCATCATCTAAAGTCAAGATTTTTGGTTGTTCCATTTCACCTTCTGGTTGATTGTTTTCTGAATTCATTTTTTTGACGTTAAATTATGATTAAATGTTCCTGAAAAATTAAGGAAAAATCACTTTAATTTAGGAGAAATATTGCGGATATTTGCAATACACTAAAGCGTTGTTTAATTTCACAAAAACATTTTAGGAGATTTATATATGAAATCAAAAGTATCTGAAAAGTATAATGCAGTTATTATTGAACTTAAAGGTGATGTAATGGGCGGTGATGATACAAAAGAATTTCACGATATATTACATAAATTAATTGATGAAGGAAAGAAAAACATAGTGGTTGACTTGGGAGAAGTTAAATTTATGAATAGCTCTGGATTAGGAATGCTTATATCCGGATTAACAACCACCAAAAAAGCTGAAGGTAGTTTGAAACTTGCACGTGTCGGTGAAAAAATTCAAAGTCTTTTGATAATTACTAAACTGATTCAGATTTTTGAAACTTTTGATTCAGTTGAGGACGCAGTAAAATCTTTCAATTAAAAAATAATCAACAAACTCTTTCATTTAAAAAAGTCTGATAGAATATGGGTGCCACTGTATTAGTTGGATCGCAATGGGGTGATGAAGGTAAAGGAAAAATAGTAGATATTCTAAGTGAAAAATTTGAAATTGTTGTTCGTTATCAGGGTGGCGCAAATGCTGGTCATACAGTTATAATTGGAGACAAACAATTTATTCTTCATTTAATTCCTTCTGGAATTCTGCGTGAAAATGTAACTTGTGTCATTGGAAATGGCGTTGTTATAGATCCTCAGGCTCTACTCGATGAGATTTCTATTTTAGAGAATAATGGAATCAGTGTAGATGGCAGACTTTTCATAAGTCAAAATGCTCATCTCATTATGCCGTATCACAAATTACTCGATTCAATTGGTGAAAGTGGAGAGCAAAAAATAGGAACCACTGGACGAGGAATCGGACCTTGTTATATTGATAAATTTGGAAGACGTGGAATAAGAATAGTTGATTTATTAAATCGGGATGAATTGGAAAGAAAAATACGTTTTAATCTGAAAGAGAAAAACGAGTTGCTTCAGAAAGTTTATCATCACGAAGGACTTGATGTTGAAGAAATTCTGAAAGAATATCTTGAATTTGATAAAACAATTGACAAATACATTAAAGATGTTCCGACTTTCTTAAATTATTCTTTGGATGAAGGGAAATCAGTTTTACTTGAAGGTGCACAAGGAACATTATTAGATGTTGATCATGGCACATATCCGTTTGTAACTTCCAGTAGCCCAACTTCTGGTGGAGCTTGCACAGGAACAGGAATTCCTCCTAACAGAATTGAGTCAGTTATTGGAATAGTTAAAGCTTACACAACCAGAGTAGGTAACGGACCTTTCCCGACAGAATTAAATGAAGAAGAAGGTGAAAAACTAAGAACTATCGGTGCAGAGTATGGAGCAACTACAGGCAGACCACGACGATGCGGTTGGTTTGATGCTTTCCTTGTAGCTTATTCGAAAATGATTAATGGAATTGATTCAGTTGCAATTACTAAACTTGATGTGCTAAGTCATTTCGATAAAATCAAAGTTTGTGTTGCATACGAACTTAATGGAAAAAGATTGAAACATTTCCCAACAAGTGTCGAACAACTTTCTAAAGTAACTCCGGTTTACGAAACACTCGACGGTTGGAAGGAAAACATTTCTGATTGCAAAACTTATGACGACTTACCTTCTAAAACTAAAGACTACTTGAATTTCATTTCTGAACAATCGGGAATAAAAATAGATATTATTTCTGTTGGTGCTGAAAGACAACAGACTATATTTTGTTGAAACAGGATTGTTTCACTTCTATCCAAATCAGAGTTTATCTCAAAACTTGAAAAAGTCAGTCTGAGTCTGTCGAAGACTAACAGTATAATCAAAAACAAGATTAGACAAGCTCAGCGTGACAACAAAAAATACTTTTGTAAATCCCTCCTAAAAATTCATTTCAAAAGCCAACCCTTTTTTTGAATATATCTTCTTTTCGAATCCTTGTTTAATTTTCAATTGTAAACATTAAAAGTTAGGTTTAATATGAAATTATCTGGTGGTTTTGCATCTGTTAATCTGAAGTTCTTATTGGTATTTTTAGCTTTGATTATTGCATTTGGGACATTGTACTATACTGATCAAATTGTTAAAAAACTTCAGAAGAAAGAGAAAGAAATTGTTGAGCTTTATGCAAAAGGAATTGAATATGTAGCTAACAGTCAAAATCCAGATGCTGATATCACTTTCCTTTTCGAAAACATAATTCAGCCGATTGATTTCCCGATGATTTTGACAGATGGTGAAAATAATCCTAACCTCTCCGACAGAAGTTCGATTCGAAATATTGAAATTGATTCAACTTATTCACAGGAAAAAATTGAAAGATTGATAAGAAAGCTTATAAAAGAATTCGATGAAATTCATCAGCCGATAAATATTGTCTATCAGGATACGATTATTCTTACCAAAATTCATTATGGTAATTCTGAGCTAATTACTCAATTAAAATACTATCCATACTTTCAAATCGGAGTTGCGTCATTATTCATTCTTTTAGCCTACTTTGGATTCAGCTATGTAAAGAAATCAGAACAAAAAAATATTTGGGTTGGAATGGCAAAAGAAACTGCTCATCAGTTCGGTACTCCGATATCGAGTTTAATGGGCTGGCTTGAAATGTTGAAAATGAATTACAATGATGCAAACAAAGTTCTGGATATTACAGAAGAAATTGAGAATGATGTTGAACGATTAAATAAAATTACAAATCGTTTTTCAAAAATCGGATCAAGACCTGAATTGAAAGAGGCAAATCTTCATCAGGAGATTGTTAAAGTTATTGATTATTTCAATAGAAGATTGCCCCAAACCGGAAAAACAGTCAACCTATCTATTGAAGGTACAAAAGAATTAAATGTGAAAATAAATTCTGAACTATTTGATTGGGTGATTGAAAATCTTATCAAAAATTCTCTCGACGCCATTGAAACAAAAAATGGTTTGATAAATGTTCGAATATCACACTCTCGCAAATACGCTGAAATTGAAGTAACAGATAACGGTAAAGGCATTGACTTAAAAAATAGAAAGGAAATTTTCAGACCAGGTTACAGCACCAAAAAACGTGGCTGGGGACTCGGTTTGAGTTTGTCTAAAAGAATTATCGAAGGCTATCACAATGGAAAAATTTTCGTGAAATCATCTGTGCCAGGTCAAGGAACAACAATTAAAATTTTGTTGAAGAAAAAATAAAAGTTGATTGTTTGTATGAAGAAGTCTTGTGAAAAAAGTCTTTGGAACTTCTCTGCGATAATTTTTTTAACTCATCTCTAACATTTTTTCGATTGGCTTGAGAGCTTTTAATCTCAATTCTTCATCAATTATAATTTCAGGAGATTTATTCTTCATACACAAATAAAGCTTTTCCATTGTGTTCAATTTCATATACGGACATTCGTTGCAAGAACAAGTTTCGTCTGAGACTGGAGCAGGGATAAAAGTTTTCTGTGGAACTGCTTTTTTCATTTGATGAAGAATACCTGTTTCAGTTAAAACTATGTAACTATCGTTTTCATCTTCTTTAACGAATTGCAGGAGTTTACTTGTGGAGCCGATAAAATCAGCGTGCATTAAAACGGCTTCTTCACATTCCGGATGAGCAATGACTTTCGCTTTCGGATTTCTTACTTTCAAATCAATGATTTTTCTTTCACTGAAAGTTTCGTGAACAATGCAACTTCCTTCCCATAAAAGCATTTTTCTTCCAGTCTTTTTTATCAGATACTTTCCGAGATTTTTATCGGGAGCAAAAATTATTTTCTGATTTTCAGGAATTTGTCTGATTATTTTTTCAGCATTACTTGAAGTGCAAATTATATCACTTAGTGCCTTCACATCAGCTGTTGAATTGATGTAAGTGATAACAATATGTTCAGGATGAGATTTGACAAAAATTTCGAAATCTTCTTTTTTACAACCTTCAGCTAATGAACAACCAGCTTCGAGATCAGGAAGAAGAACTGTTTTTTCTGGATTAAGAATTTTTGCAGTCTCCGCCATAAAATGAACACCTGCAAAAACTATTACACCTGCATTTGTTGATTTTGCTTTGCGGGATAACTCAAGACTGTCGCCGACAAAATCTGCAATATCCTGAATATCTGGCTGTTGATAATAATGAGCAAGAATTACTGCACTTAATTCTTCTTTAAGTTTTAATATTTCTTCCTGATAATCAATTGCAATTTCTGAACTTGTAAAAATCATATCATTCTCTTGAAACTATTTATTGTTTTTATTAAAACATTTTCTTCAACAGGAAAGTTTATAACAATACCATCTTTTGATGGAAGTACTAAATTGATTTCTCCCTGAGAATTTTTTTTATCGCTTCTCATAAAATTCAAAACAGAGTTAGTATCAATCTGTTTCAGGATTTTATTATTTGGTATAAAGCTAAAATCTTTTAGAAATTTTTTCAATACATTTCCTTGCATTAAACATTTTCGTTCAGAAACCATTAAAGCACAAATGATTCCACTGAAAACTGCCTGACCGTGACTGATTCTGAAATTTGTTGCAGATTCAAAACCGTGTGCAAAAGTATGTCCCAAATTCAAAATCTTTCTTAATCCTGTTTCTTCCTTTTCATCTGCTTTGATAAACTCTGCTTTGATTGAGATTGATGTTTGAATCAATTTATCTGAAACTTCTTTTTTGAAAAGAACTTGTTTTATTTCTCGTAAAAAGAAATCGTATAAATCCGGAATGATCAAAGCATATTTAACTAATTCACCAATTCCTGAAATAATTTCTCTCTTGTGAAGAGTAGAAAAGAATTCAGAATTGATAAAAACAGCTTCAGGCTGATAAAAAGTACCGATCAGATTTTTTTTGTTATGAAAATTCACTCCTGTTTTTCCACCAACAGAACTGTCAACAGCTGATAGAATTGTTGTCGCTATCTGAATCAGTTTTATACCTCTCATATAAATTGAAGCAACGAATCCAGCAAGGTCTCCTAAAATTCCGCCACCGATTGAAACAATAGTTGATTGTCTGTTATAGAAGTTATCTGAAAGGTATTTACAAATTTTCTCAACGGTTTTTATTGATTTATTTTTTTCCGTGCAATTGATAATCAAAATATTTTTATCAGAAAAAGTGTTTTCTATTTTCTCAACAAGTTGAGAGCATTTCTCCTTCACATTTTTATCAATCAGAATCAAAACCTTGCTATCAGAAGAAATAAATTTATCTATCTGATTTAGGCTTTTATTTCCAATAAATACCGGATAAGTCTTTGTTTTAGTTTTTACTAAAATCTTACTCAATTCCAAAATCCTTTTTAAGAATTCTCACAATTGTATCAACTGTTTTTCCGACTTTCATTTTGTCAGTATTGATTTTTATATCAGCTTGATTGTAAAGTGCTATTCTTCGGTTATAAATATTAGTAATTCTTTCGATCAATTCTTGGTCAGAAACTTCTTCATTCGAGTCATTAAAGAGTATTGGACGATTTCTCTTATACTTCAATCGTTTGAAAGCTTCCTGTACAGAGATTTCGAGATAGATAATTATTCCTTGCAAAGAAATTATTTTCATATTCTCAGGATTTTCAATTGTTCCACCGCCGAGTGATATCACAAAGTTATTTTCGTTCGAAATTCTTTTCAGTGTCTGATGTTCCAATTGCCTGAAATATTGTTCGCCATTCTCCTTGAAAACTTTTATTACAGATTTGTTCTCTATTCTTTCAATTTCCTGATCGAGGTCAATGAAATTCCAGCCGATAGTATTTGCAAGTATTTTACCAATAGTGCTTTTACCTGCGGTCATAAATCCAATAAGGAAGATAAGATCGTTTTTCATCTTAAATTATATTCACTTCCGTTTCCAATAAAATATCAAAAACTTGTTTCACTTTTACTATGATTTCATTTGCAAACTCTAAAATTTCCTCTCCCGTTGCATTTCCGAGATTTATTAAAACCAAAGGCTGTTTGTGATAAGTTGCAACATTTCCTTTTGTTTTTCCCTTATAACCGATTTTCTCAATTAACCAAGCAGCAGGAATTTTTACATAACTATTATTAGTTTTGAATATAGGAAGATCAGGATAATTCTTTTTAATTTCTTCTGCTTTTGAGCTGAAGATAATCGGGTTCTTAAAAAAACTTCCAGCGTTACCAATCTCTTCAGGAGATGGCAACTTACTTTTTCTAATTTTCGCAATTGTATTCGACATATCTTCAATTGTTGGATTGATTATTTCCGCTTTTTTCAATTCATCTTTTACATTTCCGTAGTCGAGTATTGGTTTTGGTTCTTTGCTAAGATTTAATTCAATCGAAGTGATAAAAACTCTGTTCTTCAACTCTTGTTTGAATATTGAACTTCTGTAATCAAATCTGCATTTCTCTTTTTCATAAACTTTGAATAAAGCATCATCGAAATCAAAAAACTGAACTGTCTCAATAACATCTTTAATTTCCTGTCCGTATGCTCCGATATTTTGAATAGGTGCAGCTCCAACTAATCCGGGAATAGAAATAAGATTTTCAATCCCCCATAAATTTTTATTCACGGCAAATTGAACAAGATCATTCCAGTTTTTGCCAGCTTCTACTTCAATCAAAACAGAATTCTTTTCAACTGTTTTAATTTTTAAGTTATTGAAAACAGGATGAATTACTATCCCTTCGAAATCTTTTGTGAGAAGAATGTTACTTCCTTCGCCGATTATAAGATGTCTGGCTTTATCAAGCTCAAACATTTTATTGATTGAGTAAATCTCTTCAGCAAATTCGACCTCAATAAAAGCATCACATTTGTAATTGAGTCCGAATGTATTGAATCGTTTCAGTGAAAAATCATTAAATATTTTCATCTTTTAGCTTTAAAGAAATATTTTTGTCGCATTGTTTTTTTTCGACATTTAAAGTTAATTAAAATTATGATAAATGAATCTATTCAGTCTGCTGTTGTTCCTTACCGTTTTGTTGAGAACGCTTTTGAAATATTGCTTATTACATCTTTGAAAAAGAAAAAGTGGATTATCCCCAAAGGATATGTAGAGTACAGTCTCACTCCTTTTGAGTCTGCTAAAAAAGAAGCTTATGAAGAAGCTGGAATAACTGGCTCGAATGAAACCGAGCAAATAGGAGAATATATTGCGGGCAAAAATGATAATAGAAAGCTTGTAAAAGTATTTTTAATGAAAGTTCTCGAACAGGATGAAGACTATCCGGAAAAACATCTTCGGAAAAGAAAGTGGTTCAGCATTGATGAGGCAATTGAAAATGTTTCAAATGAACAACTTAAAAATATTTTGACGGACTTAAAGAAGAGATTTATAAATTAAATTCATCTTCATTCACTTTCAAAACTTTTCCAATTAACTCTGAAGATAATTGATAATCATATCCTTTTGATTGTAAAAACATCATCAATTTTCGGTACATGATTTTTTTATCGTTCGTCTTTGATTGTATTGAATTGAATTTCTTCTGTAAGAGTTCAAAGGCTTTATCTTTTTCAAGTTCAGTGTCAAATAGTTTGTTCAAACAGTTTTCGATTGTTTGTTTGTCAATTCCTTTTAACAACAACTCCGATGTTAATTTTGACTTGCTCCACTTTTTTAATCTCAGCTTTTCCTGAACAAACATCGCAGCAAAATGTTCGTCATCAATAAATTTTTTTTCGGATAAATCAGATAGGCATTCTTCAATTAGTTTTACCTCTGAAAAATGCCTTCTCAATTTGATGAATAATTCTTTTCTGGAATGGAGTCTTCTTTTTAAGAATGAGAGAGCTTTGTGTTTTATGTTTAATTTTTTTTCATCTTCTAATAGTTTTTTAATCAGGTCTTCGGATATTTTATCATTTTTTCTTAAACCACTTTTGTAAACTATATCTTTGCTTAATAAAATTCTTTCTTCATTTTCAAGTATCAGAAAAACTTTTTTATCATCTTTTTTTATTATTCGTTCAATTTTCATTCAGACTATTTTGAGCTCTTCTTCGACTTTGTCTTTTCTTCCTGCACTTCTTCTTGCACCGGGTTATTTTTTATTAAACCTAATTTGGTCTTGATTTCTGTTTCAAGTTTTTTGTAAAGCTCCGGTAACTCAATTAGTTTTTGTTTGAACTGCTCTCTTCCCTGAATTCTGTCTTCTCCGTAAGTAAACCACGCACCGCCTTTTTTAATTACTCCAAGCTCTGTTCCTAAATCAATTAAATCTCCGGTTTTTGAAATTCCTTCATTGTAAAGAATATCGAATTCAACTTGTTTGAAAGGTGGAGCTACTTTGCTTTTTACGATTTTTACTTTTGTCCTGTTTCCTATTACATCTTCACCTTCTTTGATTGCAGCAATTTTTCGTATGTCAATTCTAACTGATGCATAAAACTTTAGAGCGTTTCCACCAGTTGTAGTTTCAGGATTTCCAAACATAACTCCGATTTTACTTCGCAATTGATTGATAAAAATTACTGCAGTTTTAGATTTTGAAATTGCAGCAGTTAATTTTCTCAAAGCCTGGGACATTAATCTTGCCTGAACAGCCATTGTTGCATCTCCCATTTCGCCTTCAATTTCTGAGCGTGGAACTAATGCAGCAACCGAATCAATTACAATCACATCAAGAGCGTTGCTTCTTACAAGAGTGTCAGTGATTTCCAATGCCTGCTCACCGTAGTCGGGCTGAGATATTAAAAGATTTGATGTGTCAACTCCAAGCATTTTTGCATAATTAACATCAAGTGCGTGTTCAGCGTCAATGAATGCTGCAAGTCCACCCATTTTCTGTGCTTCTGCAATTATGTGAAGGCACAATGTTGTTTTACCACTTGATTCAGGTCCGAAAATTTCTGTGATCCTTCCTCTTGGAATTCCTCCGATTCCTAAAGCGATATCTAGTGAAAGCGCTCCCGTTGGAATGGCTTCAATATCATTGATTATCCCATCGCCAAGCTTCATTATTGTGCCTTTGCCGTAGGTCTTATCAATGCTGGCAATTGCATCCTCAATTATTTTTAATTTCTGTTCTCTATCTGTGGTCATTTTTACTCCGTTTTTTTCAATTGAAATTTATGTAATGATTTGTAAACAGAACCAGTTGGATGTAATTCACTTTTGAACAAAACTATTTTATCTGATTCAAAAACTACTGGTTCAAAATTAACGTCTTTAAGTCTGGTTAAAAAATCAATGTCGTAGTAATTTTTTATCCTCATCAAAGTAAGATGAGGTTTGAACTTTCTTCTTTCTTTCTGAATATCGTATTTAATAAGAGTGTTTTCAATTCTTTCAACGATTGAAAAAAGCACATCTGATATATTTAATCCAGCCCAGAAAATTGTTGGAGCATTTTTATTATAAAACATTCCAAAATTTTTTAATTCAATCCGCTGAATTTTTTCTTCTTCTAAAAAGCTGAGATCATTTATCAGGCTTAAAATTTTATCCTGCTCAAAATCTCCGATAAATTTAAGTGTTAAGTGAATCTTCTCTTTTGACTCCCACTTAAATTTTTTGTGCTGACTTTCTTTTGATAGAATAGAAAAAATATATTCTATAACATATTCAGGAATTTCAAGAGCGATAAAAGTTCTAATCTTCATCTGGAATTCTTAATAAATTTCTTCTCAACATTTCTAATGCGGCTTGAGAAGTTCGTTGTTTGTTAATCAGTCTGTCATTCCCAAACAGAAATTTTTTCGCATAGCAGACTTTATCATCACACAGACCGATGTAAACCAATCCAACAGGTTTATTAAAAGTAGCACCCGTAGGACCCATAATTCCAGTGGTCGAAATTCCAATATCAGCACCACTGATTGCTTTGATGCCTTCAGCCATCTGCATTGCAACTTCGGGAGAGACCGCACCGAATTTTTGTAATGTATCTTCATCAACTTTCAGAATTTCTACTTTAGCTGCGTTACTGTATGAAACCACTCCTCTTTCAAAATAATTACTGCTTCCTGAAATGTCTGTTAATCGGCTTGCAATCAAGCCACCTGTGCAGGATTCTGCAACCGAAATTCTTAAATTTCTTTCAGTAAGAATTTTACCAACCGTTTCTTCTAATAATTCCTCACCGCGTGCATAAATAAATCTACCGACTTTTGATCTAATCTTTTGTTCAATTTCGATAATTCTATTTAAACATTCAGCTTCACTTTCTGCCTGAACAGTAATTCTCAATTTAACTCCATATTGATTTGGTAGAAAAGCAAGTTTTGCTCCCTGCATTATCTCATCAAGGTTCCCAAGTCTTTCATAAAGAATTGACTCAGGAATTCCAGTTGTCTGAAGAATCAATCTTTGAGTTTTAAATTCTGAAAAATTTTTATTCTTCAGTTCTGGAATAACAAAGTTGCTCATCATTTCTTTCATTTCAATCGGAACTCCCGGTAGGACAACAAAAATTTTATTCTTTTCTTCAATCCAGAATCCGGGTGAAGTTCCTTTAAAGTTTCTGATAGGAACGGAATTTTTTGGAATGAATGCTTGCTGTTTGTTCAAATCTGAAAGCTCTCTTCCACGCATTGTAAAAAATTGTTGAACATCCTCAAGAATTTTTTCATCCATTACCAATTCTGTATTGAAGAATTTAACAACAGAACTTCTTGTGATGTCATCATGTGTGGGTCCCAATCCCCCGGTTGTAATTATAACATCAGCTTTAGTGAAAGCCTCCCGAAACTCGTTTAAAATCGTTTCGAGATTATCACCAACCACTGATGATTTAATTACTTCTACATTTATTTCTGCCAAAGCAGAACCGATAAATGCTACATTTGTATTTATTGTCTGACCAATCAGGAGTTCATCTCCTATTGAAATGAGATATGCTTTCATAATATTTTTTTATTTGAATAAATTGATAATCAATTGCATAATTAAAAAAGTGTAAAAACCAGAAATTATATCATCAGCCATTATCCCCAAACCGCCTTTTAATTTTTCAACTTGTCTGGCTGGGAATGGTTTTATAATATCAAGAAATCGCCAGATTAAAAAAGCAAGAACAATCCAAATTATTTCTTTTGGAACATTGATTAAAGAAATCCAGGTACCAACCCACTCATCAATTGTGCATTCAGCAGGGTCTTTACCATATTTATTTTCAAATTTATCTGAAACTATTACACCTAAAATCGTAAAAAGAACAACTAAAAAAAGAACTGCTCTATAATCTTCTGATTTTGGAATAATAAGATAGATTATGAGTGCAACCAAACTTCCAAAAGTTCCAGAAGCAAACGGAATGTAACCAGTGTAGAACCCCGAACCGAATAACTTTTCAAACCAGTTTATCTGTGCCATTTAATAGCTTCCTGATCAAATGAGAGTTTAGCTGAATGTAAGAAATTCCTGAATGAACAGTGATCAAAGTAATAGTCAACATAACAAAGAAAACTAAGTCTTCATTCATCATCAGTTCGATATAATTTTTATAGTTTTCAATGAAAAAAGGAGTGTTTTGGAGAACGTATCCAACTAAGAGATAATAAAGAAAAATCATCTGAAGCAAAGTTTTCCATTTTGCGTAATAAGTTGTTTTGAAACCGATTCCTTTGCTGTCTGCAAGCACTCTAAGCAGAGTAACTGTTAAGTCTCTGAAAATAACAATTAGAACCATCCAGAGTGGTAAAATTCCGACAATGACAAAACCGATAAAGCAGGTTGAAGTGAGAATTTTATCAGCAAGCGGATCCCAGAATTTTCCCCAATCGGTGATGTAATTAAATTTTCTTGCAAGCCAACCATCATACCAATCTGTAATTGCAGCTATGATATAAACGATGAAGGAAATCTGAATCATCGTTGAATCTTTTGAAAGAAATAAAATTAGAAAAACTGGCGTCAGGATAATCCTGAAAATTGTCAATTGATTTGGTAAAATCATTTTCTAATCCGATTTATCACCAAGAATTTTCAGGAAAGGGAATTCATAAATTCCGGTGTTGTGTCCGTCCTGCCATACAATTGATATTGCATAATTTCCAACCTGATGGATTGATTTTATTCTGATTTGATTCTCTGAGTAAAGTGGAATATAGGTCGGACTTTGATTTTCTTTTTCAGCAAGACAAGTCGCACAAGGACAAAGTTTTCTTAATTTAACTAACGATGTAGTCTGAACAGAATTATCGTTCCAAAAAATTATCAACAAATCCTTATTCTCCGAAAGTTTTATTTGCTTAGGAAATATATTCATAAATTGATTTTCCGGTTAAAATCTCTAAAGCTTCCTGATATTTTCGGCTTGTATTCTTGATTATTTCTTCTGGTAAATTAGGAGCGGGAGGTTTTTTATTAAAGTTAATTGAATTCAGATAATCACGAAGATATTGTTTATCAAAACTTTCCTGCGATTTCCCGACCTGATATTTTTTTGCATCCCAAAATCTGCTCGAATCAGGAGTGAGAAGCTCGTCAATCAAAATGATTTTGTCATCAATCATTCCGAATTCCATTTTCGTATCAGCAATGATAATCCCTTTATTCAAAGCATACTGAAAAGCTTTTTTATAAATAGTGATTGAAATTTCTTTTACTTTTTCTATAACTTCTTTCCCAACAATTTCTGCCGCAAATTCTTCAGAAATGTTTTCATCGTGTTTGCCGACTTCTTCTTTGGTAGCAGGAGTAAAAATAGGAGTTTCAAGTTTTTGTGATTCTTTTAATCCAACTGGAAGTTTTATTCCGCAGACTTCTCCATCCTTCAAATAATCACTCCAGCCCGAGCCAGATAAAAATCCTCTTACAACACATTCAATTGGGATGACTTTTGTTTTCTTTATCAGCATACTTCGATGTTTTAAAGCATCTGAATATTCCTTACATTCCTGTGGAAATTCATCAACATTAGTTGAAATGATATGATTCTCGACTACATCTTTCATCAGATTGAACCAGAACTCAGAAATTTTTGTGAGTATAAATCCTTTTAATGGAATGCCTTGTTCCATAATTACATCGTATGCAGAAATTCTATCGGTCGAAACAATTAAAAGTTTGTCTCCCAAATCGTAAATGTCTCTTACTTTACCACGTTTTAGTAATTTGAGATTTGAAAAATTGGTTTGTAAAATTGGCTCTGTTTTCATAATTGCTGATTTGTTTTTGACAAATATAAATCAGATTTTAATAAGTAAGTGCTTAATTCAAAAGGTTAAATTGAGTCTATGTTATAAGAGTTTTATAACAACAGAGAAATTTTTAACAATGTAATATTTAAGCTAAATCATTATTTTTTCAACAACAATTTAAGAGTTTCAAATGCGACTTTGCATTTTCGAAGATGATGAATTCTTTAAATTCGAACCTTTGTGTTTTAGCAGACCGGTTTTTGATTTGAAAGTAGGAGCTTCTACTATCAGAGAGAAAATCGCAAGTATTCTGAATTTTGATTCATATTCAGTTTTGTGCAGAGATTACTTAAAAGATTCTATTGATTATAATAATTCGCAAATCCTGATAAATCAATTCTTTGATGATGATTATATTTTTGTTAATGGAAGAATAATTCCAGAGCTTGAAATCAATTCATTACTTTCTGAAAACTATCCTGCAGATTCAATACTTAAAAATGGTGATGTGATTATTGCTGCTTTTATTTCAAAAGAGAATGTCAGAAAATTTTTCATAGATAAAAATCCGGTTTTTGAAAGAGAAGTTTTTGACAATTTAAATTCATCCGAAAGTCAACTTAAGTATTTTACATACATCTGGGAATTGATTTATCAGAATGAAAAGTTCATCAATCAGGATTTTGAACGTTTCAACTCTGACATTTCAAAAAAGCGATCTGATAAATCAGTGACGAATTATCATCTAATAAACAATCAAAGAATTTATATTTCTGATTCTGCAGAGATTGGATTCGGTGTCGTTTTGGATGCAAGGAACGGAGCAATAATCATTGATGAGAATGCAAGTGTAATGCATAATTCCGTGATTTATGGTCCTTGCTACATTGGTAAAAATGCAATGGTAAAAAGTAATTCCACAATTTATGAAGGGACTTCAGTTGGAGATTTTTGTAAAGTTGCCGGAGAAATTTCGCATTCAATTTTGATGGATTATTCAAATAAACAGCACGACGGATTTTTGGGGCATTCATATCTTGGAAGTTGGGTAAATTTGGGAGCAGGAACTATAACAAGTAATCTTAAAAATAATTATTCAAAAATTCAGGTTGAACTTTCATTCGGAAAAGTAGTTACTAACTTACAGTTTCTTGGTTTATTGGCTGGCGATCATTCCAAATCAGCTATAGGAACAACTTTTAATACGTCAACTGTAATTGGATTCAGCAGTAATATTTTTGGCTCTGGTTTTCCCCAAAAATTCATTCCGTCTTTCGCCTGGGGATCAATTGATTCGAAAGTTGTTTATCAACCTGAGAAAGCTATTGAGGTTGCCAAAATAGTTTATTCCCGAAGGAATAAAGAGTTCAAAGAAACAGATTATAACTTATTTTTAAGTATTTTTAATGATACAGTTTCAATAAGAGAGAAATATGGATATAAATGAAGGAAATGAGTTGATTGAAAAACCTGTTTTAGATGGAGATGTAATCTCACAGGAATTTACAGAAGGAATTGCTATTTCACTTGAAGAGCATAAAGTTACTGATTTATACACCGGTGTCAGAGGAATTGCAGTTAAAATTCTCAACCGAATAGAAAAGACAGATGCATATTTAGAAAAGTTATTAGATTATGAAATGAAAAATTCCGATTTATCAGGTACGGATAAAGCTTTGCTTTTCGAAATCGTGCACGGTGTGGTAAGATGGATGGGAAGACTTGATTGGATTTTGAATGGATTTTATAAAGGTCAGTTTGCTAAAGCAATTCCAGATATGAAAAACGGATTGCGAGTAGCACTGTATCAAATCTTCTTCCTTGATAAAATCCCTGATTATGCTGCAGTGAATGAAGCAGTTGAATTCGTCAAAAAACTTCAGGGACAAAAAGTAGCAAATATCAGTAATGCAATTCTTAGAAATATTCTCAAATCAAAAGATGGAATCAGATATCCTGACCCGAACGAAGATTTAGTCGGTTATCTTTCGACTTATTATTCTCATCCGAATTGGATGGTCAAAAGATATCTTGATAGATTTGGCAGAGAAGAAACTGAAAAACTACTTCTTGCAAATAATGAAAAACCATTTCTTACTCTGAGAGTTAATTCAATTAAAACTAATCACGAAGAGTTCAAAAAACTTCTTGAGTCTGTTAATCTCAAGTACCGAGTAGGTAAGTATAACTCCGATTTTATTCAACTACAGAACCTGACAAACATCACCGCTTGGGAATACTTTTCAAAAGGTTATTTTAATATTCAGGATGAAAGCACTGGCTTAGCTTGTAAATTATTAGATTTGATTCCTGGTATGAGAATCCTTGATTTGTGTGCTGCTCCGGGAGGTAAAACCGCTTATATGGCGGCTCTGATAAAAGACAAAGGAGAAATAATCGCACTCGATAAATTTGATGCCCGATTAAAACTATTACAAAAAAATTGTGATCGTCTCGGTATTAAATCTGTCAAACCAACTGTGGCTGATGCTTTGGAATTCAGGGATGCTCCGTTTGATAGAATTCTTGTTGACGTTCCTTGTACCGGAACAGGAACGCTTTCGAAGAAGCCCGATATCAAATGGAAAAAAGATATTTTTGATATTAAAAAAATAGCTGAACATCAATTGAAACTTCTTCAAAAAGCAGCAACTTTAATCAAGCCCGGTGGAATAATTGTTTACAGCACTTGCTCAATTGAAGAAGAGGAAAACTTTCGGGTTGTTAAAAAATTTCTCGAGAATAATCCCGACTTTCAACTAAAATCAGGTAAAGGAATTTTATCTGATGAAGTATTAGACCAAAATGGTTGTGTTCAAACTTTCCCGCACAAGCATCAAATGGATGGTGTCTTTGCGGCTAAATTGGTTAAAACATAAAATTGTATGCTTAATCATTTTTCAGAAGAACTTAAATCAAAAAGAGAAGAAGCCGGATTAACGGTACAGCAGATTGCTTCAAAAACAAGAATAGACAAAAAGTATATCGAGTTTATGGAGCAAGGAAATTTTTCGTTTCTTCCTGAACTTTATGTTAAATCTTTTATTAGAGAATATGCTTCACTTGTTAATTTAGATCCAGAAGAAACAATTAAAAAATATTTACTTGCAAAAGAAGGTAAACTAATATCCGAAACTCATCAAACAGGTATAAAAGAACCCTCAGAAGAAAGAAAACATATACCTGAATCAACAAGAGTTGAAGCAAAATCATTTGTTGATGAAAACGTAGCAAATCAACCTCAGAGTCAATCCAATAAAAAAAATGGAAATTTAATCTTAATTTCTTTTTTGGTTTTGGGTTTACTGTTAATGATTGTTGTTTATTTCATTTTTACTTCCAGAAATGAAATAGTGATTGAAGAGACTCCTTTTGAGGAAATTGTAAATCAAAATAAAGAAAGGTTTCAAGAATCACCAAATAATGCAGAAGATTTTTCTTCAATTTCTACTGACAGTTTAAGTTTAGAAATTTTTTCTAAAGACACTACGTGGATTTATCTGATAATTGATAACTCAACATTAAATGAGTTTATGCTTTATCCTAATAACAAAATAATTATCAAAGCAAAATCATCGTTTGAAGGAACAATTGGAAATTCCGGTTCAGCTGTTCTTAAAGTCGATGATAAAAGTTTGGATTTTATAGGAAGAAAAAATTTACCTCGTCATTTCAGATTGACCAGAACAAAAGGATTGGAATATCTAAACACTCGACCATTATTTAATAGTACTGATGACAATAGATAAAATAAAAGAAAGAATTGATTTTCTAAGGAATGAGATTAATAAACACGACTATCATTATTATGTTTTATCTCAGCCAATAATCACTGATTTTGAATACGATCAACTTTACAAAGAATTAGAAAAACTTGAAGCAGAAAATCCACAATACATCACTCCTGATTCTCCGACTCAAAGAGTTGGAAACGATTTAACGAAGGATTTCAGACCTGTCAGTCATACTTTCCCAATGCTCAGTCTAGCGAATACATACACCGAAGAGGATTTATTAGATTTTGATAAAAGAATTAAAAAAGATTTGAATGTTAATGAATTAGAATATGTAGTAGAATATAAAATTGATGGAGCTTCAATTAGTTTGAGATACGTTGATGGTAAATTGATAACTGCTGCAACTCGTGGTGATGGTAGTATTGGTGAAGATGTAACAAACAATATAAAAACAATCCGTTCCATTCCTCTGAAAATCAATAAAGATTTAATCGAAAAAAACGATTTGAAAGATTTTGAAGCTCGTGGTGAAGTTTATATGAGTATTTCAGATTTCAATAAATTAAATGCAGAAAGATTGGAAAGAGGTGAAAAACTTTTTGCTAATCCAAGAAATTTTGCTTCAGGAACATTGAAATTACAAGACCCCAGAGTTGTTGCCAGCAGAAAATTAAATATTTTTATCTATTCTCTCTTATCAAATAATTCAAGATACAGAACGCATTGGGAAAATCTTTCTCTGCTGAAGCATTTTGGTTTCAGAACAAATCCTTTTTCGAAGTTATGCAAGAACATTTCTGAAGTTATTGAATATTGTAAATATCTTGAGACAAAGCGTGACTCTCTTGACTACGAGGTTGATGGTGCAGTTATTAAAGTAAACTTAATCGAGTTTCAGGAAAAATTAGGTAATATAGCAAAATCACCTCGCTGGGCAGTAGCATATAAATTCAAAGCAAAACAGGCAAAGACTAAAATAAAAGATATTGTTTGGCAAGTTGGAAGAACTGGAGCAATTACACCTGTAGCAGAGCTTGAACCCGTTTTCCTCGCTGGTTCAACTATTAGCAGGGCGACCCTTCACAATTTTGATGAGATTAAAAGAAAAGATATCAGAGTAGGTGATACAGTCTTAATTGAAAAAGGTGGTGATGTAATTCCAAAAGTTGTTTCAGTCATTTTTGAAGAAAGGCAGCAAGGAGTTTCCGAAACTTTACCGCCGGAAAATTGCCCGGTTTGTAATTCAAAAATATTTTTCCCTGAAAACGAAGCTGCTGCATATTGTGAAAATCCCGAGTGTCCAGATCAAATTAAAGCTCGATTGATTCATTTCGCTTCCAGAGGAGCTATGGATATTGAAGGGCTCGGCGAAGCTCTGATTGAACTTTTTGCAGATAAAGGATTTCTTAAAACTTTTTCAGATATCTACAAATTAAAACTTCATCGGGATGAGTTAATTCAAATTGAAAGATTGGGACAGAAAAGTGTTGATAAACTGCTTGAGAATATAGAGAAAAGTAAAAATCAGCCGTTTCATAAAGTTCTATTTGCATTGGGTATCAGATATGTCGGGGCTGGAGTTTCACAGAAATTAGTTGATCATTTTCATAATATTGATTCCATTATCAAAGCTGATGAGGAACAATTAAGTTCCGTTTATGAAATAGGACCAAACATCAGCAAAAGTGTAAAAAGATTTTTTTCAGAAGAGGCAAATATTAGATTGATTGAAGAACTAAAATCTCACGGACTAAAATTCTCTGCTAAGAAAAAAGATGGATTAGATACGAACTTCTTTACAAATAAAACGTTCGTTCTTACCGGAACATTAAAATCTTTTTCCAGAGAAGTCGCCTCACAAAAAATTATTGAATGTGGTGGTAAAGTTTCTTCTTCAGTTTCTAAGAACACAGATTATTTGATTGCCGGAGAAAATGCCGGCTCAAAATTAAGCAAAGCAAAATCACTTGGAATAAAGATTCTTTCAGAAGATGATTTTGTCAAACATTTGAATGAAATTTGTTGAAAAACGAAAATGATTGAAATAATTAAAGAAAAACTCGCTTATTACATTGTAAAGAAAAATCTAAAAGGAAATATTCCATTGCAACAATCATTTTCGAAGTTCTTGAAAAATTCTTTCAATTTTTTAATCGTAATGCCAGCGAATGATTCAGATTTCAGAAATTCTTTTATTGTTCTTGATTTTCTCGATAGTCAAAATAAGACACTAACAATTTTCACCAATGATTTCAGAGTGGCTTTATTGCCTGTTAAGTTCAGGAACAAATCATTAAGTTTCGCTATCACTGAAATAAATAAACTCAAATTACCTTCGAATGAATTGATTAGTAAACTAAAAAAGCTACAATTTGATGCAGTTGTTGATCTAAACAGAGAAGATAACCTTTTTTTTAGTTTTGTGTCAAATATTGTTGATTCTAAAGTTAGAATAGGTATCAAGAAAAAAAAATCAAATAGCTACTATAATCTGATTTTCTCAGATAATAATTTTGAGGGCAATATTTTTTATTCGAATTTATTAAATTGTTTGAAAATGTTTTAGGAGTAAAGATGAATTATCATACAAATAAAGTGGGTGACACTCTAATTTTTAAGTTAAATGAAAAAAAATTGGATACCAATATTTCTGGACTGTTGAAAGGGGAATTTACTCTTGCCTTTAAGGAAGGAAATTTTAATAACCTAATAATAGATTTAAGTGAAGTTGAAAGCTGTGATAGCTCAGGATTAAGTGCAATTCTTGTAGCTAACAGACTTGTATTATCTGGTAATGGAAAAATCAGAATTGCATCACCAAACGAAAAAGTTATGAATCTGATAAAAATTACGAAGCTCGACAGAGTTTTGGCTGTTAGCGATTCTGTTGAAGAAGCAATTTCAGAAATGGTTTAATTTTTCTGCTCCTTGCAATATTGTTTGATGTAATGATAAGCCAATAAATAACCTTTTTTCAAAGCTGTATCAAGGTCTTGACAAAATCCATCTTTATCACCCAATTCTTTTTTACACATTCCTCTGTAGAAATAAGCAGATTCGTGATTTGGGTTTAATTCGATACATTTGTCAAGCTTTTTCATGCTTTCTTCATAGTTACCAAGATTGTATTCACAAAAGCCAAAGTAGTAATTCGCTTCGGAACTCTCGGGTTTGTGATTCAAATAATTTTGAAAATCCTTTTTAGCCTCAGCATATAAACTCATCTCCACATAACATTTTGCACGGTGATAAAATGCGTGAACTTCCTTTAAACCTCTTTCCAAAGCTTTGGAATAATCGGAAATAGCTTCCTCAAAATAATTCAGATGACTATTACATAGTCCACGAGCATAATATGCGGAAGCTTCATTCATATTTAAATTTATAGCTGAAGTAAAATCGTTTATTGCTCCTTTAAAGTCATTCAATTTGACTTTGGCGATACCTCTTCTGAAAAATATTTCGTAATCAGGTGAAAAGATTTTTAAGGCTTGATCGTAATCTTCTAATGCTCCTCTAAAGTCTTTTAATTTTTCTCTTTCTTTTGCACGAGAAGTAAAATCTTCTTCACTGGCTTTTTCTAATTCAATATTTAAACTATGCTCTAAAATTTTGCGGGTGCGATAGGGGACTTTTTTTCTTCTTTTATCGATCAATCTGTATATGAAATAAGAAAGCACCACCAAACCTAAAATGATGTATAAAATGTCTGTATTCATTAAATTTCTTCTATCTTTTTGATAAAATATTTATCGCAGTATAAATTTAATAAATTTGTTTACTAAGCTAATAATTTGAAAAAATGAAAAAAAATAAAATTGATGACAATATTCTGAGAAACATCCAACTAATAATTCTTGATATGGATGGTACGTTACTCAATAACAATGGCAAAGTCTCTGATTCAATTAAGAACTCGATTAGTACTCTTCAAAATCTTGGTGTTAAAATCACTCTTGCTTCTGCCCGAGTTCACTCATCAATTATAAAAATTGCAGAATTACTCGACATTGATTTACCATTGATTTCGTTAGATGGAGCATTGATTAAAAATAAAGATGGTAATATCGTAATTCACCAAGCTACAATAAGAGCAGCAATTGTTCGAAAAGCAATCCGGCTAGCTGAACAATATTTACTTCAAATTGGATTGTGTCATCAGGATGAAATTTTCTATAATGAAGATAGTTCAACCCTGCCTATGATATTAGAGAAAGCAGGTGCCAAGTACACAGAAGTAAGGTCTTTTGAAAGTCATATTAAAAATACTTTGGAAATTGTATGTACAGGAGATAATAAAAAAAGTCTCGAACTTTTAGCGAGAAAATTAAAATTTCCATTTTTCGTTGGGATTTCGGTAAATATTTTCCGGTCAAGATTATACCCCGATATCCATTATTTGGAGTGTAAAAAATCTGGTTCTTCTAAAGCTAATGCACTTTATAAACTAATAAGTTATCTTAAAGTAAAAGAAAAAAATACAATGGTTGCTGGTGATTGGTATAATGATATACCAATGTTCAAAACAAAAGCCATTAAGGTTGCATTAAAGAACTCAATCCCGAGATTAAAAACGAGAGCAGACATCATTTTGAACAGAACAAACGATGAAGATGGATTGCAAGAGATATTAGAAAAAATTATCTCCCTAAAAAGTTAAAATGAAAATAGATCCCACTAAAAAAGGTATTAAACGAAAGTTTTTAATTTTTACAATAACTACATTGTTCATTGTA
>OGCI01001003.1_pt1 | contig 26812 bp, 26 predicted proteins | sample 1570021 | NCBI WGS metagenome assembly OGCI01 (sample SAMN06264664, study PRJEB24512) | hot springs metagenome | isolation source: Hot spring water | place: South Africa: Tshipise | collected 2015-06-21 | reverse complement strand
GCGATTGTCGGGCGTCCGAATGTGGGCAAATCGTCGCTCCTGAACGCTATTCTGGGCGAGCCGCGTGCGATTGTGAGCGATATCGCAGGCACGACACGCGATACCCTCGATACGCCCTTCACTTGGAAAGACCAGCCCGTTATCCTGATTGACACCGCGGGTCTCAAGCGTCCGGGCAAGGTTCAGCGGTCGCTGGAGTACTATGCGCAGATGCGCGCCGAGCGCGCGATGGCGCGCGCCGATGTCGCCATCGTGGTGGTGGACGCTACTGAAGGTCTCACCCACAACGACCGACGCGTGGCGCAACTGGCGGTCAACAACGGGCGCGCCGTCGTGTGGGCAATCAATAAGTGGGACCTGGTGGAACCGCCCGACGGACAAATAGGAACCGACACGCCCAAAAAGGCGGACTTCGCCCGCATCGTCCAGCAAGAGGTGAAATGGCTGGACTATGTGCCCTTCGTATTTGTGTCGGCGCTTGCAGGGAGCGGGATTGAAGACCTGCTGGACACCGCCCTACAAGTGGCAGACTTGCACAGTATGCGGGTGGGCACGGGTGAGCTCAACCGCCTCATTCAGGACGCGCTTTACGAGCGCCCCTACTCACGCAAAGGCAAGAACCTCAAAATCTACTATGCGACGATGGCGGAGGTACGCCCTCCCACGATTGTGCTGTTTGTGAACGACCCCGATATTGTCCACTTCTCCTTTTTGCGCTATCTGGAGAATGGGCTCCGCCGTCGGTACGACTACACAGGCGTGCCCCTCCGATGGGTGGTGCGCAAAGCCCATCCCGACAAAGAGGAGAAGTGAGTTGAGAGGATGGCTCGTCTGCAGGCTTTTCGGTAACGCTTAAGGTACTTCCCCTTTCTGTCATTCTGAGCGAAGCAGAAAACGCCCCAAAACTTCAAACGCCCTCCCTCAATCAAGAGGGAGGGCAGATAAACAGATTGAGCAGACACAACCTATCAAAGGGTGAACGTCTCTCCTCGAACCGTTATCTGTATCCCTGATAGCCCGAATATCTTGGCAATTTCGTTGAGGCGGGTCTGGATTCCACCACTGCTAAAAGTGGTGTAGAAATGATAGTTTCCATTCGGATCAAGGGGTGTGGTCAAGATGTATCCTGACTGACCTTTTCTGGGCTGAGTATCAAGTTCACCTCGTTGTTGTAGGTAAGCCACTATTTTTTGGGGGTCTTGTTGATAGCACCACTGCACAATCTTCACATACGACTTCTTCCAGCTTTGGAACTGAGTGGGGAAACTGGGCACGGCAGGCGGGACGATTGGGGTGTGGCTAGCTGAAGCAGGCTGGGAAGTGGCTTGAGCAGGAGCATTCTGCGAGGCGAAAGCCGCTCCCGCCGAAGCAATGCACCCAACCACTTGGCGGATAACCTCTTCCAGTTCCGCCTCCGTCAGCCCAGGAAAATCTTTCCTGAGCGCTTTGAGCAGAGCGGAGAACAGGGGGTTGCTGGCGCTGGGGTTGAGAAGCAAGTCCTCAATCTGCCTCGCCAAGCGGAGAGGTCTCAGGACAGCCTCGACCTGGCAGTTATCCAGCGTGCTCTTGCCAATCACCTGCATAAACTGCACGATGCTTTGGAAGTCGCTAAGTGAGGCTTGAAACACGAGACGCTCAGGTGCTGGAAGATGCGATGCTCGGCAATCGTAGAGGCGCCACTCCTGCCCGTTGGTCAGCACACCCCAGCGTCCACCCGCTGTGTTCACATAGTTGACCAGTTGAACCGCGTGCTTGTCATCCAAAGCAGTGTTCCAGTCTTTGACCTCTATCCAGAGCGAACATTCTGCGCTCGGTCCCTGATAGAAGATGTCGGCTCGCCCTGCGTGGGAGGTGTGCTCAAAATCGAGGTCGATTTCAGGAGTGTACCCTGCCAACATGCGCAGGAGCGGAAGCACCACACGCTGGATGGTCTCCTGCTCATTCTTCGGAGGGCGCGCCTGCGCGTTCTCGTAGATTTGACGCACCACATCGATCGGGTTCGTTTGCATACCTATCCTCTCTGACTGCTCTGTAGTGTTCGCCGTGATAGGTGCGAATCCTGTAGCTGGGCTGTCTGTCGCCCGCGCACCACTGCCAAGCACGGGACTCATCAGTGGATTGAAGCCAATATCATCCCTACGGACGAGCACCATGAGTCTTTCTGGTCGTATATTGGGTCTCGCCTCCTGTAGTATCTCCCACCCGCGTGGCGTATCCACAGGCTGGACGATATGTTGGCGCTTGCCCTCACGGTTCGCCACCTCCGAGGGGTCAACCGCCACCCACGCTGTGAAGCGCGAGAGCACCCAATAGCGAAGCGAGGTGTCCACGATTGCCCGCTCCAGCTTGGGGTTGGGCTTCAGGAAGTACTGCTCCTCCAGCTTGCGCACTTGCATACGCGCCCACACGGGAGTGAACGCAGGGTGGGGCGCCACCTGAGGAACGAGCTGCACTTGCCAGTTGTTGCCCTCGTTGTCGCGCACCGTGACGGTCATCACAGGGTTGTCGGGAACACCCTTATAGCGCCCCATCACAATCAGCGTCGAGTTCTGGAACAGCACACGCGGGGCAGGAGGGCAGACGGTATCGGTCTGAATGGTGAAGCCCTGAGCGTGGATTTGGATATCGGTGAGCACGGGTGCGCCCAAGCGTCGGCGGATGTCATCTAACGCCTCGTCCAAGCGTTCCTCGCTCTCCACCAGCGCGCACGAACCGCCCGTGCTGTCCGCCATCTGCTTGAGCAGGTATTCGTTGACCGCCTCGTCGATGCCCACCGTGTGAACCACCACACCCGCTTGCTGGAGATACTGCAGAATCGCGCCCTCGTTGCCTACCTGCCCATCGGTCACCACCACCACGATGCCGACCGCCTCTTCACGCTTCTGAGTGAGGGTTTCAAGGGCTTGATGGAGAGCGGGCAGGAGCTCTGTACCACCACGAGCGTGGATACCTGCCAGCCACCCTGTAGCCTGATAGCGTTCACGGTCGGTCGCTACCTCCAGTGTCGGCTTGTACATCTCTATCAAGTTGTCAAACCCAATCAGCGCGAAGCGGTCTCGGTTGGTAAGGCTTTCCAGGATGTGCACGACCGCTCGGCGGGCGCACTCCATCTTCCAGCCGTCCATACTGCCCGAACGGTCTAACACCAGCACCACATCACGCGGAATTAGCAGGTCGGTCTCCAGTCCGGGCGCGCTGATGACGGTCATGAAGGTGCCCTCCTCAGCGTTCTCGGAGTCAGGCGCCAAGCGTGCGAAGGTGGTGAGGCGCTCGTCGGCTATGCGATAGCGCAAGATGAAGTCCCTATCCAAGCGCTCGCCGGGCTGAAGGTCAATTTGGTAGATGCCATCGTTCTCGGTGATGACCACATTTTTGTGGAGGCTACAGCGCAGGTCGCGCAGGGGCATTCCGCGGGAGTCGATCTCCACGCTGAGCTTCAGTTGCATAGGGTTCGGAAACCGGGCAACAGCACGGGTGGGGTGATGCGCGACGCATCGGGCACTTGGTCGGTGTCGGGCGCAACGCCCTCGCCTACGGGTTCCCCTTCCAACGGGAACTGATAGGTCACCTCGCCTTCCTCAACATCCAACGGCATCGCCATCTCAAAGGTGATATCGACTTCCTCGTTCGGCATAATGTTGCCCACATTCAGCGTGAACACATTCGGGCGTTCTTCTTCGGCTAGAGAAGCGCGATAGCCTTGTCGAAGTGCCTCGTCATACTCTTGGCGGGCTTGTTGGCGCTCTTTGAGTTCTCCCTCAACGATGCGCTCGCCCACTTGCATTCGGAACCGGTGCACTGCGGCACGCATCGGGAGCGGGAAGATGTAGGTCGCCTCCAATGCAACATTCAGCGTGTTCTTAAAGGTCTGCTTCAGGGTCGTGGTGGCGATGACGCCTGCGATACGGGTCAGAACTTCCACGCGTTTCAACGGCAGATTGCCTTGCGGGGTCGACAGTGTGCCCACACCATTCTGTGTGGTGTACGTCTCCAGATGCTTTATTGGTAATGCTTGAATGGTTTGCATGGTTTGACCTCCTCTTATCGTTTGTTTTGGGTGACGCTGAGGCGTCGGAGCGTGCGTAGCAGGGGCAGGGCAGAGTGCAGGAGTTCCTGAACCGATTCGGCGCTCAGTGGCTCTTTGGTCTCTATGAGTAGGTGTACGCCCTCGGCGAGTTCCAAACTCTGCCAGTGCCGAACAGGTATGGGAGTGGCTTCTGCCTCACTGAGCGCCTCGCTCACGGTGGGCATGGTCTTCCAGAAGGCGGTCTGACGACGGGAATGACCGTTTGCCGTCGTGGGGTGGGACACCTCTGGGCGCAGAAGATGAGGAGGCACTTTCGCAATCTCGGCAAGTGTTTCGTCGGGTAGCCCCAGCAACCGTTGCTGAATTTCGCTTAGCGATAGCCCTTCCGCCTGCAAACGCTTGATGGCGACCAGCTGAATCAGGTGACGCTGTCCATAGTAGCCCGTGCGCCCCTTGAGTATCGGGCGGTCGAGCAGTCCGAGCGTGGTGTAGAGGCGGATGGAGCGCAGGCTGGGCAGTTCACGCACGCGGGCGTTTAGCGGTCCTGCGTAGTCTCCCTGTTGAAGCGCCTGCTCAGCGCGTTCCACCAACTGCTCGATTCTCCACAGTGTCTCCTGATGTGTCGCCATAGCAACCCTATTATCCCACACTGCCATATGACATTGTCAAAGTCTGGAGGGTAATTTGGCACGAATTTGCCCGAATTTGGGGGCAAATTCCCCCTTTGCAGGATTGACCCCCCCAACGCCGAACCAGATAGCCACTATGCGCCCGCTCGGATGGATGGTTTTGAGCCTCGTTTGGCTGTTAGGGATGAGCCAAGCGCCCACGATTAACCGTGCCGACTTGGCGGTTCGTCTGCTGGAGATGGAGGCTTGCTGGGAAACCCACCGCACCTCCGAAGAGGCACGCCAACGCGCTACCCAGACCCTTTCGGACGGTATCACCGCCTTCTTCGCGAACCGCCTGCCCGTGCTGACACGCCAACTGACCATCACCTGCGCGCGCCTGCGCTCGGCAGACGAGCCATCGCCCGAAATGATTTATGCAGGCACTATCGGCACGCGCTTCCAGCGAGTGGTGGACACCAAAGCCTACGAAAGCGACCCCGAACTGCGTCGCGTGCGCGTTTTCAGCTACTACGAGGCGACACCACCCGCCAAACCGCTCGCGCTGACCCTGAAAGTCCTCAACGGCACGCAGGTCGCCGAGCAGATGTTTGCCGAGTGGCAACCCGACGGGCAACCCCTTGTGCTCCCGCCTCTGCCCGAAGGCGATTACCGAGTGCGTTTTGAACTGAACCATCAGGGCACAAGGTTACGCGCTTGGGAACTGCCCCTGAGTGTCGTGAACCGCCTCAACGAGCGGTTAGACGCCCTCCAGCAGGCTCTGGATGCCCATCCCGACGCCGACTCCACCGAGCGCGCCACCGTCAAGATGACCCACGAAGTAATCCAAGCCTGCACGACGGGAAGCCAGCCCGAAACGCTCTATCCCCTGCTGAAGCAGCTCCAGTTCGCCGACGCGCTGGTTCAAGGCTGGAAACGCAACGCACGCGGGTGGGAGCCAAAGCCCGGCGACTACTGGATGGCGACCTCCTACGCCAACGGCACGCACTACTTCCGCCTCTACTTGCCTAAGCAGTTCCAACCCGATAAGCCCATTCCGCTCGTGGTGGCACTGCACGGGGCGGGGGGCAACGAGCACCTGTTCTTTGAAGGCTACGGGCTGGGACAGGTGCTGAAAGAGGCAGAGAAGTATGGGTGGGCGGTGGTCGCGCCCCGAACGAGCAGTTCGCTCAACCATGTGTGGGGCTCGATGGAGGCAGTGGGCAAACTCATCAAGGTTGACCCAGAGCGTATCTATCTGATGGGGCATTCTATGGGTGGGGCGCAAAGTTTCGCCGTGTTAGCCCAGCGAGCCGAGCGGTTCCGTGCGGTCGCCATCTTCGCAGGCGCGGGTCAGCCCGCCAACCTGCCCAAAGACCTGCCCGTGTTCATGGCGGTCGGCAGAGAGGAACTAACATTCCTAATGAACAACATCCAGACCGCCTACCGACGCCTCCAAGCGATGGAGCTTGAGCGCCTGCAGTACCGCGAGTACCCTGCTTGCGAGCACCTAATGATTGTGCGCGAGGCACTGCCCGACGCGTGCGCCTTTTTGGCAAGCGCACCTGCTCGCGCCAAAAGCCAAGCCAGCTCGTCTAACTAAGCAGGTATACTGCAACAGGGGTAGGCGATGAGCACAAAGCGTCCTTCGGTACAACGGGAATACCAGCGTCAAATTATGCTCCGCTGGATTACCACCCTCACCCAGTGGATGATTAGCGTCGGGGCGATTATTTTCATCTTGGGATTGGTGTACCTGCTGTACGCCTTGCTCATAGCGGGTTTAGACCAATCGGGCGGTTTCTCGGCACAAGACCAAGCGCGCATCGAGGGCAACCTGACCTTCGCAGGGCGGATGGTGCTTCTCGGCGCGGGGCTGGTCGTCATCGGGGTAGCGTGGAACTACCTGGAAGAGCCACTGGTGGGCGTGGTGATGCTGGTGCTGGCAGGGCTGTTCTACTGGGGCTTCCCGCTGGCTCTGGGACAGCTGGACATGATGCCCAATCCGGGTACCCTGCGCGAGTATGCCCTCAATCAAATTCGTAACTTGGTGTGGGTGTTGTTCCCGCCGGGGATGGTTCTGACGGTGTTTGTGGGCTTTGCGCATGCGATACGGCGCATTCGCTACGGCGGAAGTGTAGACCACACGCTCACTTTGGGCACCACAGTCGCTCGGCAAGAGGTGCCCCAGCGTTTTCTGGGCAAATGTTGGCAGTTGCCCTATTGCCGAGACTATGTGCGCCAACGCTGTCCCATCTACCACGCACGGCGCACCTGCTGGCGTGAGGGCGTCGGCTGTATGTGCGAAGAGAAGAACATCGCGATGGCACTCAAAGATGCGCGCATCAGCGACGACCCCGAAAAGAACGCCAAGTACATTCCCCACAATAAGACGCTTTCAAAGTGGGAACTCAAACAGCGTTGTGCTGAATGCGTGATTTTCAACGAGCACCAGCGCCAGAAATATCAACTGTTCGCACCGCTGACCATCGGCGCCGTATTGGGGATAGCCTATTTCTTCCGTGAGCCTCTACAAGCCCAGGTGCTGAACCTGATTGGGCAGATAGACCAGTTGCTGGCACGGTTCACCCTAATGCCCAGTGAGGCACGCGAAAATGTGCTCAAGCAGGCGGTTCAGGCAAGCGAGACCGCCGCGCTCATCCTCTACATCGCGCTGGTCATCGTGGTGCTCAGCTACTCTTTGCGATTCGTGGAAACGGCGGTATTCAAATGGAAACTTTGATGGAACAACTGGAGCATTTAGCCCGCTTGATGAGTGAGCGTCATGTGAGCCATTTGGAGGTGCGTTCGGCGGGCACACGACTGGTGCTACGCCGGGCGCAGGGCGAGTCCACTCCGACCCTTGCTGAGGCGATGCCCCCCCTGTTCTTGAGTGGGTATGCCGAAGCGTCCCCTGCCGAATCGGAGACGCCCGTCGTGTCGGGTTGGCACCCCCCCGCACCGATGGAGATACGCGCCTCGGTGGTCGGCTACTGTACGCTGGCGCCTTTGGAACTCGGCACACGCTTAGACCGCGGGCAAACGATTGCCACGATAGAGGTACTGGGTATCCCCAACGAGGTAGCCGTGCCCCAACCTTGCACGCTCCAAGCGTGGCTGGTGGAGAACGGAAGCCCCGTAGAGTATGGTCAGCCGATCGCCTTAGTTCAGCCCCTCACGGAAGAGGAGAGAGAGATGTAATGCGCGCCCTCCTGAACCTGCTCACCTTCATCTTCAGTGTGGCTTGGGGCGCCTATGCCCAATCGGGCTGGGTTGCTATTCTGCCCAATCCCGAACTTCAGGGCTGGCAGGTGGATGGTGCGCCGAAGTTCCAGTTTGAGAACGGGCTGTTGGTCTTTGAGGGCGAGTCGCGCGGTCGCCTGCTCACAAAGCGAACCTATCGCAACTGCATCGTGCGCGTGGAGTTCCGCAACAGTCCTGGCGCCAACCACGGTATCGCCCTGCGCGCACCGCTCGGCTGGCAAGCATCGCGCTACGGGATGGAAATCCAAATCTTGGACGATTTTACCGCTGACCCTGCGAGGGTGGGCAACCGCTCACGCTGTGGGGCAATCTACGGAGTTGTGCCCGTGCGCTTCAGCGCCGTACGCCCGCCTGGGCAGTGGAACACCATGACCATCACTTGTCAGGAGCGTCAGGTGAAAGTGGAGCTGAACGGCTTGACGGTGGTGGATGTCAACCTGAACTCCATTCACGATGTGGCACTCCTGCGCGACCGACCCGGCTTCCTGCAAGAAGAAGGGCATATCGGTTTTGTAGCCCATTCGGGGCGTGTGGAGTTTCGCAAGTTGGATATCCGCAAACTACCCACCCCCAAACGACGCCTCAACGAACCTCCTGCAGGCTTTGTTGCTTTGTTCAACGGGCGTGACCTGAGCGGGTGGCAGAGCTGGTACGCGAACCCTCCCGAAATAGCCACGCTTCCCGAAGAGGAACGCCGACGCCTCCAGGAGGAAGCCAATCGTCAGCACCTGCGCCACTGGAGCGTGGAGAACGGCGAACTGGTGTTTGATGGCAAGGGAGTCTCGCTCCTCACTCAGCATAAGTACCGCAACTTTGAACTGATTTTGGAGTGGCAAATCCCACCCGGAGGCGATAGCGGGATTTACCTACGCGGCGTACCCCAGGTGCAGATTTGGGACCGTCCCGAAGGCTCGGGGGGACTGTATAACAACGAACGCTCTCCTAATAAACCCCTGACCCGCGCTGACCGTCCCCCAGGTCAGTGGAACCGCTTCCACATCCTGATGCTGGACGGCTCGGTGTATGTTTGGCTGAACGGCGTGTTGGTCGTCAACAACATTCCATTAGAAAACTATTGGAACCGTGAGCAGCCCCTCCCTGAGCAGGGACCGATTTGGCTTCAGGCGCACGGCTCTCCGCTTCGCTTTCGCAACCTCTTCCTTCGCGAGATTGGGAAGACTGTGGATTAATCACACCTCAGGGGACTACCTCACGGTGGCGATGATATATTCCATCCCCCGCTGTTTGCACCAAAGCTCGGCGGCGGTACGCTTGCGCTTGACCTCATCTGAGTCGAAACGGCTGGGGTCTTTGACTTCAATCAGGGCTATCCGCCCGTCGGTGTACTCCACAAGAAAATCGGGCACATACCGTCGCTGATGTTTCTGCCCATCAATCCAGGGGATGCTTATCCCGTGCCGTTTCATCCACTTCAGAACGGCATGGTCTTGCTCCAGCTTGACCATCATTCGGTACTCCAGCTCGCTATCGTAGACTTCAAAGTTCCACGGGCTTTTCGTGGGGTTCTCAAAGATGCCCCGTTTACTCGTCGCCAAAATGCACCACCCCCTTCACTATCCCCAAGTTCGCGCTGATTTTTTCTTTCACTTGAGGAAGCATCTTCCAGATGTACTCCAACTCTTCTCGTTCGGCAAGCCCTAAACTGATGTTGGGGTCGGATAAGAACTTGCGCCGCACATGGTCTACCAACACCTCATACATACGGTCTTTGTAGAGAGTGGCACAGCCTGCTTCAATTAGGAGTTCTTCCGCCATCTCGAGAAGTCGAGAGCGGATGAGGTCGCGTAGCTCATCGTCCGAAATCGGCACGGCATACGGTTCGCCCTTCTCTCGGAGCGTATCTTCGGGGGCGGAGTGAAGTTTGTGCCACCCCTCCGCCCCCAACTCCCGTTCCACGACACCACTGATATCCACTCGTGTTATCTCCACGGCAGTCGGCTCGTAGTGAATGCTGTCCAGTGCCTCGCGCCAGTTTCTAATCGGGGTCAGGGTTTGGGCTTGAATCTCTACCACGAACTCGCCATCGTCCACGAAGTTCGGAATTGGGTCGGGCACACGAATCACTAAGTGCGGTTTCGTTAGCTCCTGCTTAGGTGGGGGTGGAGGCAGGTCTTCGGTCTCGTCGAACGAGTCGTCGATGGACACATTCTCTCGTTTTTTGGCGTTGAAGATTTGCCAAAGCCAGTCGTGGTCAAGTTTGGGATGGTCTACAACAGCGCAGATTTGAGGTTCGTTTGGGTCTACTCCCTTTGTGCGCACGCGCCGAAGCCCGCGCCCGATGACCTGCTGACCGTACACCTTACTGCTGAACTTTCGGAGGAGCAGAATGACGCCCACTTCTGGTACATCCCATCCCTCTCGAAGCATCAGCACGCTCACTACCGCCTTGTAGGGATGACCTGAGCGTTGGGCTTCGCCCAACTCCCGCGCCTTGCGACGGTCTTCCTCATCGCTGTCTTCCGTGACTAAGAGGGTCCTCACGCGGAAGTAGTCGTTGAGGGTGCGCCACGCCTTCTGAGCGTCCGCTTTACACACCGCCACCACGAACAGGATAGGCTGATAGCGTCCCTGTGCGCGTCGTTCCTGCTCTTTGAGGCGCTGGAGGGCAATCGCCATCTGTTGGCGCATCGGCTCGTCATCAGTAACCCACTGGGTAGCGGTTAATCCCAAGCGGTCGACCTCCGCCCAATCGATTTCTTCCACACGCCGACGCTCCCCTGTGCGGGCGTCGGTGTAGGTCAGTTCCACCGTCTCTATGCTGGGCTGATAGACCACAGGGGTCTTCACTGAGCCATCGGCAAGCGCTTCTTGGATGTTGTATTCGAAAATCAGGTCGCTATCGGGGCGTTGTCCATCCGCTCGTTCGGGCGTAGCGGTTAGGTCTACCCGCAGCAGCACTTTGGGGGCAATCCGCTGTAGCGTTCTATCCCACTCGGGAGCGGGCGAATTGTGCGCCTCATCGTTGAACAGCACGAACTCAGGTCCGTTCATCAGTTGAGAGAGGTTGCTTTGACCACTTGTGTTGCTGGTGTAGAACTGGTGAATGTTGCCCAGGATGACGCTGGCAGAGAGCAGAGAGGCCCATCCACTCTGGCGGTTCCCACCCAGCGTGGTCAGCGCGAAGTCTTCCGATGTAAAAGGCGCCCAGTCGGGGATTAACTGGCGCGCTTTGAACACCTTGCCTTGCTCAAAGTCGTCTTCCAGTCGGTCGCGCACAATCAGGTTAGGGCATAATATCACGAACCGCTCCACCCCGTGCGCAATGCGCATCCAAGCGATAATCACCGCCATCAGCGCGGTCTTCCCGCCCCCCGTCACGATATTATGCAGGAGTCCGTTACGCCCAATCGTATGCTTGCCGAGTATCTCATAGGCGTAGACGGTGCGCAGAAACGCTTTCCACTGGTGGCTCCACAGAGTGCCTTCACGAGGCGATTGGTTATCCTCCGGGTCGGTCAGGAAATTAATATACTGACGGGTTTCGGGTTTGACTCTCGGGTAGCCACCCTTGCGCCACTGGATAAAATCTTCCTCGTACCGAGAGAAGTGATTGAACATCACACGTTCCTCCCTATGACACGGAGCGAGACAGGCGTTTATTCAAAGATCTGAGGATATTTAGTCGTTTTAGATGGAGCAGAAGGGGGCGAACTGTCTCTTCTGTCGCCTTCGGCTTGAGCGCGAGAGCGGTCTGAACGATTTGCTCCTCCGTAAGCTCGGCGTTGGTGGCTACTGCGGAGCGGTCAACCCATACTAAAGTTGCCAACAGTTCCATCTGCGAAGCGTCATATTGCCGAAAATTTTCCAAGACCCACCGGATAGCCTCTTGGTAGGGGTGCCAAACATCTTTGAACTCCTCGAGAAACGGGTCGGTTCCTAACTCTTCACAAATCTTATAAAAGTATCCCGTCGAGTACTCGATGTATTCCTGCCGAATCAGCCCCCACGATTCCGCCAGCGCAAGGTCATTCAGAACCCGACTGTCATAGGGTCCGTACAAATAAAACTGGAAGCGATATCCTAAAGGCACCTGTTTCACCACTTGAAGCAAGTAAAGCATCTTCATTAGCACAGTGCGTTTGATGCACTCCGCCCCTTGATAGTTTTTCACCAGAGCGGTCATTACCGCCATGCGTCCTATGTAGTCGAGCGTGTGGACTTCCATTTATCGATGACCTCCTTCACTATCTGCCGAGCCTGTTGTGCGTTCTCGGGCTTGGCGTACAGGTAACGGCGTTCTTGTCGCTGTTCCATCGCGCTAATCGCTGGAGACAGGCGGGTCAGGCTTCGAACGCGCCCATCGTTCATCTGTATAGGGATGTCAGCCCCTCCAGAAGCATACCACGACTTAGAAGCCGACTCTTCGTGCACGATTAGATCGCTAAGCTTGCCCCGAACCTGCGTATAAAGTTTCGTGTCCTCCTCAGTTGCCTCAGCAGAAAACACCATCCTGAAATGGTTGCGCTCCAGTATTCGTTGACCATGGTTACCCGCTCTGCCCTTCTGAATATACCCCAAAACGCGCCAGTCATCCCACTGAAGAAACTCGTCAATTTTTTGAGGTTCGGGGTAGGTTCCCTTGAGGATTGTCTTGACAGCTTGGTTTATGTGGTGGTCGTAGGCGACTCGTGTCTTGTGGAAGTACACTTGTGTGAACATATAGTAGCGCGCTAAGATGAGGCTTTCCACAGCGTGCCAGCCGTCTTCGCCCACTCCTAAGCGCAACCCCTCATCTGTTGAAACCGCCCGCAAGGTATTCACGAGCCGTTCTAAATCGTAGACACCATAGCGTACCCCTAAGTGGTGCGAGTCGCGCAGAAGGTAGTCCATTCGGTCGGCATCCATCTGACTGGAGATAATCTCGCGTAAAAGCCCGATACGCCGAACTTCTTGACTGCCGAACTGAAACCGTACATCGTAGCCAATTAGACTGGCTACCTCCTCAGGGGTGATGCGGTAGTTTTGATTCAGTGAGTGCGACTTGATAGCGTCCTCCAGTTTGGTCACGATGACCTGAGCGGAATAGTCCTCATGGCTGTAGCGTGTGCGGTCTGGTTTGTTGGGGAAGGTGTCCTCGGAGGCGTGAGAGAAGGGAGCGTGTCCCACATCGTGTAGCAGAGCCGCTAATCGGATGAGCCTACGATCCCGACGAAGCCCATCCTCGTTGTAGCCCAATTCTGACTTCAAGACTTGCGAGGAGTTTGCACAAAGCGCATCGTATAAGCGCGTAGCAACATGCATCACACCTAAAGAGTGTTCAAAGCGCGTATGCATCGCTCCTGGATAGATGTAGTCGGTGAAACCTAATTGGCGTATCCTACGCAGGCGTTGGAATTCAGGAGTGTTGATAAGCGTCCACTCCCAATCATCTAATTGGATAAACCCATGCACAGGACAGCGCACCTCGTAATAGCGCATCGCTACTTCACCCGAATTTCGCCTACCCAGAGACCTTCCCCACCTTTGTCATCCTGTACCCGACACGCCACGCGATAGACCCCAGTCGACGGGAACTTGTAGGTGATATTCGTGGTCGCCTTGCCCAGCGCATAGCCCTCCGTGCTGACGAACCGCTTGCCGTCGTAGTTGAAGTCCCACTGCACATTGATAATCTTGGCGCCTGCATTCGTGATAACCGTGTCACTAATATCGAACTGGTAGGTCAGCGGACTGAGACGCTTGTAGCCCACCTGAACCCGTGGCGCCTGCACGAAGGTCAGGAAGTTCAGATAGTCCGCATGCTCGGTAGAGAGGGACGCCACATGCTCACGGAAACGGGGCGAATCGATACGAATCAGGTCTAACCGCACGAAGTTCACATCCACATTCTGCCGTTCGCGCAGTTGGTCAGCGGTCTGCTGGGCTTCTGGGGTGAACGCCCAACCCAACATAATGCCATCACGCAGGTTGGCTTGCTGATAGGCGAGCGTGCGCCGTATGGCGTTGGCGAAGGCGACCACCTCCTTGTGGGTGACCTCTTGCTTGGGGTCGGGATGGCACACCCACACGGGCACGGAGCCTTTGTAGCCGTGGATGCCTGCGGTTTGGGTCTCTTCGCGTGCGCCAAAGCAGGTCAGCACGAACTTGCGGAACTGGGCTTCGGGCATCTGCGTGAGCCGACGCGTTTCGTAGACGCCCCAATACTCAATCGTGAAGTCGGGGATTTGGCTCATGCCCCCCTCCAGCGTGAGCGCACCCCGCGCAAGGCGGTCGGCGGTGACCGCAATCGCCACGCGGGACTGGTCGCAGGCAATCCAGCGTCTGCCGAGCCTCTGCGCCACTGCAGGCGTCGTACCACCTCCACAGAAGAAGTCGGATACTACCCCACCTTCGGGACAGAAAGCACGAATAAATCTGCTAATCAATTCCTCGGGCTTCTGCGTAGGATATCCTATTCTTTCAGAGGAAGTGCTGGCTATCGTAGGTATATCCCAAACATCGTCAAGAATTCCACCACCTTTGAAGTAATATTTCTTGCCATAGGATATCATGTATCTTCCATGCTCATCCTCATGACAATATTTTTTTAGCTGTGCCTCTGAAGGTTCACCACGAATAGGATTGAAAAATTAGTTATTTGATTTAGAGAATATGAATATGGTATCATGCTTCTTTCGAAAATGGCGACTTACATTCGCTGCACCTAAACCATATCTCCATATTATCTCATTCACCATGTTCTCATATCCGAAAATCTTATCCATTTCCGTTTTGATATAGTGGCTGGCATGCCAATCACAGTGAACACATATAACGCCAGTCTTTTTCAGCAGACGTTTCATCTCGTAGAGGCGGGCGTTCAGCCAGATGAGGTAGCCGGGCATGCCCCCTTCCCAGATGTCGCTGAAGGAGCGCACCTCGTTCTGGTCGCCAAAGATGATGTTGTACTGCCTACCTGAGAAGAAGGGCGGGTCGATGTAGATGAGGTCGATGCTCTCGCTGGGCAGTTGGCGCATCACATGCAGGTTATCGCCCCAGATGAGGCGATTGGGTTCCAGTTCGGGATTGCCGAACGACACCCGCTCCACAATCTGGAACGGCAGGCGCACAGGCGGAAACAGCTTGCGAAAGCCTTTGTGCCGGTCCCAGCCCAGCGGCTCTTTTTCAACGGGAACCGAGCCAAAGCGCACGGGCGGTCGCCAAAACGCTTCTTGCTCAGGCAGCTTTTCGATCGGTTCTTCCACTTCAGGCATCACGAATTCGGTGTCCTGACCACGAATCTCCTCTCGCTCCATACTGTGAAGATGCGACGCCCCATAGGGCATTCCTGCAGGTTGGGGAGTGAGTGAGGCTGTTACAAAATCAGTCGCAACTGCTCTACATGGGGCTTACAGATTTTTATCTCAGAGGTGATGACTTGTGCATTCAAAATCCGCCCATCGGTCGTCCAGAACTCATCAGCACGCGATAGAATTGCGCTCGCTAAGTGAAGAGCGTCAGGCGTCTTGATGACCGAAGTCCCATTAGCACGACATCGCTCGCGCAGGTCTCGTGCCAAGTTATAGACTGAATCGTTCGTCTGCACCATTTCGAAGGCAGGACACGCTTTCAGACTTTCTATGTACTCTCTGGGCACTTTGATCAACTCCGTTATGAGCACCGAACCTGAGACAATCTCGACTTTACTGGTCAACATATCTTTATAGGTTTGTTCTAATGCAGACAGTATCTCTGAAGGGGTTTTCGGCTCACGATTGAGCAGAGCGATGAAACAGCAGGTATCCCAGTAGTATCATGGACGGCTACGGTGTTTCCTCATCGGACTTCCTCAGCGAGTCGAGGTACTGCTCTAAACTCATTCCTGCAGGCACAATCTCGTAGGAGCGCACGGCTTCGCGCAGGAGCTTGTAGTCTGGCTCAACAGGCACAACCGGCTCCTTAATCTCAAAACGCAGAGGGTACAAACCGATAGGAGCATAATATCCAGTACCTCGCAACCGAACCAATCGTCTGGATTTGAGGGCATCGGCAATGGAATTGAGTAGATGTTCTTCAAACGAGCACTCCACACGCTCACGAGGCTCCAGCTTCGTGTAGAAAGCACATCCGTAAGGTTTCCGAAGCACGCTCACGCGTTCAATAGTGCCTATCAGTTCCAGATTGTGGCTCGGTGAGAGCTTCAGTACTTGTTGAAACTGTTGTTTGACCTGTTCGTCAACTGTGACCTGCATCTCACGGTAGGTGAAGCAGTAGAGAGTTTGCTTGGGCACCGATTTGATGAGTGTCTTATAACCGTTTAGAGTAGTCGTACGCATCGTGGGGCGGAACTGCCCCTGAGCTAAGGACTGTACATCACGAACAAATTCGCTAAGCAGGTGCTCTGGTGCAATGGCAGTATCTTGAGGCAAGATAGTAAGTTCAAGGCTCCCAATCTTCGCATCCACTACCTCAAAACGAATAGAGAGCTTTTCTTCATCGGTTTGCTCCTTAGCCAGTGCGTAGAGCGCTTCACGCAGGTGAACCGCCACTGTATGCAGTTCCTTCAGGTCTGCGTGCTTGCCCTCAGTTCCGATACGCACCCTCAGCGTCTCATTCTCAAGCATTATTGTTCACAATATACCGCATTTCGTGGCTTGGGCATCTTGCTCAAGGTACCTTTCACGGGCAGGATGCCCGTGCTACACTGCGTGGCTTGGGCATCTTGCCGTGGCTTGGGCATCCTTGCCCAAGACTCTGGACAACGGTGCAGGCGAGACGCCCACGCTCTCAGCACGCTCCTCGCACCTTCCCGATTGGTTTTTTCAGAGATTCTTCGCTTCGCTCAGAATGACAACATGGGGAATGACAGCCCCCACCCTAAGCGAAGGGTACGCCCCCCTTCAACCTTCGTATTGGCTCATCACCAACGCCGTGTTGTGCCCGCCAAACCCGAACGAGTTGGACATCACATGCTTGAGCGTGGCAGGGCGAGCGGTGTTGGGCACATAGTCCAAATCGCATTCGGGGTCGGGGTGTTCGTAGTTGATGGTGGGCGGTAGGGTCTGGTGTCGGAGCGCTAACACGCAGGCAATCGCTTCCACCGCGCCCGCCGCACCCAACAAGTGCCCTGTGACCGACTTGGTGGAACTCACAGGCAGTTGATAGGCACGCTCCCCGAACACGCGCTTGATGGCGAGCGTCTCTTTGGCGTCGTTGTAGCGTGTGGAGGTGCCGTGCGCGTTGATGTAGTCAATCTGTTCGGGGGTAAGCCCTGCGTCGCGGATGGCGTTTTGCATCGCGCGCCGTGCGCCATCGCCCTCGGGGTCGGGCTGGGTAATGTGATAAGCGTCTGCTGACATCCCATAGCCCTTCAGCTCGGCATAGATGCGCGCGCCTCGTGCAAGCGCATGCTCCAGCGACTCCAGCACCACAATCCCGCACCCTTCGCCCATTACAAAGCCGTCGCGCTCGGCGTCAAAGGGTCGGCTGGCATGTTCGGGGTCATCGTTTCGTGTGGACATCGCCCGCGCCGCGCAAAAGCCCGCAATCCCTATCGGATTAATCGCCGCCTCGGTTCCGCCTGCTATCATCACATCGGCGTCGCCGTACTGAATCGTGCGCATCGCCAACCCCAGCGCATCGGCGCCTGTGGAACAAGCGGTCACCACGCACAGGTTCGGCCCCTTGAGCCCATACCGAATAGAGGTCATTCCCGACGCCATATCGGCAATCATCATTGCGGGCAAGAAGGGACTGATGCGGTGCGGACCTTCACGGTCTAACACGCGTACCTGGCTGTCCATATAGTCGATCCCGCCGATGCCTGAGCCAATCAGCACGCCTATCCGCTCGGCGTTGTCGGGCGTGATGCTCAGCTGAGCGTCGTCCAGAGCGAATTGAGTGGTGGCTAATGCGAACTGGATGAAGCGCGAGGTGCGCCGTGCCTCCTTGCCGTCCATAAACTGCTTGGGGTCAAAGTCGCGCACCTCGGCAGCGATTTGCGTGCTGTAGCCTGTGGGGTCAAAGTGGGTGATACGGGAGATGACGCGTCGGGGCGTGACCAGTCCTTCCCAGAGCGCCTCCAGCCCCATCCCCAGCGGGGTGATACACCCCATTCCCGTAATCACAACCCGCCGACGCATCGCTCACTCGTTCTCAGCACCCAACTTGGCAGTTAGCAGGCGTACCGCATCGGCGACGGTGCGCACCTGCTCCGCCTCATCTTCGCCAATCGTCACATCGAACTCCTGCTCCAACGCCATCGCCAGCTCCACCAAGTCCAGCGAATCCGCCTGCAGGTCCTCTGCCAAGTTCGTCTCGAGGGTAATCTCCTCAGGGCGTTTGTCCAACTGCTCGACAATCACCTTTTGCACTCGCTCAAAGATTTCCTGATTCATGGTCTGAACCTCCTTGATTAGTTTGGCTTAGATTCCGGTGGTCAAGCCACCGTCTATCACCAGCACCTGCCCCGTGATGTACGAGGCAAACTCACTACATAAGAAGAGTACCCCATACGCCACCTCTTCGGGCGTGCCGAACCGCTTGAGGGCGATTCTTTGCAAGGCGTACTCTTTCACCGAGTCGGCAAGGCTCTGGGTCATATCGGTCTCAATCAGTCCGGGCGCAATGGCGTTGCAGGTGATGTTTCGGCTGCCCATCTCCACAGCGACCGTGCGGGTGAAGGCAATCAGCGCCGCTTTGGAGGCACTGTAGTTCGCCTGCCCCACATTGCCCGTGATGCCCGAAATGGAGCTGATGTTGATGATGCGTCCCCAACGCTGGCGCATCATCGGCTTGAGCGCCGCACGCGTGAACAGGAACGCACCCTTCAGATTCGTGTCCAGCACGCTGTCCCAGTCCTCCTCACTCATTCTCAGCAGGAGCGTGTCGCGCGTGATGCCCGCATTGTTGACTAGGATATCCAACTGTCCCCATAGCTGGGTAATTTGGGCGACCACTTTGTCCGCCAGTTGGGGGGCGGCGACATCGCCCACGAAGGGGAGCGCCTGTCCGGGATAGTAGCTCTCGATGGCGTGAGCGACCTCTTGCACGCTCGCTTCGGTTCGGCTCAGCAGGGCGACTTTTGCGCCCGCCTCCGCCAACTGGAGCGCAATTGCACGCCCTATGCCCCGACTGGCGCCCGTCACGAGCGCCGTGCGTCCGTCCAACCGCAGATTCATACCTCTCCTCGTAATGCCTGGACGGTCTCGTCCAGTGTCTTAGAGTCTACCACACGGAGCGTGCGCACGCCCGGCACGATGCGCTTGATGAGTCCGCTCAGCACATCGCCCACGCCCACCTCGATGAAGGTGTCCACTCCCATTTGGTGGAGGCGCTCGATGCTCTGTTGCCATCGCACGGGGCTGGCAATCTGGTCGCTGAGTACCTCACGCACATCGTCGGGGTCTTCTAGCAGGCGCACTGCGGTCGTGGAGAAGAACGGATATTTGGGGCGCTGGAACTTCGCCGTTTTATAGGCTTGGCGTAGCAGTTCCGCAGCGTCGTCCATCAGGGGCGAGTGGAACGCTCCCGCTACCGCCAAGGGAACCAGTCGCCGTGCCCCCATCTCGCGCAGGAGGTCGCTCGCACGCTGGACGGCTTGAACCGTGCCCGAAATCACAATCTGCCCGGGCGAGTTGTAGTTGGCGGGCACGACCACTTCGCCTGTCTCTTGTTGGGCGCGCTCGCAGGCTTGCTCCACGAGGCTCGTCTCAGCGCCAATCACAGCGACCATCGTGCCCGGCACGCGGTAGGCGATTTCGTGCATCGCGTTCGCACGCTGTTCCACCCAGAAGAGTGCCTCCTGCAGGCTCCACACACCCGCAATCTCCAGCGCAGGATATTCGCCGACGCTGTGCCCCGCCACAAAATCGGGAGTGTATTCGGGCATCGCCTCCCGCAGTGCCTCCCACGCAGCAACACAGGTCACCAACAGTGCGGGCTGGGCATTCTCGGTGCGTTTGAGCGTCTCCTCATCGGTCTCAAAACAGAGTTGGGTGAAGGAGCGACCTGCCTGCTCCGAAGCCTTTTCAAACACCGCACGCGCTGATTGGCTCCGCTCGTACAGTTCACGCCCCATCCCTGGACGCTGGGAGCCTTGTCCGGGTACCACAATCGCCGTCCGCATGGCGTGCCGATTATACCTGATGGGTTTAGCAGGAAACAGGCAAGCGCTCACGAACCGAAAGAACGGTGAACACGATGGAACGAATACCCGAAGCAGAGGTCTCCCAGTGGTTGGAGCGCGTGCCGCAGTGGCGACGCGAGGGGATCGAAATCGCGCGCACCTTCACCTTCCGCAACTTCCGCGAAGCGCTGGCGTTTGTGGTGCATGTGGGGCTACTCGCCGAGCGGATAGACCACCACCCCGATATCGACATCCGCTACAAGCAGGTCGCCCTGCGCCTCAGCACCCATTCGGCGGGCGGGCTGAGCGAGAAAGATTTTGAACTGGCGACCCAGATAGACCAGATTGCGCCCAAATAGGCAGGACATCAGCACCTGCGCACGAATAAAGCCGTTTATGCGCCGACAAGGAGGGACAGCGTACTGATGGCAAATAATAACGAGACGCGTGAGCATTGGGGTACTCGGATTGGATTGGTATTGGCGATGGCGGGCAACGCTATCGGGCTGGGGAACTTCTTGCGTTTCCCTGGTCAGGCAGCGGCGAACGGTGGAGGCGCGTTCTTGATTCCCTACTTCATCTGTCTCCTCCTGATGGCAATCCCACTGATGTGGCTGGAATGGATGCAAGGACGCTACGGAGGCGTGCGAGGGCACGGCACGACACCCGCAATGTTCCAGCTGATGTGGCGCCACCCGATTGCCAAATATGTCGGCGTGCTGGGGCTGTTCATCCCGACGCTTATCCTGTTCTACTACTCCTTCTTAGGCTCTTGGACGCTGGGCTACAGCATCAAGACCCTGCTTGGGCAGACTCCCCAAGTAGACCGCTCGGTGCTTCGCCCCGATATGAGTGCGGACGAGATTTCGGGCACGATTCTCCAACCATACAGCGACTTTTTGGGCGCCTACAGTGGGGCGACGGGCGAGGGCGTGTTCCTTCAGCCTGACGGCTTCACGCTCGGCATCTTCGCTGTGGTGTTCGTGGTAACGCTCTACCTGATGGTGCGTGGGGTCTCAGGCGGGATTGAGTTGCTCGCCAAGATTGCGATGCCGATGCTGTTCATCTTGGCGGTCATCTTGATGATACGCGTGTTCACTTTGGGGCATCCCGTTTCAGAAGAGTACGGCGTGATGAACGGCATCGCCTTCTTATGGGAGCCGAAGTGGTATGTGGAGCGCAACGGGCAACAGGTGTTCGTGCTCCTCGACCCGCAAACTTGGCTTGCGGCGGCGGGTCAAGTGTTCTTCTCGCTCAGTTTGGGCATGGGCGCCATCCAGTGCTACGCCTCCTACCTGCGTCAGAAGGACGATGTGACGCTCACGGGGCTGTCCACCACCGCTTCCAACAGCTTCGCCGAGGTGGTGCTGGGTGCTTCGATAGCCCTGCCTGCAGCGTCCGCCTTCTTCGGGGTGGCGGCGGCGCAGGCGATTGCCTCACAGGGAAGTTTCTACCTCGGCTTTGTATCGATGCCCGCCATTTTCAGCTTCCTGCCTGCGGGCAACATTCTGGGCTTCTTGTGGTTCCTGTTGCTGTTTTTTGCGGCGCTGACCTCGGTGGTGGCGATGTGCCAGCCGATTATGGCGTTCTTGGAGGACGAGTTCGGCATGTCCCGCCTGCGCTCTGCGATGGCGCTGGGCGTGTTCTGGTTGATCGGCGTACAGTTCGCCATCTGGTTCAAGGGTGGAATTGATGTGTACGACTTCTGGTCAGGCACTTTCGGTCCTCCGCTGATGGCGCTCATCGAGGTGATTATTATCATGTGGATTTTCGGTGCCGACAAGGCGTGGAAGGAGATGCACGAGGGCGCTCTGCTTCGTGTGCCCCGATTCTTCTACTACTGCGCCAAGTATGTGACGCCCACCATTTTAGCTGTCATCTTGGGCACTTGGGTTTTCCAGAATGTGATGACCCCTGCGCGCACGGGCGAGCTCTTCACCCGCCCGATTGAAGCGGCAGGGCTGGAGGTCGGCTGGCACATCTGGATGATTCGCGGGTTCGTCCTGCTGGTGTTCCTGCTCCAGCTGTTCGCTATCTGGTATGTGTGGAACCGCAAGAAGGGCGCGAAGGAGGTGAGCGTATGAGCCTGCAAGGCTGGGTGTTTATGCTCAGTGCGTGGACTTTCTTCACCGCCCTGCTCATCTATTGCTACGCCCGTATCCTGTTCGGGAACTCTAAGACGGTCGATTAGGGTATAATCCCTTTGCTAAGGAGGTCGCTATGGCAAGTAAAAAAGGTGTTGGAAGCACACGCAACGGGCGCGACAGTAACCCGAAGTTCCTCGGCGTGAAGGAGTTTGGGGGCGAGTTCGTGCGCGCGGGCAACATCATCGTGCGCCAGCGCGGAACAAAGTTCCATCCCGGACGCAATGTCGGTCGGGGCAAGGACGATACGCTGTTCGCACTGTGCGACGGTTATGTGCAGTTTGAAGGACCGCGCAACCGACGGCGTGTGAGCGTGGTTCCCGTCGCGAACTGACCGCCACTACTTTAGATAGCCTAATACCCTCGGCTCACTAAGGTTCGGGACTCCCTGAAGTATTGGGGAGTCCCTTCACTATTTAAACTCTTGGCGTCGCTCCGAGGGACAACCCCCTGAGCGTTGGCGAACGAAGCGGAGGAGGGTAAGAACCCCACCCCAGCCTCTGACAGGGGTACATCCCTTGAATTTTGAATTCAAAATCACGCCAACCCGCCCCTACTTTGACGCTCCTCTGTTAGCCCCTGTGCGCCCCCACTGTCATTCTGAGCGCAGCGAAGAATCTCGGTGCCACCCGAAGCAGAGACCCTTCGCTGACGCTCAGGGTGACAAATGGGGGAGCTGTGATTCTGAGCGAAGCGAAGAATCTGACCTCGCCCCCGACCCCTCTCCCGCAGCGTCGGGAGAGGGGAGCCAAGACCCTTCGCTAACGCTGAGGGTGACAGGATGGGGTTTTTAGGGATTGACCCACAGCGCACTACCTCGTGAAACAGGAGGAATCGAGCCTTGTGGTCGTTTCAGAGTGTCTACCTGTCATTCTGAGCGAAGCGAAGAATCTCAACGAAAGACCTCACCCCCACCCCTCTCCGTTTACGGAGAGGGGGGCACAGGCACACAGTCGCGCCCCCCTCTCTGCTTGCGGAGAGAGACACAGGGGGGAGAGGTTCTCAACCCCCCTCTCTGCTTGCGGAGAGGGGGGACACAGGGGGGAGAGGTTCTCAACCCCCCTCTCTGCTTGCGGAGAGGGGGGACACAGGGGGGAGAGGTTCAAAATCTCCCCCTCTCTTATGAGGAGAGGGGGGCAGGGGGGAGAGGTTCACTTCTTACGACGACGCAGAGCCAGTAGACCTGCCAAACCCGTGCCGAGCGCCAGCATGCTCGCAGGCTCCGGAATACTCACAATGAAGTAATCCTGAAAAGTCTGGTCGTACAGCGTCACCGTGCCAGCGTAGGAGGCGAAGTTGTCGCGGAAGCCGTCGTGCAGGACACGCACACGCAGGCTAATCACATACTGCGTGCCATCAGGGTCAGTGCTGATATCGATCGAGTCGGTTCCGCTCAGCCCTGCCACGCTCTTGGCGAAAGTGCCCTCAAAAGCGTTCCAGTCCACGAAGTTCTCGGAGGCGGTGGAGAAGAAAGGTGCAGTGTTTCGCGTCACGGTGTAATCAAAGCGCAGGCGCAGGCGGTCAGCATGGGGCGAAGCCCGGTCGGGGAATATCTGAAAGTCAATCAGCCCGCGTGTGCCCGTAATCCCGCCGATGTTCCACGCAAGCGCAACATTCGGGAAGGCGTTCGGGTCGATGTTGTTGCCACCCCAGAGGTAAGGCGCCAAGTTGAACGGTGAGACCGACGGACCCCCTGCCGAGACCATCGGGGCGTTGCGGATTTCCATATCGGCGCGCGCCTCTGCACTTGCCCAGATGGTGTCGTCGTGCGCTGCAGCACGCATTCGGAACACATGTCCCGAACCCTGCCAAGTGCCGTAATAAAACGGGCCAGAATCACGACCCCATGCAAAGTTGCCTAAGCGGTCAATCGGGAGGTGATACTCGGACGAACCAGTTCGCCAATAGCCGTTGCCGAAGATAATCCCCATCCTGCCGAAGGCGTCGCCTCCCTGAGGATTGTCCAAGCGCACACGCACGGCGGCAGTGGTGAGGATGATGTCGTTGTTTGCGAAAATGCGTCCTGTCTGGCTGGGTAGGAACCCGTTGCTCTCCATAGTACTGCCAATAGGGGATTGGAACCCCGTTGAAGCAAATGGATAGCTATCGCGTTGCTCGTAAGTCATAAAAATCGTCTGCGCATAGGGCACGCTCATCAGAACTGCCCCAGAAACGACCAATCCTAACAATCGCCATTGCAATTTCATCGTTGACCTCCATTCTCAATGGTTGTTCCCACTCTCTGCTACGAGGTGTTCTGCTCGCCCCCTTGAAGAGGACGCTATCGCTTAGAGTGTTGATAACCGTTCCCCCGCCCTCGGGGCAGGGGATACAGGTTGAGTGCTTAGCACCCACTCCCAAAGTTAAACAGCACGATCAGCAAGTCGGCATCGTCCACCGTGCCGTCGCGGTTGAGGTCTTGCTGAGCCGAGTTGCTCCCGAATGCGAACAGCACACTGAGCAAGTCCGAGTCGTCGGTACAGCCGTTGCCGTCCACATCGCCTGGGATGGCGGGCACCCAGCCCATCGAGGCAGGGTACGCCCCGGCGGGGTAGCCCTTGTCGTGGAGCGTCGCTACAGGCTCTGCCTGAGCGGTCTGGGTATTGTCGTTCACTTGGAGTGCCCAAATGGTCACTTCGGTTGCGCTTCGGCTCGCCAGATAGAGCGTGCCTGAGTCCGCATCGTAGGCAAGCCCACCCAGCGTGTGCCCCTCCGGAACGCCCGTCAGGGTGTAGAAGACGGGGGTGAAGGTGTAGTCGCTGTCGGGGTCAAACTCGGCACGCACGAACTGGCGGGGCGTGGTGAGGTACAAGTGCTCGCCGACCCACTCGGCGCCTATCGTGGCGAAGTTGAGTGTGTAGGCGTAGCGCATCAGCTCGGGGATGTGGTGTCGGTCTGCCATCATCAGCACACTGAACTGTTGGCTGGGGTTGTGCGGAGGAGAGGCGCGCCAGAACTCGCCGTCCTTGAAGGCGCCGTCGCGCATCCAGTGGTGCCCGAAGAAGCATTCGCACATATTGTAGGCGGTAATCTGCTGGACCGCGCCCGTGTAGGGGTTTACCCGTGCGACCGCCTTGCGGTTGTTCGCCCCGATGTAGAGCGACTGACCATCATAAGCGAGGTAGCCGTACTCGGTGGGCAGGTTCCCGCTGGTGACGAAGTTGGGCGTGAGGGTGTGGTCAATCTGTGCCGTGCGCAGGTTGAAGCGGTACAGACGCGGGGTCGGTGTCTCGCCCCCAGCCGAGAGCCACAGGTAGCCATCGGCATAGGTCGTGCCGACTATCAAGCCCAAGCCAATCATCCAACTTAGTGTGCGTTTCATTTTAGATGCCTCCTATCTAACCCCTCTTCCCCCGTCCCCTTCTCCCCTACGAAGGGAGAAGGGGTGTTCAGCTCCCCCTCTCTGCTTGCGGAGAAGGGGTTGGGGGGTGAGGTTCACTTCTTGCGACGACGCAGAGCCAACAGGCCTGCCAAACCCGTGCCCAGCGCCAGCATGCTCGCAGGCTCTGGAATCGGACCGCTGTAGGCGATGTAGTCTGTATCGCGTATCACTCCGTTGATACGTGTGAATGCGTTCTCAACACAGAAGGCGTAGAGTTCCAGGTTGATGAAGTTGAACTGGTTGCCCCCGACAGGAGTCATCCTGACATACATATCGCGGTTGCTGGGCACAGAGAAGAAGGGCGAGCTGAGAATCTCGGCGTTCACGCGCAGGTTGGCGCCTGTGATGCGCTTGATGAGAATGTCTATGGGCAAGCCAGATACACTGCCTGGTAAGCAGTAGTTGATGTCGACAGCCCCTGTATTCCAGTTGATGATGCGCCCGCCCGTGCCTGTGCCAGCGCCGATATCGGCTCCTGTCAGAGTAATGGTGGGCAAGCCTGCAATCCCTGTCAGAGCCGCAAGGTTGAGTTGAATGTCGAGCGTGTTGGTGGATTTTGTAAGACTAGCAGGGGCTGGATTGCCGAGGCTGACGGTCGTTGAGAGCGCGCCTGTAGTCACCAAGTTGCCCGCGTTCAGGTCGAAATGGACGACATCGTCCTGCCAGACCAAGCCTGAGGCGCCAGGAGGCTGGGCGTGCGCACCTACCAAAATACTGAGGCTCAAAAGAGCCGTTCCGAGCCAATAGCGTTTCATCATTAGACCTCCGTTCCGTCTATTCTTCGGTGCAGGACGACCTGCACAAGCACTGTGTGTTCACCTTCCAAAGGAGCGCCGTGTCGCTCCCTGCCGATGCGTGTCCCGAGTGGCACTCTGGACTTCCATCGGTTATAGACTCAATATAGCCTAAAAAGCGGACAGCAGGGGCTGGTAAATTTGCGGGTTTTGCTGACTGGGGGGGTAGGTCTGACAAGGGTACATCGCTTAGGTTCAACATCCTACCTGCCCCGCCCAACTTTCAAACCCCGCTTCTAACCACGAAACTCTTCCTGTCATTCTGAGCGAAGCGAAGAATCCCAACGAAACCTGATTGACCTCACCCCCCGACCCTGAAGTTTGGCTTTTTGAGGCGCTCGCAAAACCAAAGCCACCCCGTCTTAGAACCCTGAGCAACCCCAGAACACGCTACCCAACCCACAACCGAAACGCTCATCAGACCGTCCCCGCCCCACCCTCCTAAAGCCGACGGCAACCCAACACCGCATTCCGCAACCCCCCGCCCAAACCCGCTTGTTCCGCCCACTCCACCCCATCCCCGTCC
>OGCI01001002.1_pt1 | contig 26859 bp, 21 predicted proteins | sample 1570021 | NCBI WGS metagenome assembly OGCI01 (sample SAMN06264664, study PRJEB24512) | hot springs metagenome | isolation source: Hot spring water | place: South Africa: Tshipise | collected 2015-06-21 | reverse complement strand
ACAGCGACCGACACGCCTGTCCCGCCCACCGCCACCCCATTGCCGCCCACCGCAACGCCCTTGCCACCCACGGCGACCAACACACCCGTCCCGCCCACCGCCACCCCATTGCCGCCCACCGCCACCCCATTGCCGCCCACCGCGACCAACACACCCGTCCCGCCCACTCCAACACCAACCAGAACCCTTACTTCACCTTCTACAACGCCCACAAGAACGCCCGTACCTACCACCATACGCTTTGATGTGTGGGATGACGCCCATCAAAGCCCTATCCTGACTACAACAACCAATTTCAGTGATCTGATTGCCACGGATAATCAATGGACAGAATTCTTATACGAACCCAGGGGGTATCCGGGAGTTTTTGCCGCGGTCAGTGAACGTCCTCCAGTAGAACGTTTCTATGCTGAAGTGCCCAATGGACGCTACACTTTCTATGCAGGTCTATATCTGCACGCCAATCTGAGATACTACTGGGGATACACAGCCGATAACCCACAAGCGATGAACTTCAGAGCCGCTAATGGAACTCGAGGTGGTTTCAACGAATATAATCTTGGCACCGTCACGGTGACCAACGGCGTTTTTGAGATTTATGTCAACCGCGCTGACCTGTTAACCGGTAAGGGAACATACCCATACTATGGCTGGGCGTGGATTCGCCTGGTCCCTGCGCCGTAAGATTTACTCCGCTAAGCCTCTTCGAAAAGGGCTTGCCGATTAACCGACAAGCCCTTCCTTGATTATGAATTTTCAGGGAATGGTATGAAATCCAACACGCGACTTTTACTGGCGGGATCTCTCCTGATCGGAATTCTCACCCTTTTATTGGGGCAAACCGTCATTTCTATATCGCCGGCACTCACCCATGATACCAGTGTTTATTTAAATGCAGCCTATAACCTGGCACAGGGGAACGGCTTGCGAATAGACATGACATTAACCCCCATGCAAGAATCCTCCCGCCGTTATTGCGACTACATGCCCGGATTCCCTGCATTTCTTTCATTCTTTCTCTGGCTGGGAGTGCCTGAAGGCTTTGTTTTAAGAGGGGTTATCCTTGCAGGCATGCTTTCCATGGTAATGCTGGGAATCGGGCTGATGTGGGAATGGAGCCATCGCTTGATCCCATCCCTGGCAACAGGACTGCTGTTGTTACTCTTCCCACCTCTGGTCAATTATATGACCTACGCCCTGACAGAGTCGTTATACCTTCCCCTAACAATCGGGGTTATTCTGGGTTTGAGCCTGTACTTTCGCAAGACACCCCCATCCAGAAAGGTCTTGATCATCCTTGCCCTGCTCATGGCTTCGATCTCGCTGACTCGTATTGTTGGTCTGCTTCTCGTTGGGATTGTCGGCGCAATGATGCTCATCCGTTCAATCATCCACCGGGAATGGAAACAGGCTGCTGTGGAAACCACTGCCATTTTCCTCTCGCAGGTACCCACATTTCTGGTATTGCTGAGCAATTACCTTCAAACGGGAAAGTTTTACTGCGCCACCAATTCTGCAGGCTGGGAAATTGAACGCACCACTCGAGGGTATCTGCTTCAACTTCTGATCAATCAATTTAAGCCAGATTTAAGCCTGGGATTGGGTTTTCGCAGAGCATTTAGCGCTCTCCCTGTTGAAGTGATCATGATGGCAGGGCTGCTGGCATTCATACTTGCTGGAATAGTCATCTGGAAAACCAGATTGCAGATTCGAGAAGGTTTTCAGAAATGGGTTTCTCTGCCAGTTCTCACCGTACTTCTTTACCTGGCAGGGTATTTTGGTTTTCTCTTTTTATTCGGTAATTCCTGGGCAATGTGGGATTTCCCCCGTTATTTCATTCCCGGTTATCCATTCTTACTTTTGCTAATTGTATTTTTCATTGACTCCCTGTGGCAATCCTGGAAACATTTTTTGCCGAGGACACTTTTGTTCCTGGCAATGGTCTTCCTGATCATTTCTTATGCCCAAATGACCTATCAAAAATTGCCGGAAATGATTACAGGAAGAGGCATTGAGTCTGAACCCATTAAGAATCATCCGGTGTTCACCTATTTGCAACAAAACCTGCAACCTTCTGACCTGTTATTGAGCACCCGAGAACCCACACTATGGTATTATCTCCGAAGACCTGTAAGAAGGGTAGAAAGAATCGAAAATCTTTCCTGTGCTGAACTGCAAAAGCCGCCTTCAGGGGGACGAATGTTCTTCGTTTTGTTTCCGGAAGGTAATTATCAGGGTGACCCGACAAGTGCCGAAAATGAAGCGTGGTTTCGCGGCTGGATAGCCCCCTGCGGCGTCATCATCGAGCACAGAAATTTCAACGAAACTGCAGTGTATATCATTGATTTTCCAGAGTAGAATAGGATAATTATGGTCGAAAATTCTCTTTCGCGATCTGCAACACCTTCACATCACCCACATGTCACTGTGATTGAGGCAACAAAAGGCTGGATATCCCTGGGACTGAAAGACATCTGGGAATATCGAGAACTTTTGTGGCTTCTCATCTGGCGAGAAGTGCGGGGAATGTATCGCCAGACAGCACTGGGGGCTTCGTGGATATTCCTTCGCCCTGTGCTGAATCTGGTCATTCTGACACGGGTTTTCGGTACCTTTGTAAAAGTTCCCAGCGATAATCTCCCTTACGCTCTCTTCTCCCTCTCTGCGTTACTGCCGTGGGGATATTTCTCGAATGCAGTTTTGCGTTCCGCTGGCAGTCTGGTTCAAAATATGGAAATTATCTCAAAAGTGTACTTCCCCCGGATAATTATCGCGATTGCTGGTGTACTTTCTGGACTGGTGGACTTTGCAGCATCTTTCGGGATTTTCCTGTTGTTTATGTTGTATTTCAAAGTCCCGATCCGGATTGAAATCCTCTGGTTGCCTGGTTTCATCCTGGCTTCGATGTTGCTGGCGCTGACTGTAGGTCTCTGGTTGTCAACACTCTCCGTAAGATTTCGAGATGTTTCTTTTGCAATCAACTTTCTGTTACAAGCCATGATGTACCTTTCACCGGTCATTTACCCGGTGAATCAGGTTCCTGAGGCTTTGCGATTTTTCTATCGGTTGAATCCAATGGCAGGTATTATCGAAGGATTTCGATGGTCGCTTCTTGGAATTGGCTCACCTCCAGATATCACCTTCTGGATTTCCATGGGATTGATGTTTGTGGCTATGTTATTAGGAGCCTTTATTTTCCGACGCACTGAACGAACAATTGTGGATTACCTATGAGCGACATTGCAATTCATGTTGATAACCTTTCAAAAAAATATCGCATCGGGCGCAATCAAAATGAGGCTTTGCATAAACCTTCGCCCCTTCGTCATCTTGCCCATTCCATGCGATATTTTCTGGGGGCTTTCTTCCAACCCGAAGAAACCCTCTGGGCATTGAAAAATGTCTCGTTTGAAGTAAAGCAAGGGGACGTCCTCGGAGTCATTGGGAGAAACGGTTCAGGTAAAAGTACCCTGCTCAAACTGCTCTCTCGGGTCACTGAACCTACAACTGGACGTGCAGTTATCTATGGGCGAGTAGGAGCCTTACTTGAGGTAGGTACAGGATTTCATCCCGAATTGACCGGACGGGAAAACGTCTTCTTGAGTGGGGCAATTTTAGGAATGAAACGGGCAGAAATTGAGCGGAAGTTTGATGAAATTATAGCCTTCTCTGGAATCGAACGATTTATTGACACACCCATTAAGTATTATTCTTCAGGAATGCGGGTGCGGCTGGGCTTTGCAGTTGCCGCACATCTGGAGCCTGAAGTCCTGCTGATTGACGAAGTTCTTGCAGTGGGTGATGCAGAATTTCAACAAAAATGTCTGGGGAAAATGAGCCAGGTGGCGACTGAAGGACGCACGGTTCTGTTCGTCAGTCACAACATGGCAGCGGTTCAATCCCTGTGCAATCGAGGACTTTACCTGCAAAAAGGGGAAGTTCTGGTGGATGGCACCATCAGCGAGGCAGTGAAGATGTATCTCAAAATCATTGATGAAATTTCTCAGCAAGAAATTTCTGAACGCTCAGACCGAAGCGGATTGGGAAACATCCGCCTGGTTGGAGTGGATATTACAGACCAGAGTCACCTTACAGCCCTCACGCTGATCACCGGGGAACCTGCTCAATTTGTATTCCATCTCTCTCATCTCGAACCTAACACAGTGTTTGAATATCTGGATTTCACCATTTGCGATTTGCAGGGAAATCCGGTAGCCTACTTTAACAGTATTGACTCCAGCCCGGAAGATCAGAAATCCCCCGAACTGCATGATAAGGTCATTTGCTGGATTCACGAATTACCTTTGCTCCCCGGACGTTATCGGATTAACGTTGGGATAAAAGCCAATGGTGAAATGCAGGATCACGTTGAGGCTGCGGCCATTTTTAACGTTGAACAGGGACGATTAAGAGGCCGTCCCATTGATAACCGAAGCCAACGGCTTGGGAGTGTCATCTTTCCTCACCGCTGGATACTCCCGGGATAAATACCACATGAAACAAAAAATCTTATCCAACTTGCTCAGGTTCTACGCCAGATGGGCGGGCACTTTTATCAAACCCTACCCCAATTCCGTCATACTGCTCCCCCCTTACTCTCCAGGGAGTTACGGAGATGCCGCTGTTGTGACTTCATTTGTTGAAAATCTTTCAAAACGTGGAGTCAAACGCATTGCCCTGCTCAATTACCAGGAAGCCGATGACTGGTCTTTCATTAAAGGAGTAGATGAGTTTTTCTGCCTGGAAGATTTTTTCCATTACCAGGCGTGGAAAATCCGCTTCTCCTTTTGTGATACGATCAGTCGGTATGAGCAATTTTTCGTGCTGGGCACAGATGTCATGGATGGGTACTATTCACTTGAGGACTCTCTTAAACGCATTTACCTCGCTAAAATCGGTTCCCAAACCGGACGTCCTACCAGGATTGTAAGTTTCAGTTTTAATGCCCATCCTGAATCTTCCTGTGTAACGGCCTTAAGAGAATTGCCTGCATCGGTCAAACTCTTTGCACGCGATCCTGTTAGCAAAGAGAGGCTCGAAAGGTATCTTCAACGTCCAGTAACCCTGACAGCAGATATTGCATTTCTTCTCGAGCCCCGAAGTGGTGGACAGGTTTCCACCGAGGTGCTCGGGTGGATCAAACAACAACAGGACCAAAATGCTATTGTTGTCGGCATCAATGCCAACCACGTTCTCATTGAGAAATATCCAGCACTCAGCGCGGAGAGACTGGCCAAAGCCTACCAATCTGCCATCCAGGATATCTATAACCGGTTCCCCGAAGTCAGGTTCCTGTTTATCCCGCATGATATCCGCGGCAAAGCCAGTGATGTGGTGATCGCACAGGCAATATTCGATGCGCTTCCAGAATCTATTCAACAAATGAGCAAAATTGTCCCACTGCCGTGTCCAACCGCTGAGATCAAATACATTGTGAGTAAACTGGCATTTGTTCTGAGCGGAAAAATGCATCTTGCCATTGCCTGTCTGAGTCAGGGAATTCCCGTCGCCTGCATTGCCTATCAAGACAAATTTGAAGGGCTGTTTCAGCATTTTGAAATGGACAATATGACAATGGCACCTGAAGAATTACTGGAACCCGGTAAGTTAAGCCAGTTCTTTATTGAACGTTTTATGAAGAGACAAGAACTTGCAAAACAAATCCAGATCCACTTACCCAAAGTGATTGAACTGGCTGAGAAAAATATATCCTCGTGATGAAAAAGATTCTGGTCATTGCAAACATTCTTCCCTTTCCCCCCAAAGACGGCGGGAAAGCCCGTCTGTATCATCTATACAGCCGTCTCTCGAAAAAATATCAAATCACATGGGCATCACCAATCTGGGATGGAGAAGAAGCCTATCTCCAGGGCGTGTCCGGGTTCTGTCATCAGGTCATTCCTTTGCCTAAAGAAGAGAATTTTTCATTCCCCACACAAGGGGGAATGGGATTGTTAAAACGCGTCCTGGCTCATTTGCGCATTCCCAGATTGTTTGAGTTCGCTTTTGGATACGTGAAAGCCCCGGGGGTTTACTGGCTCCCCAAAACTCCCGAACGTCTTGAAGCCATTGAAGGAATTCTTCGCCAGAATCACTTTGACCTCATTATCAGTGAGTTTGAGGGAAACGCAGAACTCATCCCCGAACATGTTGAAATTCCCCGCCTGCTTTCAACACACAATGTGCAATCCAATCTATTCTGGAGAGCAAGGAAAACATTTCCCGGATCCTGGGTGGACCGGTTATTTTTCTTCCCTGAATGGTTGAAAATTATCCATTACGAAAAGAAAAATTATCGCCGATACAACGGCATATTGGCTGTCTCGGAGAAAGACAAACAGATCCTGCAAAAGCGTTGTCGCTCAATACCGGTCAGGTTGATACCCAACGGCGTGGATACAGATTTTTTCACTCCCTCTTCTTCTACTCCCATTCCCCACACCATGGTCTATTTAGGTAATTACGCCTATCCGCCAAATGCCGATGCGGTAAGATATTTCTACACCCAAATCTTTCCCAAAATCCGCGGGCGATTTCCCGATGCCAGGCTCATTCTCATTGGCGCATCCCCGCCGGAAGAACTGATCGGGCAGGAAGGCGTCGAACCGCTTGGATTTGTTGAAGATGTTCGCCCGATTGTCCAACAAGCCGAGGTAATGGTAGTTCCTTTACGCACAGGGGGAGGCACACGGCTGAAAATTCTCGATGGGATGGCAATGGGAAAAGCCATTGTCTCCACATCTCTTGGGGCTGAAGGGCTTGAAGTCACCCATGGTAAAAACATTTTACTGGCGGACACTCCCGAAGCCTTTGCCGAACGTGTCATTGAGGTTATGGAAAATGCCGATTTGCGGAGAACTCTGGAACAAAATGGACGTGCTCTGGTAGAACGCTTATATGATTGGAACGCCATAGCCAGAGAAGCGGAGGAATGGCTGGAAACCATTTTTCAGCAACCTGCCCCGCTTCTTTTGAGGAAAGAGGGAATTAATGCCCAGGGTTAGCATCATCATCCCGACCTATAACAACGCACAATTTTTGCCTTCCACGCTGGAAAGTGTTTTTCAGCAAACTTACCAGGATTACGAGATCATTGTGATTGACGATGGCTCAACCGATAATACCCGGGAAGTCCTTACGCCTTACCAGTCCAAAATCCGGTATCTGTTTCAGGAAAATCAGGAACGGTCAGCCGCGCGGAATTACGGGCTTACGGTCGCACAGGGAGAATTAATTGCCTTTCTGGACTCCGATGATCTCTGGCTCCCTCAAAAACTGGAACGCCAGGTAAAGGTCATGGATGAATATCCCGAAGTGGTTCTGGTATTCTCACAGGCGTATTTTATAAATCCTGAGGGTCAACCTACTGCATTTTGCGGAGATTGGATTGATGGAAAGCCTGCTGAGGGGATTGAGATTCGCTCTTTTTTTGAAGACTTTGCACAGGGTAACGTGGTTTATGGAGGAGGCTCCACATCCCTGGTGCGACGAGAGGCTTTGAACAAAGCAGGAAATTTTGACATTCACATTACGCACGGGGAAGATTGGGATCTCTGGTGGCGTCTTTCCGCCCTGGGACCGTTTGCATACATCCCGGAACCGCTCATTTACTATCGCGTGTTTGGATGGAAAAAACTTCTCCAGAGGCAATCCACTGAAAAAGCCCTTCAAGAACATCTGTATGTAATTGAAAAAAATCTGGGGCATATGCCAGAAGAGATTAAGAACCATTTGCTTCCGCTGGCGCAATGTCATATGACTGTCCTTGCGGCGTTAGGCTCTTATCAATTGGGAGAATTTGAGCGCGCTAAAACCTTCCTCAAGCGGATCGGAGAAATCGATCCGGAATGGGTTTCCCCACAGCGGATTATGTGGCTTGCGGTGGACCGAGCAAAAATCATTGAGAAAGACACTGGCTCATATGACGAAGCCATACACTTCATTCGTGCCATGTTCCAGAATCTCCCTTCAGATATTCAACTGCCGGGCTCATTCCTCCACAAAGCCATTGGTTGGTTGTATATCAGCGGCGCATTTGAACAACATGTGAGAAAAGACACTCAAAAAATCCGCCAGTTGCTATGGAAAGGACTGCCACATGTACCTGGAGCCCTGCTAAACCGGGGAGTGCTATCCATGTCTGTGGAGGCAATTTTGGGGCAAACCCTGGCTAACACCTTCAGAAACCTGATTGGAAAGCGTCATGCCTGAAGTAACCGTCGTCCTTCCCACGTTTAACCGTGCAGACATGATTTTAGACGCCATCCGCAGCGTGCAAGCCCAGACCTTCCAGGACTGGGAAATTGTGGTTGTGGATGACGGCTCTACCGACAACACAAAGGAAATCATTCAGGCACTGGAAGACCCCAGAATCCGCTATCTCTATCAGGAGAACAAGGGCTTACCCGGCGCCAGAAACACAGGGATTCGTAACGCTCGTGCCGAACTGATAGCCTTCCTGGACTCGGACGATGCTTTTCTACCTGAAAAACTGGCATGGCAGGTACAACGGATGGCAACTCAGCCAGATCTCGGACTGGTTGCCGGAGATGTGTTTTTCACGGATGCGCATCTTAAACCCTTGTTTGAAGCCCGCGCATGGGAGTCCCATCCCACTCTGACCCTGAGTGACTGGGTGCTGGGCTGCCCGATCATTGTCTCAGCAACGATGGTTCGGCGTGTCTGGCTGGAAAAGGCAGGATATTTCGACGAAACCATGCGCTACGTGGAAGATTGGGATTTATGGCTTCGATTATCTTACCTGGGCTGCCCTATGGAGTGGTTATCCAAACCCGTTACGCTTTACCGCATTCACGGACAAAATATGGCAAAGCATGCGGCCCTAATGAAGCAAGGCATGTTGAGAATGTTCGATAAATTCTTTTCTATTCCCAATCTTCCTTCGGAGATACTGGACTTAAAAGATCAGGCTTATGCGCATGCCTACCTGAATGGCGCGGCACGGGCTTTTTCGGCTGGAGATTCGATCGAAGGAAAAAACTCGTTACAGAATGCGCTCCGAATCAACCCCACACTGGGGATTGGTGACCCACCCCAGGCGCTCAGTTCGCTTGCCTCTTTTGCACATTCTCCGCAGTGCCATCAACCGGAAATATTTCTTCAATCCCTGATTCAGGGACTGCCAGAGGAAGTGAAGCACTGGAAGCCTCAATACATCCGGGCAATCTTCCATGCTACAGCGGCGTTCGAAAAAGTAAGGCAGGGTAAAAAGAAACAGGTTCCTGTCCATGCTTTAAAAGCGATACTGTTTGACCCAACCTGGCTGAAAAACCGCGGATTAATTGCCATTGCATTGAAATCTCTGATTTCTCCTTCCCCCTCACCCAAGGAGGATGTATGACCAAAGTACTGGTTACCGGTGGTGCAGGTTTTATTGGTTCTCATCTTGTCGATCGGCTTCTTCAAGAAGGGTTTGAAGTGCGTGTACTGGACTTGTTAGACCCTCGGGTTCATCCCAACGGAAAACCATCCTGGATTTCAGGCGAGGCTGAATTTGTTCAGGGAGATGTAAGAGACGCGCAAACACTGGCAAGCGCCCTTCGAGGGGTGCAGTACGTATTTCACGAAGCCGCCTATCAGGATTACATGCCCGACTTTAGCCGGTTTCTCCACGTGAACAGCGTCAGCACTGCGCTCATTCACGAACTGATTCTGGAATACAGATTGAACGTAGAAAAAGTTATCGTTGCTTCCAGCCAGGCTGTTTATGGAGAAGGGCAATACCAGTGTATAAATCCCCACTGTCAGCAATACCAACAGATGGTTCAACCGCCTGCACGCGATGAAGAGCAATTGCAGGAAGGGCGCTGGGAAGTGATCTGTCCATCCTGTCACACAGAGATGAATCCCCTCCGACTGAAGGAAGAATATGCCAATCCATACAACGCCTATGCCATCAGTAAATATGCAGAGGAATTGTCGGCGGTACGTTTAGGAAAACTGCACCACATACCCAGCGTAGCGCTGCGGTATTCCATTGTGCAGGGACCAAGACAATCTCTTTTCAATCAGTACTCAGGGATTTGCAGAATTTTCTCGGTCCGTCTGATGAATGGTTTACCACCCATCATCTACGAAGATGGGCTTCAGACCCGGGATTTCACGCATGTTGCCGATGTTGTGGAAGCCAATATGACCGTATTGAAAGATCCGCGAGCAGATTATCAGGTATTCAATGTCGGGAGCGGTTGCGCCACCACCGTTTTAGAATACGCCCGAGTACTCACCCAACAATTTGGAATGGATGTTGAACCCCTTCTTCCCGGGGAATACCGGCTTGGGGACAATCGCCACAGTGTTTCAGATATTTCTCGATTGCAGGCTCTTGGGTGGCAACCCACAAGAACTCTCCCTCAAATTTTTAAAGATTACCTGGAATGGATTGGCAATCAAGGAAATGTCCTGGATTACTTTAAGACAGCAGAAGCCTTGATGAAACAGGCCGGGGTTGTTCGGAAAGTATCATCTCCCTCTGGTTAATCTGAAAAAGAATGTTTGATTCCATGAAGCCACAATCCCGACAACATATTTACTTTTCTCCCCATCTCGACGATGCCATTTATTCGTGTGGAGGGCGCATCTTCAGACAACGAAGCCACGGTGAAGCCGTAACCGTGCTTAACTTCCTTGCTGGACATCCGACTGAAGGAAGGCTGACTCCTTTTGCACAACAATACCACAACATGTGGGGGAATGCCTCCGATCCAATTGCTTTGCGGCTAGGAGAGGATTCCCGCGCTCTGGGATTATGGGAAGTTCAGGCAATTTACTGGGGTACAAGCGATGCCATCTATCGCAAAGTGAACCAAGAAGCAGTTTATCCAGATTTGTCTGCTTTATTCGGACCTCCCCATCCTGAAGATGCAAAAGCCCTGATGCGCTTTTGGAAAAATGCCTGGCATGATCTTGGATTCTTTCCTGAGCAGGTTCATTTGTATGCACCGCTTGCCGCCGGAAATCATGTAGATCATGTGCTGGTACGGGAATTTGCGAAATGGTTAAAACAACAGGGCTGGCAGGTCTGGTTTTATGAAGACTTCCCTCATGCTTACGACACAACGACTCTTCAAAAAGCGCTAACTGAGTTTGGAGAAGTCCAATGGCATTGTTTCACTGAACTGATTGATGTAAAAGAAAAAGTCAAAGCCATGTGCATGTACGAATCTCAGATTTCCATGATGTTTGCAGATAGAGAAGACATGGAGAAACGGGTAAAAGATTTCACCGCAGAGCGAGCGGCGGCAATCCACTGGGGAGAACGTCTTCGTAAACTTCTAGCCGGCTCAGGCGGTAGACGCGAACGGATCTGGAGGCGTTTTTTTGGATACCGGGCACATGCTGAACGATACTGGAGTTATTCATGATCCCGGCTGACTCAAATCTAAATCCTGCTTTCGTTCCTTCGGTCTCCATCGTCATTCCTGTGTATAACGGAATGCGCACAATACAGACTTGTCTGGATGCCATCTTTCAACAGGACTATCCCAGAGAAAAGTACGAAGTGATTGTGGTGGATAACAACTCTACCGACGGCACACCCGAATTTGTGCAGAAATATCCTGTGAAACTGGTTTTCGAACATCAAATTCAGGGTCCTCATGCGGCAACCAACACGGGCGTAAAAGAAGCCAGGGGGGAAATCCTGGTATTTACCGATAGTGATTGTGTTCCCGAACCAGACTGGTTGAAGCATCTGGTTGCCCCTTTTGCAGATGAAACAGTCGTTGGAACCGGCGGAAGAATTGAAGCCTTTCAACCCTCCACGCCAGTTGAGCGATTTTTGGACCAGATGAAACCCTTCAAGAACGCGTATCAGGCTACTCCCAATTTTCCTGCCGCATTGATTACCGGAAACTGCGCCATTCGGCGAGACGATTTTATTGCCGCCGGGATGTTCAATCCCCATATGTACACTGGAGCAGAGGTGGACTTAAGTTATCGGGTGCAGTTGCAAACAGGGAAACGGGTTGTCTTTGTTCCTGAGGCTGTGGTCTATCACATTTTCAGCCCCACAGTCAAACGGCTGGGAAGGCATTTTTATATCTACGGATATTCCGAAATTTTACTGGGTACCATTTATAAAGATGTTCCGGGTTATCCATGGCCTCCTGCTGAGCAAATCAAAACCATGTTCCGGCAATTCAGAGCCTTACTGACGTATCTGGCATCTTTTGGATTTCGAGTACTTTCTTTTCCTTTCAGGCGCACCATTCCACAGGATTATTTTCTCACCCCCCTCTTCTGGTTTTGGGTTGAATTGAACAACCTGCGTGGAAAAATTGAAGGACTGTGGGTGACTCGTTTTTACCGCCGCAAGTTCTGGGAAAAAGGGGTCAGGGTCATCTAATGCGCATCGCAATCTTTCATAACCTTCCCTCAGGTGGCGCAAAACGCGCCCTCATGGAATGGACCCGTCGGCTGGTCCAGAAACACGAAGTCCATGTTTATACCCTGAACACTGCCGACCATGCATATTGCGATATTCGCCCCATGGTACTTCATCACCTGGTTTACTCCTTTCAACCCCTGCCCCTGTATCAGAGCCCCTTAGGAAGGTTAAACCAACTTCAACGCTGGAGAGATCTGGGAAGACTGACTACGCTCTATCAACGCATGGCGGAACAAATAGATCAGGGAGGATATGATGTGGTCTTTACCCATCCCTGCCTGTTCACCTTCATCCCAATCCTGAATCTCTTTCTGAGCACACCAACTGTTTACTATTTGCATGAGCATTTTCCCAATCAGGTGAACCGAAATTTCGAACGCCCTTACCTGCGTTCTTCTGTCCTGAGAAAAATCGCAGAACCTTTTGACCCTTTCATTCAAATGTATCAAAACCGACTGAGAGCGATACAAGACCAGGCTGTTGCAAAAACGCACCTTTTCCTGGCAAATTCGAATTTCACCTTACGGCAGTTTCAGAAGAGTTACTCGGTTCCCGCCTACCTCAATCGTTATGGCGTCAATACGGAACAATTCCACCCCAACGAAAAAATCAATCGGGAAGGTCACATCCTCTCAGTAGGCGAATTAAGCCCTCGAAAAGGATTCGATTTTCTCATCAAAAGTCTGGCTTACGTTCCGGAAGTTCGCCGTCCTCCATTACGGTTGATCTGTAACATGCAATTAGATGAGGAGAGAGATTATCTGCTTCAGTTGGCAGAACAATATGGTGTACAAATAGAAATTTTCACCAATCTAAACAGCGAACAACTGGCTCAGGAATATCAAAAAGCCCGGTTAGTGGTTTATTCACCAGTTCAGGAACCCTTTGGACTGGTTCCACTGGAAGCCATGGCTTGCGGCACCCCTGTACTGGGGATTGATGAAGGGGGAGTGCCCGAAACAATTGTTGATGGGGTGACCGGACGCCTTGCCCCACGCGATCCCGTCCGGTTTGGTGAAATTTTACAGGAAATGCTCAACCAACCAGACAGATTGAAGAAAATGGGACAAAACGGTGTCGAAATGGTACGTAAGAACTGGACATGGGAACAATCCACTCAGACACTGGAAGAATATCTGATGCAAACCAGTAAGGCAGGAGTCCATTGAAACCGAATATCCTTGCTATCATCTTGAACTGGAATAAACCACAGGATACACTTCGTTGTCTGGAAATGCTGGGTGAGGATATTCCCCGCCTTGTCGTGGATAATGGTTCTGCTCCAGAATCCAGAGAAATTCTGCGCAAAGCCATCCGTGGCGTCCCGATGATCGAATTGCCACAAAATCTCGGTTATGCAGGTGGGAATAATGTCGGGATTCGCTGGGCACTGGAAAACCACTTTGACTGGATTCTTTTGATTAATGAAGATGCAATCCTCACAGGAAGCGACCTTCTCCACCTGATTTCGATTGCAGAAACAGATCCTTTAGCAGGTTTTGCAGGACCTCTCATTCTCCACGCAGACTCTGATCACCTGATCCAGAGTGCCGGTGGACAGTTGAACCGTTTCTGGCATCCTTCTCACAGGGGACAAAATCAGGTCAATCAGGGACAATACGTTCACCCCGAGGAAGTGGACTGGCTGTCGGGTTGTGCGCTCTTAGCCCGTTCGCAAATGATTCGCTCAATCGGATATCTGGATGAAAGTTTCTTCCTGTATGAAGAAGAATTGGACTGGTGCATTCGGGCAAGGCAGGCAGGCTGGAAATGTCTTTTCGTGCCAGAAATTCAAGCCAGGCATGCTGGCGTTCGCCCTGATTATGAACCTCCCCCATACATTACGTATTACATGGTTCGGAATCATTTCCGTTTATTAGCCAAACATCGGGCTGGCTTCCTCCCCTGGGCATATGCCCTGATTCAAAGCCTGCGCACGCTGATCGTCTGGAGTGTGCGCCCTAAATGGCGTTCAAAACGGTTACATCGAGACGCACTCTGGCTGGCAATGAAAGATTTCCTGCAGGGGAAATCGGGACCCCTTTCACAGAACATATAAATCGGAACTCCTATGCGAATTTTATTCTTATCCCGATGGTTTCCATTTCCCCCCAATAACGGTTCAAAATTGAGGATTTACAATCTTCTGCGGTACTTGAGCCAGAATCATTCCATTACCCTGCTTTCTTTTTATGAACCAGACGAGGGCAATCCTGACCTTTCTTCAGCCTCCGCTGTTTGCCAGAGGATTCATACCGTACCCTGGAAGGAATTCCGTCCCACCCACTGGCGGTCCTTACTGGGTTTCTTTCATCCTACCCCCCGCTGGGTTCTGGACACTTACTCAAAAGAAATGGAAAAAATGGTCAGAGACTGCCTTCAGAGTCAAACTTATGATGTAATCATCGCCAGCCAGACCATCATGGCGCCTTATACCCGGAGAATCCAGGGAATCCCCAAAATTTTGGAAGAAGCCGAGGTGGGTGTATTTATCCAGAAAGCCCGGAGTTCATCTCTTCCAAGAAAAATCAGACATTCCCTGACATGGTGGAAATATCGGGCTTATCTCCAGAGTCTGTTTCACGAGTTTGATCGAATAACAGTTGTTTCTCAGGAAGAGAAAAATTACCTCTCGCCGCTTGTCCCCCAAAAAGATCGGGTGGTGGTGATTTCCAACGGGGTATCGCTTAAAGATTACCGTTCTACTGTTGCCCTCCCCAAGCCAGATACGATCATCTTCACAGGATCCTTTCGATATTCTGCCAACCACGAAGCCATGGCTTGGTTTATTTCACAGGTGCTCCCTCTGATTCAGGCACAGATTCCGGATGTTCGACTGATCATTACGGGCGATCCTGCCGGGAAAAGCATTCCTTCCAATCCCAATGTGATTCAGACAGGAGTGGTGGAAGATGTTCGAGAGTGGATTGCCTCTGCATGGGTAGCCATTGCGCCCCTTCAAACAGGAGGGGGAACCAGGTTGAAAATCCTTGAGGCAATGGCACTGCACACTCCTGTCGTTGCTACCACAAAAGGCGCAGAAGGACTGGGTGCAATCTCCCATGTCCACCTGCTTATTGCCGACACCCCTGAAGATTTTGCTAACGCGGTGATTCAGATTTGCCAGAGTCCTGCTCTTCGTGAACAGATTGCCCATTCTGCCTTCGAATTCGTCCAAAACCAATATGACTGGGATATGATCCTGCCTCTTTATCAACAGATGCTGGATGAGATTACCTCCTCTAAAAAAGAAGAAAGAGGTTAATTGCATGTTTCCTCGCTTTTCTCAAAAGTGGCTCAAACTGGATCTCAGCCCTCTGCAAGACTGGCTGGATGAAAACCGAACACGGTTGATTCGGCTTTTTGTGTTCCTCGGTCTGGCGGGATATCTGTTTCTACTCCCCCGTTATGCCATCGGGAAACACCGCCTGCCTCAAATGGTTATCTTTGCTACTTTGGGGATAGGCGGACTGGCTCTTTTGCTGGCAAATCCCGCACTGGCAACCTTACTGATCATCCCTGTCGCCTTAATGGTGCCTTTTGGAATCGGGACTGGAACACAGTCCAATCTCAACGCAGGGATTCTTATCGTGCTGGTATGCGCTGGATTATGGGTGCTCGAGATGATTGTGATTCGCAAGAAGATTAACATCATCCAGTCCAGACCTATCCTGCCTTTGTTTCTGCTCATGCTTGCTTCGGTCGTTTCGTTGGGATTTGGTCAACTGCCCTGGTTCAATATGCCGCAAGCATCTCTGGCGTCTCAAATTGGCGGCATGATGATGTATGTACTGGCAGGGTTAACCTACCTTGTCGCCGCTCATCGTTTATCCCTTCCTGCGCTCAAATGGGCAGTAATTGTATTCCTGGGAGTTGGAGCGGTCTATTTGATTTTGCGTCCATTTACAAATAACTATTATTCCCTTGTTTATCCCGTCGTTCGTCTCTTTGAACCAGGCGCAACGGGGAGCCTGTTTTGGGTGTGGATTCTCAGCATCAGCACCGGACAACTCATTTTCAATCACCGTATGCCCCTGCTGCTAAAAGTTGGATTGGGAGGATTGCTCGTGGCTTTCTTCTACAATTCTCTCATTATCGGACGAGAATGGACCTCTGGATGGCTCCCCCCAATCCTCGGCGCCAGCGCAATCATTTTTGTGGGGTTTCGGCGTACCAGAGTTTTCATCGGGTTGATGGCTATCATTGGTATTATTGCCACTTTCCCCACTTTGCAAACAACAGTCATGGGTGGCAACGAATACAGTCTGGTGACCAGAACAGAGGCCTGGGAAATCCTGTTAAAAATGGTTCAAGTTAACCCGGTTTTTGGCCTGGGACCTGCCAATTATTACTTCTACACCCCCATTTTCCCCATCCGTGGATACTATGTACAGTTCAATTCTCACAATAATTACATTGATTTACTGGTACAGACAGGTATTGTAGGGTTAGGGTTGTTTATCTGGTTCATGGTCGAACAATCTATGTTAGGGTTACGCATGATGACAAGAGTACCGGAAGGGTTTGCCAAAGGGTTAGTGTATGGCATTTTTGGCGGCACTATCGGTACGATTGTGGCAGGAATGTTTGGCGATTGGGTCATTCCCTTTATATACAATGTGGGTTTTAACGGCTTTCGAGCAAGTATTCTCGGCTGGTTCTTCATGGGGGCGCTGGTAGCGCTTGAACAGCACTTTCGCGTGGTTAATGAAAACAAATGAGGTTTTATGGATCTGTCGATTATCATTGTGAGTTGGAATGTAGCCTCTTATCTGGAAAAATGTCTTCAGTCCATATTTGAAAATCCTCCCAATTGTCTTTTTGAAGTGTGGGTAGTGGATAATGCTTCCAGTGATCAGACCATTCAAATGGTACAAAGTTGCTTTCCCCAAGTCAACCTGATTGCCAATACTCAGAATGTGGGGTTTGCTCCTGCAAACAATCAAGCCATCCGCCAGTCCACCGGACGATACGTGCTGTTGCTCAATCCTGATACAATCATTCACCCGCACGCCTTACAAACGCTGGTGCAATTCATGGACACCCACCCTGAAGCAGGTGGGGCTGGTTCGCTTTATCTATCTCCAAACGGTAAAATGCAACATTCCTGCATGCCATTTCCCACCGTGAGGAAGGAATTCTGGCGTCTTTTCCACCTTGACGTATTCTGGCACTATGGCACCTACAATATGAACCACTGGGAACGACATCAAGAGCGCGAAGTGGAAAGCCTCCAGGGAGCCTGCCTGATTTTGCGGCGGACAGTTCTGGATGAGGTTGGGTTATTAGACCCGGAATATTTCATGTATACGGAAGAAGTTGACCTGTGTTATCGTATCCACCAAAAGGGCTGGAAACTGTTCTGGGTTCCCCAAGCCGTCATTACCCATTTTGGGGGACAAAGCACTCGCCAAACCGCCAGAGAAATGTTTCTCTGGCTGTACCGAAGCAAGATCATGTTCATTCGAAAATACTTTGGCGAAAAGGAAGCCCGGCGTTATAAACAGGTCATTCGACTGAGCGCCCTGGTCAGAATCTGGCTGGGACCTTTAACAAGTGTTTTCAAGCCATCTTCTGATTATTTCAGAAAGAATATAGAAAACTATAAAGAACTGCTCAAACAACTTGCAGTGATGTAACCAGGGGGATTATGCTTCCAGGAAAATCGTTTCACGACTGGATACCCATAATAAGAGGAGGTGTTTTATCCTCACAAAAACGAGGCTGGAAGCATCATCTGGAATTCGCATTAAAGTGGCTTCAATTAGCCACCTTAGCGGCAGGCAATAAAGGGTTGCTCAAAGGAAATGAACTGATCAGAAGAAAATGGCATCCGTTGTACCCGGAAATTGCAGGACATACGATCCCCACCTTTCTAAATATTTACCTGCTGACCAGAGATTCTGCCTGGGAGTCTCTGGCACTGGAAAGCGCAACACACCTGCTGAATTACCGCACCAGAGACGGGGGAATTTACTACTGGGAAAGAGAACAACATCCATTTCCGGTAATTTTTGACACTGGACAGGCAATATTTGGGTGGATTTCAGCGTATCTTCATACAGGAAACTCTCTTTTCCTGGATGCCGCCATGCAATCTGGAAACTGGCTGGTGAACCAGCAATCCATGAACGGCTTTTGGGTAAGACATCAACACCCTGGATATTCCAAAGTGATTGATGCCAGAGTTGACTGGGCATTACTGGAATTAAATAAAATCACCGGGGAAAAAGAATATTATGAAGCGGCTCTCCGCAATCTTTGCTGGGTAATTGAGAATCAACAACCAGATGGGTGGTTTGCCCACTGCGGCTTTCGGGCAACAGAGTCACCATTTACCCACTCACTGGCATATACCGCCGAAGGTCTGTTCTTCTGCGGCAAAATCATAAACGATGAACGTCTTTTGCATGCGGCAAAGAAAACCGCTGATGCATTATTAAAACATCAACATCCCAACAGATCGCTGGCGGGGGCATTTGGGGAGCATTGGAAAATTACGGAAAAACCCATTTGCCTGACGGGCAACGCCCAGATGAGCAAACTATGGATGTGCATGGCAAAGGAATTCAATGCTACCCAATATGAAATGGCGGCAAAAAAATTTCTGGAGTTCGTTTGCAGGACACAATACCTGAAAGCAGATTACCCTCAAATTCAGGGAGGCATTGCGGGTTCTTTCCCCATTTATGGGAAATACGAGCGATTCAAGTATCCTGGCTGGGCATGCAAACTTTTTGTTGATGCCCTGCGTACTGTTCAGGAAAATCCTAACGCACAGCGATTCTTAACTTACCGCGGATAGATACCCTTATGACACTTCTTTTTTGGATTATCTGGATAATTCTGCTGATACCAGCGCTTTACTGGTGCGTGCTGGCAATTGCTTCAATTCCTGCTCCTCCCAGATATGCCTGGGAGAAGGAACAACCACAAACCCGTTTTGCCCTTGCTATTCCCGCTCACAATGAAGAAGCCGTCATTGCCGAAACAGTCAAACGACTTCGTGAACTGGATTACCCCCCGCATTTATATTCTATTTTTATTGTGGCAGACCATTGTAAGGATCGAACAGCCGAAAAGGCTCGTGATGCAGGGGCAGTGGTTTTTGAGCGCAATGAAGGACCCCGCTCTGGAAAAGGTGCGGCACTTTCATGGTTGTTCAACAAAATCTTTGAGGATTCATCCATTCAAGCCGTGGTTATATTTGATGCGGATACCAACGTTGACCGAAAATTCTTGAGAGTTATGGATGTTCGCCTCAGAAACGGGGCTCAGGTTGTGCAGGGACAGCACCGCATTCGCAATGAAAACGATGGATGGTTCCCGTTGTTAACCTGGGCAATGTTCCTGATCGACAACCGCTACCAGAACCTCGGAAGGAATAATCTGAGATGTTCAGCCAAGCACATGGGAGATTCTATTTGTTTCCGGGCGGACATCCTGCGTAAACTGGGCTGGGGTGAAGGGTTAACCGAAGATTATCAGTTGCGTCAACGTCTTTTACTGGAAGGCATACGAATCGAATACGAACCCGAAGCCATTGGGCTCGGTGAGGCTCCCCTGAACTGGCAACAAGCCCGTGCACAGCGTGCCCGCTGGTTGAGGGGAACGCGCGACGCCAGCCAGACACTTGCACCTGTTTTACTCAAGGAAGGACTTCGCCGGCGTGATGTGGCAATTTTAGAAGGGGCATTCCAGGCTTATTTTCCCTCCTACTCCACCCTGACCGTCATTGCTGCGTTCTTTCTGGCACTGACCCTGATCGTTGGGTGGACAGGACAACCTGTGCCTTCTTCTCTCCTCACTGCATGGATAGGACTTGTGGGAGGACTCTTTATTTATCCGTTTGGAGGGCTTCTCCTCGAAAGAGCGCCGCTTAAAGCCTACCTCGCCATTCTGACAGGACCTTTGTTTATTCTCTGGAGAACTCTTCTGGCTCTTCAGGCACGGCTGAGCCGAAAACCTGTCGAATGGATTAGAACAGCACATGGACAAGGAAAATGAAACGATCTGCGCTTTTCTGGATCTGTGCCTTAGCCGTCATCCTGAGAGTTGGAGTGGCTGTTTACCTGGGTAATTCCGTGGAAGCCTTGCCCGGTGTTTCAGATCAGTTATCCTATCATCATCTCGCCATCCGGGTAATTGAGGGCCATGGCTTTAGTTTTGATCGCGCCTGGTGGCCTGCTACACGGGCAGGCGAACCGACTGCTCACTGGAGTTTCCTGTATACCTTCTACCTGGCGGGTATTTACGCCCTTTTTGGAGTACAGCCGATAATCGCCCGAATCCTTCAGGCAATCATCGTGGGAATTTTACAGCCCTGGTTGACATACTGGATCGGAAAGAAAATTTTCGGGCATACCGTAGGGCTGTGGGCAGCCTTTCTCAACGCAGTTTATCTTTACTTTATTTACTACGCCGGTACTTTGATGACCGAACCATTTTACATTACAGCCATTTTAGGGGTACTGGCACTTTCCATCCAACTGGCCCAATCCTCTCAATCAGCCAACCAGCAAACTCGAATATCTATTTTGCTGGGGCTGATTTTTGGAATTGCAGTGTTGCTACGCCAGTTATTTCTTTTATTTTTGCCTTTCCTGTTCTTGTGGATCGCCTTTAAAAATAAACAGGAACGCCTTGGATTAAGATGGGCACATGTGATCATCCCCCTGGGTATTCTTTTGGGGATGATTCTTCCCTTCACCCTGTACAATTATGAGCGATTTGGTGAAGTGGTTTTGCTCAATACCAATTCAGGATATGCATTCTTCTGGGGAAATCACCCATACTACGGGACAAAATTCATCCCTATTCTGAGCGAAGAAGAATATCTAGCCCTCCTTCCTGAAGAATTGCTCCACCTGAACGAAGCCGCTCTGGACAAAGCGCTGCTCGGTCTTGGTATACAATATGTGCTGGATGATCCCATTCGCTATCTGTTATTGACTCTCAGCCGCATCCCTCCGTATTTTGATTTTCTCCCCCACAGGGACTCTGGTCTGATCAGCAATCTGACCCGCGTGTTCAGTTTTGGAGTGCTGTTTCCATTCATGTTGACAGGGATGGCACTGGCTGTTAAGAGTACCTATCGCAAATTTTCAACTTTCTTTGCCTCCTCTATCGGCTTATTGCTCCTGTTCTCGCTCGTGTATACCGGTATTCATGTGCTCACATGGACATTGATTCGATACCGCTTACCCGTAGATGCCGTCTGTCTCATCTTTGCCGGGCTGGTCTTTGATCACCTTTCTGCCCTCGCCTTAAAAAAACCTTTGACAACATGAACATTCTCTACTACGTTCCTTATTCTCCCAATCTGGTGCGGGTACGCCCGTACAACTTGATTCGGGCTTTACTCCATCGAGGGCATTCCGTCACTTTAGCCTCGCTGGTTACCCACCCAGCCGACCATGAAGACCTGCAGAAACTGGCTTCTGAAGGCGCCCGTGTTGTTTTTTCCCCTATGTCAAAATGGCAGTCACTGATAAACTGCGTCCTGTATTTACCCAGCCGGTACCCCCTGCAAGCTGTGTATTCCTGGAATGCTTCTCTGGTAAGGCAATTAAAGACGCTCATCGCCGAAGACCATTTTGATGTGATTCATGTGGAGCACCTCCGCGGAGCCAGGGTGGGCATAGCGTTGCGCAACGGAACCACCCTTCCAGTGGTATGGGACAGCGTGGATAACATCAGCCATCTGTTCCGTCAGGCACGAAAAAAAGCGGTTAAAGCCTCGAGTCGATTGATTACCTCCGTAGAACTGTTCCGTACCCCGGCTTACGAAAGATGGTTATGTGAGCAGTTCGATCATACTCTGGTAACCTCTCCCATAGACCGACAAGCCTTTCTGAATTTAAAGCCGAAATTTCCAGAACGGATCAGTGTGTTGCCTAATGGCGTAGATCTGGACTTCTTTACCCCTGGAGCACCCGAGCAACGCCACCAGGAGGAGATTGTCGTAAGCGGAAAGATGAGTTACCACGCCAATATCAGCATGGTTATCCATCTTGTGCAGGACATCATGCCTCTGGTCTGGAATGAGCGTCCAAAAGTAAAGTTGATTATCGCAGGAAAAGATCCACCTCAAACGATTAAGTCCTTCGCCCAAGACCCACGCATTACCGTAACAGGGGAAGTGCCTGACATCCGGCTCTATCTTCAACACGCCACCGTTGCCGTAGCCCCCATTACCTATGGCGCGGGGATTCAGAACAAGGTATTGGAAGCCATGGCATGCGCAACCCCTGTAGTAGCCAGCCCACAGGCAGTACAGGCATTAAACAGTGTGGATGGGAAAGACTTGCTGGTTGCCGAGTCCCCCCAATCATTTGCCGAAAAGATATTACTCTTATTAAACAACCCCTTAGTGCGTGAGGAAATTGGGCAATGTGGGCGCAGATACATCGAACAATACCATTCCTGGAACGCAGTTGCCCAAAACCTTGAAGAGGTTTATGAAAAAGTCATTGAAAATCAACCCCAAAGCCACAGGCGATGAGGCTGACGTGTTGAAATTGAATTACAGTTACCCATATTAATGTCAATGCCAGGCGACAAAGAACGCTTCTTCACGTACAATTGAAAAGAACCTCTAGAAATGATAAGGATCTCGCATGAACATCATAGAATATCTTACCCCGCTCAAGAAATGGTGGTGGTTGCTCGTGGTTGCTACCGTTCTGGCTGCCATCTCGAGTTATGTATATTCACTTCGTCAACCCCCTGTGTATCAGGTACGTACGACCTTGATGGTAGGAAATACCCTCAATGCCCCCAATCCCAGTGGAGGGGAATTTTATCTACAGCAACTTCTGGCAGGAATTTATGCCGATATTGCCTACAGGGAACCTGTCCGCCAGGCGACCATGCAGGCGTTAGGGCTGGATTTTCTGCCGGAGTACACTGTGCGCGCCTTACCCAATTCAACCCTGATTGAGATTGTGGTAACCGATACCGACCCGGTGAGAACAACCGTGGTTGCCAACGAACTGGCAAAGCAACTGATGAATCGCAGTCCCTCTCTGGACGGGAACAGCGACCAGGACCGCGAATTCCTCCAGAATCAATTACAAATCGTGCGCACGCAAATTGAAGAGACTCGCAAGGAACTGGAAAGTTTACAGACACAACTAAGCAATCTGACCAGCGCCCGTCAAATTTCTGAAGTTCAGGCACAGATCCAGTTCCTGGAAAACCGTTTGAATAATTTACAGTCCACCTATGCCGCGCTTCTGTCCAATACCCAACAGGGAGCAACCAATGCCCTCACTGTGATCGAACCAGCGGAGTTACCCACCAGCCCGGTGGGTCCGAATCGGTTGGCAGGCATCCTCCTGGCATCAGGGTTGGGGTTGGTCCTGGCGGCAGGTTCGGCATATCTCATCGAATTTCTTGATGATACGGTGAAAACGCCTGAAGAAGCCAAAAGGCTGGTATCGTACCCTGTCCTTGGAGAGATTATTGAATTTCCGCCCGAAGCCAATACCTGGAAATACGCACTGGAAGAACCCAGAGCACCGGTCACCAATTCCTTCCGGGTGTTAAGAAACAATCTGGACATGCTTCAGAAGGATTACCCTATCCGCTCATTACTTGTCAGTAGCGCAGGGAAATCCGAGGGAAAGTCCGTTGTGGTGACCAATCTGGCAATTGTGATGGCTCAACGGGATCGCAAAGTCATCTGTGTGGATGCCGATTTTCATCGTCCGGTCATGCACCAGGCTATTCAATACGATAATCATGAAGGATTAAGCGATGTTCTTCTGGGAAGAAAAAGTCTTCAGGAGGTCATTCATCCATGGATTGGAGAAAACCTCATGCTTATTCCTTCTGGAGAACTTCCCGAAGATACTGCCGACCTGCTGGGATCGCGGAAAATGGAGGAAATCATTGAAACCTTAACCCAAATGGCGGATATGGTCATTTTTGATGGTCCTCCTTTCTTTCTGGCCGACGCCTCAATTCTCAGCACGAAGGTGGACGGGCTTCTTCTGGTCATTCGACCGGGATATACCCGCAAAGATGCCATCAAAGCCGTAAAGGAACAAATTGCTCAGTTAAATCTTACCAGGGTTTGGGTAGCATTGAATCGTGTTCCCAAAAAAGAATCCTATTACAGCAGGTATTACCCTTACGAAAATAAAAAGAAATCTTAACCTTTGCAGGGAAAAATTTCATTGATTTTTTCTCGTTTTTGACACATGATAAGGAGGATGAAAAACATCCTCCTTATTTTTTTCGTGTTTCTGTTATTTGCCTCCTGTGCGGCACAACCCTACCCCGAGGGTAACGAGGGTACCCAGGAAGTCCCCCTTCCATCCTCAACAAATCCATCCGGGCAATCTTCTTTCTCCATCTTTCTCCCCACTGTGATGAGACCGGAAGAAAGCCGCTACCGGATTAACGCCCGTTTTCTGCCCGATGAGACCTGGCTGGTCCCCGCCTCAATCTTCTGGTTTGGTAAAGTTAATCGCACCGAAAATTATGTGGATGTACGGGTTGGCTATGGCGATCAAAATTTGAAACTGCATTTTGAGGTTTTCGATCGCATGCTCTGGTATGATACCACTCCAACCACCGAAGAATTAACCCGGTTTGACGCCATCCAGGTCTTTCTTAAGACTTCAGGAGCGAATGGGAACAATCTGGATACCAGTTCTTACCAGTTCGTTGCCCAAAGTCATCCCAATTACCTGAATAAATCCTCATACATGGCATCCTACCGGTGGAATGGACAGCAATGGGTCAATGCCACCATCCCATTTGATATCCGGCTGGCATATGCGGGAGAAGGGGGTTACAACCAGACCAGCAAAGACAACCGCGGCTGGTTCATTGAAGTGTCCATCCCGTACACCAGCCTTGGTATCAGCCAAAAACCGGCTACGGGAACAACCTGGGGAATGGCCGTGATATTACATGACCGCGATGACGCCAGCAGTTCTCTTCACACCCAACAGTGGCCCCCCAACGGAAACCTGAACGTGCCTGCTACGTGGGGAACACTTGGGTTTGGTTTACCCATTTATACTCCGCCATCTTCTATTAATCAGACCACCCTGATCATCCGCGAAGGCTGGAACGCCGCCAAAGTCCCCGATGCCAGTGTAGGAGGCAGCACGGTTTGCGGAGAGGGTACTGATTTCTTCGGCACCTGGGGAGACACGCCAGAGAGTTTCTACGCAAACCGGACAGTGAATAACACCCAGTTCAACATCCAGAATCAAATGGATGTTGCCGACTGGCCCTGCTTTGCCAAATATTATGTGACTTTTCCCCTAAACGCAATCCCAACAGGAAAAGTCATCGTCTCGGCAAAACTGATTCTGCACCATTTTGGCAATTCTGGTGCACCCGGGGAAGCAGAAGACTCTCTTATTCATGTCATGCTGGCTGAGAAAGAATGGGATGAACGCACTCTAACATGGAATAACGCCCCGTTAGCCCTGGAAAATTATGCCGCCGTGTACGTTCCTCCCCTGCTCAGTTACCCCGGAGATATGGGGGTCCGCCGCGAATGGGTGATCACCCCGGCACTGCTCAGGTCTTACCAGAAAGGCGAGCCCTTGAGACTGGTATTGTACTCCTCCGATTCTGCCCGTCACAGTGGAAAGTACTTTTGGGCATCGAATCGTCCAGACCTGGAGGCATCCCGTCCAACGCTGGAAATTATTTACGGAGACCCTGCACCCTAAGCGATGATCCTTAGCAGGACAATGGAAGACGCAAGGTGAATACGGCGCCGCCTTCCGGACGATTTCCGGCTTCCAGTGAACCTCCGTGAGCAATCGCCAGATGCCGCGCAATCGCTAATCCCAAACCAGTACCTTCATGGGAGAGGTTGCGATTCCCGCGGTAAAACCGTTCAAAAATGAAGGGTAAATCTTCGGGAGCGATGCCAGGTCCCGTATCTTCTACCACAAAAGCCATGAAATTACCATCCTGAAGCAATCGCAGACGAATGTTTCCGGCTTCGGGGGTAAAGCGCAGGGCATTACTCAGCAGGTTGTTTAAGATTTGCTCGATCCGCTGTTCATCTCCCCAAACTGCCGGTACAATCCCGGGAAGTTCATTCACTATCTGTAATTGAATGGATTTTCCTTCTGCCTCGGGACGGAACCGTTCATAGACCTTCTGCGCCAGATGAACGGGCGAGATTTCCCGCTTCTCCAGCGGAATTTGCCCTGCATCGGCTAAAGCAAGCATCCTCAAATCTTCGACCAGCCGAGCCAGAAATTCAGTTTGATCCAGAACCGGCTGGAGATTCTCAGGGGTAAGAGGATAGATTCCATCCTGTAAGGCTTCTAAATGGGCGCGTTGAACGGCAATGGGGGTGCGCAATTCATGAGCGATATCCGCTGTCATGGCTTTGCGATTATTTTCTGCCTTTTGCAAAGAGTCTGCCATGTGATTGAATGCCCGCGCAAGAAGCGCCAGTTCATCTT
>OGCI01001001.1_pt1 | contig 26861 bp, 22 predicted proteins | sample 1570021 | NCBI WGS metagenome assembly OGCI01 (sample SAMN06264664, study PRJEB24512) | hot springs metagenome | isolation source: Hot spring water | place: South Africa: Tshipise | collected 2015-06-21 | reverse complement strand
CATATGACTGAAACATCATGTTCACTGGGCGCTGCCAGGGCTTAATCGGCACCAAATCTTTGCCATCGAGCAAAATGCGGCCTGAATCGGGGATCTCAAAGCCCGCCAACATGCGCAGCAGGGTAGTTTTGCCGCAACCACTCGGACCCAGCAGGGCGAAAAATTCGCCTTCGTGAATATTCAGAGAAATGTGGTCAGCAGCGATCGTTTGTCCGAAGCGCTTGACGACATCCTCGATTCGAATGAGTTCCCGACTGGTGTTCATTAGAACAGCTTCTCCGTTCCACCAAGGCGTTGAGAGAGCAAGATGAGCATGACACTGATAGCGAGCACCACCGTAGCTAAGGCGTTGACATCTGGTGTCACCCCAAACCGCACCATCGAGTAGATGAGAATCGGTAAGGTAGGACGGGAGGGCCCAGCAGTAAAGAAGGCGATCACAAACTCATCCAGTGAGATGGTAAATGCTAAGAGCGAACCGGCAATGACACCGGGCATAATGAGCGGTAAGGTGATCTTGAAAAATGTCTTTAAAGGGGGAGCACCGAGATCCATCGAGGCTTCCTCGAGGGACAGGTCAAAATAGCTCAATCGGGTGCGGACGATTGCCGCTACAAAAGCAATGTTAAAGACGATATGGGAGATCGTTATCGTGAGCAGGCTTAAGGGCATTTCGAGAAAGGTGAAGAATGAGAGCAAGGCAATGGCGAGAACGATATCGGGAATAATCATGGGCAAAAAAACGAAGGCATCCAAAACCATGTTGCGCGCTGCACGCTCTAACCCTAAGGCAAGCAAGGTGCCGAAAATTGCAGAGACCAAGGTCGAGCCTCCCGCTACAAGGAGAGAATTTAGCGCAGCAGCGAGCAAGTCTCTGTTTTTGACCAGCTCGGCGTACCAATGAAGCGAGAAGCCTCCCCATGCGGTGGGTAAGCCAGAGCGGTTAAGCGATAACACAATCAACATGAGAATCGGTCCATACAAAAAGGTATAAACGATTGCAGCGTGGAAGCTTAATCCGTGTCGGTGGAGTTTCGTTGCCATGGCACGATCATCCCTCATCGGTGTGGCGCATGATCCAAGCCTGAAAGATCAACAATAAGAATACGATGGTCATCACCCCAAAAGCCATCGCTGCGCCATACGGCCAATCGCGCCCTTTCAGAAATTGGTTGTTGATCATGTTCCCGATCATGAAACGCTGTCCGCCGCCAAGCAGTTCGGGGACGAAGAAATTGCCCAAACTGGGCACGAAGACGAAAATTGAGCCGGTGACAATACCGCGCAAGGTAAGTGGCAGGGTCACTTGAAAGAAGGTTCTCAGGGGAGTCGCTCCTAAGTCATAAGAGGCTTCCCTCAGCTCCGGGTTCAAGCGCTCAATGGAAGAGTAAAGAGGAAGCACCATAAAGGGCAAGTAGCCGTAAAGTAAGCCTACCAAGATTGCCCCATCGTTATACAAAAAGGAAATTGGCTCGTTCGTGATCCCTAGCGAGAGCAGGAGACGGCTTAGAACACCCTCTCGGTTGAGAAGCACAATCCAAGCGTACGTACGGATGAGATAGCTCGTCCAGAAAGGTAAAATGACGAGAATGAGCAGCGGTGACCGCCAGCGCGGCGACCGATTGGCGATGAAATAAGCCATCGGATAGCCCAGCAACAATGCAAGCCCTGTCACCAACAAGGCAAGACGGGTCGAGTTGAGAAAAACCCGCAAGACGGTTGGGTTGAAAAGGCGCGCATAGTTATCGAGCGAGAAAGTATAGACAATTTGCCCGTAGGCGCCGCGATGGAAAAAGCTGTAGGCAAAGATCAGCGCTAAGGGGGCGAGCAAGAAAATGACCAACCAACCTAAACCTGGTCCCAACAGGACAAGCCTTGGCAAAAGCTTTTTCATCAGCTTTTCTTCAACCTGTACATGGCTGTGAGGTGAGAGATGGGCGGGACCCACCTCTCACGCTTCGAAGATTTGACCCTTGTCTATTGTCCACTGGCAAGGACTTCCGCAACAATGTTGGAATAAAGCTGCTGGGCTTCGCCCACATCCTGCAGGGCTTCTTGTTGGAGCAATTCTTGGGGGGTTATCCCTAAATTGGGGAAGGCAGTCAACAGATCAGCCGCGATTGCCGACATGACTGCCTGGCTCGGTACTTTATAGAGGATGTTTTCAACCACCCATGTTCCGATCTCAGGGCGTAGGATGTAGTCAATGAATTGATAGGCAGCATCTTTGTTCTCAGAAGCAGCCGGTATGACCATCGTATCTACCCACAAGTCACTGCCCTCTTTGGGAATGACAAAGCGGATGTCTGGGTTTTCGGCAATACCATAATTGCACCACCCATCCCAAGCTTCGACCAAATAAGCTTCGCCTGAAACCAACTTCGAGTAAAAGGTTGTGTCATCGTAGGCGAGGAGTGTCTTTTTCGCTTGGATCAGCAACTCTTTAACCTGTTCCATCTCTTCTGGATTGTTGGTGTTAGCGGAGAATCCAAGCGCTTTCTGAGCAGGTAAAAGCAGCCAGCGGTCGGTTTGTAGCATGGTCACCTTACCGACTAATTCTTCGCGTGGTGTCAGCAAATCATACCAACTATCAGGCTCATAGTTCACTAAATCGCTGCGGTAACACAAGCCCGTCGTTCCCCATGTATAGGGAACAGCATAGCGAGTAAAGGAGATTTGGCGCACTTCGTCATACAAATTCGCTGCGTTAGAGAGTTTGCCGTAATCGATCTCACTAAGCAAGCCTAGTTTCGCCATTGCATCGGCAAACTGACCGGTCATGAAGACCACGTCAAAGCCGCGCCCCTTCGAGGCAACCAGCTTACCGACGATCTCTTCGTTGGTGGCGTGAAGGGCAACTTCTACTTCGATGCCGGTCTCAGCTTTGAACTTATCCACCAAATCGGCAGGCATGTATGCATCCCAGTTGGAGATCACGATTTTGCCTGTCGTCTGGGCGGGCGGACTCTCTGTAGCTGGTGCTTCGGTTGGTGGCGGGGGTTGTGTGGGCTGCGGTGTAGCGGTAGCACAAGCACTCAAGAGCAAGACAAAAACAAGCACACTTGATAGAAGAAACAGATTGCGGTTCATTACCTATACTCCTTACCGAACAATGATGAAATTGGGGCGACGCGAGGGAGATCAAAGCTGAAGAGGGAATGGACTTTGCCTCGCCTCGCCCAAGAGTGATTCTTCAAAAAAAACATCAACTCAGCTGGATTTATGTTGTTAGGATACTATTCAGCCGTGCTACTTCTTGACATTCATAAAGTCAATGACAACCGTGTTCAAATACACCATATCGAGCATGGTATATTTGCCGCCAATGCGGCCATGGCCGCTGACCGTGCCGCCAGCGCCGCCAAAAGGCACATGCGGTTCCCAGTAATCGGTGTTGTCGTTGATGACGAGATTGCCCGTGCGCAGACGTTCGATAAAGTAGAAAGCGCGATGTAGGCTGGAAGTAAAGAGCCCCATTTGTAAGCCGTACCGATCCATGTTTGCTAGGCGAATTAATTCATCATCGTCTGCAGCTACGGTAATAGCCGCTAAGGGCCCGAACGATTCTTCGTATTGGATGAGCGCATCTTCGGGGACCTGGTCGATGACTGTCGGTTCGAAGTAGAGATTGGTGGGGAAACCACTAGCTCGCTTGCCGCCGTAGATCAGCTTGGCGCCTTTTTTGACTGCATCTTCAATATGGCGTTCCATCTTAAGGGCGGTCATTTCATTACAGAGCGGGCCCATTGTGACGTTCTCGTCGAAGGGATCACCTAGCACAATCTTCTTAGCCTCTTCGGTGATCAGGTCAACAAAATCTCGATGGGCTTTTTTATGGACGAGGATGCGCTCGGTGGCGCAACAAACCTGCCCAGCGTCGTAGAAGCAACCAAAGGCGGTCAGTTCGGCTGCTTTTTCCAAGTCCGCGTCGTCTAAAATAATCGTCGGTCCGTTGCCACCCATTTCTAACAAGGTATGTTTGAGCCCGGCGCGAGAGGCGATCATCCGCCCTGTGCGATCGGAACCGACGAAGGCGATAGCATCTACGCCGTCATGGGCGACCAGCCAATCGCCAACTGTCGGACCTTCACCGGGGATGCATTGGATAATATCCGGTGGAATGTCAGCTTCTAACAGGGCTTCAACCAAGGCAATGCCCGTCAAGGGGGTGTACTCGGAGGGTTTGAAGATAATGACGTTGCCCGATGCCAACCCTGGGGCAATCGGCTCGGAGGGGATGAGGGTTGGGAAGTTCCACGGTGTGATCACGGTCCAAACGCCATAGGGGCGGTAGAAGGTGAGGATGCGTTTGTGGCCATCGCGAGAAGGGATGATGGGACTTTCTAAGCGCTTGATGTCTTCGGCGGCGATGCGGAAGTTTTCGGCTGTCTCTTGAACGCAAGGGATTGCTTCGCTTTGATACGGTTTGCCGTTTTCGAGGGACTCCAAGCGAGCGAGTTTTTCCAGATTGCGCTCAATGGCGTCTGCCATGCGGTGTACCATCGCTGCGCGTTCGAACGGTGGCGTAAGACACCACTTTTCGAAGGCGCGGCGGGCAGCTTTGACGGCACGGTCAACGTCTTCCTGACTAGCCTTGGGATAATAGCCAAGGATTTCACCAGTGATCGGGCTATGCACTGCGATTTCCTCACCGCCGCTGCCCTCCGTCCATTGACCATCGATGAGCAGCTTATAGTGCCGCGCCTGCGGCATTTCGGTTGTTTTGGGTTCAGCAAGTTTTGGAAGGGGGGAAGGTGCTATCATCGTCTGTTTTCTCCTTTCGTCTTTGGTAGGGATTTCCTAATTAAGGCTCCAAATGGCGTTGGATTAAGGGTGTGTTTTGGGACAATTACTGGGAGTCATTTCTCCAAATCCATTCATAGGTGCGTTTGGTAATTTCTAGATACGGAAAAGTGACCGTCTCGCGCACGCCCTCAATGGGCGATATCTTGTGAGAAAGGATATCCAGCAGATGTTCGGTGCTCTCGCAGACCAACTCGAGCAGAATATCATATTGACCGGCGCAGATGACTACCCAGCGTACTTCTGGCAGATGACTTAGAGCTTGGGCGACCTCGTGCATCTTGCTGCCATCCGCTTTGATGGCTACCATTGCCATGATCACATCTTGCAAGTCGGCAGGATGCACAATGCCCTTCACAATCAGTATTCCTTCTTTTATCAAGCGATTAGCCCGCTGTTGAATCGATGAGGGGGAGAGTTGAAGTTCCTCTGCGATTTGGGCGTAAGATTTGCGCCCATCCTGCTGGAGATGCTGGATGATTTTCAAGTCGATCGAGTCAATGGGCTTACGGAAGGTGGGCAAAGGTTCTCCCTTGCAAACTAAATAATATTTATCTCATATATCTATTATATATGCAATCGTTAATAATGTCAAGGTAAATTTACTGATTATATGGCATAATCAGTAATATTTTACTGATTGTAAAGCACACCATTTTGTGTTTGTCGTTGGGGAGAGCCTAACCGCATGATTTATGTTATAAATGGTCTCGAACTCGCCACTATTAGCCATAGCACAGACAAATTTTGGGTTCGTGTAAAAATATCCTTCGTACTTGGAAAAAAAGTGTTATCGAATGGTGTTCAAAAAACACATTGCTATTCCTCAAGACCATGGTTCCTGGGTTTTTCTCTTTAGCCCTTTGCTGATTGGTTGGTCGATAGGGGGGACGAGCGGTGTATCGTCCTTTGCCTTGTTTGGCGCGAGTGTGTCAGCTTTTCTCTTGCGCCAACCGCTGAGTATGGCGATCAAAGTGTGGAGCGGCCGCCGGGCTGCTGCGGATTTAGGCCCAGCTTTGTTTTGGAGCGCAGCGTATGGCAGTTTGTTGTTGTTTTTCGCCGCTTGGCTTGCATGGTTAGGACATGGACGCTTGCTTTGGTTAGGAGTACCGGCCGGGTTGGTTTTTGGTTGGTATTTGTGGTTGGTCGGACGACGCAGTGAACGGCGGCAGATGGGGATGGAAATGGTCGCTAGCGGTGTCTTAGCGCTGGCTGCGCCGGCAGCGCTGTGGGTAGGGCAGGGCAGTTATCGCCCTGTTGGCTGGTTATTATGGGGGTTGTGCTGGCTTCAATCTGCAGCTTCCATTGTGTATGCGTACCTGCGCTTAGAACAAAGACAATGGAGTGAGGTGCCAGCGCGCCTCGGTGACCGTTTGCGCCTGGCAAGGAGGGTATTGGCATATACAACCTTTAACTTCCTGTTGACTTTCTCCTTGGGGGTGAGTGGTTTGATCCCACCCAACCTCTGGCTTGCGTATGCATTGCAGTGGGGGGAGAGTCTCTATGGCAGTTTGCGGCCGGCATTCAAAGTCCCTCCCACTAGAATAGGCATACGACAGTTGGTGGTCTCAACCGCTTTCACGGTGCTTTTCATCTTGCTATGGCGCTAGACTCCTTGAAGCGGGGGAGTAGGCCGCCTTCGCCCTAAGGTAGGAGATCTGAGATCCCCTTTCGCCGAGTGGCGCAAGGGAGCACGCCGCTCCGCTCCTTCGGAAGGACATGGGCGGCGCTGCACAGGCGAGGACTCCTGCGCCTACCCCTGTAGAGGACGGAGATCCTCCTCCTCTGATGTCCTTGCGAAAGCTACGATCGCAGGCGGAGACGCAATGTCAAGAACAGTCGTTTTGCAGTATAATTAAGACACTTACGGAAAGCGAGGTGAAGATGAACGAGAACAAAACTCCTGCTCCTAAGGCGTTCGAATCCTGCCTCCCCGAAGAAACGCGCCAGCACCTGCGCGCCGCGGCCAAAGAATTCCGCAAAAGCATCGAAGAGTTGTTGCCGCAGGGTTTTGTCACTCACCAGAAAAGAGCGCGCAAAGAAGTGTTACTCGCTTGGCGCAGTTTGATCGACGCGGCGCTCGAACGCATGGAAGAAAGCGAATCCAAAGCTACCTAAGACAGGTGCTCTGCCATTTGGCTGTTTGCCCCGACAGGATTCGCGCCCCCCGCTTGCTTTTATTTTGCAAAAGACCACAAGAACAACAGGGCGGCTAGGGCAAGGCAGAGCGCGCCGCCCACACTTGCGCCATTAAGGAACAACAAAATTCCGCCGAGAAAGAAGATCCCCGCAACGAAAGCGAGATACAGCCGTTGCAAGCTTTTTTCTATGCGGCGCATTTGTTCCTCGAGCACAGGGGTCTGCACATTTAGCTTGCCGCTCTCGGCGAGCTGCAACACTCGGTCTGCGCGGCCGGGCACAATGAACAGCAAGCGTACCCATTGTGTCGCTTCAGCTACCCATTCTCGCCAGCTCGAGGTAGCCTCGGCGGCAATGAGCTTCTCAGCATACGGTTGAAGTTGATACCACACGTTGAAGTTTGGATCCAGACCCGTGCACATCCCCGAAAGGATTGCCACAGTGCGGCCAAGAAGCAACAGATTATGGGGAATTTGGAACGGCATATCATAGAGCAATTGACGGAATTGCAGCGCAAAGCGCATCATCTCGGCGTGGCTCACTTGGGTCAGCTCGCGCATGTTCATCCCCCAAAAGCGCTCAAAAAGCTGGGCTTCGGCTTGCTCGATCAGTTGCAAGTCCGCGCCGGGCAGCAGCACATTCAGAGTTTGGTAAGCCCGCACAACACGGGCAGCGTCGCGGGTGCCGACAGCGATCAGCATCTCTCGCAGCCCCTGACGCAGATTGGCGGGCACCTCGCCCACCATGCCAAAATCAACAAAGGTCAAGCGCCAAGTTAAGCCCGCTTCGTCACAAGGACTCAACGGGGTGACGAAGAGATTGCCGGGATGGGGGTCGGCGTGAAAAAAACCGTCTTCGAAGATCTGCTGCAAGTAGGTGTCCAACAGTTCTTTGGCAACCTCAGCGGGGTCGATCCCGGCCTGGCGGATTGCCTCATAGTCGGTAATTTTGATGGCATAGACGTCTTCTAGGGTGAGCACCCTTTGCGTGGTCAGCTCCCAAACCACGCGGGGCACATGTACCCGCTCCCGTTGGCGAAAATTGGCTGCAAACGTTTCGGCATTCTGTCCCTCCTCAAGGTAATCCACCTCGCGGCGGATGGTGAGGGAAAATTCTTCGATTAATGCTGCCACATCGGCCCGGCGGCGAATCGGCTCATAACGCTGTAACCAGCCGCCGAAACGTCGCAAAGCCATCAAATCTACCTCGATTAAGCTTTCGATATAAGGGCGTTGGATTTTGACAACCACTTTGCGGAAATCGGCCGCAGCAGGGGCATCTTCTCGCAGGCAAGCCCGATGGACCTGACCCAGAGAAGCAGCCGCCAACGGGGAGGGATCAAACACAGCGAAAAGCTCGGTTAATGGTGCGCCTAATTCTTGCTCTGCCAATTGGCGGATGGCTTCGAAATCTTCGGCTGGGACTTCGTCCTGTAAGCCTGCTAACTCCTCAGTCGCTTCGGGCGGGAGGATATCCAACCTTGCCGAAAGAAACTGCCCGACCTTGATCATGACACCGCCTAACTGCACAGCGAGCAAGCGAAACTCTCGTGCTGCTTGCTGAATGCGCTGCGAACGGGTGCGACGCGTGAGAGCGCGCAAGCCTAGGCGAGGCAAGAGGATCTCCCACAAAATAAAGCGCACGGTTAGGCGGGTAAAGAAAGCCATGATGCGCCGATAGCGCGCTTTAAGGCGGCGGTCATCCATGTCTGCCCTGCCTGCTCATGCCGGTTTCCCCTCCCAATCTAGATGAGCGCGCAAGCCATCTATGGAACATGTGCTATAGAAACGGCGAAAAGCGCGGCATTCCTCCAGTTGTTCTTTTAATTCCGACAGCCGAGCGGCGGCATTTGGACTGGCTCTTGCGCGGCGCAGTTCAAAGGTAAAGCCTTGATCATCCGCAGCTAACACTTCCATCCAGCCCTGATCCGCCAGCACCTGAACGGCAAGGCGAACCACAGCCACCCTCTGACAGGTTGCCGCTGCTAGCCAAGACCAGGTCGTTTGCCCGTTTTGGCGGCTGGAAACCAACTTAAGCAAGCCGAGCAGCCGCTCCAGCAAGCGATTGGGGTCATCGGTTTGGGGATCAATGGCAAAAAACGAAATGCGCTGCGGGCGCACTTGTCGGACAGCACGGCGCAGCTCGGCTGTACTGGGAGGAATCGTCCAGATCACCAGATGGGGATGTTGCACCAACTCGGTGCGATCTTTTCCCTGCCGAGCAGACCTCTCCGCCGCTTCTGCCCAAACGAGCGGCTCTTCTGCTGCCCGTAAGGCTTGCAGTCGTCTTTCGGGATTCTCCTCTCTGCGGTAATCCTCAAACTCGATCTCCGCCACCGAAGTCCACGCCACGATTTTTTGGGGAGAGAGACGAAAATCTACCCATTCGAGCTGGAGATAGCGCTCACCACTGTAACTGCGTCCGCGCAGACGGTAAGCGAGGTCGAATTTGCCTTCGGGTAACGACCAACCCGAACCCTGCCACCAGATCAGCCGATAACCGTTGCCTTGCTCATCTTCGACATCCATTATGAGGTGCTCGTTTTGACGACCTACTTCAGAATAGCCAATCAAAGTAAGATTTTGGGCGGCGAAGAGAGGGGCCGGATTGCCCGCCCCGAATGGTGCCAGCCGTTCTAATTGTTCTGCCAGCAGCCAATCTACTTGATCGAGAGGCAGGTAGGCGCTCAACTGTAAACGCGCTTCGAACCCGCGGCCGCCCACCATCTCGCGGACGGTGTAAGCAATCGCTTGGCGAAACCGGGCGATGCGTTCGGGCAGGTCGGCGCCAGGGACGAAAGCCAAACCGGCCGCCATGGGATGGCCGCCAAAGCTGCTCAGCATTTCGGCATGGGCAGCAATGGCTTGGGTGATATTCACCCCCTCTACGGAACGGGCAGAGCCGCGCCCGCCGCTTTCATTGTCTCCGCACAGCAAGATCGCCGGCTTCTGAAAGCGTTCGACCAAACGGCTGGCAACAATCCCCACCACGCCAGGATGCCACAGCGGGTGGTATAAGACCAACACTGCCTGTTCTGCCAGCGAGCGATCTTGCTCCATCTGGTGCAGGGCAGCTTGAAAAACTTCCTCGGTGAGACGTTTGCGCATCTCATTGAAACCCTCGATGTCGCTGGCAAGGCGGCGGGCAAAATTCTCATCCCGAGTGGTGAGGAACTCGACCATGGGGTTGGCATCTGCCAAACGCCCCACGGCGTTCAAGCGCGGCGCCAAACCAAAGGAAATTTGCTCTTCGGTCAAATCTGCGGCAGACATTTCGGCATTTTCCAACAGCAGGCGCAACCCCAGACGGTTGTTCTGCCGCAATACTTGGATGCCAAGCTGGGCTAGATAACGAGTATCCCCCTGCAGGACGGCCACATCTGCGATGACGCCCAGCGCGACCAAGTCTAATAAGTCACTTAGCTCCTCTTCCCGCCCCACGGCGGAATACAGCGCTTCGATAACCTTATAGGCAACCCCGACACCGGGTAAGTGCCGCAACGGATGATGGGAAGGTAAAAACTTAGGGTTGACAATAACGGTAGCAGGGGGCAACTCGTGGGGAAGTTCATGATGGTCGGTGACCAAAAAATCCAACCCCCACCGCCGGGCAGCTACAGCGGCCTCGTCAGCGCTGACGCCCGTATCGCAGGTTAAGAACAGATTTGCTCCCTGCTCTGCAAGCTTTTGGAGATTAGGCACATTGACGCCGTGCGACTCGCGCTCACGAATCGGGATATGGTAGATGACCCGCCCCCCTAAACGGCGCAAAGCGGAAACCAACAAGGCCGTTGCCGTCTGTCCATCCACGTCAAAATCTCCCCATACCCCAATGGTCTCCCCCTCCCGTAAAGCGCGCTGCAGCCGCCAGACCGTTTGTTCCATGCCGGGCATCTCAAAAGGCGAGCTTGGCTGGTAGGCTAGCGGGTCGAGAAAAGCCAGCGCAGCTTGTGGATCGGTCAGTCCCCGTTGAACAAGAGTCTGCAAGAGCAGAGGGTGTCCGTCAATTGCCCCGCTTAAAGCCTCTGGCACATGAACATCAAGCGGCTCTAACCAAATCGTCATCGGCTAATACTCGATCTCCCCAATTTGCTCCCAATCTGGGGGCAAGGATAGCTCCAAAAGCTCGGCGTTCTCTTCTGGGTTGAGTTCGCTGAGCGGCAAGAAGGGACGGTCACAGTAGGTGCGGTAGGGACAATAAGCGCAATGGCGTTCATCGGTCGTCAGCACAAAGTCGGCTTCCTGCCGGCCGAGAATCTCTTCGATCAGGCGCAAGAGGAAGTCCTCATCGGCTTGATACTGTTCTCGAGAATAGGGTATGATTTCTGGGAAAGTAGGGTCATGAGTGAACCAATACAGCATAGTCACGTTTTCTGGCTCGATCGCCTGCCCGCCGGTCAAACTTGTCCCTGCTCGTACAAGCAGATAAGGGTAGAGGCGAGATTGGACAAGGTTTTGCAGCTCCGAGGCTGCCGGCCGCCGTCGATTTGTCTTCCAATCGATGATGCTCCACCGTCCATCGGGGTGGGCAACCAGTAAGTCGTATTTTGCCAACAGACGGGCATTGGTGAGGGATGCCGTGAGAGTTAACTCGGCATACCGTCTGCCGAGCAGGACATCCCTTGCGGCGTTTTGCCAATAGTGGCAGAGATGAGTCCACCACTCAAAAAGCTCGGTTGAACGCTTCTGAACGAGCGGTTCGAGCGTTTCATCGGAGATCCCTAGAGCTTTCTGCTGGGCAAGGCGGTGAAAATCCTGTGCCAACGAGAGATGCTGCTCCCATTCGAAAGACTCACCCCCTGCTGCAGAAGGCCAAGCCAGCCGGCGCAGATAACGCAAATAAAACCGCCGTGGACAGGTCAGGAAATCCTGCAAACTTGCTTGACTGAAAATGAAATCAGGAGGCAGTTTGGGCATAAGTTTTCTCCCAGTATTCGCTCAAAGCTAGCAGGGCAAGGGCAGGTAGTTTGTCGTCATTACGACCGCTATTGCAGGTGATGACGAGTTCGCGCTTGGCGCGGGTGATGCCGACATAGAGCAATCGCAAACGTTCGCGCACGTAATCGAGTCGCGCCCGCAGGGTTGCTTCGCCTTCCTCGGGAAAGCCATACTCATCAGGCGAAATCAACCACTCCAGTTGGGCTAAGGTCTCCGCCTGTAAGTTCAGATGGCGGCGCAGGAACCAGCGTTCGGGCTTGTAGGTATCATACGGCGCCCCCGAAGGATAATCATAGTTATTAACCGAGATGAGATACACGCGATCCCATTCCAACCCTTTGGCTTTATGCACCGTTGAGACGACCACCCGCCCAGCATACGCTTGGGGATCAAAACCGCTGTCGTCGCGGCTGAAGCCAAGAAAGCGGCGTTCGTTACTGGCGATGAGGGAGACTTCCTGAGCTAAATTGTGCAAGCGCCACTGGGGGTTGGCATCACTGGCTTGACGCAGCATCAACGCTAACTTGTGGCTCAAAGCCAATTCGGCCGGTTCACGAAACAAATCCCCTTGCAGTGTCAGCACCAATTGATCAATCGGTAAAAGCACCGCCCCCTGCCAGCGGCGCACCAGCTCACGGAAGCAAGCCAGCCGATAATACGTTTCTTGCTGGGCTAAGGGCAAAGACAAATCTTCGTCATGCTCAGGGGGGCAAACTTCCATCAGCCAATCGCTGGTGCGCGAAGGGTAGAGATAGGTCTCTACATAGGGACAACGGCTGAGCAACAACCGATCGGACTCGACTTGAGCGTGCAGAGTTGGGTTTTCGGCATCATCCATTCGCCAAGCCCGATAAGCGGCAGCAAGTTTTGTTGGTGAGAGGGGATCAGCCAGGGCATGCAATACATCGCGCAGGCGTTGGGCGGCGCGGCGCGTGGAGGCGCTGGAACGCAGTAATGAGTCTTCGAAAGGGATGTTTTCCCTTTTCAATGCTTCCACTACCTTAAATGCCAGCTCATGAGTGGGGGCTAACACCGCTACCGTCCAAGCGGGGTGATCCTTTAGCCATCTTTTCAACGACTTCGTCACCCGCTCGATCTCATCGCTCACCTTCGATTTTCTCGGGTAAAGAATTACCTTAGCTGGGTCATCGGGGGGGTTAGGATGGGGGTCATCAGGTGGAGCGGGGATGATGAAAGGGGGTGCCTGCAGACCGTCTCTGGCTGCTTCCAGTGGATGTTGATTCATCGTCCAGTGCACCAACTGGTTTGCCAACTCCATGATACTTAAGCTTGAGCGCCCCGAATTGGGCAGATCGCGACGGATAACACCGCCTTCATTTACAAAGTGGCGCAGATATTTGGGATTTGCCGTGGTGAAGGTCTCGTAAATCGCTTGGTTGGGGTCTCCTACGCGCACCCAATTTCCGCTTTCGCCAACTAAAGTGCGCAAGATTTGCTCTTGAATATAGGACGAGTCTTGGGCTTCATCTTCGAGGATATAGGGCCAGCGGTAGCGTAAGCGCTCTAAGAGCTGCGGCTCCCATTGCAGGACATCGTAAGCCAAGCGGACGAGGTCATCGAAATCCACCGCCCCGCGATAATTGAGCGAACGTTGATAGTCCGAATAAATGGCGACGCCTATCTCCAACAGGGGTAGAGGAAACGGCAATTGGTCCAGCCTAGCACGCAGTTGAGCAGGGGTGAGACGGCGGTCTTTGGCAACCCGAATGAAGGCAACTGCAATCTCTTTAACTAAGGTCGGCAGTTCTTTGTCCTTGACTTTTTGCTTATTATAGGACGACAGGTTCTCATCGAGATAATCCAACAGAAAGCTGCCGTGCTGATTCAACCAGCTCTTGACGGCACTTTCTAGAATGCGATTGCATTCGCCTTCATCTAAGATGACAAAGCGCTCATCCAGCCCCACCGCTTCAGGACGCTCGCGAACGATGTCGTTGGCTAAACCGTGCAAGGTGCGCACGCGAAAGTTGAGCGGCAATAAGCCGCGTTCCTCAAGGAGGGTACGAATGCGTTGAGTGAATACATCGACAGCCGAGTTGACTAAAGTGACTATGAGGATTTCCTGACCCCTCTTAAGCGTTGTGTGCGTCAGAAGCTCGGCCGCAAGATAAGCCAAGGTAAGTGTCTTGCCGCTGCCCGGCACAGCTAGGATGCCCATCTTGCCGCTGCGGTAAGCCACTATCTCTGCTTGGGCTTGTCGAAGTCGGATACTCATCGTTTATCTACCCATAGGATTCAGAGTAGTCATGCTGCCCTTGCGAAAATTTCCACGCTTTCCTGTAAGACTCGCAGCAAATCGCCGCGCTGTTCGAAGCCGCTGGCATTGTATTCCGAGTAACCAACGTAAATCGAGCGGCGGCAGCGGCGCACCAGTCCGAGCGTAATGCGGCGCAGGTTTTCTTCGGCAACTCGCGCTTCGTCATCTGCTGTCCAAGGTTGTCCTTTTTTCCAGTGCCGACTGAGGACGTAGGGCTGGGTCAGCGGTTGAAAGAGGCGTTCATACCACCCTGTGCTGCCGATATCGAGCCAGAACTGCACCTCCATAGGGCGGTTGCTCAACAGGTAGGTATAGGCTGGGCTGATCAATATCGCCTCTTCATTTTCTGGTTGCCAACTGCGCAGGTATTGCGCTGCGATCACGCCTTCGCTCACCATGCGCAGATACTCCCGATTGCGCTCTTCCAAGCTGACCTTCATGCTCTCCCGAAAGGCTTGGCGAAATTTGCGCGCCGATTCAACGAGATTCGCCGTCAATTCACCGGCGCGTTCGTTGCGGTAAAAGCCGTAACCAGGCTGGGAGAGAATTTCTTCAAACAGACGCACAAAAAAGACTTCCAATTCTTGGGGGTCTGCCGCTCGCACATCCTCGATCCAACGCCGCAAGCGCTCATAAGCTTCACCGATGCGGTAGGTAATCCGCTCTTGGACATCAGGTTTGATTTGTTCAAAGGAAGTCAAAGTGGGTAAGCCATCCACTTCGCGAGAGACAATATTGGTCAATAAGCGGGCGCGCACGAGGTCCATGCCCTCGATGGCTTGGAGCAAAGTAATCGTCAGGTCAAAGTCTTGCAGGCGATTTGGCTGTAGATAGTGCGGATAAGCCAGCGCAGCCAGCGTCAGCAGACATTGGATGGTTGCCTCTTCACGCAGGGCTCGCGAGGGGCGATGTGACCGAACCGGCAGATGGCGTTTCTCCAGCAAGTCGCTCAGCGAGAAGCGCAATGCGTCGGATAGATAGGGGGCTAAGATAACAACTTGGGAAGGGGGAATCCCCTCTTCATGGACGCAGTGCGCCGCTTGTTCGGCAACTCGCTCCAGCATTTGGGGGTAAAAGCGCTCGAAGAGAGGGTACACTGGCGGCGAAGCGGGGCTGGGTTGAGGCGGTGGTGGCGGCTCACCGAATGTCCATCGCAGAGTTTGCTCAAGGCGTTGCAGGGGAGCTGGTTGAACAAAGGAGGTCTCAAAGGTTATCTGAACCTGGCAGGCCTGTTTGAGCGAGTACGCTGAAATCGGATCAGCGCCGAGAAAGACGCGATAGCCCGCGTCATGGTCGTAAATTAACAAAGCCGACTCGAAGTTCGGCAACCACTGGCGCAGGATGTCGTGCGAAACCGGCGCATCTTCTTCGATGTTATCGGCAATCAGATGACGGTATTGGCGTTGTAAAGTCTCCTGAACGAGGGGATTTTTCCAAAGATAGCGGAGAAAGACCTCCACTTGAAGCGAGAAATCCAGCACATTGTGCTCCAAACAAAATTGCCGAAAAAGATTGGCGCAGGTTTGGGCATCGTCATAAATGCTCAATTGTCCCGGGCTGCCGCTCCAGGCGCTTTTTAGGCGTTCGCCGATCTCGGTGTGAGGGAAGCCGACGAGAGCTGCCTTGTTGAGATTATCCAAAATTTGGCTATACAGGCGATTGCGGTGGACATTTGCCGAAGCAAAGAAGCCTTGTGCCAAAAGCGGCTCAACGAGTTTTGCCATAAAATACTGTGCCGTCTCTAAGGTCAAGAAGACCGGCCATTCGTCAGGTTGTCCGAAGCCAGCTTCTTTGATCACTAGCGGCCAAAAGGTCTCAATGGTGCGTCGCGCTAAGCCGCCCAACGTCAGAATGGTCACCGCGCCGCCAGCCATCACGCCCGGGACGGCTAATGCTTGCCGATAAGGTTGCGCCAATGTGCGTTGGGGAACGTAGATAAGAATGTGATGGGCGGGAACGCCAGCTTGCATTAGGTAAAGCAATCGCTCGACAGCCGCGCTGGTCTTCCCACAGCCCGCCTTCCCTTCTAAAAACCAACGCTCTCCAATCGGGTGTTGAACAACCTGCAGTTGTTGGGAAGTAAGAGGCAGCATAGACAAATTATAACGTCCTTCTGATACACAATCTTAAACATGCTGGTAAAATGAAACTATTGGAGTTGACAATGAAGAAGCTGATTCTCGTTCTTGTCCTTTTGAGCTTGTTGAGTGTGACGTTTCTGACCGCTTTCGAACCTTCTCCACGTGCCCAATTGACCATCATCAACAAATCGGGGGTCAAGCTCGGCATCCAATTGATTGATCCGCGGGATAGTGAAAACATTTACTTTCTGACTGTCGAGAAGGGCGACCGCGCCGAGCCACAGGAGAAGACCTTCGAGATTAAGCCGGCTATGTACTCAATGATCGTCTATTATATGGAGACCTGGGATCCGGTTTACGGCTATCCCACTTGTGGCGGGTTGGTGCTGAAATCTCGCCTATTGGCGCGAGGCAAACAACGCGTCGTATTTACCAAATGCGGCGTGATACCTGTCAATCCCGGCGAGCCAAAAATGATGAAATTCTGGCTCTACACACCTTTCTTCTACCCCTTTCGCTTTGTTTATTGAGTTGTTGTGAGGGGGTAAGCATTTGTAGGGCTGGACATCCCCGCCCATCGCTGAAAGCGCCAAAATACTCTGGCACAAGGGCAAGCGTCTTTGTCCACCAATGCACTATTGGCAGGGGATTGCACGTTAAGGCAAGATAAAAGCAGGTCGGAGGTGCTCCGACCTGCTTTCTGAGGCGTTTACGAAAGGGAAATTACGGGCGCTTCATGCCGCTGACACTGCCACCCACTGCTTGGATGCTGTCATATAGGACTTGCAAGATGTATTTTGCATTGTGAGCATAAGCACCGGGGTCCTTTTGTGCCCATTGGTAGTTATAGGCAGCGCGCAGCAGGTTAGGAGTCCAGCTCTTGTAGGCGTTGGGGAAAGCCACCTCATCGGGGTCTGCCTGCCCATTGCCATTGGTGTCATTGAAATAGTAAGGGTAAGCGTGTGGGTCGTAGACGATAGGCGCCTGAACTTTGGTGCTGGCGTACTGCTGAATGGCAGCATACAGCTTCTCCATCATGGTCTGGACTTCGCCAGCCAAGCCCTCTGCCTCGTCCCCATCGCCATCGAAGTCACCCTGAGTGTTCAAACGCATGGCGCGCAGATCAGCCCTGGTATTGACTGTCGTATGACACCCGCTACACTCCTGCACGTTGACTTCTAGGGCATGAGCGCTGTGGCATTGGATGCAGGTGCTAAACTTCTCCACATGCAGGAAACGCCCCACATACTCCTTGCCGCTGAACTGATACGCGCCCTTTGCTTCATCGCCAAACAGGGTCGCTCCGGCGGCAAAGTAGTGTGGATTGCGGAAGTTCAGCATTTCGGACACTTGGTCATTTTGGACACCTGCCGCCTGAATGGCACTATTCAAGCTGACGGTGGACTCGCGTCCCTGATGACAATTCAAGCACAAGTTAGCATCTGGGTTGCCAAAGTCTAATTTTGCCCCGCTGGGGAAGGTGACTGCCCCAACTTGGAAGCGGGTGAAAGTAGCTAGGTCATCGTGACAGCTTGCACAGTTCAAACCATTTGAGGGCGGCGCGGCAATGTTAACGCCGTTCTTCAGATAGGTGGGCAGTCCAGAAGCAGTATGACAACGGGCGCAAGCACCACGCACTTCACCGTCCGCATCCCAGTGGCGGAAAGCTTCCTCCGAGCCAGCAAAGTGGCCGGGATCGATGCGCCGTGCATTCGCCAAACTGACCGGGGAAGAGATCTTGGTGTTCAAGTCCTCAATCGAGTCATAGAGCAGTTGAACGATATATTTTCCGCCGTGTGCGTAAGCGCCGGGGTCTTTCTTAGAGGTTTGATAGTTGTAAGCTGCTTTGAGCAAGCGCCCTGTCCAGCTTTGATAGCGGTTGGGGAAGACAGCTTCACTTTCATCGATGGATCCATCGTTGTTGGTGTCATTGAAGAAATAAGGATACGCTTCGGGGTTATAGCCGATTGCTTGTCCAGCGACCTCACTGGCATACGCCTGAATGGCAGTGAAGAGCATCTCTTGCAAGCCTTCAATTTCGCTGGCTATACCCTCTTGGATGTCCCCATCACCATCGTAATCTGCCTCGGAGCCAGCCATGCGAATCTTGCGCACATCTTCAACGCTGGCAACCCCTTGATGGCAGGTAGTGCACGCTTCAAGCTTCAGCTCGAGGGTGTGTGAGTTATGGCAGCCGATGCAGGTGTCGAATCCCTCTACGTGATCATTCTTTGCATCGTAGTTCTTTCCATCATATTCATAGCCACCTTTGGTCTGTGTTCCATACAGGGTAGCAGCGGCGGCGTAGTAGTGGATGTTGATGAAGCCAAGGTCCGCATTGGTTTTATCAAGCTCGGTGGTTAAGCCCGCCTGCTCCAACGCCTGATCCACACTCACCTTAGAAGCACGCCCTTGATGGCACTGCATACAAACCGCTTCGCCGCCGAGTCCCTTAATTTCAGCACCTGAGGGGAAACTGACGCTGGTCATCTGAGCGGTGGAAGCATTGTGGCAAGTTACACACGTCACAGTGGTCCCAAGCGGTGCGGCTTTGTCTACCACGCCGGCTGCTGTGCCATCTTCACCGAGGAAGTCCAAGAAACCCGCCTCGCCATGACATTTGGCGCATTCAACGGGAATTGCCTTCTCCTCGCTTTCATTCCAGTAGGTAAAGGCTAAAGCGTCAGCTTTGTTATGACCTGAAGCTGACCACTGAGCTTCAAAAGGCACCTGTTTGACCAGCGGTTCAACAACCGGCGGGCAGGGGACGGCTGTAGGACATACGGGGGTTGGCATTTGCGGTGCTTCGGTGGGCGGGGCGGGGGGGGCGGATTGACAAGCTGCTAGTCCAAGACTGACTATCACCAGTAAGATACCTATCGATACCTTCATCTTCCTTCTCCTATAAGAAAGTTTATGGGTAGGGTCAAGTTATGGTTCGTCGGCTCGATTTGCACCTCCTCTGGTTATCGAATTGCTTGACAACAGGAAAGAGTACACTTTTCGATTAAAAAACGAACTGGAACAAAGATGATGAGAAGCGCTAAGATTAACTTTTTTTAATTATAGATGAATAGCTCGATGTGCGATATAGGAAATTCATCATAAAGTTCATTATGACAAATGTCGCGCGGCGGCGGATTGTCGCCCTTTATAAGCTCTCTTTAGCTAATGCCAAATTGTTTTGAAAACAGGTTCGCAACGCCGCTCAGCGGCGAAACCCATATCTTTGATCGAGAGCGCAGGGATAACCCAAGGATCGAACACAACGAAGGGAGATTTGATTTTGCACACTGATCCCTGCTTGATCGAGCATTTGCGCCAGATGGCAAAGCGGCAACCCCATCACATTCGCAAAGCACCCCTCGAATTTTTCCACGGGATGAAAACCCTCGTGTTGAATGGCATAGGCACCAGCTTTATCTAAAGGGTCACCACTGGCGATATAGGCATACATCTCTTCCTCGCTGAAGTTGCGCATGGGTACCTCTGAAGTGCAGACATCCGACCACAGCCGCCCATCCATATTGCGCAATAGGGCTAAACCCGTAAAGACATAATGAACCCGACCGCGCAAACAACGCAACATCTCTGCGGCGTGGCGGGCATCAGCGGGTTTCCCTAGAATAGACCACCTATCCGCCTCGGTTTGGATGGCGACGGTTGTGTCGGCGGCAAGGATGATCGCCTGACGATCCAACTGCTCCGCCGCTTGAAGGGCTTTGCTTAGCGAAAGACGGCGCACATATTCCGCCGGATGTTCATCGGGTTGGGGCGTCTCATCCACCTCAACAGGATGAATGGTGAAGGGGATGGCGAGCATCTCTAAAAGCTGTCGCCGCCTGGGTGAGGTAGAGGCTAAAACAAACATCGTTTGCCAATTTTACTGGTTTTGCGGTGCTTTATGGAATAGATTTGCGATTTGATGCTAAAGTAAATCCAACATAGTTCCTTAACAATATGGCATACGAAAAGAATGCCAAAGACAAGCAACATCCTTGAGATTGAAAAGGATTATCTCAACAGTGCAGATTTTAGTGATTATCCGCGATGATGCCCCGATCTATGTTCAGCCGCTGGTTGGCGAGTTGATCTTTTTGCCTGCAATCATCCGCTAAGGCGAATGGTTTTTGAGGTGGTGTATGGCAAAGAGCAGGGCGTAGCGGCAGCCGCAGAAAGCGGCAATGTCTCTGACCACCACAAAGAGCACCAAGGACAAAAATCTGCTCCTTCCTGTCTTGGTGTGAAACGTTTCAAGAGGACTAACACAAAGACACTAGGACACCAAGAAATTGAAAAGTGATCTTTGTGTCCTTCGTGTCAAGGAGGAACCTTGTTAGCCACCGTACCTTTTGCTGGCTCGAATGAAGTTCCAAATCGCTTTTATTCTTTGAAGTCATCTCCCCTTGCCCACGGATTAAGCTGGAACTGCTCCCTTTTTCTTGGTTTGTCCCCTCCATTTTTCCACCTAGGGGCTGAGCAACACATCGACGCTGGCGAGGTACAAGACATTGCTTAGGCTACCTACTCCTTGCCAGACCACCAGTAAGGCCGGGGTTGGTTCGGCAACCACATAAGGCACTTCGGTATTGAACGAACTGAAGCCTAATTCTTTGGCTGGCTGCACGTTGGTCACCCGCTGACCTAGGACTTTACCCCCCGCATCCAGAAGCTGAATCATCAAATACGTATCCCCCCCACTGCGCACCAAACCACTGGTGACCACCTTCTTCCCCTGAATAAGAGCATTGGGTTGAGGCTGTTGGATTAAAATCGGCGCTCGCAGATCGACAGCGGGGATAATATCGGCTTCACCAATCGAGAGCAAGATCAACGGTGTGGAGTTCACTGCTGTAATGCGGCCAAGGTCATCGGTGACCGAAAGGGTCAGCCAACCAGCTTCAGCTACGGCGCGAATCTCAAAGGGGATGCTGAGGTACACCCGAGCAAAGCCCGAGCGGTCGATCCAGACAACCGGTTGGATCTGGCGAACCAAAACTCGCCGATCCTCGCCAAACAGTTCAATTTGAACCTGTTTTCCTTTGCCCGGCTTGAGATCGGCTAGGAGTGAGATAGGCGAAACGACTTTGGAATATGGTCCTGGACGTTTAATTTGGATAACAGCATTGGGGATTGTCGCCTGAGAGGGCGGCGTCACCGCCACAGGGATCAGTTGCTCCGGTCGGGGGGTGACGGTGAGGGTGGGCGTGACAGTGGCGGGGATAGGGCTGGCTGTAACTTCAGGGGGACGAGCGTTTGGTTCCACTGTGCTGATTGAGACATCGGGCTCCGGAAACCCACCTTGTGTGCGCTGGGCTTGAACCGTCAGAGCAATCAGAGTAGGGAGATGGTGGGTTGGATAAGGGGTTGGGATGGTGGAAGAGTTAGGCAAGGTGCACCCGGCGATTATTGTCATAGAAAACAGCAACCTTACCCAACTCCACCCGCGCCGGAGAAAGCTTCGCTTGCGTTTGTTTGCCGATGAGGCAATCAGGCTCATTTGTTGCAGTGTTTTTGGATCAGTTCGAGTAAAGCCTGCAGACGGATTGGTTTATGGACAAACCCTCGTGCGCCAGCAGCCTCGGCGCGCTCGATTTCATCGAGCGCAGGGCTAGCAGACAAAACCAAAATAGGGATTGGCGCCGTCAACGGATCCTTGTGTAATTGACCGACCAGCGCTAATCCTTCCATGTCCGGCAAACGCAAATCGGTAAAAATCAAATCGGGAGACTGTTGGCGGGCAATCTCCAAGCCTTCTTTCGCGTTGTGAGCGTGAAGCGCTTGGTGACCAAAAACCTCGACTGCCTTGGAAAGCGTTTCCAGCGTCATGGGGTCGTCATCGATAAAGAGGATGCGTGCCATACTGCCTCCCGATGTCCATTGTTGCGACTAAAAACCGTAAATTTCGCCGTACTTTTGGCGCAAATAGCGAATGTAGGGCTGCGGGGTGATCGATTGACCGGTGATGCGTTGGACGAGTTCAGGTGCCTCGAATTTCGAGCCGTGGCGGTGTATCTTGGCGTGCAACCACTCTAGCAGCTCACCAAATTCACCTTTGCGGATCTGATCGTCCAAATTGGGGATCTCCTTCTGAATCGTATCCCACAGCTGGGCAGAGATTAGGTTGCCTAGCGAATAGGTGGGAAAATAACCGATATAACCATGCGACCAATGCACGTCTTGTAACACCCCTTTCGCGTTGTTGGGTGGGGTCAGCCCCAAGTACTCGTTCATCAGGGTATTCCAGGCTTCGGGCAAGTGAGCGGTTTGCAATTCGCCTGTCATCAACTGGATTTCGATTTCCAGACGGAGCATCACATGCAAATTATAGGTAGCTTCGTCTGCTTCGACTCGAATCAGCGAGGGCTCTACCTTGTTAATCCCCTTATAGAAAGCATCCAATGACACATTGCCTAACTGCTGGGGGAAATACTCCTGCAAGCGAGGGTAGAAATGCTCCCAGAATGGCTTGGATCGTCCGACCAGATTCTCCCACAAGCGAGACTGGGACTCGTGCAAGGCAAGTGAACTTCCACCAGCCAGGGGAGTGCGCGCCAGCGCCGGATCTGAACCGAGATCATAGAGCGCGTGACCGCACTCATGCATCGAGCTAAATAACGCCGAACCGACATAATCTTCGAGAATACGGGTCGTGATGCGCACGTCATTCAAGCCAAAGCTGGTCGTGAAGGGGTGAGCAGCTTTATCCTGACGACCGCGCTGCCAATCATAGCCGAACTTGGTTAGGACTTCTACGCCGAAATCCCACTGTTTTTGGGGATCAAAATATTGACGCAGGGGGGAGTCATCGACTTGCGGGCGGGAGGTGATCTCTTGAATCAGGGCGACCTGTCGCGGACGCAGCTCGGTAAAGATCTGTTGAACCTCTTTTGTCTTCAAGCCTGGTTCAAATTCGTTGAGCAACGGGTCATAAACATGCTCATAAGGGCTGAAGTAAGAAGCAAACTCGCGACGCAAATCCACCATTCGTTCCAGATAGGGACGAAAGCGCTCGAAGTTATCTGCTTCGCGGGCTTCTTTCCAGGCGGCATACGATTCGACGGCTAATTGAGAGAGCTCTTCATAATAACGGCTGGGAACTTTAAGGCGTTTGTCCACTTCCCGACGGGTGACTTTGACTAAGCGTGCTTCGTCCGAGTCGGGGTCCATACCGACAACTTCTGCTTCGGCTTCTTCCAAGGCTCGGCAGAGTTCATCCGAAGTGATACGCTGCTGAACCAGGCGGGCAATGGTAGCCATCTGTTCGCCCCGCTCCTTAACGCCGGCAGGGGGCATGTTGGTCTCCTGATCCCAACCGAGCAAATTGCCAATGTACATCAAGTCGCTGATCTCCGCAAGGTGGGTTTTTAGCTGTTCAATTTTGGTCGTCATGAGTCTCCTAACGAATTTGATTTGCAACGAGGCATCAGTTTATTTATACCACTTTCCAGCGCAGAGGCTTCCCCTCTAAGGCTGCGAGGATTTCTTCGGCGATATCCACTGCGGCGCGCGCCTGTGCTTCTGCCGTTTGAGCAGCAATGTGGGGCGTAGCAATCACGCGGGGGTGAGCGACCAGGGCGGTTAATCCTGGCGGTTCGACAGCGAAAACATCCAATGCAGCGCCGGCAACCTGGCCAGACTCAAGGGCTTGGAGCAGAGCTGTCTCGTCAATTACCCCGCCCCGCGCGGTGCAGATAATGCGCACGCCCCGTTTCATCGCTGCGAATGTTTGTCCATTGAGCATATTGCGCGTTTCGGGATTAAGGGGGACGTGAACGCTGATAAAGTCGGATTTCGCGAGCAGATCAGGGAGTGAAACCGCCTGCGCGCCACGTTGCTGAATCTTATCCTCATTCAGGTAGGGATCATAACCCAAAACGGTCATGCCAAAGGCAGCCGCCCGCAGGGCAACCTGGGTTCCAATGTTGCCCACCCCGATCAAACCGAACGTCTTCCCATAAAGTTCGCTGCCCATCAGTTGCGTTTTCAGCCACTGGCCGTTTTTCATGCTGGCATCCGCTTGGGTAAGGTTGCGTGCTAGGGCAACCATCATGGCTATTGTGTGTTCGGCGACTGCAATCGTAGTCGATTGTGGGGCATTGACCACCGTAATTTGTTTAGCAGAAGCCGCCGCCAAATCGATGTTATCCACCCCGACGCCTGCCCTACCGATTGCCTTGAGTTTCTTGGCTTGAGAGATCACCTCAGCCGTGACTTTGGTACGACTACGCACAATGAGAGCGTCATAATTCTCTATGATTTGGATGAGTTCCTCGGCAGCAATTCCCTTGCGGTCCTCCACCTCGCAAGCAGAACGCAAGATTGCTTGTCCCTTGTCCTCCAAACCATCCGTAATGAGCACGGACCATTTATTCATGATGTTATTCCTCCACGATGTAAAAATACGCGTTCTTTAATTATACGTCTAAACCACTGCTTCAGCGAGAGATATTGGGTTCAGCCTAGTCGCGTTGGGGAGTTGCAAGACGAACGGTGCTCCTAGGATCAACCTCTCATCCACCCTAAAGATTTCCCCTTATCCTCCAATCCAAAGGATCAAGCCGATCAATTTCGAGTATAATACCTTAGGCTTGTCTAGGACAAGCGATTCCAATCACCTATTCTAGAAGAGGAGAAGAACACCATGAATCGATTTGTAAAAATTCTATCGATGCTTGTACTGTTGTCTCTATTGGTCGCAGCGTGCGCGCCAGCGGCTACACCAACGCCAGAACCCCAGCAACCGCCGGCGACGGAAGCACCTGCCGCTACCGAGGCACCTGTTGCTACAGAAGAACCCGCCGCCACGGAAGCACCTGTAGCCACAGAGGCACCCGCCAAGAAGCTGTTGATCTGTCAAGTTACCGATGTTGGCGGTATTGACGACAAGTCCTTCAATGCCACAGCATGGAAGGGCATCGAAGACGCCATGAAGAAATATCCCGATTTGGTTGAAGGAAAATTTCTCGAATCGCAACAACAGGCCGACTACGAAGTCAACATCAACGCCTTCCTCGAGCAGGGTTGTGATTTGATCATCACCGTTGGCTTCTTGCTTGCCGATGCTACCGCTGCAGCCGCTCAAGCCAACCCTGATCAGCTTTTCGCCACCATCGACGTGGACTATCTCGAGTTCCCCAACCTGCGTGGCTCCGGTTTTGCCATTGACCAAGCGACCTTCCTGAACGGTTATCTGGCAGCCGGCATAACCAAAACCGGCAAAGTCGGCACCTATGTTGGCATCGCCTTCCCTGCCACCACCAAATTTATGGATGGCTTTGCGCTCGGCGTTGCTGAATACAACAAAGTGCATGGCACGAACGTCCAGGTTTTGGGCTGGGATGTCGAAACTCGCCAAGGCCTAGAGGTGGGTAACTTTGAGAGCACCGATGACGGGCGCAAGATGGGTGAGACCCTCATGGACGAAGGCGCAGACATCATTATGCCTGTTGCCGGACCGGTAGGCTTGGGCACTCTGGCGGTAATGGAAGAGCGCGATTTCGGTCTGTTGATCGGTGTGGACAACGACTGGTCTCTTGCCAACCCCGACAAGGCAAAATACATCCTCAGCAACGCCATGAAGAACATGGATCTCTTCGTCCTTGAGACCATCGAGATGCTGATCAACAACAACTTCCAAAGCGGCAACTGGATCGGCACCCTTGAGAACGGCGGCGTTGGCCTCAAGTACGGCTCTGAATGGGAAGCCCAAGTGCCCGATTCGTTGAAGCAAGAAATTGCCGATATCCTGCAAAAGATCATCAACGGCGAGATCGCAACCCTCCCCGAGGGTGTCTACTAAATCGATCTCAACGCCAGCCATTTCATACCTTGTACACCCTGCAGGGCGAATGAATTTTCGCCCTGCGATTTTTTCTCTGGAAAAATCTACAAGCCGGCTCTGAGTTTTATCCAATTCGCACCCTGATAAGGGGTGTAGAGTATGTTATAATAGCCCTGTCTGGATCGGCGGTCGGCGCAGGTTGAGCTGTGTCGGCGTCGGAAGGGGTTTCCGTCGAAAAGTGCCGCCGTTCTCATCTAATGGGAGCAGGAGTTACGCCGATCCATGCCAACTTGGACTTCATATTATCTTCCCCATACACTAAATGAAGCGCTGGCGCTCTTGCAAAGCGAGCCGCAAAGCAAGGTGATTGCGGGCGGTACGGATTTGCTTCTTGAGCTTCAACAGGGCCGCCATGCGCCGGTCAAAACATTGATTGACCTTTCTTGTATCGCCGAACTGCAGATGCTTGAGATCAGAGAAGGGGCGTTGTGGATTGGGGCTGGTGTGCCGCTCAACCGCGTGGTCTCTTGGCAACCGACCCGCCAGTTCGCCACTGCTCTGTTTGAAGCCGCAGGGTTGATCGGTGGTCCGCAGGTGCGCAATGTCGCTACCCTCGGCGGCAATGTGGCCCACACCCTGCCCGCCGCCGACGGCACGATCGCGGCGAGCCCGTCTGCCGCCGCGATGGGCGGCGGATGGGCGGCGACGTATGAATCGAGGGCATCAGTCCAGACCGCGAACGGCACCTCACGCTCGATCAGCGGTGCCAGGAACTGCGCGATGGTGTCATGCACCTTCTGCCGGGTACGTGCCAGTGCCTCCTCGTCCTGCTCCCGCAC
>OGCI01001000.1_pt1 | contig 26866 bp, 16 predicted proteins | sample 1570021 | NCBI WGS metagenome assembly OGCI01 (sample SAMN06264664, study PRJEB24512) | hot springs metagenome | isolation source: Hot spring water | place: South Africa: Tshipise | collected 2015-06-21 | reverse complement strand
AAAAAAATTGCTGTTATCGGACTTGGCGATTTTGGAGAAAACTTAGTTAAGAGTCTTATGGCTAAAGGTGCCGAAGTCTTAGCCATTGATGATGACGTGGAACGAATTGAAGAAATAAAAGACCATGTATCCGCCGCTGTTAAATTAGATAGTACTGATTTAAAGGCTCTTAAAGCACAAGATTTACAAAACATGGACGCTGTAATTGTATCAATTGGACAACAATTTGAAAATTCAATTCTGACAATAATGAATTTACTCACATTAAAACCAAAGAAAATAATAGCACGAGCAACTTCTTCCATTCACAGAGAAATATTAAAAAAGTTAGGGATTGAAGAAGATTATATTATTTCACCAGAAGAACGAATGGCAGAAATAATTGCAACTACTCTTATGCACGAAGGAGTTTTAAGATGGGAAGATGTCGGAAACGAAAAAGATTATAAAATTGCATACTTAAAAGCACCCAATGAATTCGTTGGAAAGACTTTGATGGAAATTGATATGCGAACTAGATTCAACGTCAACTTAATAACCATACTTAAAAAAGTTAAACATAAATCACAACGAACTGAGGAGTACTCAAGAAGAAGTATAGGGGTGCCTACTCCAGGAACAGTAATTGAAGAAGATGATGAACTCGTAGTTTTTGGGCGTGAAAAAGACATTGCAAAATTGACAGAGTAATAATTAATAATTTTTCTAAGTAGGAACCCCTGAAATAAAAAAGCCCCAAATTAAATCAGGGCTTTATAAAAATATTTCAATAAACAGTTAAAAATTAAATTTGAGTTCTCCTGGCAACTTTAATTAAATTATGCTTTTGAGCGACTAACATTTCTAAAGCAGAAACATCATCTTTCAATATTTTCTGTTTAATTTCTTCTTTCAATCTTGTTAGTTCCAACTCTTCTTTCTTCCAATCAATTTCACTTGATTCAAAAACCTCATCACTTATAACTTTAATGTCATTCTTAAATACATACACAAAACCACCATTAACACTATAATATATCGTATTATCTTTTTCATCCACTATTTTTATCTCACCAATTACCAGGTTACTCACTATTGGTGCATGATTTCTAAGTATCTGAAATCTTCCCTTCTCACCCGGAACTGTAACTGATTTTACATTTCCAGAAAAAACAATTCTTTTAGGTGTTATAATTCTTAAATGGAGCGACATTGATCACTCACTCTGAATTTTCTTTGCTTGTTCTATTGCCTCTTCTATCGTTCCTACCATATAGAAAGCTGCCTCAGGTAGATTATCATATTCACCTTCTATAATTCCTTTGAATCCTTTGATTGTATCTTCTAATTTTACATATCGCCCTTGCCTACCTGTAAATTGCTCAGCCACGTGGAAAGGCTGAGATAAGAATTTCTGTATCTTACGAGCACGTTGAACTATAATTTTATCTTCATCAGATAATTCATCAATTCCAAGAATATTTATAATATCTTGCAAATCTTTGTAAGCTTGCAAAATTTCCTTTACTTTCTTTGCCACATAATAATGTTCTTCTCCCACAACCGAAGGTTCAAGAATCCTTGATGTTGACTCGAGAGGATCAACGGCTGGATAAATCCCTAACTCAGCAATTTGTCTGCTGAGCACTGTTGTTGCATCCAGGTGAGCAAATGCAGCAGCAGGAGCCGGGTCAGTTAAATCATCCGCAGGTACATATATAGCTTGAACAGATGTAATTGACCCACGTTTCGTAGATACTATTCTTTCTTGTAATTCACCCATTTCTGTGCCCAGAGTTGGTTGATAACCGACTGCTGAAGGCATTCTTCCTAACAAAGCACTAACTTCACTACCGGCTTGAATGAATCGGAAAATGTTATCAATGAATAATAAAACATCCTTTCCTTCTTCATCTCGAAAATACTCAGCAATCGTCAAACCTGTAAGTCCAACACGTTGACGAGCTCCAGGAGGTTCATTCATCTGCCCAAAAACAAGAGCTGTTTTGCTTAAAACACCTGATTCTTTCATTTCCAACCACAAATCATTTCCCTCCCTCGTCCTTTCGCCAACCCCGGCAAACACTGAATAACCACCATGATATTTTGCAATATTGTGAATAAGTTCCATTATAATAACAGTCTTTCCTACACCAGCTCCACCAAATAAACCTGTTTTTCCACCTTTTGAATACGGTTCAAGAAGATCAATAACTTTAATACCAGTCTCAAACATCTCTCGCTTTGTACTCAACTCTTTAAAATCTACTGGCTCACGATGAATTGGATATTTTTTATCATTACCAATTGCTCCAAGACCATCAATACTTTCACCAACAACATTCATTAATCGACCAAGAACCTGTGGACCAACTGGAACTTCGATAGGTCTACCCGTGTCATATGCTATCATTCCTCGAACCAAACCATCCGTAGAATCCATTGCAACTGTTCTTACTCTTTCTTCACCTAAATGTTGTTGAACTTCACAAATCAAATCTTCTTCTTTCCCTTCAACTGTGGTTCGAGGTATTCTAATTGCATTATATATTGCTGGAAGAGTCCCACCTGAAAAATCAATATCTACAACTGGACCAATTATTTGAATTATTTTACCTTGATTCATGTATATTCCTCAATTCATTTTTTAGTATTGAAATTTAATTACAAAGCTAAAAATTGAATTGTTGTTTAACAAACTAAAAAGGTTTGACCTTGTTTATTTTAGCAAGACCATTTTTCTCGTTAACACATTTTGCCCGGTATAAAGCACATAATAAAAAGTACCAGCTGCTAAACCATTAGCGGCAAAATCTATAACCGTTTTTCCGGGTTCAGCAACCTGATCATACAAAACTCTTACTTTTTCTCCCAGTGCATTGTACAATATTATTTTGACTGGTACCCTTTCCTTAACTGTAAAGGTTATGGTGGTAATTGGATTAAATGGATTAGGATAATTCTGGTATAGTTCTACTTTATTAGGAATAAATTTATCTTCCACCTCACTTAAAATTGGAATGACGAATGTTCCAGTTCCACCTAAATCGTTATATCGCTTCTTAAATTCTTGCATAAACTGATTTGCGATGTAAATGTCTTTTATAATCAATGTGTTTTCGTCGTTATCATTTTCAGCCGCATTAGACCAGTTATGTGAACCAGTAATTACATAAGGCTCGAGATTTACCCAAGAAGCATCAACAAGACCATACTTATGATGTAATGTTCCAGTTAGATTATAGTCAAAAACTTCTCCATAATTTTTTAAATACAAATATTGCGAACCACTATCATTTACATTATCTATTATGCCTCTCACTCGCACACCTGAAGTTGCTCTTGAAACAATAGTATTTGCAATATCACTTCTAGTAAATGTCAATAAAGCAAAAAAGATAGTCGAGTCGGAAGACTGTAAAACACTTTTAATTTTAGATGTAGTTTGATCGGTTGGACTAAAGTAAAGCTGAATTTCTCTACCACCCACGGTAAAATAATGAGGAGTGTTGTCTGTCTTATTTGGACCAAATTTAGCGTTTGCTGGATTTGGAGTATCTGTATTACTGCCCCACATTTCTTCAAATTCTTTTGTATATGCTTGAGCAAGAGCATAATCATTAATTTCTATTACATTATTGATCCATGCGCTTTCATCAGCAGAAACATTCCAGGAACCAGTCCATACCCAATCGTTATCAGGATTTGTATCTCGCGCATCAAAAATGAAATATTTGTTGTGCATTATTCCAGTACCGGAGGGCCGTTTACTTATTAGAAATCCCGCATTAATTAAAGCTTGCATAGAATTTTGTGTTACACGCTTGTCGTAAACTATTCTCACTTTCACTCCCCTATTTCTCGCTGCAATTAGAGCATTTACTACAGGAGTTTGATTGTAAAAACTATATACACACATATCTATTGAATAAGATGCAGAATGAATTCTCTCAATTAACTTTTCCACCAAAGAAACATTACCATTAGCTTGATTTCCAGGAATAGCTACCGAATGATCAACTGATGAGTTAAAATAAACGTTTATACGACCTGTGGTAGGATTGGATGATGCGGTGATGACTGAGCTTAGAGGTCCTTCACTTGTGCCATATTGATTAGTAGAAAATACTTTAAAATAATATCTGGTAGTGTGCATTAATCCAGATACAGTAATAAGATGATATTTCGTGAAGTTATTATCAATAAAAGTCCCCAATTCAAGAGATGGAGTTAAACCATATCTTATTTCTGTATTACCTTCGTGCATAGTTTCGAAATAGACTCGGAACGAGGTTGAAGTTACCTGAGAAACAACAACCGGATGAAGAATAAATGGTTTTAAATCGGTAATGATATCGTAAACATTTCGAGGAAGAAGTTGATATGAGTTGGAATCATAAGGAGGTGAAGATTTAAATGCTCCCAATGCACCAATTACATCAAATTTCCCCGAAGGGATTACTTGGCCAACTAAATTTGTTCCATTAACAATTCTTAAAGTCATTGAACCTGTTGAATCAAAAATTACATAGTTAGTATTTCCAGACCAGGTCCCACTAGAAGCACATGTTACATTATTAATTCTTACTAACATCCCTTCGTAGGCTTCGTAACCATTCCAGTCTTGACTTTTTATGTCGCTTATTGTTAATAACAGTGGTTGAACGAATTTACCTGTATCAAGTATTTGATAAGAATACACTGGTTCAAATTGAGTTAGACCTCTAAAGTGAGTTAATTTACCAGTTACTGTAACCGAATCACCAATTTTAACCATCGAAGAAAAAAGTCCACTTCCTCTAGCGTACACAGCAATACCAGCAGTGTTATCCTGTATGTAGGATGGACTATTAAATTCATTTCCAACAGTTACAATTCCTTTAACCGTATAGATATTTCCTGAGTCGATTGGAACACCTTGCAAATTATTAAACCGTAACTGCGAAATAGGTGTTATAGTTACTTGAGCCAATGCTACATTAAAATAAAAGAGCAAGAATATTACTAATACACTTCTCAAAATTAACCCCGTTTTATTTTATAAAACTTATTTAATATCAGTAGAAAGCATAAATCTTAGTATTCGATTATTTCCACTATCGCATATGTATAGTGTTTTATCAAAAAATGCCACGCCTTTAGGATTTTTGAAAACATCTCCATCCCCAAAGGAATGTAATTCCATTCCATTCTGATTAAATTTGAAGAGACGATTTTTTTCACTATCTACTATAAAAATATTATTACTATTATCTACTGTCACATCTTCCGGTTTACCATATTTACCAATCTTTAATATATCAAATTCCTGTTGAGTTGGATCGAATTTGCTAACGTATCCAGAATAATCATTAGTAACTATAAATTTTAACCATTGTACTTTGAAATTAGTCTCACCAATCTGGGTGATGACTATCTCATAATTTCTGCGATTGAATGCTGTTATTCCAGAAAGTTGATTGATAGACATCAATCCACTACCAGTTGCTTCAAAATTCGGTAGTGGTCCTATTAGTGAATCTTGATAAACGTCACCAGAACGCTTTACCTGGACAAATTGTAAAATTGCATTATCGGGATCAATAAAACTCGAGTTATCAGGACCGACTCGAGTAACTAAATATGAATTATCGAAAAATACTGCAACTCCAGTATATCTTCTTTGTTCTTTTGAAAAATCTGCAGATGTTCTAGGAAGAAGTCTTGTAAGTTTTAGTTGAGTAAAATTATGTCTGACTGAAAATAGATCAGCTTTATACAAAGCACCAAAAGTTTTCGGAATATTATTTATGACCGTATCAAACTCAGCACAAATATATAAGTTGAGTCTGTAATCCTGAGCAAGAGCCACAGGTTTTTTAACTGTAATTATACCAATTACTTGCCCTGCCAAATTCAAAACAACTACTCTGTTGTTATCAGTATCAGCTACATAAACAAATGGTTCTCTCCCAATCATAATATCAGACGGATTGTTAAAGCCCGTCCACGCTGGATTCAGCATCACATAAGCTGTATCAGTCGAAAATGTACCCCTTTTACCAGCTTCTTGAAACTCTGTTAAGTCCAGTTTCTCACCACAACCTGTAATAATCAAAGCAGTTATTCCAAGAATAAAAAGTTTTTTCATATTAAATTCCCAGAATTAATGAAAATCTGTGAGTATTACCCAAACGAGTAAATTTATTAAACGCATAGTCAAAAGAAATATTAGCAAAAGAGATAGGTGCTTTTAGTCCTGCACCAAAAGAAAAATTTTGTTCATCAACATTAAATTTGTAACCGCCCCGTATAAAAAATAGATCTTGCCACGCGTATTCGAGTCCAAACGCTAAATTTTCAGAATTATCATTAGGATGATTAACTTGTATTGAGCTTGTCAAACGATAATTTTCATTATAAAACGGTTCAACTGCGAATCCAATTCTAAACATTGTTGGCGGGGAGAAAGATTGAAATTCATTTATTCTTTTTCCATTAAGTAAAATCACCTCACCCCTTGGAGCCATATTTCTCCCAAAGTTAGTAACGGAGACTGAAAATCTTGAAGTTCCAAGACCTGTCCAATAATAAGTACCAAGATCAACAAGAAAACCATCCATAACCAATTTATCAAGAGTTTCACGAGCATATTTAATTGTAAAACCAAAACTAAATTGTTCAGTAAATTTATGAGCATAACTTAATCCAATAGCAATATCTCCAAAAGAAAAATATTCACCTGTTCCAAAAGGATGAAGTTCTGTAGTAACTTTCATATCATCCATGTGTAGAGAAGTAAAAGAAATTCCAACCGCATCAACATCACTAAAGTGGTGAACATAACCAAAAAATTCATGTTTTATATCGGCTATCCATTCTGTATGAGAAAAAATGAATTGATTATCTTGAAATTGAACTAGACCTGCGGGATTCCAAAAAAGGGCAGAAGCATCATTCGCAATAGCAATAAAAGACTCTCCCAACCCAATAGCTCTTCCACCCACACCTAGCTTCAAAAATTGCATTGAAGAAATTCCAGCTCTTTGTCCTCCCAAAACTGGTAACAGCTGAGCAAATCCGTTACTCGTTAAAAAAATCAAACTTAAAATGATAAGTAAAACGTTGTTCATTAGAAATTCTCTTTTTTTAATGTAGCGATTCATATTAAAACCTCAATGAAATTCCAACTTTGACATTTCTTCTTGTTAAATAACGAGCTGGATTAAATGGATAAGGGTCAAGTGGTGCTTGGTAACTTGGATATAGTGGATCGTTCCATGATAATGGAACCGGATCGCCATACTCGTAAGCTTTTCCTGTTACCGGATTTATAATCGCCGTATTTTTGAAATCAAAAATGTTATTTACTTCAATTCTAAATGAGAACTTAACTCTCGATATAGTAAAGAACTTTTCTAAATTCATATCTACCCAGAACCAATCTTTCCCAATTTTTCCATTTCTGTTTTTCCTATTTATAATATAGACTGGTCTTCTATCTTCAAGGTATTGTCCAGTAAATATATACGGCGTGTATCTTTTTCCTGATTGATAAAAGATTCTAAAATAAACATTGTAATCATCAAGAATACCTTTTCCAAATCCAAATAAAGGCTTACCTTTCTCAACATAAAAATTTATGTTCGCAGAAAACTGAAAAGGTCTATCCCATATCATATATTCTTCTTTTATAGACTCATCCAAATCACCTCTTAGGATTAAAACACCTTCATCAGCACTTGAACTTTTTCCAGTAGCAATTGAATATGAAGCCGTAGTTGAACCATTAAACCATTTACCAATTCTTTTCCTGTATTCTAACTCTATTCCTCTGGATCTAGCATAATCTTGATTTACATAAGTAATGAAATTTGCGGTCCCCAGTCTAGCACTTTGAATTCTTGCGGTTCTTGTGGAAACATAATCGAAAATATCTTTATAATATGCTGTAAGAGTAAATACATCATCCAAAGTAAATTGATTACGAATACCTAGTTCGTATGCTACAGTAGTTTCTGGATTTAAATCAGGATTACCAAATTTTTGAAAAGTAGATTTCGCAGCAGCAGGAGTAAGCTTTGCATAAACAAATTGTGGTCTTGGCCACTTACTAAAATGTCCGTAACTGAAAAACAATGTTTGATTATCCGAAATAGGATGTGAAATCCCTAATCTCGGACTTAACCTGGCTTTCATCCGTCTACCAAAAACATTAAAAGTGTTTTCTTTATACCTTTTTCTGATTTCGTCAGGAATTGTAATAACTTCTGGGTTATCAATAGCGTCATCAACAAATTTGCCTGGAAACCAGAAGTCGAACCGCATTCCAAAATTTAAAATCATACCACTAAAATTAATATTGTTTTGAGCATAAAACGCACCTTGTGCAGGATAAACTTTATAAATATCGTTATTCAAACCAAGCTCACCAATCCACGGTTTATAAATATCAATCAGTTGCATTTCCCTTGTGCTTAAATCAAAGCCCGTTTTGAACTTACTCTTCTCAGAAAAAAGAGTTGTTAAATCAAACTTTAAATTGTACTCAACTACGTAATGGTCATGCCAGACAAAAGGATTACCAAAATCCCAGAATCCGTCTCCTGGTATCACACCAATTGTGTCTCTGTGAGTGTTATAATATTCAAGAGGTGGATTTGATATATCTTTTGGCTCTCGATACATTTTCCAATGAAGTCCGTTAGCATCTGCTCTAAGATTTGAATAGAATCTTGAAAATTTGACTTCATAAAAAGTTTTCGAACTAAGTGTATGCGTTAAACCGAGAATATGAAAAATATTATTGTGAGTATAAACGTTTGCATTATCCAGGTTATATTGGAATTCATATTGATAACCTGGACTTGGTTCAACATACTCCAAATTGGTTTGTAATGATTGAGAATTTTGATTTATACTCACGGATTGATTAAATGAATATGAAAATTTTATCAAGGGACTAATCCTATAAGTCAATTTACCCAACCAGAACCATGAATTTTCTTGCCGTGGAGCAAAACGAGAACCAAAAAATGTTGAAGAATAAATTTTACTAGCTTTTGTTTTTACATGTCCTTGTGTAATTCCATCACTTAATCCAACGTAAAGGTTACTATAAAAACTTATGCTACCGGGAATCTTCAAACCAATGGATGGTAGAAGAAATGAGGTCAAAGGTTCAGGACCACTTATACTAGCTTCAAAAATATCAGTATTGAATGATGAATAAGAATTTCTTAACAATCCAAAATGATCTTGTTTCCAGGATATATTTCCTCTATACTCGGAACCACCTTCACGAGTTCTAACATTTACCACGCCCGAAGTTGCTTGACCATATTCTGCATTAAACCCGCCAGTAATTACTTCTACCTCTTCGATAGATGATGCACTAAGTTGTAATCCGAAACCAGTCCCAGCAAGTGGATCTTGAATTGAAACACCATCAAGCAAAAATGCATTTTCATAAGAACGTCCACCACGAATATGAACTGCATTATCAGAATAAACCACTCCCGCTTGTTGAGTTACTACATCTTTTATATTCTCTACCAGAGCCACCTCTATATCTTCTTTAGAAATAGTTTTTCTACTAGAAGTTTCTTCCACATCAATCAATGGTTTCTCACCAATAATCACTATATCCCTATCTAGAGTCAAAACCGTTTCTTCCATTTTAACATTAAGCACTTTTCGCTCACCTGGATTAATTTTCACACCGGTAAATTGAATTAATTTATAACCAATCAACGAAACATCAATATTGTAAACTCCCGGATTTAAATCCCGAATGATAAAATTCCCATTTATATCCGTCGCAGCACCATAGTATGTTCCTTTAATTATAACATTAACACCAGGTAATGGTTCAGCAGTTTTTGCATCTGTTACTTTACCAGTTAAAATTGCCTTATCTTGAGCAAAAAATTCTGTCGAAAAAATCAATAAAAATATTACCAAAAAGTTCTTCATGGTGTAACTCCAAATTCTTCGATGATAACTTTCCTAAGAAACGTTTTAATATTTGACGGTCCACCATTCAATCTATGCAAAGGCAATCCAATAAAAATCCTTTTCGTTTCAATATCCTTAAAACCAATCACCGGTGCTCCAGATATACCAATTGTATACAAACTTTTAGCTCCTGCTTCACTCGGATAAAAAGTTCTAATCCTAGCCACGGGAGCGGGATTTCCATCTCTCTGTAAATATGGATAACCACTAACTACACCTTCTGTTGTAAGATTTATTGGAGTATTCAATGGAATAAAACCAATTGGCGTTGGAGAAACACTATCAACTGGCAAAAAATCACCTAAACTTCTTGTATCAAAAAATTGAGGAAAGATCATCGATAATAATATCTTACCATCCCTCTCTACATAATTTCTTATTGATAATTGTGCAACCTCCAATGAAGGATCATTATCAGTAAACCAAATGACCATATCATAAAGCCTTAAAGTTTCAGTAAAAGTCGGATTAATAAGATGCGGTAATAAAATTCCTGGCGTTGTTGATGTTTTACCATATTTAATGTCAAAAAAATCATATTTCCCGCTAAAACCTAAGCTATCTAACATTAATCGATAAAAGTCCTCTGCTCTATCCGCAACTGTATAATCATCTATGAGAAGAATTTTTCCACTTGGTTTTTTGACAAACCAAGTTCTTGTAGTATCTGGCATTACAATTGTCTTACTATATGCACCAGCATTATCTTTTGCTTTTACATAAAAGAAATTTTTTGTACCAACTTTTAAATTGGGAAGTTTAGTGTGGTAAGGTTGAACTGTTGATGAACCAAAATAAATATCACAAGATACTACATCACCAGTGAATGGAGGCTTGCTAACGATAGTAACCAAATTAACATAACCTGGAATTTCAATAAAATTTGATGTATCATTCAATGCAATATAAATTTTATCTATAGTTTCATCGCCATCAATGTCTGAGACGTTCCAAGCGAAACTTGCCACTGTAAATGTTGTTTCTGGGACTGTTGTTCCCTTTTGAAATTTAATCTCAGGCGGAGAATTTTGGATAGGAAACACAAATTCAGCAGGTGTTGGGTCAATATCTCCGAGATCAATAAAATTCTCACCTTCATCATACTTACCGTTACCATTTGCATCGATAAAATGTTCAGCGCCAAAATCTACCCCATTCCGAATAACACGTTCATCATATTTTTTATTGCCATTATTATCAACAGCGGCAACAAAAAACTTAAGTGTGGTGTCCGATCCAGCAATCTTAAGCGCAAATGTAGAATCAGTTTTTGTTGTAAATCCCCATGCATCATTTTCCCATTTTATGAAATAACCCACAACAAATCCGTCGGGGTCATCGCCCCACCAGTAAATCGTAATTTTACTTTTTTGCTTACTTATTGTAGCACCTGGATCGACAAATAAAAATATTTTTGTCTCTGGTGATAGATTTAATACCTTGTTATCAACAATTTTTTCGGAACAAGCTAAAAATAAAACTAACAAAAGTATAATTAAAGCGAATGTTAATTTTTTCATATTCACTTTTAATTTCTTAATTAATTTCAAATACAAAGTTGCTATATCTTTCATTTTTCATGACTCTCACGTAGACTTATTTTTTCACTTCAAATAATTGTTTCGATCAAATAACCTCGTCAATTAATCTTTCATCGTACTAGTAACATTTTCTTTGTATCAGAGAAGTTTTCAGTCAATAATTTATAAAAGTAAACACCACTAGTCAGTTTACTTGCATCTAAGAAATATTTATAAGTACCTTTTGTTTGATACTCATTATTTACTAAAGTAAGCACTTCTCTTCCTAATAAATCGTAAATTCTTAAACTTACTCTTGAATTTTCGGGTAAATTATATTCAATAATTGTAGTAGGATTAAATGGATTTGGATAATTTTGTTTCAGAACATATCTATCTGGTAAAGTTTCGCTTTCCACATTTGTTTGATAGCCTTCGAAATCATCGTGTTTTCTAGGAACTATTTTATAGTTCGCGAATGAAAAGTACAAAATACCTTTGACAACACTAAATCTATCACCAACATTTAAGCCGATTGTTTTATGTGCAGGTAAACTTGTTGACCAGTTATTATGATAAGGATGTGGTCCTTCCTGAGTTTCCATTCTCAGATTTCCACTACCATCGTTAATTAAAACTTCACCAAAATTGCTATTACCACCACCTGATGGTCCGGGATTACCATCAGCGTTTACATTTGTTACTGTAACATTGTTAAACTTAATTAAAACCCCTTCCCATTGTTCAGCGCTCAATGTACCTTTTGTTTTACCACCAATTTGACCAGTTTGAACAAGAACTGGTTCAGGAAGTGGATTACTAACAGAGTTCACTATTAAGCTGGTAACTGAATCAATTGCTGTGTGAGAGTTTATTTCTCTAATCAATCCTGATATTGTAACATTCTGACCTTTTCTTAATTCATCTCCTGCAAATCCCGCAACCCAAATTCCACTCCATGGTCCGCTACCATTTTGAATATAAGCTCTTCTGGGTACTGAACCACCATCACCTCTAAGATCAGATGTATCAGCAGTTACAATACCATTCAATGTGACTCTATAGTTTATGTAACCACCTAACCCATTTCCAAATGGTGCATATTGGACATCTTGAATTGTAAGAGGTCTATTTAATACCAAATAGAAGTACCTTGATCGAGAGGTATCTACAGGATTAATGGAAGTATTTCCAGCATTATCCCGTGCCCAGATGAAATAATCAACCAATGAAGAATCTTGTACACCTGGTATTGTACCGGTCCAAACATTATTTGAGCCTAGTGTCATCGCTGCGTCTGTTAATGAACCACCATTAACACGATATTTAATTCTTGCTTCGGCAACACTACCATCAAGATCCATAATTGTGGCACTAACTTGAACACTTTCATTTGGACCAACAACCGCTAAGTTTCGTCTAATTGAAGAAATCGCAGGGGGCACAATTCCACCTACTTTGTAATCATCTGGATACATTGGTCTTAAAACATAACCATTAGCACCAGTACCAATAACTCCTCGAATGTACTCTAAAACAGTCCCGTTTACTGGTGGATCCCAGGTCCTTAAGGCATGTGCTCGCCTTGTAAAATAGCCAGATTGATCATGGATAAATATTCTATTACCACTTGCGTCGTTAATTGCAAAAGTACCGTTTGCTGCGTTTGCATCGGATGTAACGACATTTCTAAACTCCACATACATACCTTCGTACTTTTCGCCAGTTACGTAATTTGGAGCTGTACCTGTGGCAAATTCAGATATTGTAACGGGAACAGGAGCTTTTCGATATGGCATAGCTCCAATTGGAGCTACACTGGTAGTTAATAAAACCGCAAGTTGTGTCTGCCTATGTGGTGAACCAAATTCCTCGACCCGACCTGTCACAGCAACAATCATGCAAGTATCAAGTAAATCAAAATAGGTATTTTGACCTGCGGCGGAAGTATCATGTTGAATTACATTAATACCTGCCCACTCATTAAGACTATAATTTGTGTCAGCAAGATATGTTTGCCATCTTGCCCCTGCCCACATAATTGGCCTACGTGAAATAGGATCAATTGGTCTAACCATAACCACACCAATGATTGTTACTGTATCGCCTAGTCTGGGAGAATAATCTTTACCAACAGCTAATGAATCGGGGGGTTGAAATTGGATATCTCTAATTGAAACTATAGGATAATTCCCCTGGGCGAAAAGATTTATTGCAAACAAGCTAATTAAAAAGAACATTACACTTTTCATATATTTTTCTCCTACTTAATGACTAAAAATTTACCAACTTTTATTTTTCCAGTTATCTTGTCTTTAACAGAAAATAGATAAAGACCAGAAGAAATTGCCTGATCATGTTTTGTTATTAAATCCCAGGCATGTTCTCCACCAGAGAGAATTTGATTACCTTCCCTTGAGTAAGTTTCAAACCATCTGATTTCACTACCATTATAAGTTTCATCATGATCGAGAACCGCAACTATATCACCAGCTAATGTATAAATTGTAATTTCACACTTTTGAGGCAAATTATAAAAATAAATTTTTCTTTGTCTTTCTTGTGGACCATCCCAAATAGCACCAGCATAGTATGGATTCGGATAAACTCCAATTTCCAAATTATCTTTATCAGAAGGAGGCGTTCCCGGAAATGCTCTTTGTGCTGAGGCAAGTTTACTGCTTTCAAGACTCTCTATATTATTAATCGGATCACCTTTGTCAAAACCAGTAACTGAGAAAATATACTGCCAACCATTTAACAAATTATCAAATACAAATTTATAGTAATATGCGGTTGTATCTCCTGGAAAATAAACAGGATTGCTCAATTCTATTTGTTTAAATCCTGAATTATAACCAACATCATTACCAATACTGTCAAATTCTGCAACCTTTTGTAATAGGACGTTTAAATCTTGTGCCTGTGTGATATCAACACCAGTAAATGTACGATAAATTCTATATCCTTCAAAGTCTTTCCGTCCCGATAGTGGATCAATGGAAAATTCAGCAGATTTGTCCCAATAAAGAGTGATTTTATTACTTTCCGGCACCACTTTCAAACGAGGAGAAACGGGTGGTTCAGGAAATTTATATTTAGTGTCATAAATCAACTGAGCCCAGTGGCTATTCGAATACAAATTTTTCCTTTGAAGTTCTGTGTCAAATCTAGCTGGATCAGTTCCATATTTTTTTGCGCAAATAATTGCAAAAGTAACATTAATTGAATCTCCTGGTCTTATTCTAGTAAAAGGACCAGTGGAAATTAGAATTGAACGATTGCTTGGTGTTGTTCTGAGTACATCAATTCGATCTCGACGAAGTGATTGAGATAACTTTTGAAATCTTTGCACATCATCTTGAGGCGTGAAATAAATCGGGTCAGTTGTATTTCTAAATTGCCATGATTGAAAATAAGCTGTATCAACTTTTGGAATTGAACCTAGATACTTAATACCTAAATAACTATCTGTAAAGCCAGGGTCACCGTCATAGTCAAACTCATATGCGAGTCGTAAACTTTCTACATAACCATTTCCACCACGGGTATAGAAAGGGGAACCTACTCTGGGCGAAGTTATATTTGTGTTTCTTACTACTGCATCTGTCCATAAACCGACATAAACACTGTCTATATCTTTATTTGATACATTTTTAATCCAGTAATTCATTATAACGAAAAAATCTGCAAATGGAAAGTTCCACGCATAACTTTCTTGTCGTACAGAAATACCTAGTGGAATGTGATCTGGAATAATTTCTCCCGAAAGAAGGCGTGTGCTTGTATCAGAAAACTCGGCTATAAAATCTTGATGGCTAACAGCATGTGGTTGAAAAAATTTACTGGTCAATAATGAAGATCTTTCAATAACCACTGATTCTTCTTTATTAGTAAATTCAAAGCCACCGCCTCTTGCCCCAACAGAAGATGCGTCCACCGCAGCGGTTGTAACTCTAATTTGTCCACCAACTATTCCGCCCACCCAAAGTCCACCATCAAATAAATGTTCTATTCCGCTTCCTTTAGGATACTCACAACTAGGTTGTCTGGGCCATAAAGTAAAACCGTGGCCATACATGCCAAAATTAGTAACAGTGAGCCTAATATTTCCTACATTTGTGAATTTAGAATTATCGTCTTTCAGAACTTTTGATAATTTTTGAAATTCTTGAGCGGTTAAATTTAAAGAGATCAAAAGAAAGAAAATATGAGAAAGAATTATTCTCATAGTGAATCCTATTTATAGTTATGAATCAACTTATCACAAATATATTTAACTAATTGAGGTTTTACAATTAGCTTATACTTCATGAATTTATTACCATTCTATTTGATTGTTAAAAATATTTCAGAAAAATTACTTAGCTAAAACAAACTTTTTAGTCGCAATAGTTTTTTCAGTCTTTAATTTTATTAAATAAACTCCGCTTGAAAATTCATTTAAAGTAATATTTTTTAAGTACGACCCTTTTTCCATCATTTCATTCGAAATTACAGATCTAATTTTTTCTCCCAGTAAATTATATAATGAAAGTTCAACATTAGTTGCATTTGGGAGAAAGAATGAAATAATTATTTCAGAATTTGTTGGGATAGGATAACAATCTAGTGATGTTTCTAAGCTTTTCTTAGCAAATTCTACCTTAATTTCTTCTGAATATTTAAAATTACCATCAAAATCTATCTGTTTTAATCGATAAAGATACAAACCTTCTTGTAATGGATTATCAAAGAAAATATATTCTTTTTTTGCATTACTGGTTCCATTTCCTTCCACAAATCCAATTTTGACCCAAATATCTGCACCTACTTTTAACCTTTCAATTTCCCAGCCGAGATTATTTACTTCATTAGCGGTAATCCAGTATAATTTAACTTTATCGTTAAAAACACTAGCGTAAAAAGTTAACAACTCAACGGGTAATGGACCAAATTGATAATAACTAACATCGTCAAGGTAGATCGTCCAGTCATTTGAATTATTTGGGGCGTAGAACATTATTGCATCAAGAGTAACTGTCGGTCCATTTATAATTCCATTTCCACCAGCAAAACTTGTCCACCCTGATCCTTGCAAATTCCACTGATACAAGTGCCATTGACCATCATTAATAACGTCTATTCTGGAAGATAATTCAGTTCCACCAGCTTGATCATCAATTGTAATTGCTACCTTAGCATTGTGAGGCGCCGTTGATGTTTTCATATAAAATCCGATATAACCTGTCGAATTTAGAACCATATTATTACTGGGACTACCAGCTCCAGATAATAATCTAACTACCCAATCATTAGATGAAGATGGATTGTCTTTTAAGATAATTTCCAAAGAAGCAGCTCCATTGTAAGCCATACCAACAGTGCGTGCAGAGGTTGAAGAAGTAGATATCCCAACAGTTGAACCACTATAAGTAGGTTGTGTGTAGAAGGGATCAACAGACCATTCAAAATCAGCAAGTATTGTGTGAATTTGTTCAGATTTGGATGCAAACGCTTCTTTTAAGGCGCCCCAAAGTTCTGTTCTTGAATCATCGTAACCAAGAGCCCACATACCTGTACCAGCTATACCTATGGCTTTTACGGAATCATATTTTTTAGAAAGACTCAGTGAATCATCATACCAAACTTGACGCCATTGAGTACCACTTGTATATCTAAACCATGGCACATTAAATAATGGGTCTGATAAAAATTTATTTACTGCAGGTAATGTATCAACCATCGTTTTACATCTTGAATAATATCGCGCTGAACCTGAACCAGTTGTAGTAGACATTCGCACATTCGATTGTACGGGCCAATCGTATCCATAATAAGGAAAACCGGCAATAAGTTTTGACTTAGGACAATTTCGGGAGAGGTAAGTGTTAATACTACGCGTAACATGATAGTAAGCAGTCCCAGAAGTTAGAGGTGAAACAGGCCCAGCCGTGGAACTACCAGACCAATAGTAATCATAAGCCATTAAGAAATAGAAATCAACAACTGAGTTTACGTGATTAAAAAAAGTTTGAGTAAAAATATTTTGCCAGTCAACAGCAGGGAGTTCAACAACTAACTCTTTGCCTTGAGATTTTAGTGCAGTACCGAGTTGATAAATGAAAGTCCTAAAACTATCAGCAACTGAACTTGACATAGATTCAAAATCAATATTGCATCCATCAGCATTTCTCAAATTGATTTGCGTTAAAATATTGTTTATTAAGTTTTGTCTATTTGTGTTATTGTTAAGAATCACGCTGTGATTACTGAATAATGTAACTGTCAAATGTACTTTTACATTGTACCTTTTTGCATAATTAACCACCTGAGTTGTAGCCCAACCTCTAGTGGTAAAAAATCCGCCATTAGAAGATGGTGAATTATCAACTTCAGCACTAAAGTATGCAATATGAGTGAGTAAACTGTAATAATAATTTGCAGCGGTTGCATCACTAATCCAATAAGGATGGAAGCCATAAACCACTTTTGAAAGTAATACTGGTTTCAACAAATCAAATCGTGGTGAAAAATTTCTATTTGTACCAGCAGTGTCAATTAGATAAAGATTTTTTGAGTAGTACTCCGATTCAATTTGATGAATAGACTTATAGATGGACTGCGCGTTTAACAAGTATATATTTAATAGAGAAACAATGGAAATTAAAATTGCATTTATCATCTTCATCATTATGAGTCACAAGATCAATTCTAAATTATTAAAATATTATGAATATTAAGATGGTGTTTAAAGGTTGATTAAAACTAATATTGTTATTAATAAGCTAAAAAATTTTAAGAATGTAAATAAATTAATCTAAAATTAAATCTTGATAAAAAATTTTACTTAAATTATATTTGAATTAAGAAAGTGTTGTTCATTAACTATTTAATATGCGGGAATAGCTCAGTTGGTAGAGCGTCACCTTGCCAAGGTGAATGTCGCGGGTTCGAGTCCCGTTTCCCGCTCAAAACAAATCCCGATAAAAGTAATCGGGATTTGTAATTTTATAGATTCATTGAAAAATTGGCGCGGTACCCAAGTGGCTAAGGGAGAGGTCTGCAAAACCTTTATTCGCCGGTTCGAATCCGGCCCGCGCCTCTGAAACAAATATTAGGCAGGGTTATTTTAACAATCTATTCTTTTCCATTGGAAAGACCATTTAATATCTTAATATAGCTCCTATCTTATTGTATTTCTTCAAGGCTCCATCTTCATAAAAATAAATATCACCTTTTTGCTGAAATACAAGTTCAATTACTTCATCAACTAAATCTTCTATAAAATAAGGACCATTTGTCTCTTCAACAAAAATAGGTTGATTACCTTCAAACCTGGTAGGTTGATGATAATTTTCTTCCACTAAAAGTATTCCAACTCTTCCCTCATTTGTTAAATTCCAGATGTCTAGTAATCCAAAGGCAGCTTTTTTTTTGCCAAAACTTTCTTCAAAATTCTTTAATACCTCTTTCTTCTCAGTCTCATATCTTGATAAAAGAATTTCAAAAGCTCTCTTGCCTAGTCGATTGACATCACTTTTCGAAAAACTTCCTTCAATTTCGCCAATAAAATCTTTTTTATTGACATTATTCAATAGTAAAGAAGTAATTTTTTTTACTCCAGCAAGAATTACAGGGTGACCTTTCTCTGCACTTAACTCAAATCTTTTGTATAATTCTCTCACGTATATTTTAAGCTTTTCTAACTGAACTGATTCAAAGCCAAATCTTGAAGGTTCTTCTGAAATTTCAACTATGTCACTTAATAAGAAAGGAAAATATTCATTATCAATCTCTGTTAATTTATCATCAAAACCAGAGAAAAGTGCCGTCCAATTTTCATTAAGATTAATTAAATAATATTCAAAGGAGCGATAATACTGTTTAACTAAAAATCTAGTTTCAAATGTATCATCAACGATAACTAACTCAGGGACAGTAAATGGAAATCTATAAATAAAATGTTTTTCATTATTTACAAAAATTCCCAATCCATCCAACATTTTCGTATAATCAATCTCATCAACTACGTTTCTAGTTTTCTCCAGTAATGCTTGCGCGTCTCTTTTATCTACTTTGGATATTAATTTCTTTTCTAAATCTTTCAACAGATTTTTAATTAAAGTTTTCTCCTTTGAGACATCAACTGTTATTCTTGTTGTAGGCATAAAGATAGAAATTGATGGATAGGAACGGGCTTTTTGAAGGGAAAGGATTTGTTCTTTTAGCATGGTCTAACCCTCCTTGTTTTAAAATATTAAAGGGTGACCACAAAAAATTTAGTCACCCTTAAATTCTTTTTAAGAATTTTTAGCCTGAAAATCTTTCATAAATTCCACAAGAGCTTTAACACCTTCAAGTGGAAATGCATTGTAAATTGAAGCTCGCAAGCCGCCAACCGAACGATGACCTTTCAAACCAACCAATCCTTTTTCTGTTGATTCTTTCACAAATTTCTTTTCTAACTCTTCAGAAGGTAATCTGAAGGTAATATTCATAAGAGAACGACTATCTTTTTCAGCATGACCACGATAAAAACCATTGGAATTATCAATCACATCGTAAATTAATTTTGCTTTCTCTGAATTAATTTTTGCAATAGCCTCAAGTCCGCCCAAGTTTAAGATCCACTTTGCCACCAATCCAGTAATATAAATAGCAAAAACGGGTGGTGTGTTATACAATGAATTGTTCTCAGCATGAACTTTATAATTCAACATTGTGTGAAGCGAATCTTGAGAATGTTCTAACAAATCTTCCCGAATGATTACGATGGTTACACCAGCTGGGCCAAGATTTTTTTGTGCACCCGCATAAATTAGAGCATGTTTCGAGATATCCACTGGCCGAGAGAAAATATCCGAACTCATGTCACAAACTAGAGGCACATTGTCAACTTCAGGTATATAATGCCACTCGGTCCCGAAAATTGTGTTGTTGGAAGTGTAATGAACGTACGCTGCATCAGGATCAAGTTTTAATTCTTCTTGCTTAGGAATTCGTTTAAAATTTTCTTCCTCAGTTGAAGCAACAATATTAACTTGTCCAACTCTCTTTGCTTCTTTAACAGCTTTTTTACTCCACGAACCTGTAACAATGTAATCTGCTTTGTATTTTGGTGGCATAAGATTTAAAGGTACCATTGAAAATTGAAGACTTGCACCACCACCAAGAAAGAGTATTTTATAATTTTCTGGTATGTTCCCCAGTTTTCTAAGATCGGCTATCGTCTCATTCAAAATATTTTCAAATGTTGACGAACGATGACTTATCTCTAATATTGACATACCAACACCAGGTAAAGCCATTAAATTCTCTTGAGCTTCTTTTAGCACTGGTTCTGGAAGAACCGCTGGACCAGGATTAAAGTTATACACTCGATTTACCATTTTAACCTCAATTATTTTTTAAATTAAATGAATTAATAAACCATCTCTAAGTTTTGGTTCAAACCAGGTAGATTTTGGGGGCATAATTTCATTTGCATCGGAGATGTTCATTAAATCTTCAATACTAACTGGATACATAGAAAATGCAACCTTTGATTTACCAGAATTTACTAACCTTTCAAGCTCCTCTGTTCCTCGAATCCCACCAACGAAATCAATGTTTTTGCTTGTCCGTGGATCTTCAATTCCTAGAACAGGTCTTAGTAAGTAATTCTGTAATATACTAACATCCAGATTATCAACGTATGAATCTCCCTCTTTAATATTAGTATTAGGGGTAAGCAAATACCACTTTCGATTAAAATACATACATATTTGTCTTCTCTCTTTTGGTGTAGAAAAATCAACTTCTTGAAAATTAAAGTTTTCTTTAACACGATTTAAAAACTCATCATCACTGAGTCCATTTAATTCAAAAACTATTCGATTATATGGTAAAATTTTTAGTTGCGACTTTGGAAATAAAACAGCAAGGAAATAATTATATTCCTCTTTGCCTGTATGTGATTTATTTGATTCTCTTTCAATAGCCCTCACTCTGGATGCACTTGCTGCACGATGATGACCATCCGCAATATAAATCTTATCAACAGATGCAATCTCTTTGATTATAGTTTCGTTATATTCCATTGGAACAATCCAAATTTTATGTTGAACACCGTCCTTTGCAATAAAATCATAAATCGGATCAACTTCTAGCTTAATTTTATCAACCAATTGATTGATTATTTCAACATCACGATATGTCAAAAACACAGGTCCAGTTTGAGCGCCTGTTTCAAGAATATGATTTGTCCTATCATCTTCTTTTTCTTTTCTTGTTTTTTCATGCTTAAGAATCACGTTACTATCATAATCATCAACAGCAAATGTTGCGGCAATCCCAGTTTGTTTTTGTTCTCCCATCACTAATTCATATAAATAAAATCTATCTTCAAAATCCTGAACTAACGGAGCTTTTTCTTTAATTAATTCTAAATTTTTTCTTGCAAGTTCATAAACCTCTTTTGAATAAGGATTAATATTCTCGGGTAATTCTATTTCCGACCTAGTCACTCTCAAAAAAGAAATCGGATTTCCTTCTGATAATTCTTTTGCTTCTTCACGAGTTACCACGTCATAGGGCGGAGTTGCAATCAGGTGGGCTATATTTTTCTCTGGTCTTAACGCCTTGAATGGTTTTATTTGTGCCATACCTCTCCTTATAATTTTAGTTTTCTAAAACAAAATTCGTAAAAATACAAGTGATTTTCTAATGGGTAAAAATTCTAAGTTAAATGTTGAAAAGAAGAAAATTCAGTTTCAATAATATAAAGCAATATGCTATTTACTTTATTAAACAACACATTTAGTGTTATCAATTTTGAAATTTTGGTATTGATTTTAAAGTGTACTTACTTTTATTGCGAAGTAGGAGTTTATTAAAATTATTTATTAAAGAATTGATTTTATTTTAGAAATCACTTAATTACTACAACCGTGTTAATACTTGTCTGAAAAATTTTTTACTCGTATTCACTCATACCTTAGTGCTTCAATCGGGTCAAGATTTGCTGCTTTATAGGCAGGATATGTTCCAAAAATCACACCTACAAGAATACAAATAGAAATTCCAAAACTAATCCATAATAAAGGTAAAGTAAATTTCCCGCCAATAAAGGACGCAGCGATATTTCCTGCTACAATACCTAAAAATATTCCAATCAATCCTCCAACTAAACATAATATCACTGCCTCAAAAAGAAAATGAATCAGAATATCTTGTTTTGTTGCTCCGACTGATTTTCTTATTCCAATTTCTTTCGTACGTTCGGTCACTGAAACAAGCATAATGTTCATTATGCCAATTCCTGCTGCAAGAAGAGCAATTGCTGCTACAGCAAAAACTCCAATTTTTACTCCACTTGTGACTTGATTTACTTGCTCTATCAATGATTCATTTGAAAAAATTTCGAAGTCATTTTCTTCATTGGGTGATAGTTTCCTTACAACTCGGAAATAACCAATTGCTTTATCTATAGTTTCATCATAATCTTCACTCGAATATGACATAACCATAATATTTACACTTCCCGACCATGCAAAGGGCTCAACAGTACCAAAATGCTTAAAGAAACTTGTAATTGGAATTACTATGAAGTTATCTCTACTCTCCCCAAATATATCTCCTTGCTTTTCAAAAGTACCAATAATTTCAAATTTTTTTCCACCAATCGTGATTTCATTACCAACTGGATCGACATTGGGGAATAATTTTTCAACTATATCCTTGCCAATTATCGCTACATCGTTTGCATAATGTAAATCGATCGAATTAATTGCTCTACCAGATTCGATATTCCAATTATTTGTATAAATTGCTTCAGGAGTTATTCCTATCAATGGAATGTTTGGATTAGTTTCTCTATTACGAAACTTTGCAACCAAACCACCTTTCCATCTTTCAGCAGCAACATATTTTGCATCAGTTAGCAAATCTTTTAATTGAAGAAATTCCTCATAGGTAATGTTTCTTCGTTTCAAATATTTTGCTCTTTCCTTAGGGTCACCACTTCTAAATGCTGGTAACTTTTGAATTTGAAATGTGTTTGTTCCAAGTTCTGAAAGACCACTCTCAATACTGTTCTGGATTATCGTCACAATAGTCATTATCGCAATGATTGAAAAAATTCCAACTACAATTCCAAGAATTGTGAGAAATGCTCTTAATTTATTTGCTTTAAGTGAGTAGAAAGATTGATTTAATAATTCTTTATAATCCATGGCTTACTCATATCTTAGAGATTCTACAGGATCTAACTTTGCAGCACTATATGCCGGTGCAAGTCCTGAAAGAATACCAGTTAACAACGAAATTACAATCGCAATTAATACTGCAGAAATTTGCACAGATGTAGGAATAAACTGATCAATCACGTAGCTTAAAACAATAGCGAAAAATAATCCAATAAGTCCTCCAATCATACTAATAATTGAAGATTCCATTAAAAATTGGGCCATTATAATTCTTTTTGTTGCACCAATTGCTTTTCTGATCCCAATTTCTCTTGTTCTTTCCTTAACAGAAACAAACATTATATTCATAATGCCAATAGCGCCCACAAAAAGTGAAAGTCCAGTGATAAACAAACCACCAATTTGTATCACTCCAACAGTGTTTTTATAAATCTGTATAAGTCCTTCTTGTTGATTGATAGAAAAATCAGATGACTCATAAGCTTTTAATCTTCTTACCTGACGCATTACCTGCTCTGCTTCGATTTTAGTCTCCTCCAGAAGTTGAGAATTCTTTGCCCGAACAACAATAGTTATTGAACGCCAGCTTAAACCAAAGTGACGAAACAACGATTTTATAGGTACGTAAACTTGTCTATCCGGATTAAAAGCTCCAAGTAAATTACTTCCTTGCTTATTTAAAACACCAACAACTTGATAATTAAAACCACCTATTTTTACTATAGATCCAATCGGATCAATATTACCGAAAAGAGTTTCGGCTATATCATAACCTAGTACAACAACATCGCGGCCACTTTCGCTTTCTATCTCAGAAAAAAATCTTCCTGACTTAAATGAGAAGTTTGTCGTTTCTAAATATTCTGTCGTCGAACCAGTTACAAAAATTGCCTCTGCAGTCTTTTCCCTAAATTTTATGTTTCGAACTGAAATTGCTTGCGGTGCAACAGCTAAAGGTAAGTTCACAAGCGATTTAAATTTCTCATAATCTTCATATGTTATGTTTGGTCTATTTCTCATTTTCCAAAATTCTTCGCTACTAAACCAGGCAAACTTGTCAATATATAGAACATCTGAACCCAAAGAACTAATACCCTGCTGAAAAGAATTATCTACACCTTTTATTGCCGTAGACATCAGAACTACTGAACAAACTCCAATAATAATTCCAAGGGTTGTCAAAAACGACCTCATCTTGTTGGCAAGTATTGCAGAAATTGATATAAAAAAACTCTCTTTTAGTTTGGAAAACATTTTTACACCATAACTTTTCTAGTCGTAAAAATTTCCTCTGACTCTATCAAACCATCCCGAAGCCGTATTATGCGTTTCGCATGTTCAGCTATGTATTCTTCATGCGTAATAAGAATTATTGTATTTCCTTTTTGATGAAGTTCTTCAAAAAGTTGCATTATTTCCTCACCGGTTTTGGAGTCTAAATTTCCAGTTGGCTCATCGGCGAGAATTATAGAAGGGTTATTTACTAGAGCCCTTGCAATAGCTACACGTTGCCTTTGGCCACCGCTTAATTCATTCGGCTTATGGTGAATTCTATCACCAAGTCCTACACTGTTCAATGCCCGGACTGCCCGTTCTTTTCTTTCTTGAGAATATACATTCGCATAGATTAATGGCAACTCGACATTATGTAATGCATTTGACCTTGGAAGCAAATTAAAAGTTTGAAACACAAAACCAATTTCTTTATTACGAATCTTTGCAAGTTGATTATCATCCATATCACTTACACTCATTCCATTAAATAAATATAAACCTGTCGTTGGAGTATCAAGACATCCAATTATGTTCATCAGCGTAGATTTACCCGAACCGGATGGACCCATTATGGCAATGTATTCATTCTTGCGAACTTTCAAGTTTATTCCTCTCAGTGCATGTACATGTTCGAGTCCTACAATGTAAGTTTTTGTAATGTCTTTCATTTCAATAATGATTGGATTTTCGTCATTCATGCAATTACCACTTTTTATTTAACTTCTTATTTATTTAAGATTGTTATTAAGTTTTCTTTGATGTTTTATTTTCCACTCTCACACGTGTACCATCTTTCAATTCACGATTGATTGCTCTATAACTTCCTGTCACAACTTCTTCATCACCTTTCAATCCTTCAATTATTTCGATAAATCTATCGTCATTAATGCCTGTTTTTACTTTAACAAATTTTACTTTACCATTGTTCAAAATAAAAACACCCTCTTCTGCTTTCTTTTCACTTTTTTGTGGTGAATCAACTGTTGCCAGCTCGTCCTCCGAATCTTTTTCTTTCTCCTTGCTTTCTTCTCCACCACGAATTGTAACCGCTTGAATTGGCACAGCTATCACTTTATTCCTGGTTTCCGTTCTAATTTCTGCATTGGCAGACATGCCCGGTTTTAGTATTAAATCTTTTGCATCCAGAATTCTTATTTTTACTTCAAAATTTACTACTTCCTCTTGTGTGCCTAATCCTTTGCTTTTAGCCGTGTTACCAATCTCATATACTAAGCCTGTAAATGTTTTTCCGGGATAAGCATCAACTTTAATCACTGCACTATCACTTAAAGAAATTAACACAACATCATTCTCATCCACATCAACAACTGCCACCATCTTTGAAAGATCAGCAATAGTCATCATATTCGACCCCTGAGTAAAACCAGTACCAAGAACTCGTTCACCCAACTTAATATTTAATTGACTTACAACTCCATCCATAGGCGAAACAATCGTTGTCTTAGCAAGATTCTCATTAGCTTCTTTTACCATTGCTTCCATTTGCTGAACTGTTGATTCTGCAGATTGTAATTGAGCTTTTGTTGTTTCAAGTTGAGCTTTTAAAGCCTCAAGTTCTGAATCGCTCGAAAGTCCTTTGCGATAAAGTTCAAGAATTCTAATGTAATCTGATTCAATCTTTTGAAGCTGAATTTTCTGAATGTTCAAATTAGCTCTCGCAGAAGCTAAATTAGCAAGAGCTCTATCGCGTTGTGCGAGATATTGATCCTGCCTTATCTTAACAAGTAATTCACCTTTTTTGACTCTTTGTCCTTCTTTAACTGGTAAAGCAACAATTTCACCAGAAACTTCTGGAGTAATAACTACCTTAAATTCAGGTTCAATTTTCCCGGTCGCTGTAACAACCTGAGTAATATTACGTTTTACAACTTTCTCAGTTTGAACTAGAATTACTTTTTCTTTTTTCGT
>OGCI01000999.1_pt1 | contig 26869 bp, 26 predicted proteins | sample 1570021 | NCBI WGS metagenome assembly OGCI01 (sample SAMN06264664, study PRJEB24512) | hot springs metagenome | isolation source: Hot spring water | place: South Africa: Tshipise | collected 2015-06-21 | reverse complement strand
TTGTGCTGGACGGGGTGGATATCACCCATCTGCCGCCCAACCGCCGCCACATCGGCATGGTGTTCCAGTCATACGCCCTGTTCCCCAACCTGACCGTGGCGGAAAACATTGCCTTTGGGCTGAAGATCGCCAGACGCCCCCTCGAGGAAATCCGCAAAACGGTGCAGGAAATGCTCGATTTGATTCATTTGAGCGATTATGGCAACCGCTACCCCTACCAGTTATCCGGCGGACAGCAACAGCGCGTGGCACTGGCGCGCGCGCTGGCAATTCACCCGCGCGTGCTTTTGCTGGATGAACCCCTCTCGGCGCTGGACGCCAAAATTCGCGTGGAACTGCGCGAGGAAATCCGCCGCATCCAGCAGACCCTGGGGATTACCGCGGTGTACGTCACCCACGATCAGGAAGAAGCCCTCTCGCTCTCCGACCGCGTGGTGGTGATGAACGCCGGGCACATCGAGCAGGCAGGCACGCCTTTCGAGGTGTACAACTACCCCAAAACGCGCTTTGTGGCGTCCTTCATCGGGCAGTTGAACCTTCTGCCGGTACAGGTGAGCGACCCTGCCCGCGGGGTGGTGCTGTTCAAGAATACCCCGATTCAGGTGGAACTGACCGCGCCGCTGGCAGGCGTGAGCGAAGCCACCCTGGCGCTGCGCCCGGAAGAACTCAATCTGGGCGAGGTGCCGGGGCGCAATCACCTGCGCGGTAAGGTGCTGGATGTGATGTTCCTCGGCGCCATTGTGCGCGTGCGCGTGGATCTGCAGGGACACGAAGCCCTGGCAGACCTGTTCAACGAACGTCAGATGAGCCTGCCCCGCGTAGGCGAAGAGGTGACCCTCAACTTCCCCCCGCACGCCTGCTGGATCATCCACGAGTAATCCCCTGAGAGAGAGAAACCACCCAGCCCTCGAATGTCTTCGAGGGCTGGATCTTTTTGATCATTGGGGGCATTTTTTTTGAGCGCGCGGCAATTCTCTCCAACACATCCCCCGGGCTACCGGACAGAACCCAAAAAAGCGCGCGCAAAAGCCCTCACTGCCCCTTTGGGAAGACCATCAGCGGATGTTCGGCGCTGATGCGCGCCTGCACCCGCGCCCCGGCAGGCAGGACCAGCGTATGCGCCTTAAACGCATGCATCACCTCGCCGCTGTCCAGCCGCAGACGATACACATGGAACGCCCCGCGGAAGAACCGCTCCACAATCACCGCGTTGGCGTTCTCCGCCGCCGGGACGAAATCCACATCGTCGGCGCGCAGGGCAACTTCCACCGGTGTCCCCGCAGGCAGAGGGTGCCGCTGGAAAAGTGCCCCCAGCGGGGTATGGATGCCCCCCTCCACCGCCACACCGGGCAGGAAATCGCTGTCGCCCATAAATTCCGCCACAAAGCGCGTGGCTGAGGTGTGGAAAATGGCTTCCGGCGCGCCGATTTGCTCCATGCGCCCGCTGTTGAACACTGCCAGACAATCGCCCATGAAGAGGGCTTCTTCCTGATCGTGGGTGACAAACACCACCGTTGCCCCCATCTCTTTCAAAATGCCGCGCACCTGCTCGCGCATCTCCAGACGCATATCCGCATCCAGACTGCTGAAGGGTTCATCCATCAGCACCAGCACGGGACGGGGCGCCAGCGCCCGCGCCAGCGCCACCCGCTGACGCTCTCCGCCGGAAAGCGCATGGGGATAGCGCCCTGCCAGTGCCTGCAGACCCACCATCTCCAGCAGGGTGTTGACTGTTTCGCGCACCTGCGCACGGGGTTTGCCCCGCAAGCCAAAAGCCACGTTTTCAAACACCGTCAGGTGGGGAAAGAGGGCATGATCCTGAAAGACCATCCCCACCCCCCGTCGTTCCGGCGGGACAAAGACCTGCGGCGAAGCCATCAACCGCCCGTTGATAAAAATTTCCCCGCGGTCGGGACGCTCCAGCCCGGCAATCAGGCGCAGGGTGGTGGTTTTTCCGCACCCGCTGGGTCCCACCAGCGCGAGAATCTGCCCGGCGGGCAGGTCAAAGGAAAGGTCATTCACCGCCGGTTGAGCGTTGCGGGCAAACCGTTTAGAGACGTGACGAAGAGAAAGCGCAATCATCGAAACATTTGCTCCCTGCGAAGAAGGAATGCCAGCGGCGCAATCGAAATCAGCACCAGAAAGAGCGCCGCTGGAGCGGCTTGAAGATAAAACCCATCCGTTGCCCACATCCACACCCGCACCGCCAGCGTGTCGAAACCTGCCGGACGCAACAGCAGGGTGGCAGGCAATTCTTTGAGCGAGGTGAGGAACACCAGCGCACCCCCTGCCAGCAGTCCCGGCAGGATGAGCGGCAGGGTGACCTGAAGCACGGTCTGCGCACCAGTGCGTCCCAGGGTGCGCGCGGCTTCTTCCAGCGTGGGCGAAAGTATACTCAGCGCCGACTGGCTGGCGCGCACCGCCTGAGGCATGTGCCGCAGGACGTACGCCATCACCACCACCAGCGGCGTGCCGTACAGAAAGGGCAGAAACCGGTTGACCAGCAGAACCAGACTGAGGGCAATCACCACCCCGGGGATGGCGTAGCCCACCTGACACAGGCGCGCCAGAAAGTGCGAAAAGCGTCCCGGAGAGCGGCGCGCGAACAACGCCACCGGCAGAGAGAGCAGTACCGCCAGGACAGCCGCCAGAAGCGCCGTCCACAGACTGTTGAGGGCAAAGTTTCCAAAGCCCTGCGAGCCGGTGCGGAACACCGCCGCGGTGATGTCGGCATCGGCAAAGGCTTGCACGCTCCACGCCGTCAGCACCCCCAGTGGGACGAACAGGCTGGCGGCGCTCACCGCCAGCGCTCCCATCAGCGCGGGAAGGCGCCAGCGCCCCAGCGCAACCGGGGCAGCAGGACGCCAGCCGCCTTCCATCTGAGTGAAGCGCGCCTGCCCCTGGGCGCGCACCTCGCCCCACAGCATGAGCATGGCGAGCGTCACCAGCACCCCGCTCAAAACCGCCGCGGCGGAGCGATCGTACCGCCCGGACAACTGCACGAATATCGCCGAAGAAAAGGTCTCGTAGCGCAGGAGAGCCACCGTGCCGTACTCCGCCAGAATGTCCAGCGAAACCAGCAGGGCGCCTGCCAGCAAACCCGGACGCAACACCGGCAGGGTGACCTGCCAGAAGGTCTGCAGAGGACTGCGCCCCAGCGTGCGCGCAGATTCTTCCAGCGAGGCGTGCAGTGAACGGAATGCCGCTCCGCTGAGCAAATACACATAGGGATAGGTGAACAGGGTCAGGACAAACGCCGCCCCCCAGAACCCCAGCGGACTGGGAAGGGGAACGGCGTATCCCAGCCAGGATTCCAGCGCCTGCGGAAGCACCCCCCCGCGCGGACGCATCAACGCCAGATGGATGATGGCGCCAATGTACGGCGGGATTGCCAGCGGGAGTGCCAGCGCCCAGCGGAAAAACGCCCTGCCGGGCAGGTCGGTGCGCTCGGTCAGGAACGCCAGCCCCACCCCCAGCACCAGCGTCCCCGCAGTGACCGCGGCGGCAAGCCGCAGGGTGTTGCCCAGCAGAGTCCACAGGCGGGTTTGCAGCAGTCTCTGCCAGTCGGCGGGGTCGGCACCCAGCGCGCGCACAAAGATGTAAATAAGCGGAACCGCCACGAACAACCCCACCAGCCCCGCGGCAAAAGCCAGCCGGGGGCTGAACGAAGGAGCAGATGGACGCAGGGAAACTTGCATAGAAATCAGGGCAGACCCACCTTCTCGATCAGGTCAAAGGTGGCGTCGAAATCCTTCACCACCTCTGCCAGATTGAATGCCGCCAGGCGCACCTCATCCAGCGGACGCACGCCCTCGCGCACCGGAATCCCCGGCACGACCGGATACTCGTAATTCTGTTCGGCGAAGAGGCGCTGTCCCTCCGGCGAGAGCAGGAAATCCAGAAAGGCTTGCGCCGCGCGGGGGTTGGCACCGCCCCGGATGAGACCGGCGGCGGTGGCGTTGGTGATGACGCCTTTCTGCCCCTCGCCCTGATCGGGGTAAATCACCCCCACCGGACTGCTCTCGGCAAGTTGCAGGTGGTAGTAGTAATGGTTGACCAGCCCCAGTTTGAACTCGCCCGCGGCAACGGCTTTGCGCACGTCGGTGTGACCGCCGAAGAAGGTCACCTGATTGGCAATCAACCCGCTGAGCCAGTTTTCGGTGACTTCCTCACCGTACAACTGGCGCATCACCGCAATCTGCGCCTGCAGAGAGCCGTTGGTGGAGCCTGCCGCGGCAACCTGCCCCTTCCACTTCGGGTCGGTCAGGTCGAAAATCGAGGCGGGCAGTTCATCGGGCGAAACCAGATCGGTGTTGTACATGATGACGCGGGCGCGGCGGGTGAGAGCCACCCAGGTGCCGTCGGGAGAGCGCAGATCGGCGGGAAGTTGATCCACCAGTGGCGAGGTATAAGGAGCCAGCACGCCGCTCTCGCTCAACTTCTGCGCGGTGAAGATTTCGGTGGTGAGAAACACATCTGCCTGAGGGTTGCCCTGCTCTTCGAGGAGCGCATTGGCAATCTCGCTGTTGCTTCCGGCTTTCAGGGCAATCTCCACATCCGGGTAAAGGGCGCGGAAGGCGTCCAGCACGGGTTGAATCAGGGCTTCGGAACGCCCGGAGTAAATCACCAGCCGCCCGCTGACCGGCGCGGCGGCAGGCGTCTCCGCAAGCGCGGCTGTCGGCTCAGGGGAGGTGGGAGTGTGCGCGGGCGCTTCGGGCTGACGGACCTGCGGGGTAGAAACGGGCGCGCAGGCGCTCAGGAAAAGCGTGGTTGTGAGAAACAGGAACGAAATGGTTTTGAACATGACAGGCAGTTCTCCGTTGTGATTGATTCAAGTAAAGTGGTAGGCAATGGTATAATTAGCCTGCGTCAACTGCGAATGTTAGTATATACTAATATTATCAGATAGTAAAGATGATTTTTGTCATATTTTTCTTAAATATTCTATGACCCGAGCCATATTCCCTTCTCATGACTCCCGCCCTACCCGCACCATCGAGGATTACCTGATGACCATGTCCGTCATGGAGCGCGATCAGGGCGAAATCGTTGCCGCGCGTCTGGCGGAGCGCATGGGGGTCGCCCCACCCACAGTGACGATGACGCTCAAGCGCATGGAGCGCGACGGCTGGATCACCGGCACCGGGCGCAAAGCCGTGCGCCTCACCGAGACCGGGCGCGCCGCGGCGCACTCGGTCATCCGCCGGCACATGCTGGCAGAGTGGCTGCTGGTCGAGATGCTCAAAGTGCCGCTGGAGCAGGTGCACGAGGAAGCCCACGGCATCGAACACGCCATTTCGCCGCAACTGGAAGCACGCCTGCGCGAAGCGCTGGGAGACCGGCAGGTGTGTCCGCACGGCAACCCCTTCCCTGGCTGTGAGAGTGTGGTACAGGCATGGACTGCCCTCACCGATCTGCGCGCCGGAGAGGGCGGCGTCCTGCGGCGCATCCACGAGTTTGCCGAAGACGACCCGCAGGTGATTACCTTTCTGTATGCGCGCGGCTTGACCCCCGGCGCGTCCCTGCGGGTGCAGGAAGTCCTGCCCTTTAACCAGACATTGACCGTTGAAGTTCAGGAAAATGCCCTGACGCTGGGCTTTGCCGTGGCGCGCTACCTCTTCGTGGAGCGCACCTGATCCCTGCACAGGCGCCGCGCCACCGGAAGATTTACCCAACCGCTGTGAGGTGTGCCCTGATTGCTTCTGAAGATCTGACTTTTCTGCTCGCCCACATGGCGCCCGCCCTGCACCCGCAGGGGTTTCTCTTCCGTTCCCTGCCCGAAGCGGAAGCCCAGAACCGGCAGAATCAAGCCCTGGGCTGGTTCCGCGAGGCGGAAGGCGTTTCCCTCATTCTACCTGCCCCGCCCGGAGCGGAAGAATGGGCATGCATTACCCTGACCGTGCATTCGGCGCTGACCGCGGTGGGCTTTCTGGCGGCAATTGCCCGCCCTCTGGCAGAAGCGGGCATTCCTCTCAACGTGGTTTCGGCTGTGCATCACGATCATCTGTTTGTGCCGTGGGAACGCCGTGAGTCTGCCCTGCGGGTCCTGCAAGATCTCATCCGGGAAGCCGGGCAATCGTCCGCCTCAAGGGAATAAAGGATTGTACAAATCGGATATTCCTCATCCCTGAAAAACTGTATACTTAGAACGTAAATAAATCTCCTTTCCAGCGGTCGCGTCCTTTCTCACAGAAGCCGGAGATCTGCTCAAGAACTGAATACCATGAAATTGCCTGTGCGCTTTCAAAAAGAAGCCCTGCGCATCAGCGGTTTGTACCTGCTGTTTGCGGGTCTGTGGATTCTTTTTTCCGACCGCCTGCTGGAGTGGCTGGTTCCCGACCCAGACCGTCTTGCCCTGTTTCAGACCTACAAAGGCTGGGGATTCGTCCTTGTCACCGCCCTGCTGCTTTACCTGACCCTGCGGATGCGCCTGGAAACCCTGGAAAGCGAACGCGAAGCCCGCCTGGAAACCGCTCAACGGCTGGAGTCGTATCTTTCGGTCAGTCCGGTGGTCAATTTTGTTCTGCGGGTTGAACAGGACGGGAGGGTTTCCCCCGTCTGGGTGAGCGAGAATGTGCACGCTCTGCTGGGGTTTACCGCAGAAGAAGCCCTGAGTTACGACTGGTGGCTTCGCCATGTTCACCCCGAAGACCGCCAGAAAGCCATTGAACAGAGCAACCGGGTGCTGGAAACCGGTTGCGCCGACCTGACCTACCGCTTTTTCCACAAAGACGGCTCGCTGTTGTGGATTCGTCAGCAACTGCGCCTGATTCACAGAAGTGAACACAGCCTGCCGGAAATCATCGGCACCTGGTCTAACATCACCGAACGGGTGGAAGATCAACAGCGCATTCGCCGCCAGTTTGAGATGCTCTCCGCCCTGACCGATCAAGCCCGCGCGCTGGCGGAGAGCCTGGAAATCCAAAACGCCGCTCAGGAAACCGTGCGGCTTGCCTGCGAGGTGCTGGGTGCCAGACTGGCCTGGCTGGGCAGAGCCGAACCCGACGGGAACATCACCGTGCTGACAGTTTACCCGCCAGATCATCCCTACCCCCATCAAATCGGGGTGCGCTGGGATGACAGCCCATATGGCAACGGTCCCACCGGCAGAGCCATCCGCACTAAAACCGCACAGGTCATTCCCGACCTGCTCTCTCAACCCGCCATACCGGAATGGCGGGAACTGTTGATTCGTCACGAACTGTACACCAACGCCGCCTTTCCGCTGACCAGCCGCGGGCGGGTGTTTGGCGCGCTCACCGTGTACAGCGATCAGACCGGCTTCTTCGACGAAGAACGTCTGCATACCTTCCAGACCCTGGCGTACCTTGCCGCCGCCGCGCTGGAAAACGCCCGCCTCTTCGAGCAGACCCATCAACGTCTGGAGCAAATCTCCGCCCTGCGGGAGATTGATCAGGCAATCAGCAACAGTCTGGACCTTGCGCTGACCCTGCGGGTGGCGCTCAAGCAGGTCACCACCCAGTTGAAGGTGGACGCGGCAAACGTGCTTTTGCTCGACCCGCGCACCCAGCAACTGGAGAGCCTCGCCAGTCTGGGGTTTGCCTCATCGCTGCCCGATCGGGTCAAACTGCGGGTGGGAGAGGCTCCGGCAGGGCACGCGGCAAAGGAAAGACGCCCGATCTTCATTGCCGACATCCAGAAGGAAATCCATGCGTTTCCCTGCGCCGACCTGCTGCAAAGCGAAGGGTTTAACCGATATGCCGCCGTCCCGCTCATCGCCAAAGGACAGGTAAAGGGAGTTCTCGAAGTCTTCCTGCGCCAGCCCCGCTCGCTCGACAGGGAATGGTTTGACTTCTTCCAGACCCTCGCCGGTCAGATTGCCATTGCCGTGGACAATGCCACCCTCTTCCAGGAACTCCAGCGTTCCAACACCGACCTCATCCTCGCCTATGATGAGACCATTGAGGGCTGGTCCCGCGCTCTCGACCTGCGCGACCGCGAGACCGAGGGACACTCCCGGCGGGTCACTGAACTCACCCTGAAAATTGCCCGCGCCATGGGCATGTCTGAAGAGCAACTGGTTCACGTACGCCGCGGCGCCCTGCTCCACGACATCGGCAAGATGGGCGTCCCCGATGCCATTCTGCTCAAGCCCGGCGCACTCACCGACGAAGAATGGCGCATCATGCGCCAGCATCCCACCCTGGCGTTCCAGATGCTCCTGCCCATTCAGTACCTGCGTCCCGCCCTGGACATTCCCTACTGCCACCATGAGAAGTGGGACGGCACCGGCTATCCCCGCGGCTTGAAGGGCGAGCAGATTCCACTGGCGGCGCGCATCTTTGCCGTGGTGGACGTGTGGGACGCCCTGCGCTCCGATCGTCCCTACCGTCCGGCGTGGAGCGTGGAGAGAACCCTGGCGTTCATTCAGGAACATGCCGGCACCCACTTCGATCCGCGCGTCGTGGAAGTGTTTTTGCAGGTCATTCGGGAAGAGCAAGAGCGCTCTTCTTCAAATGGATAAGGCATTCAGGCAGACTGTCCTCTTTCCGGCACCGGACATGTGCCTTTCGAACGGCTTTAGAAAAAAAGAACGCCGGAAGGTGTAACCGCCAGCGGAAAAAATCATCCAATTATGGTATGCTTGAAACAAAAAACGGGTAGGATCACCCTGCCCGCATCCTATCAGGGAGTTAAACCATGAACGAGTACGATGTCATCGTCATTGGAGCGGGACCCGGCGGGTACGTCAGCGCCATCCGCTCGGCGCAGTTGGGACTGAAAACCGCCATTGTGGACAGACAGTGGCTGGGCGGCGTCTGCCTGAATGTGGGCTGTATCCCATCCAAAGCCCTGTTGAAGAACGCCGAAGTGGCTCACACCCTGCGCGAACGCGGGCGCGAGTTCGGCTTTTCCTTTGAAAACCTCACCCTCGATTTTTCCGTGGCGGTCAAGCGCAGTCGTCAGGTATCGGACCGCCTGACGAAAGGGGTGGGGTTCCTGATGAAAAAGAACGGCATTGACGTGCACATGGGCACCGCCCGGCTGACCGCCCGCGACACCGTCCAGGTGACCGATCGCGACGGCAAGGTGAGCCAGTTGAAGGGGCGCAACATCATCATCGCCACCGGTGCTTCGGCGGCGGTCATCCCCGGGGTAAAGGTGGACGGCGAGAAAGTGCTGACCTACTGGGAAGCCATCCTGCAGACCCGCCTGCCCGGATCGGTCATCGTCATCGGCGGCGGCGCCATCGGGCTGGAGTTCTCCACCGTGTGGAACGCCTACGGGAGCGAAGTGACCCTTGTGGAAATGCTGCCGCGCATTGCGCCGCTGGAAGACGAAGAAATCAGCGCCGAACTGACCAAAGCCTTCCAGAAGCGCGGCATCAATGTACTGGCGGGTCACCGCGTGCAATCGGTGGAAACCACCGAAACCGGCGTGCGGGTGGTGGTGAGCGGCGAAGGCGGCGAGAAGACCCTGGAAGCCGAACAGGCTCTGCTGGCGATTGGCTTCAAGCCCAATTCCCGCGATCTGGGACTGGAAGAGGTGGGCGTGAAGATGAACGAGCGCGGCTTCATTGAAGTGGATGAGCGCATGGCAACCAGCGTGCCGGGCATCTGGGCAATTGGCGATGTGACCGGCAAACTTCTGCTGGCGCATGTGGCATCCGCACAGGGCATCGCCTGCGCCGAAGCCATTGCCGGTCTGCCGGTACAGCCCATTGATTACCGCATGGTGCCCCGCGCCACCTACTGCCAGCCGCAGGTGGCTTCGTTTGGGCTTACCGAAGCGCAGGCAAAGGAAGCCGGGTACGCCGTCAAGGTGGGGCGCTTCCCCTTCCAGCCCAACGGCAAAGCCCTGGGACTGGGCGATTACACCGGCTTTGTCAAAATCATTGTGGACGAGAAGCACGGCGAGATTCTGGGCGCGCACATGATTGGACCGGAAGTGACCGAACTTCTGCCCGAACTCACCCTGGCTCAGCGCAGTGAGTTGACCATTGAAGATGTGGCGCGCAACATTCATGCGCACCCCACCCTGAGCGAGGTCATCATGGAAGCCGCAGAAGCCGTTCTGGGACACGCAATTCATATATAAGGTCTCTTCAAGCCCTACGGGAAGCGGAGCAGTACAGGCTCCGCTTCTTCTTTCTTCTCCTACCCGTTAAAAAGATAGAACTTCTGTTCAGAAGGATTATAATAAAAATATGAAAGTAGAAACGCGTTTAATTCTGGGTGATTGCCGGGAAAAATTGAAAGAAATTCCTGATAACTTTATTGATTTAATTTTTACGTCACCACCTTACGCAGATAGTCGCTCCAACACCTACGGTGGGATAAAGCCTGATGAATATGTGGAATGGTTCTTACCCATTTCCAGAGAACTTCTTCGGGTGCTGAAACCTACAGGTACTTTTATTCTGAACATCAAAGAGAAAGTCGTCAATGGCGAACGCCACACTTATGTCATTGAATTAATTCTGGAAATGCGCAAACAGGGCTGGTTATGGACAGAAGAGTTCATCTGGCACAAAAAAAACTCCTACCCCGGTAAATGGCCCAATCGCTTCCGCGATGCATGGGAAAGACTGCTTCAGTTTAATAAGCAAAAGCATTTTCACATGTATCAGGAAGAAGTGATGGTACCAATGGGGAGCTGGGCAGAAAAACGCCTGAAAAATTTGAGCCACACCGATCTTGTTCGCGATAACTCACGAGTGGGAAGCGGCTTTGGCAAACGGGTAGCCAACTGGATTGGCAGAAACAAAGTATATCCAACCAATGTTTTGCATCTGGCAACAGAAACGAAAAACCGAAATCACAGTGCAGTATTTCCTGAAGATCTGCCCGAGTGGTTTATTAAACTTTTCACTCGTGAGGGAGACTGGGTACTCGATCCGTTTATGGGATCTGGAACAACCAACCGGGTAGCCCAAAGGATGGGACGCAATTCCATTGGCATTGAAATCTTGCCTGAGTACTTTGCATTGTCTCAGCAAAGTCTTCAACCTGTACTGGAAATCCCCAAACAAATGGTATTACTGGAGGAAAAAGGATCTTATGATGCCCCCCACTCTGAGTGATCATATCTATCAATTTGTGGAAAAGAATATTGACGGGTTTCATAAGCGCCGTCTGGAACGTTTGAAAAATTTGAAATTAAACGAAGTCCTCAAACGGAAAAATCCTTACCTTTTCAAAGCCAAAAACCTGCATGTTGCTCATGATCTGGTTAAGATGTTGCTGGATGCTTTCCTTTCTTCCCATGAAGAAACCATATTCGGCGAGTTTATGGAACAGTTAGCCATTTTTGTGTGTAATCAGGTTTACGGGGGAAGAAAATCATCTTCAGAAGGTATAGACCTTGAATTTGAAAAGGATGGAGTGATCTATCTGGTTTCAGTCAAATCCGGTCCTAACTGGGGAAACTCTGAACAAATTAAAAAAATGCGTTTAGCCTTCCAGAAAGCCATCAGGACTCTGCGTACCAATCAGCCAAACATCAACGTCCGTGCAGTTAACGGGTGTTGTTATGGTAAAGAATCCCACGAATATGGCGACTACATCAAAATCTGCGGGCAGGAATTCTGGACATTTATTTCCGGAGATGAACGTCTTTATCTAGACATCATTGAGCCCCTGGGACACCGGGCAAAAGAGCGTAATGAAGATTTTCAGAAAGAATATGCCCGCATTGTAAATCTGTTTACAGAGGAATTTACAAAAGATTTTTGTCGTGATGGATATATTGATTGGGAAAAACTGGTTGAATTTAATTCAGGTAAACAACAATCGAGCAAGAAACAACAATAACTTTTGTACTCCCCCTTCCAAACTTTGTGGAAGGGGGGAGTTTCTTTTTTCCCCATATATTCTTTTCCCCACAGGAATGAATCAGGAATCGTCGTAATCGTAGAGGGTGTGGATATGTGGATTTTAAGGTTTGAGAAGCCTGTTTAACCCCAGATATGGGGGGAGCGGATATTGGTTCCCTCGCATCTTCGGCTGAATCGCGGAAAAGTTATCCACAGGTGAGTGGTGGAGAACCCGTGGAGAATTTCTCCACAGATCGGGCAAAGTTATCCACACGCCGAAATAACGCAGGATTCGCAAAACCACCCCCATATATGGGGGGTGGCGCTACAGGGCAGAAAAGACTCATTGGACAAATTTTCGATAATTATCCACAAACAGAGGGGGTTATCCACAGTTTTTCGCAGGTTATCCACAGTTTTTGTGGAAATTGAGGAAAAATGCCAATCCGTATTTAGGGGACCATTTGTTCGATTCGCACTGCCGTTTTTCTCCACAGGGAGATCTCTTCGCCCGTCTCCCCGCCCATTCTTAAGGTTGGAAATATGGTATATTAACGCCATCACCCTCACTCTGGAGCGATTCTCATGTATCTGGCAATTGAAGGTGTCATCGGTGTTGGCAAAACCACGCTGGCGCGTATGCTGCAGCCTGCCTTTCAAGCCAACCTTCTTCTGGAAGTCTTTGAAGAAAACCCCTTCCTCAGCAAGTTTTACGAAGACCGCGCCCGCTATGCCTTTCAAACTCAGATTTTCTTCCTGCTCAGCCGGTATCATCAACAGCGGCGCGGCATTCCCGAACTGACGGCGGGCGGGCGCAACCTCATCTCCGATTACACCTTCGACAAGGATGCCCTGTTTGCGCGCATCAACCTGGAGGGGGATGAACTGGAGATGTACTACCGCGTTCACGAAGCCCTGGCGGAGAAAATCCAGCCCCCCGATTTGATTGTCTATCTGCGCGCCTCCACCGACCTGCTGATGGAGCGCATTACCCGCCGTGACCGCGTCTATGAGCGCAACATGGAGCGGGCGTACATTGACGAACTCAACCATGCCTATGATGAATTTTTCCTCTCCCCCGACAGGCTTTCCTCGCCCGTGCTGACGCTGGACGCCAACGTGCTGGACTTTGTGCGCTATCCTGAAGACCTGCGCTGGATTGAGAACCGCATCCGCCAGGCGCTGGAACTGCCCCCCTACCAGCCCGAACTTCCTCTGCCTTTGCACGGCGATTGATTCGGGCATCAGACGGTGCGGTGAGAGAGAAAGGGAGGAAACCATGCGAATCACTCGCGAGACTCTGATGCGCATTGCCCGCAGCGCCGCCGATGAGCGCACGCGGGTCAGCCGCCGCATTCGCTGTATTTACCTCACCGGCTCACTGATGGAGGAGGAACCTCTGCTGGGCGGCACCGCCGATGTGGACCTGGTAATCATTTACGACACCGAACCCAACGCTTCCCGCGAAATTGTGCCGGTGACCGATGAGGTGCATCTGGATATTGCCTGTTTCGCTCAGGAGACCTTCCGACAGCCGCGCCATTTGCGCACCGATCCCTGGCTGGGACCGTTCATCTACGCCAAGCCGCTGGTGCTGTTCGACCCTCAACACTGGTTCGATTACATTCAAGCCGCCACCGGCGCGCAGTTCTGGCAGGCTGATTACACCCTGGCGCGCGCCCGCGCCTTTGCCGAACAGGCGCGCCGTACCTGGATGAACCTGACCCTGCAGAGCGAACCCAGCCACGCCCGAAGGCTGTATGCCTATCTCAAAGCCATCGAAAACGCCGGCAACGCCCTGGTGAGTTTGCACGCCCTGCCGCTGGCAGAGCGGCGCTTTCTGATGCACCTGGAGCGTCATCTTCAGCAGGCGGGCTGGAGCGACCTGTACGCTCAAATGGTTGCCCTGCTGTCCGAAGAAATCGAGGTCAACGATGCCCAGTGGCAGGCATGGATAAACTCTGCCACCCAGGCCTGGGATCAGAGCGCGAATCAGGAATCCTTGCCCCCGCGTCTGCACCCTGCCCGCCGTGCTTACTACCTGAAGGCGGCAGGTGCCCTGTGGGACAGTGCTCCTTCGGCGGCGTACTGGCTGTTACTGCGGGTGTGGACGCTGGCGGCGGCGCATTTACCCGCCGGCTCGCCTGATCTGCAAACCTGGCAGGAGATGACCCGGCAGGTGGGGCTGGATAAAAGCCGTTTTGCCGCCCGTCTCGAGCAAATGGACGCCTTCCTCGATCGGGTGGAGGAGACCCTGGACCGCTGGGGAGATGCCCACGGCGCCACCCTGGGTTAAACAGCAGGAGAGCCAGCCTGCGACTCAAGAAAGAGAACGTTTGCCGTCCCCCGCCGGATTGCCCTGCGGGGGACGATTTTTTTTGCTTTCCCTTCAGATTCCCCTTGACTTTTTGCTCCAATAAATATACAATTCAATCAATGATACAATGATACAATATGGGAGAACAAAGGATTGAACGGATTTCGCGGTTTTCAACTCGATTTTCGTTCTGGCGTGCCCATTTATGAGCAGATTGTTACTCATGTGCGGCGGCAGATTGAGAGTGGCGCACTCAAGCCGGGCGATCAACTGCCTACGGTACGGCAACTGGCGCTGGAACTGCGGGTCAATTTCAATACGGTGGCGCGGGCGTACCGTCTGCTGGACGAGGCGGGGCTGATCTCCACCCAGCAGGGGCGCGGCACCTACATTCTGGAACAGCCCCCGCCAGAACACGCCGAACGACTGCGTCAAATGGCGCTGGAAGAGATGACCGAGGATTACCTGCTGAGCGCCCTGCGCCGCGGGTACGATCTTGAGGAAATCGAACGGGTCTTTCATCAGGCGGTGCAACGCCGCCGGGAAAGAGAAAAAGGGTCTGAAAGAGAACAAGGTTAAAAGGAGAGTGTAAAAATGAGTCAGACTGTTCACACAAAAGAAGAAAGCAAGAGCCACCGCGAAGGAAAGGAAGAGGCACTCACCCAGCGAACGCGCTCCGCGCAGGATGCCCATGTCAATCCGCTGGCAGTAGCGTTGTTTATCCTCTTCATCACCGTTGGGGTGGTGCTGGCGGCGGTGATGGATGAACGCGGCGCCAGCGATGGCGCGATTCTGGCTGTGGTCCTGCCGCCGACGCTGATCGGGCTGTACATTTTGTTTGCCTTCCGGATGGCGCGGCAGTGGGAGAAAGCCGTCATCCTGCGGCTGGGCAGGTTCCACGGCTTGCGCGGTCCGGGTGTGTTCTGGATACTGCCCATTATCGACTCCATTGCCACATGGATTGATCACCGTGTGATGGTGACGCCTTTCAGCGCCGAAAAGACCCTCACCAAAGATACCGTTCCTGTGGACGTGGACGCCGTGCTTTTCTGGGTGGTGTGGGACGCCGAAAAAGCCGCTCTGGAGGTGGAAGACTACCGTGCCGCCATCACCTGGGCGGCGCAGACTGCCCTGCGGGAGGTCATCGGGCAGATGCCACTGGCGGATATTCTGGTGGGACGGGCAAAGATGGATGCCGACCTGCAGAAGATCATTGATGAGCGCACCACTCCGTGGGGAGTGACGGTGCAGTCGGTGGAGATACGCGACATCATCATTCCACAGGGGCTGGAAGATGCCATGAGCCGTCAGGCGCAGGCTGAGCGCGAACGTCAGGCGCGCGTCATCCTGGGCGAAAGCGAGAAGCAAATCGCCGAGAGTTTTGCCGAAGCCTCGCGGGCATACCAGAACAATCCCACCGCTCTGCATCTGCGCGCCATGAACATGCTCTTTGAAGGGTTGAAGGAAAAAGGTGCGCTGGTCATCGTGCCTTCCAGCGCGGTGGACACGATGAATCTGGGCGGGCTGAGCGGGATGGTCTCGCTGAGTCAGCAGCAATTACCGAAAGAAGAATAAGGTGCCCGGCAGGCTCAGCCAGCGCAGGGAGCGCTGTTCTGCAAGGCGAGCCTGCCGAACGTTAAAAATCGGAGAAAAAGGAAACTGCGGTTAGAAGGGGTGTATTCGTACTGTCATGGAGGAAAACGATGACTCGAAAAGCGATTAACCTGACGATTCTGTTGATGGTGCTGGCGATGCTGGCGTTTGGGGCGTGGGCGTACCCGCGCCTGCCCGAACAGACGCCCTCGCACTGGAACGCACAGGGCGAGGTGGATGACACCCTGCCGCGCCTGTGGGCGGTTCTGCTGATACCGCTGATGACGCTGGGGATCGGCTACCTGCTGGTGTACATCCCCGCTATTGACCCGCTGGGAAAGAACGTGGAGTCCTTCCGCAGGGTGTATCACGGCTTTATTGCGGGGTTCTGCGTGTACATGGCGTACATCCACGTGTTGACCCTGCTGGCGGGGCTGGGGGTGGCCTTCAACATGACCCTGATGCTTTTACCCGCCATGGGGTTGCTGTTCATCGGCATTGGCAGTCTGCTGGAGCATGCCCGCCCGAACTGGTTTATCGGCATTCGCACGCCGTGGACGTTGAGCAGTGAAGCGGTGTGGGTGGAGACGCACCGGGTGGGGGCGTGGGTGTTCCGCGCCGCGGGGGTGCTGTGCGTGCTGGCGGCGTTTCTCCCGCCGATCATCTCCATCTGGGTCATTCTGGCGGCGTTGCTGGGCGCGGCGCTGGGTACGGTGGTGTATTCGTACTTCGTCTATCGCCGGTTGAATCAGAAGGAGTAAATGTTTCACGTGAAACATTTTTCAAGGGTGTGAGATCCCTGTTTCACGTGAAACATCTCTGGAACCTTATGGCTGAAGGCTTCACGTGAGACGCTGGAGAAATCGTTATGGAAACCATTGCCGTTCAACATCTGGTGCATGCCTTTGGCGAGCGCCGCGCTCTGGATGACCTGTCCTTCACCGTCGGCGAAGGCGAGGTGTTTGCCCTGCTGGGTCCGAATGGGGCGGGCAAGACCACCACAGTGCGCCTGCTCAACGGGCTGTACCGTCCCACTGCAGGTACGATTCGCGTGCTGGGGCTGGATCCATCTGTGCAGGGTGGGCAGGTGCGCGCTCAAACGGGCGTGTTGACCGAATCGCCTGCGCTGTACGAACGCCTCACCGCCCGCCAGAACCTGCGCTTTTTCGGCGAGATGATGGGAATGCCCGCCGCGGACCTCAGGCGGCGCATGGACGACCTGCTGGGCTTTTTTGACCTTGCCGACCGCGCCGATGAGCGCGTGGCGACCTTCTCCAAGGGGATGAAACAGCGCCTGGCGCTGGCGCGGGCGCTGCTCAACCGTCCCAAAATCCTCTTTCTGGATGAGCCGACCGCAGGGCTTGACCCGGAAGCCTCGCGGCAGGTGCGCGAACTGATTGCCTCTCTACGCCGCGAAAACGGGCAGGCGGTCTTCCTGTGCACGCACATTTTGACGGAAGCCGAACGCCTGTGCGACCGGGTGCTCATTCTCAACCGCGGGCGCGCCCTGGCGATGGGCTCGCTGGAAGAACTCCAGCGCCGCTTCAACCCCGGTGTGTGGGTGGAGGTGCAACTGCTCGAACCGCATCTCATCCCGGCGGGGGAACTGCCTTTTGCCCTGCAGGTGCAGGCGCAGGACGCGCTTCTGCGGGTTCAGGTCTCCCGCGTGGAGGACATACCCGCGCTGGTAAGCCGTCTGGCAGGTCTGGGGGCGCCCATTGTGCGCGTCGAACCTGCGCGTCCCTCACTGGAGGATATTTACTTTACCCTGCAGGCGCAGGCGGAGGAGGAAACCCTATGAATCTGCAAAGACTCTGGACGCTTGCCCGGAAAGACTGGGCGGATGCTTTCAAGAACACCGCGGTGGTGGTGCCCATGATCGTGCTGCCGTTGATTTTCGTGGTGCTGATGCCCGTCCTGTTCATCATCGTTCCGTCGCTCTCGCCGCAAATGTCGCAGGCGTTCGTCAGTGATCCCGACATCCAGCCGTTGCTGAACAACCTGCCCGCCTTCCTGACGCCCTACACGCAGGGGCTGGACGTCCAGCGCACCGTCATCGTCCTCATGCTGGGAATGATGCTGGCGCCCATGTTCCTCATCCTGCCGCTGATGACCTCGACCGTCATCGCCGCCGATTCCTTCGCCGGTGAGCGCGAGCGCAAGACCATCGAAGCCCTGCTGTACACCCCCGCCAGCGATGTGGAGCTGTTCTTCGGCAAGGTGCTGGCGGCGTTCCTGCCTGCGCTGGGGCTGACGTGGGGCAGTTTTTTGGTGTATACGCTGGTGGTCAATCTGGCGTCGTACTGGACGATGGGGTGGGTGTGGTTCCCGATTCCCACGTGGTACCCGCTGATTTTCTGGATTTCTCCCGCCCTTTCTCTGCTGGGGACAGCATTCACCGTGCTGATTTCGGCGCGCAATCCCACTTTCATGGGGGCGTATCAGTTGAGCGGGGTGCTGGTGGTGCTGGTGCTTCCTTTGCTCTTCGGGCAGATTGCAGGGGTGGTGTACCTGACGGTGGAGGCAGGCTTGCTGGTGGGTGGGGCAATCTGGGCAGTTGCCCTGGCGCTGACCCGCCTTGCGGTGCGCGGTTTCAACCGTCAGCGTCTGCTGGCAGGTTTGTAATAAAGTATTATTTACCTTAATAGTATATAATGCAAAAAAAAAAACAGGGCACTGCCCTGTTTTTTTGCACCAGTGCCCTGAAGGGGTTGCGTGTCCCATTATTTTTGACGCTGACGCTTTTCATCACAAGAGGATGTGATATCTATCACTTGTCGGATAAAATAGAGTTAAATAAACTTATTTATAATCTTGAGAATTTCTATCTTTATTTCCGAAAAGGGGTTGATATGCAGATTACCCGACAGGCTGATTATGCGCTCCGCGCGATGGTTTATCTGGCACGATTATCTCCCAATCAGCGGGCGGCAACCAGTCAGATTGCCGAGGAACAGCACATCCCGCCTTCTTTTTTAGCGAAAATTATCTCCCAACTTTCCATTGCCGGGTTGATTCACACGTCCCGGGGTGCGCGCGGCGGCGTGTCGCTGGCGCGTCCGCCCGAAGAGATCAGCGTTCTGGAGGTGGTGGAAGCCATTGACGGTCCCATCGCTATGAACGAGTGCACCTCACCCTCCGGGGCGTGTGAGTTTGGCGAAAATTGCCCGATGAAACCCATCTGGTGCGATGCGCAGAAGGAATTGATTGAAAAACTGCGCCGAACCACCTTTGCAGCGGCACTGGCATCTCAACCGCGCTGATTTGAGAGATGCGCACTACACCGGTTGCCCGCAGTTGGGTGGTGATGATGCGTGCCGGTTTTGCGGCGCTGGACTGGGGCAATGGTCTGTACCTGGATCTGGTGCGCGGGCAGTTCTTCACTGCCAGCGAACAGGAGGTCAGCCATCGCGCCAGCGACGCCGACCTGGACTGGCTGGTGCGTCTGGGGTGCATTGAAGGCTACGACCGGCTGAATGTGTACCTGAGCCACCTGCCTGAACCGCCTCACGAAGCGGAGACGCCGTAATTTTTTTTGCAGGTTTCCCATTGCCCTCTGCAGGGATGCAGAGGGCATTGCTGTGCCTCTGGAGGAGAAGAATGTCAACCCTGTTGCACGCATTGAGACGTTACCGCTGGCAGTGCATGCTTGCCAGCCTGGCTTTGATTGCCCTGGTGGCGGCTTTTGCCCCGCTGGAGAAAACGCTGGGCGAACGCATTCGCCTGGTGTACTTTCATGGCGCGTGGGTGTGGACGGGGAAGATTGCCTTTGCCCTTGCCGGGTTGAGCGGCATCGCCGCAGTGGCGTTGTCGCTGACGCGTTCCGGGCGCGCTTCTGGCTGGGCAGAAGCCTCGCTGGCGCTGGGACGCACCGGACTGTTCTTCTGGCTCACCTATCTGCCGGTCTCCCTGCTGGTTCAGCAGATCAACTGGGGCGGCATCTTCTGGGACGAGCCGCGCTGGCGCATCCCTGCCGCGTTTGGGGTGGCGGCGGTGCTGGTGCAGGTGGCGCTGGCGCTCTTCGACCTGCCCTGGCTGACCGGACTGATCAACGCCCTCTTCGGCGCGGCGCTGTGGATGGCGCTGGGGAGGGCGGAGAACGTTCTGCACCCCGATTCGCCCATCTTCAATTCCGGTTCGGCGAACATGGCAGGGATTTTCCTCGTCCTGCTGGCGCTCAGTCTCCTTTTTATGGGGCAGTTTGCTCTGTGGATGCGCGACCGCCGTCCTCCTGCCTGACGTATGCGCACACCGCACGCAGGGGGCAACGGGGACAGTCGGGCTTGCGGGCGTGACACACTTCCCGCCCGAGGCGAATCAGGTTGAGGTGACCGGCGGCGTACTGTTCGGGGGTGAACACGCGGGCAAGGTACTCGTGGGCGTCTTCGGCGCTCATCTGCGGCGGGCGCAAACCGATGCGTCCGCTGACGCGGTGCACGTGCGTATCCACCGGAAAGGCAGGCTTGTTCAGCGAGAAGAGCAGGACGATGGCGGCTGTCTTTACCCCCACGCCTTTAAAGCGCAGGAGCCACTGGCGGGCTTCATCGGCGGGCAACTCCTGCAGGAAACTTAAATCCAGCGAGCCGCGCTCGGCGGTGATCTGCCGCAGGACTTCCTGAAGGCGCGCCCCTTTCTGATTGGCTAGCCCCGCCGGGCGGATGGCTTCGATGACCTCGGCGGTGGGCGCGTCGCGCACGGCTTCCCAGGTGGGGAAGCGCTCCCGCAGGCGCTGATAGGCGAGATCGCGGTTGCGGTCGTTGGTGTTCTGCGAGAGAATCGTGGAGACCAGTTCATCCAGCGGCGGCAGGGGATTGCGCCATTCGGGTATGCCGTACACCGCTTCCAGAATGCGGTACACCGTCTGAGCGCGCTGGATGTGCAGGGGGTCAGGCGAGGGGGTCATCACGGGTCACCTTTCCAGTGGGGATGAGTTAAGGTCGGCAAGCGCATCGTACAGGGGGAGCAGGGCGCGGTAGCCTGACTGCGCCAGCGGATAGAGGCGCCGGTAGGCTTCCTGCGCGGCTGGTTGGGGGGGCACCGTCTCGACGATGGTGATGCGCTCAGGCAGGCTTTCGAAATTGCTGAGCGCGCCGGCGGCGCGCATTGCCCAGAACGCCGCCCCACGGCTGGAAGTCTCGCCGCTGGCGGGCAGGCTGAGGGGATGTTCGAGTGCCGAAGCCACAATGGAGAGCCACAGACGCGAGCGCACGAACCCGCCCGAGGCGCGGATTTCGGACAGGCTCAAGCCGGTTTCTTCCAGCATCTCCAGCACGGCGCGCAGGCGGAAGGCAACCCCTTCCAGCACCGCCCGCGCCAGATGCGCCGGACGATGGGCAGGGGTTAAGCCGAGAAATGCCCCGCGCACCTGCGCATTCCAGTCGGGACTGCGCTCGCCGTTGAAGAAGGGCAGGGCAATCAATCCCTCTGCGCCGGGGGGAACCTGCTCCGCCAGCCTCAGCAGGTCTTCCACGCTCAACGCGGGGGCGCCGGGGAAGGATGTCAGCAGGTTGCGCAGCACGCTCAGCGCCAGCCCGCCGTTGTTGATGGCACCGCCCACCAGAAAGCGCCCCGCTTCCACGGCGTAGCACCAGGACCCCTGCGCGGGGTGGAAGCGCGGCTGGTCAGAGAACAGACGCAGGGCGCCGCTGGTGCCGATCATCAGCACAGATTGTCCCGGGCGCACGGCTCCGGCGCCGAGATTGGAGTTGACCCCGTCACTGCATCCCGGTGCCACCGGTGTGCCGGGGAGCAAACCCAGAGCCTTCGTCAGCGGAGAGGGACGCAGGGGAAAGACGGCATCGGGGGGGTGAATCTCCGGCAACTGCGCCGTTCCGATTCCTGAGAATGCCAGCGACCCGGCGTCCCACGTCAGCGTGTGCAGGTTGAGCCAGCCGGTGCTGGATGCCATGGAGGGATCGGTAACCCAGACGCCGCACAGGCGGTAAAGGGCGTAATCTCGCAGGGTGACAAAGCGCGCGGTGCGCCGGACTATTTCGGGGTGGTTTTCTCTCAGCCAGCGGGCTTTGTAGAGCGGGTACATGGGGTGGATGGGACAGCCCGTCCGGCGGTAGAGCGTCTCGCCTTCTGCTGTGCCGCGCAGTCGGTCTGCCTGCAGTTGGGCGCGGTTGTCCGCCCAGGTCATCACGCCGGTGAGGGGCTGGTTGCGGGCATCCACTGCCAGCAGGGAGTGCATTGCCGCGCCCAGCGAGAGTCCCGCCACATCTGCGGGGGAAATGCCTGCCCGCTCGAGGACGTCCCGTCCTGCCTGGGCTATCCCCGCCAGCAGGGCTTCGGGATCCTGATCGGTGGTGGACTGATGGGGAGGCAGGCGGTAAGCCCCGGTGCCTTCCGCAATCAGGTTGCCGCAGGCGTCCACAAGCGCCGCTTTACACGAAGAGGTGCCTGCATCCAGTCCGAGGAAGTAAGATGCCATTGAAGATAAGTATATCAAAAGAGCATCGCCTGCCGGAATCGTGTACACCCCTGCTTGTCAAACCCCTCGGGGCTGGTATAATCTTTCTAACGGAGGTCTGCGATGCCCGAAAAATCGCGCCAAATCGTTGTGGGGGGTGGGGGATTTTTTCGCACGCTTTCCAATCAGGTGCGTTTGATTGCCCGACTGGTAGCGGATCGCCGCGTCTCGCCGCTGGTGAAGATTCTCCCCATCGCCTCGGTGGTGTACATGTTCATCCCTGCCGATGCCTTGCCTCTGCTGCCCTTTGATGATGCGGCGGTCATCTGGCTGGCAAACTCCCTCTTCATCGAGATGTGCCCGCAGGATGTGGTGGAAGAACACCGCCGCGCCATCGAGGGCGAGGTAGACATTCAGGTGGTTTCGGAAACGCCAAAACCTGAGGACGAGAACATTATAGACGCGGAATTCCGCGATGAAGGTCCGCTCAATTCTTAATGGTGGCAAGGAGGCTGATTTGGGTTTGATGCGTCGTTTGTTTGCTGTGTGCGTTCTTTTCGGGGTGCTGTTATCTGCCTGTTCGCCGCAGGCGACGCCCTCTGTGCAACCCCCCACGACCACTGCTCCGGCGCCCGCCGCGCCGACGGCTTACGCTCCGCCCGCTGGCGATGTCCCGGGTGGGACGGCGCCTGCCCCGGAGGGCTACCAGCCCCCCGCGGACAATCCTCCCGCGCCCACGCAGGTGTCCTATCCCGCTCCCGGCGAGGCGCCTGCGGCCGGGGTGAGCCAGTTCCCTGAAGTGGCTCAGTTCGGCTGGGTGCAGGTGGCAGCGGGCTTTGAACGTCCCCTGGATGTGGCAGACCTCAGCGGGGATGGTTCGCGTCTGCTGGTGCTGGAACAGCGCGGGGTCATCTCGCTCATCGAAAACGGCGCGCGGCGGGAGACGCCCTTCCTCAATATTGTGGAACGGGTGGGATCTTCTGGCAACGAGCAGGGTTTGCTGGGTATTGCCCTGCATCCGCGTTTTGCCGAAAATGGTTTCTTTTACGTCAACTACACCGACCGCAAAGGCGATACCGTCATTGCCCGCTTTACTGCCCTTCCCGACCGTTCCAGCGCCGATCCTGCCAGCGAGAAGGTTCTGCTGTGGGTGGATCAACCGGCGGCAAACCATAATGGCGGTGGACTGGCGTTCGGTCCCGATGGCTATCTGTACATCGGGCTGGGCGATGGCGGTCAGGGCGGCGATCCATGGGGGAATGCGCAGAGTTTGAAGACGCATCTGGGCAAACTGCTGCGCATCAGCGTGGATGGCGGTGAACCTTACGCCATTCCAGCCGACAATCCCTTTGCAGATGGTCAGAAGGGGCTGGCGGAGATCTGGGCGTACGGGTTGCGCAATCCCTGGCGCTTTTCCTTTGACCGCCTGACCGGCGACCTGTACATTGGCGATGTGGGGCAGAACCTGTACGAGGAAATTGATTTTCTACCCGCCGGTTCGCCGGGCGGTGCCAACTTCGGCTGGGATTACCGCGAGGGGCTGCATCCCTATGAGGGGACGCCTCCCGCCGATGCCGTGCTGATTGACCCGGTGGCGGAGTACCCGCACCCCGAAGGCTGTTCGGTGACGGGCGGGTTTGTCTATCGCGGCGCGGCGCTTCCGGAGTTCCAGGGGGTGTACCTGTACGCCGATTACTGCAACGGCAAGGTGTGGGGTTTGCTCCGTCAGGCGGATGGCACGTGGAAATCGCAACTGCTCTTCCAGTTGGGCGGGGTTTCGGTCAGTTCGTTTGGGCAGGATGCCCTGGGCGAGGTGTACATCACCGATCACCAGAACGGGGCGGTGCTCAAACTGGTTCGTCAATCGCAGTAGTTTACAGGAGGTGATGCATGGCTAAACGAGTGTGGCAAACCATTAAGGTGCAGTACTGCCGGCATGTGGGACGGGAAGTCTCGCTGGAAGCGGAGGTGATTTACCCTGACGAGCATCTGCCCGATCAAAAGCCGCGGATTGTGGCGCACCGCTGTTCGCGCGGCGCCGAGTGCGGCTTGATGAGCGAGGCGGCGTGCGTGTGGGCGGGCACCAACCCGGACGTGGATCCGTTTGCCGAAAAGCCGGATACCCCGCCAGAAAAGTAAATAGATCCCTGATCATCTCCACGGGGGCAGAGTTATCTGCCCCCGTGTGTGGTTTTGTAGTGGGGAAAACAGGATTTCCTATAGGATATGCCTGTTCAATTCTTCCACCAGAAGATGTACGGTCGTGCTGGGGTCGTTCTTTGCAGGATTATGATGATTGTAGGAGGCTAACAAATTCCGGGCGTTTCTGATGGCTGTTTGTTGATAGGGGTACAAATCATCATATACCGAAGAACTGTTTTTCTCGTATGGTTTTCCCAGATACTGGCTTAGTTTGGAGATATATTGTTGCCGATCTATTGGTGTATTATGGTAGGCAAAATGCAAAAGATACCATAATTCAAAACACTGATTGGAATAAGCCACTTTTATCCCTGATTGCTGTGCCACTTGAATGGCTTGATTGAACTGATTTACAGGAACATTGTCGTAGTCAAACACAACCCATATCTGGTCATAATCCCCATTTTTCTGGCAGTTCTGAGCGTGCTTGACAATGTCCAGAGGACTTTTTCCCAGTCCACACACTTCCACAACAATATTCACTCGAAACCGATTAAAATAATTAGGCTCAGTTTGTTTGCCTTCGCACACAATCAAGATGCGTTCTCTGAGGTTACGCGTTGCGGTCGAACGCTGGCGAAGTGGTTGTCCTTTGGGGGAGAGTTTATTGCGACCGCTCGGCTTCGGTGTTCGTGTCATGCTTCAGCATCTCCTCGACAAATGGGCGTAATCCTCCCAGCAAGGGAATACCTCCATAACGTCCGGCAAGGTAATTTTTCAGGTAAGAAGCATCTTTACGCTCTTTCATCTCAGCCAGTGAATACAGTTCTGAGGCACCAAAGCGATTCTTCTGAGTAAACCACACCTGATCTCGTCGTAACAGACATTCGCCCAGCAGACCGGCGTCGTGTGTGGCGAAAATTAACTGCGCGTTGTAAGGATTGGTTTCGGGAGAGTTGAACATGCGTACAATTTCGCGGGTGAGGCTGGGGTGCAGGCGAGCATCCAGTTCATCAATGACCAGCACATTGCCTTTCTTTAATGTATAGAAAAGCGGTCCCAGTAAAAAGAAAAACTTCTGGGATCCGTCTGATTCTTCGTCAATATCGAAGTTCTCGCTCCCGACAAATGTTTCCCCTTCATAAACGGGGTGCCTTGTTTCCACGGTTTGAATGGATAACTCATCAGGTGTTTTGCCTTCTTTTTCCGCAATTTCCTGAATGAGTTTGCGTAGTTCGGCTGGAAATGAAGCACTATCCAGCACTTCACTTTTAACTGATAGATCGGTTATACCGGTATCAGCCATGCGCACCATTTCCCGGGCAAACCGGCGGAAGGTTTCATCCTTTTCCATTTGTTCCATTGTATAGGGCGCGTAGAACTCATCCTTAAGCCCTGAAACTACCCGAAGGCTCTTGCGGAACCAGTTCAGCAATTCAACTGCCCGCGGACTGTTGAACTGCGCCATCACGGAGAGAAACAGGGCATTTGTGCGGGTCATTTCCTGAAGTTTTACCGGGGCTTCCCGCCTGAAGGAGGTAGAAACTTCGTATTGATCCTTTTCCCGGATAAATAAAAGACTTTCACGCTGTACGGTCTGGTATAGCCATTCGCCGTGGACTTGTTCTTCATCCAGTTCAAAACCGTAGCGATAACGTTTACCGTTTAGAGAAAAAATGATCTGAAAGAAGGCAGGTTTCTGGCGTGCTTCCCTGCTCAGTCGAAAGCGATCAACCGGGATCTTTTCTCCGGATTGAAATTCTGTCGCCGAATCGAGAACAAACCGGCGCATAAATCCGATTGCTTTCACCAGATTGCTCTTTCCACTTGCGTTGGCGCCGTAAATTGCCGCGCTGCGCAGGAGTTTAAGACGATTAACCTCGAACAGATTGTCCGTGTTTAATCGAGAATCTTTTTCTTTCAAAGGAGTGGCAAGCAGGCTCAGGATAACCGGTTGAGAAAAAGATCGAAAATTGGAAACGCTAAATTCTATTAACATAATTAGCCTTTTTTGTGAAAAATTCGAAAATTTTTGTATTTACAATTGAATAATACAGTATTTAATCAGTTGTGTCAAGAATGAATTTTTTTCATTCCTGAGGCTCTCCCTCTTTCCGACTCGCGCTACAATACATGTACAGGGAGAATGCCATGGCACCTTCAGTGATTTCCAGACGAAGTGTCGTTTTGTGGGGTTTGCCCCTCATCGTGCTGTTCCTGTTGAGCGCCTGCAGTGCGCCTGCCACCCCGACTCCTGCTCCTGCCACCGCGCCCGGAGAAGCCTTTTTCAAGCCGTCCGGTAACTGCGCCGCCTGTCATCAGGGCTTGAAAGACAGCACCGGTGCGGACGTTTCCATTGTCCCTGAGTGGCAGACCAGCGTGATGGGCAACGCCGCCCTCGACCCGTATTTCCGCGCCAGCGTGCGCATGGAACTGCTCAACGCGCCGCAGTACGCCGATGCCATCCAGTCCAAGTGCGCCACCTGCCACACGCCCATGGCGCGCGTCACTCAGGAGGCGCAGGGTGAATCTACCGCGCTTCTGGGCGAGGAGGGGGTGCTGGCGGAGGGACATGTGCTGGGAAAACTGGCGCTGGATGGCGTGTCCTGCACGGTCTGCCACCAGATTC